>ERZ838483.2416-NODE-2416-length-10958-cov-3.088508_pt1 | contig 10958 bp, 7 predicted proteins | sample MGYA00519939_ERZ838483 | MGnify/ENA primary metagenome ERZ838483 (study PRJEB31850, sample SAMEA3708836) | human gut metagenome | biome: human gut; feature: human-associated habitat; material: faeces | place: China | collected 2014 ... | reverse complement strand
GACCTCGAAGCCTGCGCGCTCACGGGACAGACCGCCGGGGCCCAGTGCGGACAGACGGCGCTTGTGCGTGATGCCTGCGGCAAGATTGGCCTGGTCCATGAACTGGGACAGCTGGGAGGAGCCGAAGAACTCCTTGATGGCCGCCACGATCGGGCGGATGTTCACGAGCGACTGCGGGGTGATCTCGTCGGGCTCCTGCATGCTCATGCGCTCACGCACCACGCGCTCCATGCGAGACAGGCCGATGCGGAACTGGTTCTGGATCAGCTCGCCGACCGTGCGGATGCGGCGGTTGCCGAAGTGGTCGATGTCGTCGACCTTGACGCCCTCGGCACCGGCATGCAGGCCGATGATGTACTGCATGGTCTTGGTGATGTCTTCCTCAGTCAGCGTGGAGCAGGTAGCCTCCTCCTGATCGAAGCCGAGCTTCTTATTGATCTTGTAGCGGCCCACTTTCGCCAGGTCGTAGCGCTGCGGGTTGAAGAACAGGCCCTCGAGCAGCGTACGGGCGGAGTCGATGGTGGGCGGCTCGCCGGGACGGAAACGCTTGTACAGCTCGATGAGCGACTCTTCCTTGGTGGTGGCGGGGTCGCGGTCGAGGGTGCGCAGGACCATCTCGTCGCTGCCGAGCAGGTCGATGATCTCCTCGCGAGTCTCGGCCAGGCCAAGGGCGCGGACGAGCAGCGTAGCGGGCTGCTTGCGCTTGCGGTCGATGCGCACGGACAGGATGTCGCGCTTGTCGGTCTCGAACTCCAGCCATGCACCGCGGCTGGGGATGACCTTTGCGTTATACAGCGTTTTGTCGGATGCCTTGTCTCGCTCGGAGCCGAAGTACACGCCCGGGGAACGCACGAGCTGGGACACCACGACGCGCTCGGTGCCGTTGATGATGAAGGTGCCGCGGTCGGTCATGAGCGGGAAGTCGCCCATGAACACCTCCTGCTCCTTGATCTCGCCCGTCTCACGGTTGATGTAACGGATCTCGACGTACAGGGGCGCCTGATAGCTGACGTCCTTTTCCTTGCACTCGTCGACGGTGTACTTCGGGTCGCCGAAGCGATGGTCGCCGAACTCGACGCACATGTCCTTCGTATTGTTCTCGATCGGAGCGATGTCCTGGAACGCCTGGTCGAGACCCTCGCTCATGAACCATTTGAAACTATCCGTTTGAATGGCGATGAGGTTGGGCACGTCCATGACGTCAGGAATCTTCGCAAACGAGCGGCGATTGCGATAAAGTACTGTCTGACCAGCATTTTTGTCTTGGGCCACGAGGCTTTTCCTCCTTCAGGTGCATCCGCAAAACTGCGAAAAAGTTGCAATTTGTTAGAATACGGCGAAATGTCAAGCCCGTCAAGGAATTTTTTCACGAGCTGTGGAAATTTGTTGGTTTTCGCCGCTTCACCTGGGGAAACGCAGATATGACTTTTCTCGTGCGGAAGGCATTCTAGCACGGCGGACGGCGCGGCGCCGGCAAGACGCGGAAAAGCCTTATATGGTATCCGTCCGCTTGGGCTTGTTCCCCGACTTGGCTACAAGTAGTATCAGTGGTATTCGCTCGAAGGGCTATCACCTGAAAGGACCCTTTCCCTCTATGGACATCGCTCGTAACGCCGATAAGGCCCGACGATCCGCGCTCCGCGCGTGGGCATCGCCTGCCATATGCTACGCCTCCGCCCTTGCCATCCCGTTCGGCATACTGCTTGCCACGTTCGCGCTGCTGGGCATCTACCCGTTCGGCGACGTGTCGGTGATGGTGCACGACATGCCGGTGCAATACGCCGATTATTTCGGGTGGCTCATCCAGGTGATGCACGGGGAAGGCAACCTGCTGTACAGCAACGCCGCCGGTCTTGGCGGCGGCATGTTCAGCCTGTTCACCTATTATCTGTCGAGCCCCTTTAATCTGCTGGCATGGTTTTACACGCCCGAAACCGTGCCGCAGCTGCTCTCGTGGCTTACGTTGCTGAAGATACCGACCTGCGCGGCGGCGTGCCTGGGCTTTCTGCGTGGGCGTTTTCTGGCCCCCGAGGCGGCCTCCTGGCGTGAGGCGCGCGCCCTGGCCGCGGCGGCGCCGGCGACAAGCCAAGGGGCGCTGGTGCTGCTTTCCTGCGCCTATGCGCTTTCCTCCTACGTTTTAGGCTACGCCAGCAACATCATGTGGCTTGACGGCGTGATCATGGCGCCGTGCGCGCTGCTGGGTGCATGGCGCCTTGTGCAGCGCCGCGCATGCACCGGCCTGTTCGCCGCGGCGGCGGGCGCCATCTGGTTCAACTGGTACACGGGATATATGGTGTGCCTGCTGTGCGTGCTGTACTTCCTGTACGAGCTGGCGCGCCGCACCGAGCTGTGCGGGCGGCGCCTGCGACGCTGCATGCGCTTCGCCACCACCATGGCCCTTGCCGTGGGCGCCGGGATAGCGGTGCTGCTGCCCACGGCGCTGTCGCTTTTGGGCGGCAAGGGCGCGCACGCAGGGCTTTCGGCGATTCTTGAAGGAGATCTTTTCGCCCGCAATCCCTTAAGCGTGCCCGATCTGTTCTGCATCGGCACCACGCCCGGCATCACCACGCAGGCCAACCGACCGGCCATGGTGATTTCGGCGTTCGCCCTTGTGGGCGCAGGCACGTTCTTCGCCAACAAGGCCATCGCCGTGCGCGATCGCATGGCAGGCGGCGTGTTCGCCGGCTTCATGCTTGCAAGCCTTGTCCTACCGGCGCTTACCACCATTTGGGCCGGGTTCGTGCCCGAAAGCTCGTACACCAACCGCAACGGGTTCGCCATCCTGCTGGTGCTGGTCATGCTGGCAGCCGAAAGCCTGCTTGCGCTGCGCTGCATGCCTGCGCGAACCGTCGGCGTGCGCGCAGCAGTCGGCGGCGGCATCGTGCTAGCCGCCTTTGCCGTATCCGCGGCGTTTCTACGGTTCGTGAAGCATGCACTGCCGCAGAAAGACGAGCTTGTCATCCTTGAGTGCCTTTTGCTCGCGGGGTCCATCGTGCTGATAGCCGCCTTGGCGCTTGTCGGGAAAGCCGCCGAGGGCGATGAGCAGACGCACACCGCGGCCAAGCGTGCCGCTGCGACCAAAGCCGCGACCTGCGCGCTGTGCGCGCTTCTGGTGGCGGCGTTCGTGGGCGAGCAGGCCTTCGACGCGCAAGCGCAGCTGAGGAAATGCATCTATTCCGTCAGCGGCTATGCCGAGGACCTGACCAGCCTTGAGGACACGTACTCCACGCTCAGCGCGGGGCAGGACGGCTTCGTACGCGTGGGCAACACCAGCGCCTACTGGAGCAATGGCAGGAAGGGCGGCGGCAAGGACAACGGCTCGGACAACATGGCGCTTACGCTGGCGTACAGCACCTTCGACCACTACTCCTCCACGCAGGAATCGCGCATCCAGGAGCTGCTGCGCAACCTGGGCTACAGCAAGGTCACACCGTTCGGCACCTACTATATGAGCCCGAACACCGTTGCCGACGCGCTGCTCGGCGTCAGCAGCATCATCGATGACGGGCAACCGGCAGCGGCGCAGGCCGACGGCTTCGCCGTGCCGCGCGGCAGCTGGCGCGCCTGGCGCAACGAGCTTGCGCTGCCGCTCGGCTGGGGCACTGCGGGAACCGCCCAGGTGAGCTGGAGCGACGACCCCTTCGCGAACCAGGCGGCCATGCTCGCCGACGCGGCCGGGCTTGACGAGAGCGCGGCGGAGAGCCTGTTCACCGCTCCGGACGTGCGCGACGCGGACGAGCTGAAAGGCGCCGCGGACGCAAATGCGGACGCAAACAGCTCCGCCGGCGCGGATGCCGATGCCAGCAGACAGTTCGCCATCACGGCGCAAACCGACGGGCCGCTGCTGCTGTTCTTCCCCACCCTGTATCTGGACGACATCTATTACGAGGGCGGCATCGCCTGCAGCTTGAGCGTCGATGGCGCCGAGGTCCAGACCATCGGGCGGCGTGGGTCCTGCAACATCGTGTATGCCGGCACCGTTTTCGCAGGTCAAACGGTTACCGTGAAGCTTACGCCTGCCAACACGGCGCAGGTGGCGTACCACGACGACGGCTCCACGACCACCGTGGATGAAGCGCTGTACCAGCCAAGCGCCGAAGAGGTGGTCAAGGCCCAGGTGCTTGACGTGAGCAGCCTGCAAAACCAGCTTTCGCGCATCGATTCCGACGGTTTTGCCCTTTCCGCTTACGAGAACGGGCGGATCGCGGCAACGTTCACCGCCGATCGCGACGAGACGCTCGTGATCAGCCAGCCCTACGAGGACGGCTGGACCGCCACGGTTAACGGCCAACCCGTCGAGCTGCAGGCGGCTTACGATGGGCTGATGGGAATACCGGTGCAAACCGGTGACAACGTCGTCGAGCTTCGCTACCTCACGCCAGGACTTATCCCTGGCGCGGTTGTGGGCATTGCGTCCGTTACACTGTTCGCCGTATGGCGCATAGCGGCGCGCAGGCGTAGCATGTCGCATGATGGCGAATAATCGAACGATAATCGGCCAGGTATGCTTGTACGGTGATGGCCCAGAAGCCGCAACGGCGGCTGCAAGGCGGCTCATCGCACTGCAGCGAACCACGCTCGGCCGCGTCGATTCGCCCTAAGGCGCTACCGCACGCCCACTTCGCAAGAAAGCGCCGCACCCGACAGGGAACGCGGCGGCAAAGCTAGATTGGAACGAACACATGAGCGACGCCCTATACGACCTGACGCTGGTGGTCCCCTGCTACAACGAGGCAGATAACATCCCGCTGTTCTACAAAACGGCCACCGAGTGCTTCGAACAAGCAGGCGTGGGCATCGAGATCGTGTTCGTAAACGACGGCAGCCAAGACGGCACCGCGCAGCTTTTGCGGCGCGTAGTCGAATCTGCACGCGGGAAGCATGCCGTGCAGGTCATCGACTTCTCACGCAACTTCGGCAAGGAATCAGCGCTGTACGCCGGCATGCAGGCGGCGCGCGGCAATAACATCTGCCTCATCGATGCCGACATGCAGCAAACGCCCCACGACGCGCTGCGCATGTACCGCCTGCTCATGGAGAACGCCGACGTCGACTGCGTGGCCGCATGCCAGGTGGACCGCAAGGAGGGCTTCGTGCTGAAGCTGTTCAAGCGCGCGTTCTACCGCACGTTCAACGGCATGGCCGACGACATCTCCATCCCCGCAAACGTCAGCGACTTCCGCGTGTTCCGCCGCCCCGTGCGCGATGCGCTGCTCACGCTGCCCGAGCGCGAACGCTTCAGCAAGGGCTTGTTCGCCTGGATCGGCTTCAACACGCTTGAGATTCCCTACGAGGCCGAGCAACGCGCCGCCGGAACCAGCAAATGGTCGTTCAGGAAGCTGTTCCGCTACGCTGCCACGGGCATCTTCGGATTCACCACCTGGCCGCTCAAGATCGCGGTATGGCTGGGCAGCATCTGCGCCGTCGCGGCGGTGATATACCTGCTGTCAGTGCTGGCCGAGTACCTGCTGTACGGGACGAACGCCCCGGGCTACCCCACGCTGGCATGCCTGATCCTGCTGTTCGGCGGCCTGCAGCTGGCTGTGCTAGGAGTGATCGGCGAATATCTGGGCCGCGACTACATTGAGAACAAACGCCGCCCCATCTACCTGGCAAAAGAGCACCTGGACAGCACGAAGGAATGAGAAAGCGTCCCGAAAGGGGCGTTTTCATTCGTGGGACACGCTACCCGCGCCCCATTTCCCATGCTTCGGGAACCGCTTAGCTGATGTTTCGGGAACCGCCTAGCAGGCCCCACAATGAGTACGATTCGCCGATGGCGAATGGCGCCGAGCAGAATCTTCTGGGCGGTTTTGCAGGCTAAAACGCACTTTGGAGCAATGCTGACCTGGGGTTTTATCGGTGCAACCGTAAATCTAAGCGTCCAAACCACCCAGAACCCGGAACTCATGGCGAAAATTGGCCCCAAAACCTGCAAAACCGCCCAGAACTATATGAGCGAGGTCGATTCAAAGATGCCCGCCCGTGCAAGGGCGTTTCGTTTCGCGAATCTCCTGGTCAGCTTGTTGGGGAAGCCGTTATGCTCCGTCACGCATGGCCTTGAGCTTTTCCAGAACGTCCGGTTTAATCCGATCACCGAGCGTGCGCTTGAGCGCCACCTTCGGCGTTTCGTCAAGGTGCACGTCCTCGTAATACATGCCCACCTCGCGCGAGAACCCGTTTGCCGACATGCGGTCGATGCCGCCGCCGAACACGGTGTCCTGGATAGTGGCGTCGGACGTGACCACCATGGTTTCGACGTTGCGCACGCGCGCGTCGTGGGCCAGCTTCTCAATGACTTTGTCGGCCGAAGTGCCGGCGGGACTGAACATGATGCGCACGCCGCCAATGGTCTCCACCTCGCCGGTGGAGAACTGGTTGTCGCCGCCGTCGAACACGATGACAGCCTTGTATTCGCGGCCGGCGAAGTTGATGACGTCGTTGATCAGACGCTCGCGCGCCGTGTTGAACGCATCATCGGTATAGTCGGGATGCGCGAACGCCTCTTGGTAACGTGACCCCGAACGCAGCACGTTGTAGCCGTCCACCAGCAGGATCTTCTTACGCTGCTTTGCCATCACGCATCCCTCCTTTCACGTATTGCGCATTACAGGTTCACTAAAAGTCAGCGAGGGGCGCTCTCGTGCCCCGAATTCGGATGAAGCAAGCGGACATAGGCCTTTAGGCCATGCCGTGCAACCGAAGTCTAAGGCGGGGTGCGAGAGCGCCCCGCAACGTCGAGCAGGTTCGCTGGCCGTTAGGCCAGCGAACCCCAATTCTGGCGCAGCCACTCGTACATGACGGCGGTGGCGGCCTGCGCCACGTTCAGGCTGGCGACCTCGCCTTCCAGCGGCAGCTTCGCGTACATGTCGCAATGCTCGAGCACCAGGCGGGACACGCCGTCGTGCTCGTTGCCCAAGACGATGGCGATCTTGCCCTTCAGGTTCGCATTCCACACCAGGTCGTCGGTGTGCTCGGTTGCGGCGCACACCCAGAAGCCCTCCTCCTGCAAGCGGTGGATGCTCTGCACGATGTTGGACACCTGCGCCACGGGCACGTGCGTGATAGCGCCCGCGGAGCTTTTGTACGTGGAAGCCTCGACGCGTGCGCTGCGCTTGTTGGGGATAATCAGGCCCGATGCGCCCACGGCCTCGCAGGAGCGGCTGATGGCGCCCAGGTTGCCCGCGTCGGTGAGGTGGTCGCACAGGACCACGAGCGCGCGGCCGTCGTGCTCCTCGGCATAGCTGTTGGCGGCGTCGACCACCTGGCCGATGCCCACGTAGTTGAACGGCGCGGCCTCGGCCATGACGCCCTGATGGCTACCGCGAGCGGACTTCTGGTCAAGCTCGTCGCGAGGCACCTGGATGACCCTCACGCCGTTGCGCTTGGCCTTACGCATGATGTCCTCGATCATGGGATCGCGCTTCATGTAGTCGCCCATAAGGATACGGCGCATGGGCACGCCGGTACGGAACGCCTCGATGACGGGGCGCTTGCCTTCGATGTAATCAGCCATGTGATGGGGCCTTTCGGTTCTGCAAGATAACGTAGATCGATTGCGCTATTGTACCAGCCGCCGCGCGCCCGGGCTTCCCGCAGCGACAATCGCCGCAAGACCCCCATGCACCGCTTAGCGCATGTTGGCGGGCCAATCGCTGTTCGCGGCATCGCTGTCGCCCGAAGCGCCCTTACGCGCTTCGTCATCACGGCTGGCGCCGCGGGCGATGCGCGCGCCGGCGTGCCGCTGATGCCGCTCGGAGTCGCCGCCGTGCAGGAAAAGCCCCGACAGCACTTCGCCTGCGCAATGCAGACCGCGGGCGATGCGCGGCGTCAGGTCGGCCTCGGAGGTTGTGCACCAATCGAAGTACACACTCCAATAACGCAGCGCCACCACGGCGAGCACGCATGCGATGCCCGCAAGCGCCAAGGGACACCCGAAGCGCGCCAGCACCACGTACACCGCCGCGCCACCAAGCCCCGCGACGGCATAGTAGTTGCTGCGCTGGAACACGCCGGGCACCTCGCCGACGCAGATGTCGCGGATGGCGCCGCCGCCGACCGCCGTGATGCCGCCCATGATGACCGACAACACCATGCCTTGCTCGAAGGCCACCGCCTTCGAGGCGCCCGCCAACGCGAACAGGCCCACCGACAACGCATCGGCCAGAAATACCGTTGCCTCAAGGTGCTTGAAAATGCCGCGGAAGTAGAACACGAACGCGCAGATGAGGATGCAGGTGATGATAAGGTCGGGATGCGAAGTGAAGTACACGCCCGTGCCCTGCATGAGCGTGTCTCGCAGCACGCCGCCGCCGTAACCCGTGATCAACCCGCACACCACCGTGCCGATGATGTCGAGCTTGCGGTCGCACGCGAACAGCGCGCCGGTGAGCACGCCGGCGATGACGCTGAAATAGTCGATGCTCCACGGCACCGTGAGCACCGGCGTGTCGGCGAAGATCCCCTGCAGCCAAGCTTCCATGCGAACCCCTTTTCAGCTGCTGAACGTGAAAACGGGCGCGCCAAAGGGGCGCGCCCGTTTCGCTTGCTAGCGACTATGAAACCATATCGAAGGGCAAATTTCCAGGGACGACATGCTACAACGAGCTTGCTGCCGAACCTATTCCTCCCCCGCGCCCTTCACGTCGACGGTTCCCGCCAGGACGGCGCGGTAGTCGGCCAGGTTCTTCTTCAGCAGCTGGGGAATATCCAGTTCGTAGGGGCAGCGGGCGGTGCAGGCGTAGCACTCGGTGCAGTCCTCGATGGCGTTCATGCGCTGTTGCCACTCTTCACCGAGCCATTCCTTCGACGGCGCGCGGCGGATCATGAGCGACATGCGGGCGCACTGGTTGATGACGATATCCTGCGGGCACGGCATGCAGTAGCCGCAGCCGCGGCAGAAATCGCCGGCAAGCTCGGCGCGCTCGGAAGCGATGAACGCGCGCATCCCTTCATCAAGCTGCGGCGTGTCGGCCATGAACGCAAGCCATTCGTCAAGCTCCTGTTCACGCTGAACGCCCCAGATGGGCAGAACGCCCGAGAACCGCGTCATGAAGGCCATGCAGGCGCGGGCGTTGTTGAGCAGGCCGCCGGCCAGGCCCTTCATGGCGATGAAGCCGACATTGCGCTGCTCGCACAGGGCGACAAGCTCCAGCTCGCGGTCGGAGGCAAGGTAGCTGAGCGGATACTGCAGCGTTTCGTACAGGCCGCTTTCCACACATTCGAAGGCCACCTCGAGCTTATGCGCCGTCACGCCGATATGGGCGATTTTTCCCTGCTCCTTTGCCTTGAGCATGCACTCGTACATGCCGGTGCCGTCGCCTGGCTTGTAGCACTGGTCGACGCAATGGAACTGGTACAGGTCCACGTGGTCGGTACGCAAAAGGCGCAGCGAGGTCTCCAGGTCCTCCCAAAACGCCTCGGGCGAACGCGCCTGGGTTTTGGTGGCGATGGCGACCCTGTCGCGCATGCCCTCGAACGCAAGGCCGACGCGCTCCTCGCTGTTGGAATACGCGCGCGCCGTGTCGAAGAACGTCATGCCGCCCTTGAACGCGCGGCGAAGCAGCGCCACGGCGTCCTGTTCGGAAACGCGCTGAATCGGCAGCGCTCCGAACGCATTCTGCGGCGTGACGATACCGGTGGATCCTAACGTAATAGTGCGCACAGGCGTTCCTCTCTCAACTCGCAAGCATATCACGAACAGGGGATGGAGGTATGTGTTCACGTTAGCCATTCGGAAAATGGAGGTTGCCCGCGAACACACCTCCGTCCCCCGCTCATCATCCCCTATCGAAAAAAGGCCCGCCCTCCGCTGGGAGGGCAGGCCGAAAAACCTGTGGACTATTCTATTCCTCCGTCGGCTATTCCGTTCGCAACATATGCCCGAATTTGTACACCGCTTCGGAGAACGCCTCATAGTGCTCGACGCAGTGGGCATCGCTGCCGATGTAGGTGTACAAACCGGCTTCGAGCAAACGCTGAGCAGGTTTGCGCTCCTTGCCCATACGCCCGCCGCGGATGAAGTCGGACGATGCCTGCAACACGCACCCGCAGCTAACCAGGCGCTCCGCGATGGAGGTATCCTCCTGGATTGCCTTGTAGCGCTCGGGATGGGCGATGATCACATCGAGCCCCATGCCCTGCAGCTTGTAGATCTCACGTTCGTATTCCTCGAAATCGCGTTTGGTGGCGTGCGTGGAAAGCTCGAGCAGCAGCGTCTTGGAATCCTGGAAGCACAAGTAGGGCGCCCAGTCCATTCCCAGCTCGCGCAGCTTGCGGATGTTCACCTCGAAGCCCATGCGCATGGGAATGGGCGAACGCGGGGCCAGCTGGTTGAACGCATCCCACATGGCATCGAAATCGAAGTACGGGTCGCGGCAATGCGGCGTGCATACGATCTCGGTGATGCCGGCCTTGTACGCGGCATGAATCATGCGCACGCTCTCGCCGAGGCAGCTTGCCCCGTCGTCAACGCCGGGAAGGATATGGCAATGCAGGTCAAGCACGTCGACTACCCTCTGCGAGCACCGTTGTTCTGGCGTCCGTAGTTAGCGGGGTTCGCAGCACCGCCATGCTTACCGCCGCCGCGCGGGACGTTGGGACCGAGGTTGCGGGAATCGACCTTCACCGCGGAAGAGGTGCCCTTCTCTCGCTTGCCCTGCTGGTTGTAGTAAGCGTAGTAGTACTCGGACTTCTCGACGTTGCAGTAGTTCATGACAACGCCCACCACGTTGCCGCCGGCCTTCTTCAGCTGGTCGTAGGCCTGCAGCACGGTCTGACGCTTCGTGAAGTTCTCGCGCACCACCAGCACGGCGGCGTCGACGATGGTGGAGACCACGGCGGCATCGACGAACATGCCGACGGGCGGCGTGTCGAAAATTACGTAATCAAACATCTGCTCAAGCTTGTGAACAAGCGCGGCGAAGCGCTTGGAGGCCAGGATATCGGCGGGGTTGGGG
>ERZ838483.2415-NODE-2415-length-10961-cov-6.039978_pt1 | contig 10961 bp, 10 predicted proteins | sample MGYA00519939_ERZ838483 | MGnify/ENA primary metagenome ERZ838483 (study PRJEB31850, sample SAMEA3708836) | human gut metagenome | biome: human gut; feature: human-associated habitat; material: faeces | place: China | collected 2014 ... | reverse complement strand
TGAACCGAATTTATTTAATTTTTAACCTTGTCCATTTTTAGTGGACAGTAGTGATGGAGGATAAAAAATGAGAATATATACATATTTCGCATTGTTCTGCGTATCGTTAATACTTGCTTCGTGCAGTGACAACGAAGATAACAATATCAGTTCCCCGACTGAAGAAGTGGTGCCTGGAACAAATCATCATATACTTATCGCTTATTTTTCTGAACCCCTACCGGATGGGGTGAATGCCAATACTTCCGCTAGCCGTGTGATTGTAAACGGAGATTCGTATGGAAGTGTAGAATATATGGCTACCGTGATAGGTGAAGCTACTGGAGCTGATATGGTAAGAATACAGACAGCAACACCTTATCCGGGTAATTTCGATGATTTGGCTTCACAAGCCGACAATGAGCGGCAGAATAATATACATCCAGCTCTTGCTACCGACATAGAAAACTTTGATGATTATGATGTCATCTTTGTGGGCTATCCCATTTGGTGGTATCAGATGCCTATGGCTATGTATTCATTCTTTGACGAATACGATTTTGCAGGTAAAACAATTATTCCTTTTTCCTCACATGGAGGTAGTGGCTGGTCAGGAACAGTGGATGACATTGCTGGAATGGAACCTAATGCCACAATGGTAAATGGATATAGCATTTCACGTAGCAGTGTGGCCGGCTCGAAAGAAGGCATCCTCCAATGGCTGGAACGGATAGGAATGTTGGAACAACAAAATTAAAGAGGAATTATGAAAACAATAGGTTATTTGTTGGTAAGCCTTTTTTTGCTTTGTTCCTGTGTTCAGGAACAAAGCAAAGTGGTCAGCTTGACAAGTGGTCAGGCACAAGGTGTATATGCGGACAGCATCTACAGCTTCAAAGGCATTCCATACGCCAAAGCTGCACGCTTTATGCCACCTGAACAGCTCGATATTTGGGATACGGTACGGATATTTAATACATATGGAGAGATATGTCCGCAGGCTCCCATACCACAAGGAAACGACTTCATCGCCATGCGTGAGCACCCTGCTGAGGGAGAGGATTGCCTGAACCTGAACGTATGGACTCCAGGCATCAACGACGGCAAGAAACGTCCGGTAATGGTGTGGTTGCACGGAGGTGGGTTTCAGACTGGTTCTGCCATCGAGCAACTGGTTTATGATGGAGCAAACCTGAGTCGCAAAGGAGATGTTGTGGTAGTGTCGGTTAACCATCGGCTGAATATGCTCGGCTTTCTTGATTTGTCCGCTTACAGTGAAAAATATAAATACTCCGGTAATGTCGGTACGATGGATATGGTAGCAGCCCTGCAATGGATACAGAAGAACATTGCTGTCTTTGGAGGTGATCCAAACAATGTCACTCTATTCGGGCAATCAGGTGGAGGTGCCAAAGTACTGGTACTGATGACAGTTCCGGCTGCACAGGGGCTGTTCCATAAGGCCATCGTTCAGAGCGGAGCTGTAGAAGCTTGTGGAATGACCAATGTTACGCAAAAGACAGCACACCGGGTAGCAGAACTGATGCTTGACTCATTAGGAATCTCACCGCAAAATGCCGACAAGCTACAAACCATTCCCTACAGCCAATTGATGGCAGCAGGAAATAAGGCAATGGCTCAAACCGCTCAAGAGGAAAGCAGCATAGACAGTTGGGGTAACCCTGGACTGCTATGGACTCCCGTGGTAGACGGTGACTATCTGCCATATCAGCCGGTCATAGATTCCATTGCTTCACAGGCAAAGGATATTCCGTTGCTTATCGGTTCGTGTATGACCGAATGGACTACAATGCCGATGTTGGGAAATCCGGATAAATTTGCCCATGACAATATGCACACATGGAATAAGGAAGAGACAATGAAAAAGTTGCAAACACGATTCGGAAACCGTACAGACTCGGTTGTTGCTGCCTTCACATCTGCCTATCCCGGTCGTTCCATCAGCGAAGCACTTTACATAGATACAATGTTGAGACTGCCTGCCTTGAAGACAGCCCTCTTGAAAGCCGACCAGCATGGGGCTCCTGTATATAATTATTTGTTTGCCTGGAACACACCTATTCACGGAGGTTTTGCCATGTCATACCATTGTTCGGAAATACCGTTTGTATTCAGCAACACCAGTCTGTCACCTGCAGCCTCTGCTGGAGACTCGGAAGTCAAGGAGTTGGAAGAGCGCATCAGCAAAGCATGGATAAATTTCGCCCGTACCGGCAATCCCAATCACGAAGGACTTCCTTCATGGCCTGCTTTTACCCGTGAAAACGGAAACACGATGATATTTGGAAACAAATGTGAGGTAAGGAAAGATTTCGACTATAAGCTGTTGTCACTGTTACGACCCAACTATAAATTTTAAACAAAATGACACACAAAATAATATCATTCCTTAGCATCATGCTGCTTTCCCTACCGCTTGTGGCTTGTAGTACAGATGACTCTGAAGTTGAAACACCAATTTATCCAGACAACGGAGAAGAAAATCCTTCGTCTGATGACGTGGCAATGATCAGCTTCACACATGCTGTACCAGACGGTTATGAGCAGGAAGCCGAAAAAAGAGGCAGCATAGTCCGCATCGATTATGCCACACGGGACTATGCAGAAGGCACTGGTGCGAAACGTACCAATACGGCATACGTCTATCTGCCTTATGGATATAATGAAAGCCAACGGTACAATATCCTCTATTTTGTACACGGTTATTACAGTACGGCGGCATCCACCTTTGAAGATGAAAATGGTGTGGTACGCAAACTGCTCGACCAAATGATAGCTCACGGTGATATTGACCCGATGATTGTGGTCACACCCAGCTACAACTACGGACAGCCTACACCAGACTATGCGGATGCAGACCCTTACTGCAGGGCTTTGCCCATAGAATTGGTAAACGACCTGATTCCTGCTGTAGAAGGCCGTTACCACACGTATGCGGAAACAACCGACAGGGAAGGTATTGAAGTATCACGCAGTCACCGTGCCATTGGAGGTTTTTCAATGGGAGCAGTCACCACTTGGTATGCCTTTGATGAAACATTGAACGCATTCCGATACTTTATGCCAGTCAGTGGCGATTGCTGGTCTTTGGGACGGTTTGCCGGGATGAATCGTCCTGACGATACAGCAGCTTATTTGGCAGAAAGGGTACAACAGTCACCTTATGTCGGAACAGGTTTCTATATCTGGGCGGCAAGTGGGACAAACGACTCCGCTTATAGAGAGATACTTCTTCAAATAGAAGGTATGGCACGTTTGAACAACATGTTCAATACGGCTAATATGACCTTTCATCAGAAAGAAGGGGCACGGCATGAGTTCCGTCCTATTCCGGAATATCTGTACAATGCTTTGCCGTTCTTCTTTCCGAAAAGTGATGAATAAACAGAAAAAACAAAGACATTTATGAATAGTTTTACTTATCGATACCCTGTCCGTCAACATTTTGGCAAAGGGTGCGCAGAGAACGCAATCAAGGAAGAATTAGACCGTATAGGACAGAATGTGCTGCTGGCATACGGCGGCAGCTCGCTGAAACGCACAGGGCTGTATGACAAAATTATAAGCTGGCTGCACGAACGTGGCAAGAACGTGGTAGACTTCGGAGGCATTATGCCCAATCCCACTTACGACAAGGTACAGGAAGGTGCACGACTAGTGCATGAATACAACATAGACTTCATCCTTGCCGTGGGCGGCGGATCGGTTATCGACTGCTGCAAGGTAGTATCAGCACAAGTAAAATTAGACGAGGATATTTGGGAGATGCAGTACACGAAGCACCAGTATCCTACTGAATTTGTGCCTATGGGCGCTATCGTAACAGCATCAGGAACGGGTGCCGAGCAGAACAACGGGGCGGTTATCACCCACACCAAAAAGAAACTGAAACAGCCGTTGACAGGCGCTTACTACAGTTTTGCTATACTGGACAGCGACTTGACACGGACTCTTCCGATGGGGCAAGTCGTCAGCGGTGCATTCGACACGTTGAGTCATTGTATGGAAATCTATATGGGCAAACCTCAAACGGACAATCTCTCCGATGAAATCAATGAAGCGGTCATGCGTAACGTCATCAAAAACCTCCGTGAACTGATAGCCGATCCGGACAATGATTTTGCCCGTGGAGAACTGATGTGGGATTCTGCCCTTGCGGAAAACAGTCTGCTAAAACTCGGCAAGCAGACCGATTTTCAATGCCATATGCTGGAACATGCCGTAGGAGCCTATACCGACTGCAACCACGGAAAGGCGTTGGCGGTTATCCATCCGGTTCTCTATCGCCATTTGCTGAATGAGGGCAAAGAAAAACTGGCTCGTATGGCGGAACGGGTATGGAATGTAAAGGGTGATACGGTAGAACAGACTGCTATACTTGGTATCGAAGCGTTGGAGGCTTTTATAAAGGAAATCGGCTTACCATCGCATTGGAGCGAAATGGGCATTAAGGACGAAAGTATCCTCCGTGCCGCTGCAGATACCTGTTTACTGATGCCGGGATGCTGCAAGCAGTTTTCCCGTGATGAACTGTTTGAAATATTGAAAGAATGCATGTAACAAACTTCTAAAAGAAAAAAATTATGAATACCTTATTAAAGACAATGTTGTGCGGTGTTACTGCACTTTTGTTCGCCGGAGCTTCAGCCGCTCAAAACAAACAACCATTTATTTCAGAGGATTTCTCTGCTATCCAAAGTCCTAACGACAATCCTTTCGGACTGGTTTATCGGGGAGCTATCACCAAGAATGAAACGGGCAAAGTTAATATCCATCGCATTACTTACGACTTGAATGGCTTGAAGATTGTCGCCAACGTTTATACTCCAGCCGGATATGAAGTTTCAAGAAGCTATCCCGCTCTTGTCGTTGCACATCCAAACGGTGGATGTAAGGAACAGGTGGCAGGATTGTACAGCCAGCGGATGGCGGAACAGGGTTACATTTGTCTGGCATTTGATGCCGCCTATCAAGGTGGGAGCGAGGGTGAACCGCGCAATGTAGACAAGCCGGACAGCCGTATCGAAGATATCCATCGTGCAGCCGATATACTGGCACAATATCCCGGAGTGGATGCAAATCGTATCGGTATACTCGGTATATGTGGCGGAGGTGGCTATACGCTTAAAGCTGCACAGACTGACAAACGTTTCAAGGCAGTTGCCACACTCAGTATGTTCAACTCCGGACTGGTACGTCGTAATGGCTTCCTTGATTCACAGATCGGCGATGTGCAACAACGACTTGCAGACGCCTGTGCTGCACGTCAGAAAGAAGTCAACGGAGAAGCTCCTGAGTATGTAGGTGATATGAGTGGAATGACGCCGGAACAGGCCAAACAGCTTCCGTTCGATCTCTATCGTGACGGTTATGAGTATTACCTTCAATCTCACGCGCATCCGGGTTCTACCTTCCGTTATACAAAGAGCAGTCTGATCGATCTGATGGCATTTGATGCCAGTGAGGGAATGTATCTCATCAACCAACCGTTGTTAATGATGGCGGGTAGTCTTGCCGACACGTTCTATATGACCGAACAATGTTTCAGCAAAGCTACTGGAACGAATGATAAGGAATTGTATCTAATCCCTGGTGCAAGACACATCCAGACGTATTGGGTACCGGAATATGTAGATAAGGCTGTAAACAAACTAACTGATTTCTTTGGTAAACATTTGTAATGAATCCATCTCATCCAATACTTGAGATGCTTTCATTGGAGCTCATACCGTTTTCGTTGATTTTGGTGTTTCAATCCGTAATCTGTGTATAGACGCACCACGACGGAAACGGTATTTTTGTATCAGCACATAAAAACAAATAATAGTAATGAACGATATACAGTCACTCACTATAGACGAGTTCAATAAACAGATGCGTCAACCGACATTACATCCTCAAGTAGCGGTCATTGATCCGGGACAACTCGAAGATGATACTACGTTGTGTTTTACAGGTAACTTCTATGCAGTCCGTTTTGTAAGGACACGGTGTGGAGAAGTACGCTATGGCAGGCAATGTGTCGATTTTCAATACGGCACGCTTACATTCACAAAACCGGGAGATACAATCTGTATCAGTCACGAAGATGCGATGGACGGTAGTATATCGGGGCTCCTGTTACGTCCGGAACTGTTTAGTACCAAGAGCCTTGTATTCAAGAAAGCGGACTATACTTTCTTTGATTATCGGGAGAATGAATCACTGCATCTTTCCCTGCAGGAGAAGCATATCGTACAAGACCGTTTGAATCATATCCATGAAGAACTGCAGCGGGATATAGACCCTTACAGTCTACGATTGGTATCTGTGGGTGTAGAATTATTGTTGGACTATTGTCTCCGCTTTTATGAACGTCAGTTTGCCTGCCGTTCCGACATTTGTCAAGAATATCTTGCAACAGTAGACAGGACACTCTCCCGCTATTTTTCCCTATGTGGACAAAAATCTCTGGAAGATGGAATCTGCCGGGTCGAATCTACGCTTTCCACTCTTTCGACAGCTTATCTGAACGAAGTAGTACGGGTAGAAACAGGAAAGACGCTTGCTGAGTATATCCGCCTAAAGATGATGGAATACATTAAGAAACGTGTTCGCAAAGATGGTTGCTCATTAGAGCAGGTGGCTGGAGAGTTCGGCTTTTATCAACCGCGCATATTAGCCTTATTGTATCGGCAACTCATCGGTCATCAGTCCGAATATTCTATTTTGACGTCCGATTATAAACTAAATTGATAACACTATGTATCCACAAATCATTTGTCATGTAATGGGCTCCGTAGATGGCCGCCTGTTGACCGACCATTGGACGGAACCATTCAATGGAAAGAAGAACGAACTAATTGGTATATACGCAGCAATTGGTCGTAAACTGAATACCGATGCTTGGATGTTCGGAAAGCATACATTATGTGAAGGTTATTTCCCAAAAACCTTTCATACAGGGGATAGCACACCACTTGCTCATCCTGTACCTTATATTGCCGGAAGTACTTCTGAACGCCTTTTTGTGATAGCCGATCCGGACGCAAATATTCTCTATGAATCTTCCACTGTAAGAGGGGACAGCATTGTAGTCATCCTGCCTGAAACAGCTCCGGCATTTTATTTAGAGTACCTTCAGAAGAAGGGTATTTCCTACCTGTTTGCCGGAACAAAAGGTGATAACCTCAACATTGCCATGCAGACATTGGCGGAAACATTTGGTGTGGAATCTCTTTCTTTACAGGGTGGCGGCATCATTGACGGAGCATTTCTGCAAGCCGGACTGATAGATGAACTAAGCCTTGTTATTTATCCCGGTATTGACGGCTCGGCTAATTCAACATCTATTTTCCATTATATCGGTAAAGGAAATCCCTCACAAGGGCAATCGCTTGAATTATTGTCTGTACAAACAATGGAGAACGGAGTGATTTGGTTAAGGTATAAATTTCATAAAAACAGTTAAGTAGTATGCTACGTAAAATCAGATTGACACTTGCCGTTCTGTGTTTCGCTACCGTGACGTTGCTGTTCCTCGACTTCACTGGGACGCTGCACACTTGGTTGGGCTGGACGGCCAAAATACAGTTCCTTCCTGCGCTCCTGGCGTTAAATGTGGGTATTGTGGGGTTCTTCGTGTTGGTGACACTTGTCTTCGGACGGGTGTACTGTTCGGTCATCTGTCCGCTGGGCGTGATGCAGGACATCATCGCTTGGATGGGCAAAAAACAGAAGAAGAACCGTTACTGCTATTCTCCGGCCAAGTCATGGCTGCGGTATGGGGTGTTGGCAGTTTTCGTTGTAGCGATGATAGCTGGAATAGGTTCACTGGTGGCATGTGGCAAGACATATTACTTTCTCTTACTCATTGAAAACAAGGGACTTACAAAGATTGTCAGCTTGACAGGTAACGACTTGGAAACCAGCAGGCTTCTATATTCTGCTATGTTCTGCACTAATCATAAGAACGCTTTTCTCATTTGCAAAAGTAGTGTTTTTCTTCCTTATTGCCAAAGTTATTCCTCTGAAAAATAGAGTAAATCAAACATCTTGTCATTATTGTACATTTGTTGCACATCTTGCTGATGAAAATCAGTAGCACTGTCCTACTTTTAATTCAATACCGTTTCCACATTGTATTTGAGCCTAATCGTTTGCGAATAGCCTGCCTGCACGCTTGTCTGTGTGCCGGCAGGCAGGCACGCAGGCAGACCGGTCGGCAGGCAAGCAGGATGGCTGGCAGGTCGGAGTGCGGGCAGGCTTGCAGGCTAGTGTGTGTATGTCCGCACGTGTTTGCATTCACGAGAACCCACACGCAGTCTGGCTTGCAAGCATTCATGCGGATATAACCACTCTCTTATGCCCTCTTATACCCTCATTTCCGTTCTTCTTTTGGGCAGTTTGGGCATCAGGAAACGATGCTTTGGGAGCCGTAATAACAGCAAATTTCCAATCCGTTTGCTGACGGATTTCTTGTGCTCTCAAAAGCACAGCAAGGTGTCCTTCGAGTTACCCGAAGGCTTTTCGGTTACTGCCGAAAAGTGGCAGCAGCAAGGTATGTTTCGAGTTACTCGAAACCTTTCGGGTTACTCCGAAAGCCTTGCCGCCGGGTTGCCTCTCCGAAGTCGGGCAACCTGTTCTAACCTTGTGGTGTTCTTGGTCTATCCCTTGTACTTTATGCCGTATAATCTTATCCTGTTGTACAGCGTGGTACGTCCGATGCCGAGCAATGCCGCAGCCAATTTGCGGTTGCCTTTCGCCTGTTCCAGCGCACGGATAATCTGTTTCTTTTCCATATCGTCCATTTCCAGTGAAGCGTCAGACGTCAGCGGCATTTCATCGAATTCCAACGTGTCCGCCGTGACCGTATCGCCCTCGGTATGCAGCACCGCCAAATGCACGACCCGTTTCAGCTCTCTCACGTTGCCGCCCCACGTATAGGCAAGCAGTCGTTTTCTTGCCTCCGCGTCAAAGCCTTTTACTTGCTTTTCAAATTCCTCGTTGGCAAGTTGTAGGAAGAACTCCGCAAGCGGTATGATGTCCTCCTTGCACTCGCGCAGCAGCGGTATGTGCAGGGTGTATTCTTTCAGCCGTTGGTAGAGGTCAGCCCGGAAACGCTTTTCAGTTATGGCAACCTACAAATTTTCGTTGGTGGCGGCGATGATGCGCACATCAGCCCGCTTGTCCTTGCTGCCGCCCGTGGGTCTGTACATTTTGGATTCCAACGCACGGAGCAGCATCTGCTGCACTTCTATGGGCAGGTTGCCTATCTCGTCAAGGAACAACGTGCCTCCGGCGGCTTCCTTCCAGAAACCTTGTTTCTTGCTTTCGGCTCCTGTGAACGCCCCTTTCTCATGTCCGAACAGGGCGGAGGCGGCAAGCTCCTTTGAAAGCAGGCCGCAGTCCACCGCCACGAATGGCTTGCCTGCCCGTTTGCTCCTCGCGTGTATCTTCCCGGCAATGTGTTCCTTTCCTGTTCCGCTTTCGCCTAATATCAATACGTTCATGTTGGTCGGGGCGACCAGCCTTATCCTGCGGTCTATCTCACGGAAAGCCGCGCTCTGCCGCTCGTAAATCGGTGTGTCGTGCCGCTCCGTCCTTTTCTGCAAGGTTTTCAGGAGCGGGAAAAGGTTGGCTTCAATCAGCGGCTTCGGGATGTAATCTTCCGCGCCTGACTTCATCGACCGGACGGCCGTGGGCACTTCGTCGTAGTCGGTCATGACGATGTAGGGATTGTTCATGCCCTGTCTCCGCAGTTCTTCCAGCAGGGCGATGCCGTCTCCGTCGGGCAGGCGCAGGTCGGCAAGCACGATGTCGTCCTCCCGCATCTTGGAAAACAGTTTCCTTGCCCCGTTGCAGGTGGAGGAGCTGACGCTTTGGAATCCCTTGCTCTCCAGCAGTCCGCACACATAACCGGCGAATACGGGATTGTCCTCTATCACGATTATCCGTCCCATCGTTCCGCCTCCTTCCTCGCCAAATCTACAATCAGTTTGCCTTGTGCCAGTACGGCGTCAACGGCTGCCTTCACTTCGTTATCTGATATTTTTCCCTTGTGGATTGTGTCATACAATACCGCCAACGGCTGTTCCGCCTTTATCAGCATCCACGAGCTTCTGAGGTGGTGTATCCAGCTGTCCAACGCCTCCATGTCCCCGGCTTCCGCCGCCTTGCGCACTTCATCCATGTCGGATTGTGTCGTGGCCGCCAGCTTTTCCAACGTGCCCCGCTTATCGCCGAAAGCGAGCAGGGGCGACAGATCTATATTGCTTGTGCCCTTTGGCTTGATGCAGCGTTCCGTGACTGCAAGCAGTTCGTCTATGGAATAAGGCTTGTACAGCACGGCGGCAAATCCTTTTTCCGTCAGTTCCTTTTCTTCCACATAGCCTGCGGCGGTGGCTGCAACAACGGGGATGGTCTGCGAGTTGCCGATTTCCGACGTGCGCAGCAGTTCCAGCACCTCATAACCATTCACCTCCGGCATCTTCAGGTCGGTTACCAGCAGGTCGTAGTCCTTTGTGCGCATACGGTCCGTCAGTTCGTCCACGCTTTGGCAGGTGTTGCACTTTACGCCGCTTTGCCTGTACATTTCCTTCATCATGTCCAGCAGCATCCCGTTGTTGTCTATCGCCAGCACGGAGTATCCGGAAAGCGTGGAATGCTTAACAGTTGTCTTTTCGGTGGCCATTGTTTCCTCCGCTTTGGGCAGTGGCAGGCTTACGGTGAAGCGGCTTCCTTTGCCCGGTTTGCTTTTCACTGTGATGCTTCCATTCAACAGTTTCACCGTGTCGCTGACGATGGCAAGCCCTAATCCGAAGCCGTCCTCCGTCACGGAGTTGCCCAGCCGCTCGAACGGGACGAATATCCGCAGTTGCTGTTCCTTTGTCATGCCCGTGCCTGTGTCTGACACTGACAAGGTAAACCTTAATTCCGCAACACTTTGATTTAACTTTATTTATAAGTTCCTGAGCAACAAA
>ERZ838483.2413-NODE-2413-length-10977-cov-14.243728_pt1 | contig 10977 bp, 4 predicted proteins | sample MGYA00519939_ERZ838483 | MGnify/ENA primary metagenome ERZ838483 (study PRJEB31850, sample SAMEA3708836) | human gut metagenome | biome: human gut; feature: human-associated habitat; material: faeces | place: China | collected 2014 ... | reverse complement strand
AAGAGGTCGATGCAAAGCTGAAGGGCATCATGGAGGGCATCTTCCACGCTTCCTATGACGCTTCCGTTGCCGCTGGTTCCGAGGGCAACCTGATGGTCGGTGCAAACTGCGCCGGTTTCCTGAAGGTCGCTACCGCCATGATGGCACAGGGCATCACCTACTGATCTCATCCGCATCTCATGAGCCGTGTTCGAAAGAGCGCGGCTCTTTTTGTATCTATTCGCTGGCCGCATCGCCGGGAAAACTCCCCTCGTGCGGCCTGTATAAAGCCCCGCCAACCCGTCCATACTGACCACATCAAGCGAAGAGAGGGTTCTGAAATGGACGAACAGATGTTTTGTTTTCAATGCGAGCAGGCGGCGCACTGCACTGCCTGTACCGGCAAGGCCGGTGTCTGCGGCAAAAGCGCGGACACGGCAGCGGCGCAGGACCGCCTGACCGGCGCACTCATCTCCTATGCCAGCCAGCTCATCGGCGAGGGGCGGGCCCCCGCCCCGGAACAGGCACTGCTACTGATGGAAGGGCTGTTCACCACCATCACCAACGTGAACTTCGACCCGCAGACCGTGGACCAGCTGACCGAGAGCATCCATGCGGCCTGCCCCGGCATCGGGTTCGACTACGACATGGCAAACCTCTGGCACGAGCCGGACGAGGACATCCGCAGTCTGAAATCGTTCGTCCTGTTCAGCCTGCGCGGCATGGCAGCGTACAATTACCATGCGCGGGTGCTGGGCCGCATCGACCCGGAGCTGGACCGCTTCTTCTGCGAAGCATTGCAGGCCGTTGGCAGCGAATGCTCCATCGACACCCTCTGGGCACTGGTGCAGAAGACCGGCGAGGCCAGCTACCGCTGCATGGAGCTGCTGGACGCCGCTAACACCGGGGCCTTCGGCCAGCCGGAGCCGGTGGAGGTGCCGCTCGTCATCGAGAAAGGGCCGTTCATCGTCATTTCCGGCCACGACCTCTACGACATGAAGTGCCTGCTGGAGCAGACGGCGGGCAAAGGCATCCACGTCTACACCCACTCGGAAATGCTCCCCGCCCACGGCTACCCGGAGCTGAAGCAGAAGTACCCGCATCTGAAGGGCAATTTCGGCACAGCCTGGCAGAACCAGCAGCGGGAGTTTGAGGACATCCCGGCCCCGATCCTCTTCACCACCAACTGCATCATGCCCCTGCGGGAGAGCTACGCCGACCGGGTGTTCACCACCTCGGTGGTGTCCTATCCCGGCGTCCCGCACATCGGGCCAGAGCGGGATTTCTCCCCCGTCATTGCCAAAGCACTGGAACTGGGGGGCTACCCGAAAGACACCGCCATGCCCGGCATCAACGGCGGGCGCAGCGTCGTGACCGGCTTTGCGCGGAACGCTGTGCTCTCCCACGCCAATGAGATCGTTGCGGCCGTGAAAAGCGGGCAGATCCGCCATTTCTTCCTGGTGGGCGGCTGTGACGGCACCCGGCCTTCCCGCCGCTACTACACCGAGTTCGCCAAGCTCACCCCGCCCGACACCGTGATCCTGACGCTGGCCTGCGGCAAATTCCGCCTGAACGACCTGGATCTCGGCACCGTGGCGGGCCTGCCCCGCATCCTCGATGTGGGCCAGTGCAACGACGCATACAGCGCCATTCAGATCGCGCTGGCGCTGGCCGATGCGTTCCAGTGCGGCGTCAACGACCTGCCGCTCTCGCTGGTGCTCTGCTGGTTCGAGCAGAAGGCCGTCTGCATCCTCATCGCACTGCTGGCGCTGGGCATCCGGAACATCCGGCTCGGCCCTACCCTGCCCGCTTTCCTCTCGCCGGGCGTGGTGCGCGTTTTGCAGGAAAAGTACAATCTGATGGCCGTCACGACACCGGAGCAGGACCTGAAAGCGATTTTGGGCGAAGGATGAATCCGTTTCATCTCATCATCAAAGCGCACAAGATGCGCTGCGATTGTGCTTTCACGTTTGGTGCAACTGTCGCTTGAAAAATTTTCAGCGTTCAGTATAATTATAGGTACCGGAACAAAGGCGTTCCAAAGGGGCAGAGTCTGCCACTTTGGGGCGTCTTTTTTGTTTTTCCGTGTCAGACGCTGCGGAATGTGCCGCAGTGGTGAGGATTTTGATTTTACGACAAGGATGGGAAAGGCAATGGAACATTATACGGAAAACTCCACGCCCCTCGGCCTGTATGACCCCCAGTTTGAGCACGACGCCTGCGGCATCGGCGCTGTGGTGGACATCAAGGGCCGCAAGAGCCACCAGACCGTCAGCGATGCGCTGTCCATCGTCGAGCGGCTGGAGCACCGCGCCGGCAAGGACGCTGAGGGCAAGACCGGCGACGGCGTGGGCATCATGCTGCAGATCAGCCACAAGTTCTTCTCCAAAGTCGCGGAAGAGATGAACGTCAGCCTCGGCAACGAGCGCGAATATGGCGTTGGCATGTTCTTCTTCCCGCAGAACGAGCACCTGCGTGCTCAGGCCATGAAGCTGTTCGAGCTCGTCACCCGCAAGGAGGGGCTGGAGTTCCTCGCCTGGCGCGAGGTCCCCGTGAACCCCGACGCCGTGGGCCAGAAAGCCCTCGACTGTATGCCCGCCATCTGGCAGTGCTTCATCAAAAAGCCCGCCAAGGTAAGCAAGGGCATCGACTTTGACCGCAAGCTCTACATCGTCCGCCGCGTGTTCGAGCAGGCCAGCAACGGCACCTATGTGCCCAGCCTGTCCAGCCGCACCATCGTGTACAAAGGCATGTTCCTGGTCCACGATCTGCGCCTGTTCTACCTCGACCTGCAGGACGAGGACTATGAATCCGCCATCGGCATGGTGCACAGCCGCTTCTCCACCAACACGAACCCCAGCTGGATGCGCGCCCACCCGAACCGCTTTATCCTGCACAACGGCGAGATCAACACCATCAAGGGCAACACCGACGCGATGCTGGCCCGTGAGGAGTCCATCGCCAGCCCCATCATGCAGGAGGATATGAACAAGATCCTGCCGATCATCAACACCTCCGGCTCCGACTCCGCCATGCTGGACAACGCGCTGGAGTTCATGGTGATGAACGGCATGGACCTGCCCCTGGCCGTGATGATCACCATCCCGGAGCCGTGGGAGAACAACAAGCACATCAGCCAGAAAAAGCGCGATTTCTACCAGTATTACGCCACCATGCTGGAGCCGTGGGACGGCCCCGCTGCCATCCTCTTCTCGGATGGCGATGTCGTGGGCGCCGTGCTGGACCGCAACGGCCTGCGCCCCAGCCGCTACTACATCACCAAGGACGGCCGGATGATCCTTTCTTCTGAGGTGGGCGTCCTCCCCTGCGACCCCGCCGACATCGAGAAGAAAGACCGCCTGCGCCCCGGCAAGATGCTGCTGGTGGATACCGTCAAAGGCGAGGTCGTCGATGACGAGAAGCTGAAGGAATACTACGCCAGCCGCGAGCCCTACGGCGAGTGGATCGACCGCAATCTGGTCCAGCTCAAGAGCCTGAAGATCCCCAACATCAAGGTGCCCAGCTACACCGGCGAGGAGCTGACCCGCCTGCAAAAGGTGTTCGGTTACAAGTACGAAGAGGTCAAGGACCTCATCCTCCCCATGGCCCGGCTGGGCGCAGAGCCTTCCGGCGCGATGGGCACCGACACCCCGCTGGCCGTGCTGAGCGGCCAGCACCCGCCGCTGTTCAACTACTTCAAGCAGCGGTTCGCACAGGTGACCAACCCGCCCATCGACGCCATCCGCGAGAAAGTCGTCACCTCCACCAGCGTCTACGTGGGTGCCCATGGCAACCTGCTGGAAGACAAGCCCGAAAACTGCAAGGTGCTCAAGGTCCACAACCCCATTCTGACCTCCACCGACCTGCTCAAGATCAAATACATGAACGTGCCGGGCTTCAAGGTCGCGACCGTTTCCATCAACTACTACAAGAATACCAGCCTGGAAAAAGCCATCGACCGCGTCTTCCTGGAAGTGGACCGCGCATATAAGGACGGTGCCAACATCATCATCCTGTCCGACCGGGACATCGACGAATACCATGTCTCCATCCCCAGCCTGCTGGCCGTGTCGGCCGTCTCGCAGTACCTCATCCGCACCAAGAAGAGCACCGCGCTGGCCCTCATTCTGGAAAGCGCCGAGCCGCATGAGGTGCACCACTTTGCCACCCTGCTGGGCTACGGTGCCTGCGCCGTCAACCCGTATCTGGCCCACGAGACCATCGGCCAGCTCATCGACCAGGGCCTGCTCGATAAGGACTACTATGCTGCTGTGGACGACTACAACAAGGCCATCCTGAGCGGCATCGTGAAGATCGCCTCCAAGATGGGCATCTCCACCATCCAGAGCTACCAGAGCAGCCAGATCTTTGAGGCAGTCGGCATCTCGAAGGACGTCATCGACAAATACTTCACCGGTACGGTCAGCCGTGTGGGCGGCATCGGTCTGGAAGACATCCAGGCCGACGTCGAGGCCCAGCACAACGCGGCCTTCGACCCGCTGGGACTGGACATCAACATGGAGCTTTCCGACGGCGGTGCCCACAAGTTCCGCAGCGGCAAGGAAGAACACCTGTTCAACCCGCAGACCATCCACTTGTTCCAAAAAGCCTGCTGGACCAACGACTATAAGGCCTTCAAGGACTTCACCCGCACGGTGGATAACATGGGCGAGGAGGGTGTGCATCTGCGCAGCCTGCTCGATTTCAGCTACGACCCCAACGGCGGCGTGCCCATCGAGGAGGTCGAGCCGGTGTCGTCCATCGTCAAGCGGTTCAAGGCCGCGGCCATGAGCTACGGCGCTCTGAGCAGCGAGGCCCACGAGACCATTGCCATCGCGCTGAACCGCCTGGGCGGCCGCAGCAACACCGGCGAGGGCGGCGAGCCCGAAGGCCGCTACCACAGCGAGAGCAATTCCAAGATCAAGCAGGTGGCCTCTGCCCGCTTCGGCGTCACGAGCAAATACCTCGTCTCTGCCGAGGAGATCCAGATCAAGCTGGCGCAGGGTGCAAAGCCCGGCGAAGGCGGCAACCTGCCCGGTGCCAAGGTCTATCCCTGGATCGCCAAGACCCGCCACAGCACCACCGGTGTGGGCCTCATCTCTCCCCCGCCCCACCACGACATCTACTCCATCGAGGATCTGGCTGAGCTGATCTATGACCTGAAGAACGCCAACCGTCACGCCAACATCAACGTGAAGCTGGTCAGCGAGGCCGGTGTCGGCACCATTGCTGCCGGTGTTGCCAAGGGCGGCGCACAGGTCATCCTGGTCTCCGGCTACGACGGCGGCACCGGTGCTGCCCCCCGCACCTCCATCAAGAACGCCGGTCTGCCCTGGGAGCTGGGCATCGCCGAGACCCACCAGACCCTGATCCTGAACGGCCTGCGCAGCCGTGTCCGCATCGAGAGCGACTCCAAGCTGCTCTCCGGCCGCGATGTCGCCATCAGCTGTATGCTGGGCGCAGAGGAGTTCGGCTTCGGCACCACCCTGCTGATGTGTGAGGGCTGCGTCATGATGCGCGTCTGCAATCTGGACACCTGCCCCATGGGCATCTGCACCCAGAACCCCGAACTGCGCAAGCACTTCCGGGGCAAGCCCGAATACATCATCAACTATCTGACCTTCGTGGCCCAGGAGCTGCGGGAGTATATGGCCAAGCTCGGCGTCCGCACCATCGACGAACTGGTGGGCCGCACCGACCTGCTCCACGTCAAGCCCAGCGCCCCCGGCAGCCGCACGGCCAAGATGAACCTGGACTGCATCCTGCACAACCCGGCCATCGCCAACAGCAACGTACACTTCGTCCCGGCGGACACCTACGACTTCCACCTCGAAAACACCCTCGACATGAAGGTTCTGATGAAGAAGTTCAAGCTCAGCAGCAAAACGCCCCAGAGCGTCACGCTGGATGTTTCCAACACCGACCGTGCGTTCGGTGCCATCTTCGGCAGCGAGATCACCCGCAAGTATGGCGATTCCCTGCCCGATGACGTCTACACCGCCAACTGCACCGGCGCGGGCGGCCAGAGCTTCGGTGCATTCATCCCCAGGGGCCTGACCCTGAAGCTGACCGGCGACTGCAACGACTACATGGGCAAGGGCCTGTCCGGCGGCAAGATCATCGTGCGTCCGCCGGAGGGCATCACCTACAAGCCGGAGGAGAACATCATCACTGGCAACGTCGCCCTGTACGGTGCCACCAGCGGCAAGGCCTTTGTCTCCGGCGTGGCCGGTGAGCGCTTCTGCGTCCGCAACTCCGGCGCAACGGCCGTTGTGGAGGGCGTCGGCGACCACGGCTGCGAGTACATGACCGGCGGCACCGTCGTCGTGCTGGGCCAGACCGGCAAGAACTTTGCAGCCGGCATGACCGGCGGCATCGCCTATGTGCTGGATGAGAACTGGGACTTCTACCAGCGGGTGAACAAAGAGACGGTCAGCCTCGAACCCGTGGAGCATAAGTACGATGTTGCCACCCTGAAGGAGCTGATCCGCGAACATGTGGAAGCCACCGGCTCCCCGCGCGGCAAAGAGATTCTGGACAACTTCAGCGAGTATCTGCCCAAGTTCAAGAAAGTCCTCCCCTACGATTACGACCGGATGCTGCGGATCATCGCTTCCATGGAGGAGCGCGGCCTCGACGGCGAACAGGCACAGATCGAAGCATTCTACGCTGTGCAGAAGAAGAAGTAAGGAGGGGGAACTGTTATGGGCAAGACCACTGGATTTATGGATTATAAGCGCAAGACCAGCTCGGACGTTCCGCCGCTGGAGCGCATCGAAAACTTCAACGAATTTCACATCTGGCTCTCCCGCGAGGAGCAGCAGACCCAGGCGGCACGCTGCATGGACTGCGGCGTCCCCTTCTGCCAGGCCGGTATGATGATCGGCGGCATGGCCTCCGGCTGCCCGCTGAACAACCTCATCCCGGAGTGGAACGATCTGGTGTACCACGGCAAGTGGGAGCTTGCGCTCCACCGCCTGATGGCCACAAACCGCTTCCCGGAGTTTACCAGCCGGGTGTGCCCCGCCCTGTGTGAGGCCGCCTGCACCTGCGGGGATGTGACCGGCAGCAGTGTCACCGTGCGCGAAAACGAGCACGCCATCATTGAGACAGCCTACGCCAAGAACTGGCTTACCGCTACCCCGCCGCCGACCCGCACCGGCAAGAGCGTTGCCGTGGTGGGCAGCGGCCCTGCGGGGCTTTCAGTGGCCGAGTACCTGAATAAGCGCGGCCACGCCGTTACGGTGTTTGAGCGCACCGACCGCGTGGGAGGCCTTTTGATGTACGGCATCCCCAACATGAAGCTGGACAAGGCAGTCATCGAGCGCCGGGTCAAGCTGATGCAGGCCGAGGGTGTTGTGTTCCGCACCGGCATGGATGTGGGCGGCGCCGTGCCCGCCGAGCAGCTGCTGGCAGATTTTGATGCCGTGGTGCTGTGCTGCGGCGCAAAAAAGCCCCGCGACCTGAACGTGCCCGGCCGGGACGCCAAGGGCGTGCACTTTGCCGTGGACTACCTGACCAGCGTGACCAAGAGCCTGCTGGACTCCGGTTTTGCAGACGGCAAGGCCATCAATGCAGCCGGTAAAAACGTATTGGTCATCGGCGGCGGCGACACCGGCAACGACTGTCAGGGCACTGCTCTGCGGCAGGGCTGCACCGACCTGATGGCACTGGAAATGATGCCGCAGCCCCCTGTCGAGCGCACCGCCGCAAACCCGTGGCCGGAGTGGCCCCGGGTGCTGAAGGTGGACTACGGCCAGACCGAGTGCATTGCAAAGTTTGGCAAAGACCCGCGCGTGTACCAGACCACCGTCAAGGAGTTTTTGAAGGACGAGGCCGGTAACCTGACCGGTGCCGTCATCAGCTGCCTGAAGCCGGAGCACGACCCCGAGACCGGCCGCACCAGCATGGTGCCCACCGGCAAGGAATTTACCTACGACTGCCAGCTGGCGTTTATCGCCGCAGGCTTTACCGGCTGCGAAAACTACACAGCCGATGCCTTTGGGGTGGAGTTGACCGCCCGGGGCAATGTAGCCGACCACAGCTTTAAGACCAACGTGGACAAGGTATTCGTCTGCGGCGATATGCGCCGCGGCCAGAGCCTTGTGGTGTGGGGTCTGCGCGAGGGCCGCGATTGCGCCGCCGAAGTAGACCGCTGCCTGATGGGCTACACCAATCTTTAATTTGCCATTCTCTTTCCTATCCTAAACAAGCAGAAGCGGGAGCCCATTGCAAGGCTCCCGCTTCTGCTTTTGTTGTATGCGGTTTAATTGGTATCGTATTCCGGCTCTGTGCTGCCCTCCGGAGGCGTTTCCGGGGTGGTAGGCTCGGTAGCGGCAGGCTCTTCCGGGGTGGCAGTGATCTGCACACTGGGGTCTGCAGCAATATACACGGTGATCACCGTGCCCACCGTGACCATGGCACCCTCTTCCTCGCTGGCAGAGACCACGCAGCCCGTGGCGTAGGAGCCATCGTTCACCACCATAAAGCAGCTGGCCACAAGCCCCCGGCTGCTCAGGATCTCAATAGCCTTATCCTGCGATGCACCGATGATCTTGGGCATTTCCACCTTCTCCGGGCCCTGACTGACCACGATTTGGATCACCTCGCCGTTCTCCATCACTTCGCCGGCCTCCGGCTCCTGCCGGATGACCTGCCCGGAGGGCACGGTATCGCTGTACTCCAGCACCGCCCGGAACAGGTACATACTGGTGTACTCGCGGTTATTCTTGATCTGCTCATAATCGATGCCCACAAAGTTGGGCACAAGGTTCTGGGGCTTCATTTCCTCGCTGCTGGCAGCTTCCGAGCTCGGCTCTGAAGAGGGCGTCTGCTCCTCCTTGCTGCTCACGATGCCCCACAGGGTAAGCAAGATCAGAACGGAAAGCAGGATCAGGATGCCCGCCAGCAGCCCCTTCAAACTGAGCAGATGCTCCCTGCCCTGCGCGCTCTGCTCTGCCCGCACCGGATGCATCGGGGTCTCCGGCTTCATGGTGCGGGTCAGCTCTGCGGTATATTCCTTGGAAGAAAGCGCCTGATACAGCTGCGGCACAGTCTGGATGCGCTCCATGACCTTGAGCCGCAGCCCCAGCTGCAATACATCGGAGACGTAGGCCGGCACGGCAGGCTCTACGGTGCGTGCCCGGGGGTTGGAGTCCGACACCACGCGCTGAGCAGCAGGCATGGGTGCCTGCCCGCATACCATGCGGTAAAAGACGGCGGCAAGGCTGTACTCATCGGTGTAGCGCCCCTCAAACTCGGCGGTGGTGTACTGCTCCGGCGCGGAGTAGCCCTCGTACAGCTGCTCGTGCAGGCCGCTGCCTGCGGTGCGCAGACCCACGGTGGCATACCCGGCCAGACGGCACCGACCATCTGCCATTACCCGGATATTCTCCGGGCAGATGCCGCGGTGCACCAGCCCTGCCTTGTGCATAGCCGCCACGCCCTCAAACACCGGGCGCAGCATGGCGCAGGCATCCTCTGCCCGCACCGGGGCGGGACGGTTTTCCAGCCACTGCTCCAGCGGGGTGCCGCCTAAATTTTCCAGCACCGCATACACGGTGTTGTTGGCCTCCACCACGTCCAGCACGGCCTCCAGACCGCTGGCGGGGGTAATGCGTTGGATGGCGCGGTACAGGTCTGCAAAGTCCATGCGGGTGGTCTTGAACAGCACTTCGCTGCCCTGCTTGGGGCGCAGGATGCAGTCCGCCCCCCGCTCCGCAGAAAGGGTGACGGGCAGGTACTCCTTGATGGTCACCCGGAAACCGCCCAGATTCTCCACACCGCTGTACAGCACACCCTCGCCGTCCAGACTGCGCATCTCGCCCACGGTATAGCGCCCAGCCAGCACCGTACCCACCGGCAGACAGCCCGCCGGGTTGCAGCCCTCTAAAATCTTCCCGCAATGGGGGCAGACGGTTGCCGCAGGCGGCAGCTCCCCAATGCAGAACGGACACAGGCGTTTTTGCTCCATAGTGTTCTCTCCCCTTCCCAGCTTCTATACTTTTTATTGTATCATAGTGTTCCCCGCCGTGCAAGCTATCCGCATTTTGGTGCAAGCGCAAAAAAGGCCGGGGCCCGCAGCCCAAAGGGCTGACAGGCTCCGGTCTTATAGATGCAAGGGGTTTTTCCTTATGCTGCGCTTAGTGGATGAACACAGGACCCAGCGGGTTTGTGATGGGGCTGACGTAACCGCCCAGCAGCTTGGGGATAGCAAGGCTGATGTCGGGGATGTAGGTCAGCAGCAGCAGTGCAACGAACATGCACAGGTAGAACGGCAGGGTCGCCTTGACCACCTTCTCCATGGGGCGCTTTGCAACGGCAGAGCCGATGAACAGAACGGAGCCAACGGGAGGAGTGAGCAGACCGATGCCGCAGTTCAGGACCACGATGATACCGAACTGGATGGGATCGATGCCGATGGAGGTGGCGATGGGCAGCAGGATGGGGGTAGCGATCAGGATGATGGGAGCCATATCCATGATCATGCCCAGCACCAGCAGGATCAGGTCGATGAGCAGCGCAATGATGTAGGGATTATCGGTGAGGTCGGTGATGGCGGTTGCTGCCAGATCAGGAACGTGCAGCATGGTCAGGCAGTTGCCGAACACTGCAGAGGTAGCGATCAGGATCAGCACGATGGACAGGGTGTTGACGCACTCGTCCAGAGCGTGCCACACGCCCTTCCAGTCCAGACCCTTATAGACGAACACGGAAACGAGCAGAGAGTAGATAACGGCGATAGCAGCGGACTCGGTAGCGGTAAACACACCGCCGACAACGCCGAACACCACGATGATGACAGCGGCCAGTGCCCAGATAGAAGTGCCTAGCTGCTTGACAAAAGCCTTGATGCTGAACGGATCGCCCTTGGGGTAGTTGCGCTTGACCGAGATGATGTAGGAGCCGATCATCAGCACGATAGCCAGCAGAGCGCCGGGCAGGTAGCCGGCCAGGAACAGGCTGCCCACGGAGATACCACCGGCGGTGGTAGCGTAG
>ERZ838483.2401-NODE-2401-length-11057-cov-6.404290_pt1 | contig 11057 bp, 8 predicted proteins | sample MGYA00519939_ERZ838483 | MGnify/ENA primary metagenome ERZ838483 (study PRJEB31850, sample SAMEA3708836) | human gut metagenome | biome: human gut; feature: human-associated habitat; material: faeces | place: China | collected 2014 ... | reverse complement strand
ATATTTCAATAATTTCAAAGAACTATTTATCCACTTTTACGGGACAGTAGTGAATATAGATATTTAGTTATATATTTGTGGAAAAACAGACTATATGATAGCAGAAATTAGATTTAAGAATATGTTCTCATTCAGAGACGAGGCTATATTAAGTTTTGAAGCTGATAGAAGTAAGGATATGGAGTCATATCATGTTGTCGAATTGGGGGGGGATGTGAGACTATTGAAAGTGGCTGTCATTTATGGAGCAAATGCTTCGGGTAAGAGTAATATTATTAAAGTTTGTGATTTTATCAAGTCATTCATTACTTATACCCCACTTAATAAGGCAGAACAAATTCAAATAGTCCCGTTTCTCCTGAATAAAATAAGTTCGAGGCAGTTATCTGAATATTCGATTTCGTTCTACTTGAAGAATGAGGAAAAAGCAGTTCGTTATGTCTATTCTGTAGCTTTAGACAGATGGCACGTAGCAAAGGAAAGTCTAATCTATTATCCAAGTCAACAGCCTGCTACTTTATTTGAGAGAAATACTGAGAATAACGTATCTGTTATTAGGTTTGGGCAGAAAATCAAGATGTCGCAAGCTGTCAAAGAGGAAATAACTTTGAAGTGTTTACATAATATGTCGGTTTTTGCTGCTTATATGCAGGTAAATACACATATTGTAGAACTAGAGGCAGTTCTTCAATATCTAACCAATCAGGTTATGCCGGCTGTTGTGCCTACATCATCTTTAAGTCGTTATGCCGAAAAATCAATCAAGAATGAGTCTGCAAAAGATTATATTTTGAGGTATCTACAAGAAGCTGATTTCAATATTTCAAATATTACTTCCAAAGAACAGGAAACACATAAGGGTTCGATTAATTATACTATGTATCAGCATAAGGTTTCATCTGATGATGGTAACAATGATTATTATGAATTCCCAGAACTGTTTGAATCGGACGGTACTATCCGTACGTTTGGCCTGGTTGCTCAAGTACAAAAGATTCTTGAAAATGATGCTTTTCTTGCTGTTGACGATATCGAATTTTCTCTTCATCCGAAATTGATAGAACATATTATTGAACGTTTTCTGAAAGAATCAGAACAAGCCCAGTTGTTGATTACTACGCATTATGACGGACTGTTAGGAGAGGAATATTTGCTTAGAAAGGATAATGTCTGGTTTACAGAAAAGAATCTGGATGGTTCAAGTATATTGTATCCTCTAATAGATTTCAAAGGATTGAATAGGATCAGTTCTCTCCAAAAGGCATATAAGTTCGGTAAATTCGGTGCGGTTCCTAATCTATAATCATGTACTTTTATGAGAAAAACCAGAAAAATATAGCGTTCCTTGGGAAAGATAAATGGGGCAATGAAATACTTGCAAACTCAAAAAATGGTTTAGCCCATGGGCTTTCTACTAAATGTGGAAAGTTTTATAAGCTTGTATTGGGGACAATGAGGGCTTCGTTTACTTCACAGTTCGGAAAAAGAAGAAAAGGATGCTTTTTATTCTTTTAGACTTAAAGATGAAGCAGGACTTGATGTTTGTATTGATGAACAAGTTTGTGAGTCTTTAGTATCTTATCTATGAAAATAGAATCTATTTTAAGTGCTATGAGGTCTTTACAATCGGTGAATGATGAGAAATTTTAGAGAATAATCTACCTTTCCGGTAATCATTATGTGACAGCTGTCGCTATTTTTTAAGATTGTCTCAGCAGTAATATTTTGAATAGAAAAAGAATTCTCATTTCTTTTATTGTTCAAATTATTGCTATATTTGTAGTATGGATAGACAATTAAGTGAAATAGGAACCATTCCAGTAACGACTTCAATCATTGAATCGTTATATCCGGAACTGAAGTCTGCTAATAAGAAAGTAACCTGGCTCGAAAAACAAGGTGTTATCATCAGACTGAAGCGAGGACTTTATGTGATCAACCCCGAATATTCAGGAAAGACTCTATCGAGTGAGTTGATCGCCAATCATCTCTATATACCTTCGTATATTTCAATGTCTACTGCACTACGATATTATGGACTTATCCCAGAGGCTGTATATGTTCATCAATCAATGACAGTAAAACATCCCCGAAGCTTTCAAACTCCAGTCGGCAATTATGACTACAAATATATTTCAAGAAAGGCATTTCCGATAGGAGTAAGGAGTATAAATAAAGGTGACTATGCATTTCTTATTGCATCACCGGAAAAGGCTTTGTGTGATTTGATCGCCAATTCCTCAAAAGTCATTCTTCGTTATATGAAGGATGTAGAGATATATCTTGAGCAGGATATTCGTATGGATATGGATGAGTTCTATAATATGGACGCAACCATATTTGAAGATTATATTAATGTAGGCAAAAAGGCTGATTCAATTTCAACACTTTTAAAATTTTTAAGACGATGAAAAATGAAATATTCGACAATATGCTCTCCCGTTATGATTTAACAACGGAGCAACATAAGCGAAACGCTATATTTGAAGTTAACCAACAAATGATACTTGCAGGCCTGTATGCTGGGGGCTTCTTTGAGTCGGCTGCGTTTTATGGCGGAACTTGCCTGAGAATCTTTCATGGCTTGCAGCGTTTCAGTGAGGATATGGATTTCTCACTGCTTGCGCAAGATGACAAGTTCGATTTTACGAAATATTTTCCTGCTATCATTGATGCCTTTGCAATGGTAGGCCGTGAGGTTGAAATAAAGAAAAAAGATAAGAAGAATTTTGGAAAGGTCGAATCGGCATTTCTTAAAGATAATACCGATGTATATGATGTGACTTTCCAAACAGAGAAGTCAATAAAGATAAAGATTGAAGTAGATACTTGTCCACCGTTGAACTTCAAAACGGAACAAAAGCTTTTGCTTCAGCCACATTCATTTATGACCCGCTGTTTTACACTTCCAGACTTATTTGCAGGTAAGATGCACGCACTGGTCTATCGTGTGTGGAAGAATAGAGTCAAAGGTCGTGATTGGTACGATTTTGAATGGTATGTACGCCATAATGTTCCGTTAGATTTTACTCATTTGTCAGAACGATGCATGCAGTTTAACAATGAGAATATTACTCCAGAGTTATTCAAAGAAAAACTCATTGAGCGTCTCTCTACAGCTGACATAAAACAAGTGAAAGAAGATGTATTGCCTTTCGTGCGTAATCCAAAAGAACTTGACATTTGGTCAAATGATTATTTCGTGCAGTTGGCAGGGATGGTAAGAATTGGATAATCTTATATGAAGCAGAGGATGTTATGTGAATCATTAAGCGGTAAAGATAAGTTGTTATGGAATATAGAACTATTAATCAAAATGGTCAAACACCAATTTATATAGAGAAAAATAGCGGACAAATTTATGTAGGTAATCTCTATGTAGAAGAGCCTTCTGTTGCATTTGTTAAAGGGTCATACGAGTTGCAGGACTACGCGCCTACTATACAACCTTCTATCCATAGAGAAGAGGTTGATCAGATAAAAGATTGGATTGAAAGGAGGATATCTACAGAACATCCTTGTAGATTGGCATTACTTTATGGGAAGGCTGGTGTTGGGAAGTCTATAGTTATGCATGATTTGCTTGAAGAATTGAAGGAAAATAAGGATTATCTAGTATTAGGCATTAAATCTGATCAGGTTGAGTTTGCAGATACAGATGAACTTGGTAAGAATATGCATCTTGCAAAACCTATAGAAATTGTTATGGAGGAAATGACCCATCAATATAAACGGGTCATACTGCTAATAGATCAGATTGATGCATTGTCGTTATCACTGTCTTCTAATCGTACACCATTGCGTTCTCTTTTAAAAATGATAAGGCAGATACAATTGATTTCAAATGTCAGGGTGGTTATTTCTTGTAGACCATATGATTTAGAATACGATCCATTACTTGATAGTTTACGTATAAAGAACAAATGGGAACTTAAAGATTTTACTAAAGAACAAGTTCTAGATATTCTTGATAAGAATGAATGTAAGGAACATTTAAATGACAATCTTCTACGATTTTTGGGTAATCCGTTACATTTATACTTATTTTTAAAGATAAAGTCAGGAGAACAACTGACATACCCATTGTCAACGGACGTACTTTATCATCAATTATGGCGAAAATACATACTTGATGATAGCATGCGTACGGTTGATAAAGAACGTCTTTTAGCCTTAATGGATGCTCTGGTCACAACTATGTATAAACGTCAAGAGTTGTCTGTACACCTTAGGGAGTTTGAAACAGACTTTAGCTTTGAGTTGCAATATCTGTTCTCTCATGAGCTGTTATTAAAGACAAAGAGCAATCAGATTCAATTTTTTCATCAAACGTTGTTTGATTATGTATATGCACGCAGATTTACTGAAAAAGGATACAATTTATTGGAAGTACTTAAAAGGCAGCACCAAGGGTTATTTTCTAGGGCTGCAGTTAAGAGCATATTAACTTTTCTTCGAGAACAGAGTCCTAAGGAGTATATTCATATTATTGACCAACTACTTTATGCGCAAAATGACGATGGAAAAGATACATATCGGTATCATTTGAAATCATTGGCCTTGAGCAATATGGCGTTTTTTGAAACACCTTTGAATGATGAAATAAATTTTATCTCTAGAAAGGTCTTTCAAGATAATATTTATATGGACGTGTTATATGAGTCTGTGCATACCCTTAATTGGTTTAAGGCTATTTGGGAAATCATGGAAAGTAAAGGTGGGTGGAAGTGTTTAAGTAAAAATTATAAAGAGAAAACCATGCTGATGAGCAAAAGGACGCTTTTGCTTTGTGCAGAGATTGTTCTTGACAAGTTAGAGGCGACATTTGATTTTAGTAACAAAGAGGACTGTGAGTATTTTAGTAATTTGCTTCAACATTATGATTTGAATTGCGATACAAAGAAATTGATAGTACTTTATAATAAGCTGGTTAAGAGTAGACTGCCGCTTGAACATACACGTCTTCTGGAGAATATAATGAAGGATAATCCTGAATTTGTTTGTCAGGAGTTGAAGGAAAATGTCAGATTGCAATTGCTGGAGAAGGAGTCAAAGCTTGTTTATAGGATAGAAGTTGGGCATGATGTTAAGCTCCTGTATGAGAAGTTGCTTAGGGATCATCATAATCATGGAGTTCAGCTATTAGTGGACATACTGAAACTTGTTTATGATAATTCGAAATTTTGCTTAGATGGTGCTGAAATAAGCAATTCTACAGAATTCTACAGTTTTCAAAGAGTGACGGGTGGACATTTTGTTTCAAATTTTATAGAAGATGCTGCAAACATTCTTATAGATAATTTCTTGAAAGAAGTTGATAACGAAAGAGTTGAACTATACTTGACGGAGTTTGCTCAGAGTGAGCACGAAGGATTCGTTTTCATTGCTTTATATGTCTATACAGAGTTTCCTGAGAAGTTTAAGGATAACATCTTTAATCTAATAATCAATCGCTCTGTTCTTTGCAATGCTCCGAGTTGGGTGGAGTATCAGACTATGGAAGCATTAAAAGCTGCATTCCCGTTATGGAATGATGAGCAAAAGTTAACAATAATAAGAAGAATCCTTTCTATAGATGACAAGGGAGAACACGTCTTGTTTAAGGATTATGTTAAAAATAGACTTTTATACGGTCATCCATTGCTTGATATTGATTGGCATAAGGGAAAAGCGTTGCATGCTATACATAAAGAAGAACTCAGAAGATTGTCCTGGCAAGCATATCAAGAGCGACAAAGGATTGATAGGAAATTCAATGAAGCCAGATTAAAAAATGATATGCCTTCCCAAATGACAACTCATACAGGCTGGACATCATTGAGAGAAGACCAAGGGATGAAGATGAACCTTGACACATGGCACAAAGCGATGCTAACATATACGGATAACTCTATAATAGATTGGGACAGACCATCTTTGACTGGGCAATGCCATCTATTTAGAAATGTAGTGGCGAAAGAACCAAACAAGTTTATTGATTTGATTAATACAGCACTAGATGACAACCGCGTACTTTTGGATTATCCCCAAGCAGGAATGCAAGGTTTGTTGGATGCAGGACGCTTAGATGATGCTGTACATGTTATGGAGCGAATCCTTGATATAGTACATTATGACGTCAATTCAACTTTTAGAGGTTTCTGTATACATTCGCTTTTATTTGCCTTAAATGATGTATCTAAAATGAGCCTTGTACCTGAGCCTGTCTTCAAATTGTTTTGCAATGTATTACTCAATGCCAAGGAGCCAGATGAGGATATTCATCAAGATATGAAAGATGTTTATAATGTGGGTATTAACCAAGCGAGAGGTAATGCTGGTTACATGCTGGTGGAGTGTGCCAAAGAGAACAAATATAAAGAAGATATATTCCGAACCATAGAAAGCATAGCAGAAACTGCTTCTGTTTATACAAGAGCTGCAGTACTTTTAAATATGGCAACACTAAATATTCTTGATAAAAACAGGAATGTTGAGCTATTCAAAAAACTGATGCATGACTTTAATCCTAGGTTAATGGCTATGCCTGTTCATAATTATAATCCACTAGTGTATTTTGTCAATTATGCCATTGATGAATTGTTGGAATTCTTCAGCCATGCGGCAGATTGCACTGAATGTTATCGTGAGCAAGTCATTATACTATGGCTAGCTTGGGCACACAACGATAAAGACGAGCGCATCAAGGTGTTTCTTGACAAAATGTGTGAAAATAACCAAGAGGCTCGTATTTCTTTATTACACTTCTTGGGTACTCTTGGCCAACAAATAAACGAGGAAGCCATTTACTATATTCTCCATTTTATGGAACCGCAATTTGATTCATCAGAAATGGGAGAGGCATGTGATAATTTATTTCATCATGCAGACAAATGGAATGATAATCTCCAGAAAAGGGTTGCAGATGCTTATGTTACGTCTTCTTTAAGTAAACACAAGGTAAGTGTCTTTATAGAATTTTTAGCAGGATATGCCATTAAAGATCCTTTGCAGACGTTGAAATGGCTAGAGAAGATTCTAATCCATGAATTGCCTGACGACTACTTCATAGTGAATCATGTCGTGGATGTGCTAATTCAATCGTATAATGGAATAAAGTCTTTCAATGATAGCAGATATCAAGACACGTTGGAACATGCAATGGACTTGATAGATTCTATCATGCAGAATCCTAGCAACAAGTATTTAATAACCAATTTTATCAATAAGTTGGATAATGAATAAGGATTTTCAGCTGCAGCAACTGAACATAATGTTGATGGATCCTGGGGTGAAGTCTGGGTTGTATCTATTAGATACGGATTTAACAGACGAGGAGATTAAAACACATATTAGGAGTAATAACTCGTTCAAGTATATAAGTGGAAATCTTATACAGACCTCTAAAGGAAATGTCTTTGAATTGTTCCTAGTAGGATTGTGTCATCAATGTCAGAACGGAGACATCACGGCTTTGAGGGATCAGTTAATGACTGCCGATGAACAAAGAAAAGATGTTATCATCTATAGCTTGGCAATTCAAATATTGAAACACTTTAGTACAAGCGGAAAAGCCGTAATACATATGTTAGGAAGAATTGATTTGTCAAGCATAGAATTGGAAGATTTGGATAAATTAAATGCGGCTCTGAATTGTATTGATGATACGATTGTCGTAATATGTACACATAAGAACAGAGAGAAACCAATGGTTGAATACGTAATAAACAAATCATTAAAAGGATATAATTAATAACAAGATTATGGAGAATCGATTGAAAAAGGTATATATTTCTTATAAACATGATGAGAATTATAATGGGGCAATGGAAGCCATTAAAAGAGGTTTAGAAAAGAACGGTATTTATTATTCGATAGATGTGCAGGATATTAAATACAGAGATGACATTGTTGCATATGAGAAAGAGATAGGAAGTGCGGACAAGGTCATTATGTTCATTACAGCTACTTATCTGAAGTCTATTGATTGTATGTTTGAGATGACTGAAATATTTAAGAATGAAGACGTGAAGAATAGAGTTTTTCCAGTTGTAGATCTGCAACCTATACCTAGAAATCGAAATGGCCTTAAAGAGATAAAAGATTTTTGGTTGAAACAGAAAGTAAATGCCTCTGTTCAAATGCAAACAGAATTTGGTTGCTCAGATTATGTCATAAATGAACTCTCGAAAATTAATGCTATCATTAAAGCTTTAGATGAATTTTGGGATTATTTAGTTCACATTAATACTGGTAGCTTTAAGGATTTGTTAGATAATGACGCTGCGTTGTTAATGGAGGAGATCCAGAGAGTAACGGCTAGAAAAACCGCAGAACTTGATGAGAGGATTGTTTCTATGGGAGAAAACCAGCCAACTGTAATCCGTCAAATAACTCAGAACGGAGAGAAGTCCGTATATGTGGAGAAAAATATAGGAACAATAAATATAAACTGAGTCGATATGGAGCAACTGTTTAAGGAAGAGGATTTCTATAAAGATAATGGATGGCCATCAGAAAGGCTGGTTTATAGCAAGTATTTTCTTAATATTGTTGGGGATGATTATGATCAGTTTATCTTAGTTGTTAATGCAGAATATCCCTATATTAGGTTATCTCCCAAAAGAGGAAATTGTCAATTCCCTTGTGGAGGCTTTTCTGTAATTGCAACAGATGGAAATTTTGCAAGAAAGAGTGATACGGAAAGAGAAAAAGAGTGTCCAAAGATAGCATGGGGGGTTGCTGCTGTTTATCTTATAAATCTTCGATATGACCGAACCCAAGATGATTATGTTGAATTGAAAGAAAGAGATATTTTCATCAGAGACTATTACTGTAAGTACCTGAAGATGTATCTTGATAATCACAATGGGTTGAGATACTCGAAACTATCAACGGAGCAAAAGGAACTAGATTTTATAGCGGAGCATGAAGTTATAATTCGTGGGTTATGGGAAAGATCTACACCACTTACTAAGTATCCTGTATTATTTGAATATGCAAAAAATGCTGAAAAGGATTATGAAACATATTTAGCAAACCGTAAAAAAGAAATACAAAAAAAGGTGATTGAACCGGGGGCAATATTTGATGAGAAAAATAGTAAAAATCGTACAATTATTCAAAACGGTGATAAATCACTATATGTTGAGAATAATAATGGAACAATTATAATAGGAACTGATATGCATAAAAGAATGAATTTTAGTACTGAAATCCGAGAAACATTTGGTAAACAATATGTAAAGGTGTACTTTTTAGATGATTCTATTGCTAAAGATGCGAAGGAGGTTGTTGAAAGATTGAATGTTATAAAAACAGTTAATATAACTCCAAGTGCTAGTAAGGATCATCCTGGAAATACACTGACTGTTTATCCAAAATCGATGGTAGAAGCTGAAGATTGTGAAAAAGAAATGGTCGAAGCTTTGAATAGATTTTTTTCACGGGGGATACTTGCAGATAAGAAACCTGTAAGAAATGATGCTTATTTCAATGATATAGCGGATAAAATAATCAAGGATCTTGATAAGGCTCGGGTGTCAATTCATGTATGTATGGCATGGTTTACGAATCAAAGTATAGCAGACAAATTAGTTGAAAAGCATAAGCAAGGGATTGATGTGAAGGTTATTTTCTATGATGATCATACGAATTCAAAGTTTGGAGTTAACATAGATGGAATACCATTTAAGGCCGTTCGTGGTTCACGAGGGGGAATAATGCACAATAAGTATTGTATTATTGATAATCAGGTTGTAATAACAGGTTCTTACAATTGGTCGAAGAATGCTGAAGACAAGAATGAGGAGAATGCTGCAGTGATGTATGATTATGACAGGGCTTCTGATTATTCAGTAGAATTTAGAAAAATGTTCGACTCGGAATAACGATGTTGCTGGTGGATAGATGCCAGTATTTTGGGTAATAGAGAATGCGAGATTTGTAATGAACCATGAATTCTTCGCAGTGGAAAAACTGGTATTATACACTCTTTTTTATCGTCTTAAATCTTACATTCGTATCATTAATAATCAGGTTGAACAATCAAAAACAACGTATAATGAGAATACAATACATGAGTGATCTGCACCTGGAATTTTCGGAGAATAGCATGTTTCTGAAACAAAATGAGATACCAGTAACTGGTGAGGTATTGGCATTAGCTGGTGATATATTCTATTTGAAGGATAAGATTACCCCACGGGCAAAGTTTTGGAAATGGGCATCTGAGAACTATAGGCAAGTCTTGATTGTTCCAGGTAACCATGAGTATTATAATTATTCGGATGTAATGGAGCGTGGCTTACAATGGAAATGGATGTTACGTAAAAACGTGGGATATTATCAAAATCAGGTCGTAAGTATAGACGATACCGATTTTGTTTTAAGTACGCTATGGTCGCGAATCAATCCGAGCGATGAGTATTTCGTGTGGAAAGGCATGAACGATTTCCGGCAGATAAAATATAATGGGAAATTGCTCCAGATAGAAGAGTATAATGAGATGCACGAAGTTTGTATCAGTTTTATCCGGAAAAGTATCATGGGAAGTAAGGCAAGACATATCATTGTTGTAACACATCATTTGCCTACCTTTCAGGTTGTAGCACCTTATCATAAAGGTTCTGTACTGAATAGTGCCTTTGCAAGTGAATATGGAAATTTGATCTGTGATAACCGGATTGATGCATGGATATATGGACATTCACATACAAATATTGACTCAGAGATTGGTGGTACTAAATTACTGTCCAATCAGATGGGATATATTTTCCAAAACGAGCATTTAGAGAATGGATTTGATTCTGGTAAATATATTGAAATAGGATGAAAATTTAACTACTAATCCATTATTAAACTGTTTTCAGTAAAAAGTCAGGCTTTATATTTCATACTTTGATACATGAAATATAAAGCCTATTTTGTAAAGTATATTAAAGCTGAATGAGTAGGAGGGGTATATAAAGCTATTAGTAAATCTCTCCTAAAAGATTAGTTTTAAAGTATAATAAGTAGTCATTGACACTGTCCAAAATTTTGTGTAAATGGAAACAGGATTCAGTTGTAAGTTTGTT
>ERZ838483.2378-NODE-2378-length-11230-cov-14.875526_pt1 | contig 11230 bp, 15 predicted proteins | sample MGYA00519939_ERZ838483 | MGnify/ENA primary metagenome ERZ838483 (study PRJEB31850, sample SAMEA3708836) | human gut metagenome | biome: human gut; feature: human-associated habitat; material: faeces | place: China | collected 2014 ... | reverse complement strand
GATTTCCGATACTCCGGGCAAGGGAATGTGTAAGAACCCGGATTATGTGCACTATCTGAAACGATGCATCGACTGGCGTATGAATAATGAACAGGAGGGATAACATATGGATCGAAAACCGGAACACGGATATGGATTTTACAAAACAGCCGCTGTAACATTCCCTGTAGAGGTTGGTAATGTCTTTAAAAATGCAGAGAAGATCGTTGAGTATATCAATAAAGCAGAGGAAAAAAATGTGCAGCTTGTTGTGTTCCCTGAATTAAGCCTTACAGGATATACCTGCGCAGATATGTTCTTAAGAAATGATTTTATCAAGCAGGCTGAATATGCTTTCCGCGATGTAAAAGCAGCCACAGCAAAAAAATCTATATTGGTATGCGTTGGAATGCCGGTTGAAGAACATGGCAAATTGTACAACTGTGCCGTATATGTGCAGGGTGGATCAATCATTGGTGTTGTACCAAAGACATACATTCCAAATTATGGAGAATTCTATGAAAAAAGATGGTTTGTATCATCCACCTGCCGTAAAACAGATACCATCAGTTTTTGTGGAAGCATTGTCCCATTTTCTGAGGAACTTCTCCTCCGTGGGGATGACGGCATTGTTATCGGAACCGAGATCTGTGAAGATCTGTGGGTTGACAGTCCGCCAAGTGGATTATTGAGCAGAGCAGGAGCCACCGTAATTGTCAACCCATCGGCAAGTAATGATGTGATCGGTAAGCGCCAGTACAGAAGAGACCTTGTAGGGATGCAGTCCGGACGCTGCCGATGTGCGTACATCTATGCATCCTGCGGGGCAGGGGAAAGTTCCACTGATCTTGTCTTTTCAGGACACTGCATGATCGCAGAGAATGGAAAAATCCTGAAAGAAACAAGAAATTCCATGGAAACAGAGGAAATGATCACCGGTGTTGTTGATATTGAAAAATGCATCAACGATCGCAGAAAATTCAACAGCGATGTATGGGCGGATATTCCGGATGTAACAGAAACACGAATTTTCACTTCCGGCTGGCCAAAAATCCTACCAGAAACAGTAGAAGCATATCCGTTTGTTCCCTCTGATGAAACTGCAAGAAGCGAACGATGCGAAGAAATCCTTCAGATGCAGGCAAAGGGACTGATTCAACGATTAAAGGCAACAAAGATAACAAACGTTGTTCTTGGCTTATCCGGTGGCCTCGACAGCACACTTGCTCTCATCGTGTGCTGCAAAGCCTTTGATTTCTTGAAAATTAATAGAAAAAAAATTCACTGCATCTCCATGCCGGCATTTGGGACATCGGAAAAGACCAGGAAAATTTCTGAAAAACTTGCAAAAGAATTCCGTGTATCATTTCAGGAAATTGATATAAAAAAGAGCTGCTTAACCCATATGAGAGACATCGGACACAAAGATGATGTATATGATGTTGCATACGAGAACATTCAGGCCCGTGAACGCACGCAGATTCTGTTTGATTACTCAAATATGATTAACGCGCTTGTGATTGGTACCGGGGATATGTCCGAACTGGCTCTTGGCTGGTGTACATACAATGGGGATCACATGAGTAATTACGCTGTCAATATAGGGGTACCGAAAACCCTCGTAAAGTGGATCGTGAAATTTTACGCTGATTCCACTGAATCAAAAGTATTAAATGACGTGTTTAACCTCCCGATTTCCCCTGAATTACTCCCAACTGATAAAGATGGGAATATCCAGCAGAAAACAGAGGAATCCATCGGAAAATATGACCTGCATGATTTCTTTCTGTACCATTTTCTCCGGAATGGATTTGGGAAAATCAAAATCCAGAAACTTGCCGAGATTGCATTCCCACAAATCAGTGTGGATGAAATCAAAGCTACCCTTGATACTTTTTACAACCGGTTCCGGACGCAGCAATTCAAGCGTTCCTGTATCCCGGATGGAGTGAAAATTGGATCTGTTGCATTATCCCCAAGAGGAGACCTGAGACTTCCGAGCGACTTATCTATGATGTATTAAAAAAAGACTGCCAGAATCCGCAACGGTTCTGACAGCCCTCTCCCTTTACACAAATCACGCATTTTTCTTCATTTCATATTGAAAATGTAGAAAACAGTTTTAATATGAAAGGAGAAACAATATGTGGACAGTTTTATGGAAAGATGGAGAAAAAGACAGATGGGATCGATTTGAAACAGAAGATGAGGTTTGGGAGCTTCTGGACAAGCTGACAGAGAATCTAGATGTATGCGAAGGGGATGCATGGATTTTCCCACCCGCAGCAAATGACCTTGCCTTAACTCCCAATCTGATGTAACCGAGAGGTGTTTCGTATGACGAGAGCACAGATACGCGAAAAATATGGAATTTCAATGTTGGAATCTCCATCCGTGGCAAATAAGGAATTATCGGAGAAAGAAGCGGCGGAATACGAAGATTGCGTTTCATTACTTTTAAGAACGTTCGATGAAATTGACGAGAATATCGAAAAATTCTGTTCCAGATGCCAATATTACAGAACCGCAGAGTCTGACAAATGCGATTCCGTAATCCACGGGTGTTCCTACGGCGTCAGCTGTAGGTATATCGAGAAAGCCAAGGGGATTTCCAAACAAAAAGAAATAAGTAACTAAATATTTCATTAAAAGAGTTCGTATGCAACGCGGACTCTTTTTTTTTCGTTTCATATTGAATATGTAAACAATTTGATGTATTGAAAGGAGACCAGCTATGACAATTATCAAAATTGAACACGAATTAACAGAAGAACAGGAAAAGAAGATCATGGATGCAATCAATGCAATCGTACCTGACGATATGTTTTGCTGTCCACCAAGAATGATTGATGATGTAATCGCTTCAAAAATATGGACAAAAGATGATGTAAAAGGAGCGATTGAAGAATCTGGCTATGAGCTTACCGAAGAAATACTTAACCAGACCATTCTTGATATGGAGGATATGGCTACCCTTAACGACTGTCAGGATTACGAATGGGATTTTATCAACGGCTCGATTAAAGATGCTTATGAAGAAATTCTTGCTAGACGCGGATGGATCAAAACCGACGACACCCAGTATCTTAAGAAACTCCGGGCTGGCGTTTACAAACTGGTCCAGTCGACCGAGCTTCCAGACGGCAATTACAGCGTCTTCACAAACACCATCGTCATTGCAAACTGGATGGATTCCGACGGCATGTACGATGCCAACTGCAGATCCATCATGAAGTCCTACTATGGATCTATCGAGAAGTTCGAAGATAAGTATCCGAATCCAGAGCACAGAGAACAGGTGCTCGCAGAAATGCTTTTCGAAAGCACCTGTAGTTACGACAGCGAGGAAACGGAAACGGTCAATGACAAGTTGAAAGCGCAGAAAGTCATTGATAAATTCCTGTTCCTGCGCGAGTAAGAAAAATAAGAAGAGCCTTCGGGTTCTTCTTTTTTTTTGTTTCATATTAAATGTGTAAACAAAACTATTCACGAAGGGAGAAAAACTATGAGCAAAAAATCAAACAATGAAAACGCTTATGCAATCTTAGAGGCAGGAGAGACTTATCAATTTGCAGGCTACAGATGGGTGCCTGTTGAAATAAACGAAAATTGTCATGTAGCTGTTATGCAGAGCCTTGGTGTAACTGCCGGTCCGTGGCCGGGTTTTTCGATGGAGAACTTAGGTGACGGCAAGCACTATGCTCATAATATCGATGAGTATGATATTAGCAGGTACGATGATAAGACTTATGCATTAATGAAACAGATTAAGCCTGTTAGTTTCATTGATGGTCTGTACTTACCGGGTTTTGAAGATATTAATGACAACCAGCTATGGAAAGATGCTCTTGCGAGAGCAGCAAGTCGTTACAGTTCGTTCGGCGCATCCTACAGCTACGCTTGGACTGGTACTCACAACAGCTACTGCAACGGCGCGTGGGTCGTCAACTCGAACGGCAACACCTACAACGACTATCAGAACAATTCGTATGTTGTCCCTGTCGCTTTTAATCTCGACTTATCAAAGGTTGAGGTCGTTGGTGATGAAATTATTAAAAAGGCACAGCCTGCGTATATTGATAATTTAAACAAAATAAAGAAAGAGATTGTAACATCCATGAAAATCATGGATGTTACAATTAAAGGCATCAAGGAATCTGATGAATATAAAATGGCTCAGGCTTATAATCAAGGATTACGAGATGCTATGAGTATCTTTGAGAGAGAAAGTGACCACATCGATCAGTCTGAAAATCCATCAAATAATTGAGGAAATTTTATGACAAATGAGCTTGCAAAAAATATTATTACAGAATACGTTTTCGCAGATTATGATATTTCATCCATTTATAAATTTCTTAATACAAAAGCATCATTAGATGAATCGGACAAACAATTATATTCCGAAGCATTGCTCACAAGGGCTATGCAAAAAGCGGTAATTGCATTATCAAAGCCGGTATGAGAGACTATTTCGCAAAATATTTCTAAAAAAGAGTAATATTTATCATCCCGATGCACCGGGAACTAAAAATTGAGGTTCCCGTGCAAAGGGGAGCCTCTTTGTTTACCCGGTATGTAACCGGGAGAAAGAGAGGAAAATATGATGAACAGACAGGATACAATTAAAACATTACAGCAGATTGCTGCAGAAATTGCACAGGAAATGGGCTATACCGAGATGAAGATAGGAGAAGACCGACAGAAAGGTATCTGGGGAGAAAGTTTCACCCGATATCTTGAAGAAACCTACGGGGAATGTACCCAGGAAATCAGATGGTTTAAACCCGACGCACCAAAAGATCTGGCATTCGGTGACTACATCAAATTTTCATTCCGTTTCAGCAATCCGAAGGTCTGTATTGACCACCGGAAAACAGATGGAAGCCTTGCAAATGTTGAATTTTCTGACTGGAATTCAGAGATTTACAACGAATACGAGAAAGAGAAATCCATCATGGAAGAACAGCTTGGAAGAAAACTGACAAAAGAGGAAGATGCTCCCATTGAAGCAAAGCACCCATACCGCACCGGAAACTTCCGACCGAAGGAATACCAGGTATTTGAGAACGATAAGATGCAGGGTATGGAATTCCTTAACAGGATTCTTGAAAAGTGGAACAAAGCTGTTTGCCGGAAAACTGCCCTTACAGATAAGAATTCGATCATTGATAAGGTATGCATTAACTATCGGGAATACGACACAGAGCTTACCTCATTATTCTTCGATTTCCCTGTAAAAGCGGATAAAAATCTGCTTCTTGAGGCATACGCACATATCCAGAAAGCCTGTAACGGCGATATCGTTGTCCGTCTGATCAACCCTGTCTTAACCAAAAATGGGGAAGAAAAGGAACTGGAAGGAGAAAAGATGGATACGTTCTTCACGGAAGAAGAAAACGGGATATACGAAGGAAACTACAAGGATTTCCTCGAAAGCTTCAACGGACGGGAACTGGAAACAGGAATCTGCCGGCTGATAGACAGCGAAATGGATGGAAATACAACCACCAAAGGATCCCTTTTGGATTTCATCTGGTAAGGTAAGAAAAGGAAGAAAAGTGTGGCTTAATGCTGCACTTTTTTTTGTTTCATATTCCCTATGTAAACAATTTTTCAAAGACGAAAGGAGAAAAATGATGAAGAAAGATGAATTTTCAAAGAAATTTCTGACAACAATCACATGCCCGGAGTGCGGAGGGCGGATGATCGTGGAAGTGACAAGGGGAAACAGAGAAGATGCATTTCAGGCTTCCTGTTTTTTCTGTAATGAGTGTGGCAGAGACACGATCACGTTTGATGATCCGGATTTTGAATGGAAGAATGACGGAATCGTCCTTTCCCCTTCACAGGCTGCCAGTATGCCTATCGGAGTAGGTAATGTTCGCAGGGTTTTCGGATACAGAGACCGCGACGATTTCCACAGTGGGGACGGAGAGAAAATCCTTTTCCGTAATGGCGGTACTTACACAGCTTTCATCTGGGATAAAAAACCGGATTTTAAGCAGGTTGCCGCTGTTGTTGAGAAATGCTGCAACAAGCTCATGGATGAAATGCCTGGATGGACAAGCTACTACAACAATAAGTCCATCAGCCGTACCGCATATGAAAGATACCAGCTTGACTGGATGATTTCGCATGGCCATTCGCTGGAAGAACTGTTCAGCATAATAGACGGTATCTGGGGTGATGACGAATATCCGGATGATCACTGTCCATCAGACTACTTTGAGGATTTCGAAAGCGATACCGGATTTGGCGGTGAACTTTATGTCTGCTATGAAGAATTCCTTGGAGCAGAGTACCAGAATAAAGCATATGTGAAGACGCTGCTGTCACCGGAGGAGTATATCGTTTACTTAAACGACATCACTCCGACAGAAATCCCATCTGGCATATATCCTGCCATGTGCAAGGCATGCCAGCATTGTTTCGAAAACGGAGATGGACGTGGTAATTGTGGATATTACGAGGAAAACGTGAATCCGGGAAACCCGATTGATGACTGTGCTCATTTTGCTAACAATAATGAGTACGGCGTTTACCATCTTCTATACGACGAGACATATGTTTCCGAAAACGTCCAGACGGAAGAGGATATCACTGTCCTCGATGTTGTGAAATTTTTAAAGGAACACGGTACAAAGAAAGAACAGGATGAAATCAAGGATATCCTTTCACTGTCTGATTACGACGAAGAGCTCTGGACCCTGTCCGCAATTTAAAGAAATCACAGGAGAAAAGAAGAAGAGTGGGGCAACTATTTCCACTCTTTTTTTTGTAGACATAATGGTAAAATACGCGTCTGTTAGTTCAAAAATTTCATTTCATATTCCCTATGTAAACATTTTTTTAAAAGCGAAAGGAGATAAATTTTATGATGAAAGAAAATGCATATAAGTCTGATATGGAGCCTTTTGTACGTGGTGAGATGTTATTTATCCGCGATTCCCTCTGTAACCGGTATAACGGCTACGGTGTTGTATATGAAACAGGGGATGAAATTTTGAGAAAAGCCTCAGAAATCTCAAAGCATCCTGTATCAAAATTTGATGCACTCATTGGGCAGTGTATCACACTTCCTGACAACAGAGAAATCCTTCTGTATCCGTTAAAACCTGCCGATTCTTCCAAATGCGCGTCCGTTGTTTATGCGCAGATAGACAATGAAGAACCAAGAGAAAACAGATACTGTAAAACTTTCTGCCTGGACGGGGATCTTGCCAAAGACCATGATGTGTTTGTTAAGATTCACGAATGGGCTGACAGAATCATCAAGGGAGGTGTGGCAGCATGAGAGTAACAAATTACGAAGTGCTTCTTAACGAAGACCGGATACCACATCTTGTTAAAGAATCCGCGAGAAACTATGCAGGGAATAGTTGTTTAACCAATCCTTCACAGATTGCAGAATTTATGAGAGAATTGTATCATGCAGATATTCTCCCAGAAGAAAAGCTTTGGATGATTGCCATGAATACCAAGTGTAAGCCATTCGGTGTATTTGAGCTGGCTCATGGAAGCATGGATTCAGCAGTGATGGATCAAAAAGCAATCTTTACAAGACTGCTTCTCAGCGGAGCTAGAGGGTTCGTTCTGGTTCATAATCATCCAAGTGGGGACAGCACCCCAAGCGCGATTGATATTTCAAATACAAAGAAAGTAAAAGAAGGCGCAGAACTTCTTACCATCGAGCTGTTTGATCACATCATCGTAGGGGCTGACACAAATTATTGTTCATTACGTGAGCAGGGGAACATATAACATCAGAGAAAAAGAGGAAAAGACTATGACTATCAGACAGTATATCAAAAAGAACGGTTGGCGGAATGAATGTGAATTGGTGCCAGACTATCGGTACATGATCGTTCACATCAATTTTCTTAACAAGAATAAAGCTGAAATCGAAACGAGCTTGGATATCAAGGCATTTGATAAACATGATTTATCATCACTGTTCAATGATTTTTGCCGGGAAAATGGCTTCCCACGAAATACCGTAACAGGTGTTACCATTGTAGCTTCAGCAGCTACAATGGAAGAATTACAGGAAATCGACCTTTAAAAACAGGTAAGAGGAATCCACAAGAGGTTCCTCTTTTTTTTGTGTATGAATGAGCTGCAGAGAAAATTTCATTTCATATTCCTTTTGTAAACAAAATTTAATGTCGAAAGGAGCAAAAGACTATGGAAGGAAAATTTACAAAAGCAATCAGAGAACAAAACGGATTCGATATGTATTCAGATAAAGATATCAGTCAGTGGTATCAGGATTTAAGCGAATACAATATCAATGTACTTATCGAATTTCTAAAATCCAAGGGTTTAAAAGTTGACGTATCAGAAGATATTGTCAGAGGAACCTATTCTTCTGTATGGGAAGGTGAGGGAGAAATTACATCCCCTGCGAATATTAATCTCTTCACCCATGAAGTGGAGATTTTAAAATCATATGACCCATCAGATGTGACAACCGAAGACGGCGAGCCTTTCGAATGCGAATATTTACAGGAAGAATATGTATTAATCGCCGGTTCAAAATTCCCATGTCTCAATAAAAAAGAATATGACAAGGAACTACTTGCCGAAAATAACACCTATGATAAGTTGTTTTGGTATCAATGATTCATTTTCACACTTTAAAAAAAGATTGAAAGCGATTGCTTTATGCGCTGATGGAGGAATTATTTCTTACCCGTCAAACTGGATAGAAGAGAAGGTAAGGAAATCCTTCCAGGAAAAATTAGGAAGATGGAGAATTTTTCTTCGAACTTTCTGATTTTGAAAAATAGGAAAATCGAAGAAAGAGGCTGCGAATGTACAGTCTCTTTCTTTTCGTAATTTCTTATTTGCGTTCCGCCACATTATGAAGCCAATCGCTGGCAGCAGAAGCGGCTTCCTTCCGCTTTTCTTCACTGATATCCGCATAACGCGCGGTCGTGTTGACTGATTTGTGTCCCAGCGCGTTCTGCACCAGGTAAATATCCCCCGTGGAATTATATACGCCGGTCGCAAAGGTGCTTCGCAGCTTGTGAGGAGTGATATGCTTACTCTGTACCGCAACCGATGCATATTTTTTAACCAAACGTTGCACGGATCGTGGAGTAATCCGGGTTCCATTCCTGGATATAAAAAGAGCATTGTTATCATTTTCAAGCTTCATTTCTTCCCGTTCTTCCATATATGCACCAAGTAATTCTGCGGCGGTTTCATCAAAATAAATGTTAGAATATTTCCGGCCTTTCCGCACAACAAGGATGCTGTTTTCTTCCCAGTCGATATCCTGAATGTCAAGACCCACACATTCGGAAATACGGATACCCGTAGAAAGCATGAGATAAATCATAGCCATATCACGCGTTTTCTGCTTGTCAGAGAAAGCGTGCTGACGCTTGGTAAGCCCGTCCCCGGTCTTAATGGTGTCCAGAAGGAGAGTGATTTCCTCATCTTTTAAGTAAGTGATTGGCTTCGTGATCAGTTTCGGGGATGGGAACATTGTTGCAGCGTTATTCGTGATCAAACCTTTCCCAAGAAGATACTTGTACAAAGCGCGGATAGATGCAAGTTTTCTTGCTCTGGCAGGGTTATCATCCATATAAGCTTTCCCGTCTTTTTCGTAACCTGTCTGTAGCTTCATCATGATATCTTCAAAATCGTCAGTATTCAAATGATCCAAAACATCTACGGTTATGTCTTTTTTATTTTTTATTGCCGGATTGATCTCAGTAATAATCTGGAAAATGATGGAGATATCCCTGACGTATTCGTACACCGTAAGGATACTGGCATTCTTTACGGTTGTCATGTGCGTGACAAAACGCATCATGTAATCCGGCAGATCCTGTATAGTCTTGCTTATTTTCTCACCTGTAGATGTATTTCGCTTCTTCTGATAGTTTTTCTCGTCCATAAATACCTCCATGGCACATTTATTCGCACCAAATCGTAACTTTTTGTGTATAGTTGAGGAAAATATGCGGTATAGCATATTTTGCCAAAATAAGGCAAATAAACTGGTGTATACGGTGCCTTTTTTATTTTCGCCATTATTGCGTCGTAAAATGATTATTTTGCGACGCAATATAAATATATAATACCACTATCCCATCTGGGTGTAAATGCTAAATGTACATTGTCACTTTGCATATAGATAATACAAAGATGCTGATATTGCATTCTGTTAATACAAAACAGCTGATTTATTTGCGTATAAATGATACAAAACCAGATTCTGTATTGGATGACCCACTTGTGGTTGATTTTAAATTACTTTCACCAGTTTTATAGTCGATCTTGACCCCTGGCTGCACATTATAGGCGTACACGCAGAAACAAATGCCTTTTCCTTTATCCTCAACAGAATATCCTTCCATAAGGACTCCGGATGCGAACAGATTGTTTCCCTTAAAAATCGGTGTTACGCGATACAAAACGTGGTTCCCAGTTTTCTCTATCCCTTTAAGTCATGATAGTTTTCAATATTGTACTACATTTTCGAGGTATTTTTTCCGTTCCGCTGCAAAAGAGAGCAGTATTGTTTTCTGTTGAGCATCTGTCAGATGGTACCATTCTGCCAGACGCTCTTCGAGATGTTTTAATGCCGTCTGTAAATTTTTTGCTCTTGCAACCAACAAAGCCGGATCTTTGACTGCATAATCCGTTAAAAAATCTTCAACTGCTATCGCACGTATATCTCCAGGTGAGCAGATGTCGACAATGGTGTCTTTTAGTTCTGTTCCTTCGTAAACAATAGTAGCGTCTGACAACTCAGTTGCATTGTTTAAACCAAAACAACACGGGAAATCAATGCAGACAAAGATATCTCCTCCGTATAATGCAGGTTCAATATGCAGATTTCCTCCATCTCTAATAACTTTTTCGATCATTTCTAACATATCTCAGACTTCCTCCAATTCTTCACATTTGTATCCAGCCATTTTTAATCCGTAAATCTTCTAACATTTCCGGCATTACATTTTTGTTTGCTTTTTGTAATTATACTTATAATGTATAAAACACTCCCTATTACAATAAGCAATGCTCCCAAAAAAGAAACCACACCTATAATTGTCGGCAGCACTTAATAAATTTGTATCTGCCATCTGTATTCTCTACCTTTATCTTTAATTTTCGATGTTTGAAGGATTGTCTCAATATATAATCCTATCATCTAAATATTTTGCCATGAATTACTTTCCATTCAATTTCAAATAATTTATGCCTTGGAAAACCCAGACATAAATTATTATTT
>ERZ838483.2373-NODE-2373-length-11243-cov-3.770915_pt1 | contig 11243 bp, 10 predicted proteins | sample MGYA00519939_ERZ838483 | MGnify/ENA primary metagenome ERZ838483 (study PRJEB31850, sample SAMEA3708836) | human gut metagenome | biome: human gut; feature: human-associated habitat; material: faeces | place: China | collected 2014 ... | reverse complement strand
GGACGTCGCCCTCTCAAGGCGAAGGTCGCCGGTTCGAATCCGGTCGGAGCTACCAAGCTTTACCCAGGCCACGTGTTTCGCGGCCTTTTTAATGGCTCCGTCGTCTAGCGGTTTAGGACGTCGCCCTCTCAAGGCGAAGGTCGCCGGTTCGAATCCGGTCGGAGCTACCAAGCTTTACCCAGGCCACGTGTTTCGCGGCCTTTTTAATGGCTCCGTCGTCTAGCGGTTTAGGACGTCGCCCTCTCAAGGCGAAGGTCGCCGGTTCGAATCCGGTCGGAGCTACCACAGGTACAGCCGAGGCTTTTGCCTCGGCTTTTTTGTTATCAGCGATACCGCCCCCCTTACTCGAGCTGCAAAATGCAGCACACAGCAAGCTTCGCAAACGAAGTATCGCTGACGCAAGAACTCCTATCCCGATATCAGCATTCCCGATATACGTGGCCTCGGTCGTGCGCCGCAGTTTGGACGGCGGATGCTCTCTACTCCTAAGCAAAAGACCTGCTGCCGCCTATTCGATATGCAACAAGCAGCATGATAGAAAGACCGAAGGAACATATACGCGATTAACGTAGCGGACCTATGAGCATTCGGCGCACATCGGCGATTGCGAGAAATTACGGGTGATGTGACGATTGACGACGATTGGTGTATGGGCCAGGCGAATCACGCTGTACGCGTTCCCAACTCTTGCGAAGATGCACTGTGCGCCTTCCCGATGCTCGATAAGGCGATGCCTCTTCTGGATACCCGGGTGATCGCACTGGACATGATGGGCTGATTGGATATATCCTCGCTGGCATGTGACGAAACTGAAAGGCCGACAGGCGCGTCGCTGGGGACGATGTAGCAATCGAGCCTTCAACGTTTTGAGGAAAGGTTGACCATCATGCGAATCGACCGCATTCTTTGCAGCAAACGCGTATTCACCGGTTTGACCGAAAGCGCCGAGGAACTTGCCATCGCCGTTTCCGGGGACAAGATCGCATTCGTCGGATCGAAAGAAGATGCGCTTGCGTTAGCCCGCGAAGCCGACAAAAACGCCGAACCTGAGGTGGTCGACTACGGCGACGCCTTCATCGCACCCGGCTTTCATGACTCGCACGTGCACTTCTTCCATTCTGCGGTGTACTCTTCCCCGCTGGCCACGAACTTCCTGGGTGAAAACGAGGCTGATTGCGTTGAGCGCATGAAGCGTTTCGCCGAAGGCCGTCCCGAGGGATGGCTGCTGGCCCAGGGCTGGCGCGAATATCGATGGGACCCGCCCGTGCTGCCGTCGAAGCACTCGCTTGACGAGGCGTTCCCCAACCGCCCCGTGGCGCTGTACTCCGGCGACGCGCATACGCTGTGGCTCAACAGCTGCGCGCTGGCCGAGCTGGGGATCGATCGCGACAGCGTGCCCCCCGCGGGAGGAAGCTACGACAGGGATGCCGATGGCGAGCTGACGGGCATCGTGCGCGAAGCGGCCGCCATGGAGCTGATGCCGCGCATCATGAACGCGTTTTCCGACGACGAGATAGCCGATGCCTATCGCGGGTTTTTGCGCACGTTGGCGCAAAACGGCATCACGAGCGTTTGCGACATGTCGCTTATGGCCAACCCCGGCCTGGACTTCATCCGAGACGACGTCCATGCACGCCTGCTTGACTCCGACGAGCTGACGTGCCGCGTGAATCTCTTCCCCACCCTGCTTGAGGATATGAGCAGGTTCGAGGCGATGTCTGCGCGTTATACAGGCCCGGTGCTGCGCTGCGCCGGTTTCAAGCAGTTCTTCGATGGCGTATCCAGCCAGCACACCGCATGGGTGACCGAGCCTTATAGCAACGCTCGATGCGAGGACGACTGCGGCAGGCCCACCATCGAGCCCGACAAGATGCGTGCGCTGGTGATGCAAGCAGCCGAGAAGGGCTACTCTGTGCGCATCCACACCATCGGCGATGCGGCGATCCACGAAGCGCTGAACATCTTCGAAGATGCCCGCGCGCAATTCGGCCCGCTTCCCGAAGGGCGTCACAACTGCCTTGAGCACCTGGAGAATTTCCTGCCCGGCGACGTGGAGCGCCTGGCCGAGCTTGACGTGATCGCTGCAGTGCAACCGCCGCATATGACGCTTGACCCGGGCGGTCCCGAGCGTGACTTGGGCGACGAGCGCGTGAAGCTGATGTGGCCGTTCAGGGCCATGCTGGATGAAGGCGAGACGCTTGCGTTCGGCACGGATTCGCCGGTGGTGGACGTGAACTCCATGGGCGTGCTGTACAGCGCCGCCACGCGCCGCGACCCGCAAACGCGCGCGCCTGAAGGCGGCTGGCGCCCTGAGCAGCTTATCAGCCGCGCGGAGGCTATCCGCGCATACACCGCCGGCAGCGACGCCGCCGCCCAGCGCAATGGCGAAGCGGGCGTGCTGGCAACAGGCAAGCTGGCGGACATGGCGGTGCTGGACACCGACCTGCTCGCATGCGCCGACGACGAGATCCTGGATGCGCATGTTACCGCTACCTGGATGGGCGGACGCTGCGTGTTCGAGGCCTAGAAGGACCGAAAGCGCCCCAAGATGGCCAGCGAGCCCCTTTCCGTTTCCGCGTTTCCGCGAAATAGAAGGGGCTCGGCAAGCCTCTTGGGGCGCTTTGCATTTGTAACGTTTCGACGCCAGCAAAACGGGGATAGACGGGCTGTGCTGCGCACGTCTATCCCCAACCACGCCGGACAGCCGCCGGACTGCATGGGCACGCGATCGATCGCCTTCGGCGTTGCCGTGAGCATAGGTGTGGCGCCGGAGACGCCTTTGCTTAGGCGTTGTACGGCAGGTGCGGCTTTCCGTGGCACCACATGTGATCGAGGGGGCCGCTACCCCGCCCAAGGTCAAGGCCGGTTGACAGAGCGCCTCGTACGAAGCCTTTCGCGCGACGAACCGCCTGCTCGATGCCGTTCCCCTGCGCCAGACCGCTTGCGATGGCGCTGGAGAGCGTACAGCCGGTTCCGTGGGTGTTGCCGGTAGCGATGCGCTTCGCTCTCAGCCATGCGTGACGGCCATCGGGCAGGACGAGCAGGTCGTCGGCGGTATCGGCGCGATGGCCGCCCTTGACGAGCACCGCCCCGTTGGTTTTCCCGGAAAGCAGCTTCGCCGCCTGCATCATGCCCTCGTCGTCGGCGACGGGAAAACCGCACAGGACCTCGGCCTCGGGCATGTTCGGGGTGATAACGTCAGCCAAGGGCACTAGGTTCGAGACCAGCGCATCGACAGCCTGCTGCTCGATGAGACGAGAGCCGCTGGTGGCCACCATGACCGGGTCGAGCACCACGTTGCGCGCCCGATGGAAACGCAGACGCTCGGCGATGACATTGATGATCTGGGCGGAGGAGACCATGCCGATCTTCACCGCTTCGGGACGGATATCCTCGAACACCGCATCGATCTGCGCCCCGACCACTTCAGGCGAGATATCCTGCACCGTGCGCACGCCGCAGGTGTTTTGCGCCGTAATGGCGGTGATGACCGTTTCCGCATATAGACCATACGATGCGATGGTCTTGATATCGGCCTGGATGCCCGCTCCGCCGCTTGAGTCGGAGCCTGCGATGCTGAGCACTGCTTTCATCGGAAACCTCCCTTTGACGCCAGCGCTACCGGCCTACTCGTTGTCGAGGTCGATGACGAGGCCGTCCATGATGGTGTTGACGGTGCGCACGGCGCACATCTTGCCGCACATGGTGCAGGTTCCCTCGTTGCTCGGCGGGGCGCTTTCGAAGACCTTGCGCGGGCGAACCGGGTCGATGGCAAGGCCGAACTGCTCTTCCCAGTTCATACGGCGACGGGCATCGCTCATACGGTTATCACGATCGCGGGCGCCCGGAATGCCCTTGGCGATATCGGCGGCATGCGCGGCGATCTTCGTGGCGACTAGGCCGTCGCGCACATCCTGCGCATCGGGCAGGCGCAGGTGCTCGGCGGGCGTGACGTAGCACAGGAAGTCGGCGCCCGAGGAGGCCGCCACAGCGCCGCCGATGGCAGCGGTGATGTGGTCGTAGCCCGGAGCGATATCGGTTACGAGCGGGCCGAGCACGTAGAACGGCGCATTGTGGCACAGACGCTTCTCCAGGCGCATGTTCGCCTCGATCTCATTGAGGGCCATATGACCAGGACCCTCCACCATGACCTGCACGCCGGCGTCCCAAGCACGCTTGGTGAGCTTGCCGATCTCGATGAGCTCGGCGATCTGGCCAGCGTCGGTTGCGTCGTAGGTGCAACCAGGACGCATGGCATCGCCGATGGAGATGGTCACATCGTGTTCATGCAAGATCTCGAGAACCTCATCGTAATGCTCGTAGAACGGGTTCTCGTTGCCAGTGGCCTCCATCCAGGCGAAGATGAGCGAACCTCCGCGGCTAACGATGTTCATAAGTCGGCCGGTTTCCTTGAACGACTCGATGGTGCGGCGGTTCATGCCGGCGTGGATGGTGACGAAGTCGACGCCGTCCTCGGCATGGCGGCGGACCACATCGAGGAAGTCCTCCGCCTTGATGGCGATGAGGGCCTTCTCCAGGTAGCCGATGGCGTCGTACATGGGAACGGTGCCGATCATGGCAGGCGACTTCTCTATGAGCTTGGTGCGGAACGCCTGGGTTTTGCCGCTGTTGGACAGGTCCATGATGGCCTCGGCGCCAAGCTCGATGGCCGTATCGACCTTCTGCCACTCGACGGATTCGTCGGCAAGGTCGCCGGAGATGCCCAGGTTGACGTTTACCTTGGTGCGCAAGCCCTCGCCGACGCCTTCGGGCGACAGCGACGTGTGGTGGATGTTGGCCGGGATGGCGATGCGGCCGGCGGCGACGCCCTCGCGGATGAACTCCGCGCTGCGGCCTTCCTTCTCGGCGACCACGCGCATGGCGGGCGTAATCTGCCCCGCGCGGGCGAAGTCGATCTGTGTGATGAGGTTCGAGGATTCGTTACCCATAGATGCTCCCTTCGTTGGCATTACCCATGCAGGTTCGGCGGGTCGAGGCTTATGCGGGGCCTCCTCTCAGCCTGCCCGGCGCGTGGCGCTAGCAAGCTCCCCCGATATACGGTTGATGTGGCCGCTATTATATCCCCGGCTGCTGAGAAGTTTCCCAAGGCAAAGGATAAAAGACATAAAGCGTGCCCGACTCCACGGCGATGGTGGCCTCCTGGCCGATCAGCTCGTTGGAAAGACCGAGGCTGGTTCGGTTGGTGAGGGGTTCGTCGTCGAGCGAATACTCCAGCCCGCGCTCGATGACGCCCTCGGCGCGGTCGTTTGCCGCGAAGACCGAGACGGTGCCCTTCTCCACGTTATCGGGAAGGGTGAACACGTCAGGACCGGTAACGCAGCGGATAGCGAATCCCTCGGCGATGCCGGTAACGTAGAACCCACGCTCGGAGTACGCGGCGAACAGCTGCAGGTTTGCCAACGTATGATCGAGCCTGCCGCCGATGCCGCCGTATACGTAGATGTCGGTGTGACGATAGTTCGCCGCTCTTTGGAGGGCAAGCTCCATATCCGATGCGTCCTTGTTCACAGGGTGACGGGAAACCCGCTTCGCGCGAGGAACATAGCCGAGGGAATCGAAATCGCCTACGGCCATATCAGGCGCAACGCCGAGCCGATCGAGCGGGGCGAAACCGCCGTCGACGGCAATGATGAAGTCGAAAAACCCCTCGTTATAGCGTGCCATGAAATCTTGTTCGTTGAAATATGTGGCGCCAACCAATGCGCAGGTTGTCATGATGCTCCTTGTTTCGGTTACGATATGGTAGAATACCACACTGCGAGCGGGCCAGACGATCGCGCGCCGCCTTGAGCGGCGTGAGGAAAGTCCGGGCTCCAAAGGGCAAGATGCCAGCTAACGGCTGGGCGGGGCGACCCGACGGAAAGTGCCACAGAAAAGTAAACTCCCCCGCGCAAGCGGGAGAAAAGCTGAAACGGTGCGGTAAGAGCGCACCAGCGCGTTGGCAACAACGTGGCTTGGAAAACCCCATCTGGAGCAAGCGCAAATAGGAATGCCATACGGCCGCCCTTCCGTGCATTCGGGTTGCGTGCTTGAGACGCGCGGTGACGCGCGTTCGAGATAAATGGTCGTCCAACGACAGAACCCGGCTTATCGACTCGCTCGCGGTTTTCAAAAGGCTCCCGTTCGGGAGCTTTTTTGCTTTGCTGGCGACACGACTGTCGCGTCCTGAGACGAAGAATGCGTGGGAGCACATCGTAGCCGGGCGCCCCTTTCGACTGGTCGATGCAGGAAGCCAAAAGGTTACCGGTGCCCCGCGCAAGTAATTCCGAGCAAGACGCGCTTACGCCCCATAAACCGAAAGCGGGGATCAGGCTTGTGCTTGATCCCCGCTTTATGGTGCGTATTGCGCGAAAGCGCTGTATAAGGGCGAACAGCCCTAGCTGCCAGGTTAGGCGAAAGCGCTCGCCTGACCGTGAACCTGCAGGCGTTTGCCGCTGCAGATTAGTCGAGATCGTCGATCTCGAAATCATCGGCGGCATCGCCGAAGCCGGAGAAGTCCTTCTCAACGCTGGAAGCCACAGGAGCGGCCGAACCGGTGACCGCGGGCGACGCAGCGGTTACGGCAGCAGCCGGAACGGCAGCCGGGATTGCGGGCGCGTCGTCATAGGCATCGGAACCGTCAACGGTGAGCGGAGCCTGCGGCGCGGTTGCGGCGGCCTCCTTCACCACGGGCTCGGGCTCGACATGCGTGGCGTAGCGGCCATGCTGGCCGGAAGCGAGCGCGCCTGCGGCCTTCGGGGCCTTCTCGCCGATTTCGGCAAGCTTGCGAGTGGCGTCGGTGATGAAGTCGTTGAGCAGGTCGCGATAATCCTCGCGCGCCTCCTCGCGATCATCCTCGAGCTTGTGAATGGCATCGATGACCTTCTGGCGATCGTTCTCGGCCTTGTCGAGGATACGGTCGGCCTCGTCCTCAGCATCCTTGATCGTGGCGGCAGCATCGGCCTTGGCGTTGGCCAGGATCTCGTCGGCGGAGCGCTGGGCGATGATGAGCGCCTGGGCGATGGCGTTGCCGTCGGCTTTCTTGGACTCGAGCTGCTTCTCGAGCTCGGCGATGCGGGCATCGCGCTCGGCGATGGCGACATCTTTCTCGGCCAGGATGGTCGGGTCGATGGAGTCTGCGGGCTGGTCGTCCTGCTCGGCGGCATGCTCGGGCTCGGGCTCGTCGAACGCCTCGTCGTCGAAGGTGGCCGGGCGGTCGAAGCCGGCGAACGTGTCCTCACCGATCTGGCTTTGCAGCGAGGCGATCTGCTGATTCAGGCCGTCGATCTCATCGGCGACGTGCTCGAGGAAGACATCGACCTCGTCGACGTCGTAGCCCTTGCGATCGATGGAGAAGCTTTGGTTATGGATTTCAGCAGAGGTGATAGCCATCTTTGTATCCCTTCATCTGATGTGCGGGAATGCGCAGGTGCGCACCTAGAACAAGTTTACCAACAAACGTACACCGAATTGTAGTACAAGCAGCGCGACGATGGGCGTTACGTCCACCATACCTCCAATAGGGGGGATCAGGCGCTTGAACAGGTTCAAATACGGGTCGCATATGCGCGCGAGCACGTTGTTGATGTCTGCGAGGATGCCCCGATCGGTCGGGAACCATGACAGCATGACGTATACGAAGATGATCATGCTGTACGCATCGGAAAGCGACACGATAAGGTACTTCAAACTGAGCATGCGGGGTGTTTCGCTCCTTGCTAACGCCCCGGGCGCCAAGCCCGGGGGTCGGTTTCAATACGTACGGTTACAAGATGTCCTGAGAACGCAGGCTCGCACGCTCGGCTTCGCTGAGAGCCGCCCCGCGCGCGATGACGAAAACCTTGTCGGCGATGCAGTCGACGCTTGCATCGAGGGCGCTCGAAACGCCGAACGAGAAGTCGAGCACGCGCTTTGCCAGCGCATCGGGGGTTTCCTTGAGCGCAAGCACCACGGCGTCTCCGGCTTTGAGGGCTTTTGCAACCTTCTCGCACTCGCCGTAGCTGGCGGGCTTGACGATGGTGACCGAACGCGTGGGGCTGTGCGTGCCCGTTGCGGTGCCCTCATAGGCCTTGTACGGATCGAACGAGGAGGCGGCGGAAGCAGCCTTGGCAGCCGCCGTGAACGCGCCTTCGATAGGCTTCGCGGCCGTGTGGGCGGCCGGGGCGGCGCCGGACTCGGCGGCCTCGGCGGCAGTGGTGCTGAACAAGGCGTTCAGGCTTTCCGAACGCTCCTGGTCAGCAGCTGCCGCAGCCCTGGCGTTGGGCGTGTTGGCCGGAGCGGTGAACGCCGGGTCGACCATGGTGCGGTTGCCGAAGGATGCCGAGCCGACCTTGCGCGGAGGCAGCGGGTCGCGGTTCAGGCTGTCGGGCACGGTGGTGTGCGCGCGCACGTCGTCGATGGAGACGAGCTTGGCCGGGCGATACCCGCCCGAGCCGACCGACGTACGGGCATGATTGCCGCGCGCGGGACGCGTGGTGACCGAATCGTACGGATCGTAGTTCGAGCTGGGGGCAGCATCGTCCTCTTCGTAGTCGTCGTCGTAATCGTCGTAGTCGCCGGAATCGTAATCGTCGTAGTCCTTGCGGCCGCGATCGTAGTAATCGCCGCCATCGGAGAACCCGAGCTTGGACTTGATGCTGTCGAGCATGCCTTCGGGCTTATTGAACTTGGGCATTGCCATACCGCTCTCCTGCTTCGTTTCTTAAGGACGGCGGTCGACGCCGCCGCTGCATGTTCGGTATTGCGGACGCGAGCCTTATGCCCGAACGGACTCGAAGGAGTCGCTGAACAGAGCTCGGCCTATCCGCACCATGGTAGCACCCGCGCAAACGGCCTCGCGCCAGTCCTCGCTCATGCCCATGGAAAGTTCATTGAAGCGTGCGGCCTGCTCAGAGGGAAGCTGGCTGCGCAACGCGTCGCGCAAGGCGGCCAGACCCTCGAAGCACTCGCGCGCCACATCCAGGTTACCCTGCGGGGCCATGGTCATAAGGCCGCGAACGGCGATGTGGGGGAACGTCTCGGCAAGCTGCAGCGCATGAATCGCCTCATCCGGGGTGAAACCGCTTTTGCTCTCCTCCCCCGACACGTTGACCTCGAGCAAGATGTCCTGCACCTTGCCAAGACGCTCTGCCGCCTGGTCGAATTTGGCGAAATGCTCTTCTTTGCAAACCGAGTGAACGAGCGTTGCGCAAGCGACGATCTCGGGGATCTTGCGCGACTGGACGTTTCCGATGAAATGCCAGGTTTGCTCCGGCAGCTGCGACACCTTGGCGGCAAGTACGTCGGGGCGGTTCTCGCCGAAATCATGGGCTCCCGCGGCGATGGCTGCGGAGATGGCGGGCACATCGACCGTCTTGGAAACGGCGATGACCTTCACTTCGCGCGGGTCACGTCCGCACGAAGCGCACACGCGGGCAAGCTCTTCGAGCGTTTGCTGATAATGCTGAGCGAATGGCATGGCTATGCTTCCTTTCGAAACGCGATGGCGCCGTGGCGGCCGCAGGTGCCGCCGGATGCCCTGTACGAGAAATAGAGCTGCGGATTGCATTGCGTGCAGATGCCTGCATCGCAGATGCGCGCAGGGTCGACGCCTACGGCCGCAAGCTGGACACGCAACGCATCGAGCATGCTGACGTGACGCGATGGGCGAACGCAGCCCTGCCCGAACAGCTCGGCGAAGCGATGCTCGACCTCGCTTCCCACCTCGAAGCAGCAATCGTGGATGTGCGGGCCGATGTAGACGTTGTAGCCGGCAGCGATTTCGCGCTGCTCATCAGACGTTTTCGCTCCATCTTCGAGTGTTAGGCGCTTGACGCACGAAGCCGCGATGCCGCCGACCACCCCGCGCCACCCCGCATGGGCCACGGCGAAGCGCCCCGTGGGCGACACCGCGATGACGGGCGTGCAATCGGCGAAACACAGCATGGCCGCCACGTTGGATGTGGTGACCACGAGCGCATCGGCAGCGGCTTGCGCACGTTGCTGGGCCGCCACGACGCTGGCGGCATCGGAGGCGTGAATGGAGACGATTTCGGTGCCGTGCACCTGGTTGGGCACGATGACCGGAACACCTTCGCCGTCGAGAGCCTGCATGGCATGGCGGCGGTTCTCCATGACATGATCGAGGTTGTCCTGCACGTGGGCACCGAGGTTCAGCGAGGCGAACGGCCCCTGGCTCGACCCCCCGTCGCGCCCGGTGAAGGCGATGCGGACACCGCAGGCCTGGAAGAGCACATCGTCGGTGAGCATGGAAATGCGACGCGCGCCGCAAGGGCGCGCGTCGAGTTTCGGTGCAGGCAATGTTTCGCACACGGTATGCAAAGCTTTTACTCCTTAGCGCTGGCGCTTCAGAAAATCGGGGATGTAGTCCTCGTCGGCGAAGCGGCCGGGCGTGCTGGTGAGCGTGGAATACGTGGACGGCTGGGGCGCCGGTGCCGGCTCGGGAGCGGCCGTGGAGGCGAACAGATCCTTGCGGTTGAAGTCCATGGCGGACTGCTGGGGCGCATTGACCTTGAAGCCGGTGGCGATGACGGTGATGCGCACGCTGTCGCCCATGCTCTCGTCGATGATCTGGCCGTAGATGATGTTGGCGTTCTCATCGGCGCAGGCCTCGACGGTGCGGGCAGCCTCGTCGACCTCGGTAAGCGTGAGGTCGGGACCGCCGGAGATGGAGAACAGCACGCGGGAGGCGCCGGCGATGGATGCCTCGAGCAGCGCCGAATTGGTGGCCTGCTGCGCGGCGTCGAGGGCGCGGTTCTCGCCGGAGGACAGGCCGATGCCCATCATGGCGGTGCCGGCGTCCTTCATAACGGTGCGGATGTCGGCGAAGTCGAGGTTGATCAGGCCCGGGATGGTGATCAGATCGGTGACGCCCTGGATGCCCTGGCGCAGCGTGTCGTCGGCGATGCGGAACGCATCGAGCATGCTGGTCTTCTTGTCGACGATCTCGAGCAGGCGGTCGTTGGGGATGACGATGAGCGTGTCGACCTTCTGGGACAGCAGATCGATGCCCTGCTCCGCCTGGTTGCGGCGGGTGCGGCCCTCGAAGGAGAACGGCTTGGTGACGATGCCCACCGTCAGCGCGCCGATTTCCTCGCGGGCGATCTCGGCGATGATGGGAGCGGCGCCCGTGCCGGTGCCGCCGCCCTCGCCGGCGGTGACGAAGACCATGTCGGCCTCGGCCAGCGCCTCGCGGATCTCCGCACGGGACTCCTCGGCGGCCTGGCAGCCGACCTCGGGGTTCG
>ERZ838483.2369-NODE-2369-length-11254-cov-3.391999_pt1 | contig 11254 bp, 7 predicted proteins | sample MGYA00519939_ERZ838483 | MGnify/ENA primary metagenome ERZ838483 (study PRJEB31850, sample SAMEA3708836) | human gut metagenome | biome: human gut; feature: human-associated habitat; material: faeces | place: China | collected 2014 ... | reverse complement strand
ACCTGGATAGGAGAATCTGAACCCCCATCAACTTTACGCCGTCGGGGTGACATATCACGCTTGACGCATACGGTAGCGTTGCGCTAAAGTACCCCAAAGCTAGGTTTTGAGCGACGGCTTCTGCCGATTATAGGAAAAGTGAGGGGATTGCTGTGAGTCACGCCGGAGCGGAGCCAGCTCGGCGGCAACAAAGCGTGGGGTTGACCAATTCTCAACTGAGGATTCTCGGCTATATCGCCTCGTGCGGTGCGCAGGGTTGCTCCGACACCAAAAACGCCATCGCGGAAAAACTCGGCGTGTGCCCGAAGACGGTCGATCGCGCCGTGCGTCGCATGCGCGACGATGGGCTGATCGTCTCGACGGCGCGTTTCGACGAAAACGGCTCTCAGCTCGGCAACGTGTATTTCATCGGAGCTGGTTCAAAGCAATAGATCGCAGTTGTTCTCAAGCCGCCGACGGCTCAGTGCGTCGGCGGCTTTTCGTTAGGGTCGTACAGGATTAACTACGAGTTCCGTATCGCCGGCTTGCTCGGTTTTCCGAGCGCCCGCGGGCCTTTCCGCATTGCCAAGAGCCTTCGTCCGCTTACTGCTCCTGCGCCATGCGGCGGTAGTGGTCGAAGCGGCGCATGGCGTCCTCTTTGCTCTGCTCGAACAGCCTTTCGGCCTCTTCGGGGAAGCTCTTGGTCAGCGAGGCGAAGCGGTTCTCGCCGGCGACGAAGTCCAGGTAGTCCATGGTGGGCTCCTTGGAGTCAAGCGTCATGGGGTTCTCCTTGCGCGGGTCGTAGCGGTACAGCGACCAATAACCGCTTTCCACCGCTCGCTTCATCTCGCCTTGGACGTCGTGCATGCCGCACTTCAGGCCGTGCGAGGTGCAAGGCGCGTAGGCGATGATCACGGACGGGCCCTCGTACTCCTCGGCTTCCTTCAGCACCTTGACCAGCTGGTTGTAGTTGGCGCCCATGGCCACCTGCGCCACATAGACGTTGCCATAGCTCATGAGGATGGCGCCCAGGTCCTTCTTGCCGGTCTTCTTGCCGCTGGCCGCGAACTGCGCCACGGCGCCGGCCGGCGTGGCCTTGGAGCTTTGGCCGCCGGTGTTGGAGTACACCTCGGTGTCCACCACCAGCACGTTCACGTTGGCGCCGCTTGCCACCACGTGGTCCAGGCCGCCGAAGCCGATGTCGTAGGCCCAGCCGTCGCCGCCGAACATCCAGAACGTCTTCTTCGCCAGCTGGTCCTTGAACTTGAGCACCTCGTCGCACACTTCCTGTGCGCTGTTGGTCAGCTTGCCCATGGAAGCCTGCGCGCATGCCACCAGGGCATCTGCGGCCTTGCGCGACGCGTCGAAGTCGTCGAACGCGGCAAGGTAATCCTCGCAGGCGGCCTTCATGGCGCTCATGACGGCGGCGTCGGGCGTGTCGCCCGCATCCGCCTTCGGCTTCTCCAGCCCGTGCGTTAGGGCGCGGGAAAGCTTCTCCACGCGCGCCTTCTCCACCGCGCGCTGCTGCACGGAACCCAGGAACAGGCCAAGCGAAAGCTCGGCGTTGTTCTCGAACAGGCTGTTGGTCCAGGCGGGGCCGAAGCCGCGCTTGTTCACCGTGTAGGGGATGCCGGGGAACGGCGAGCCCCAGGCCTGCGAGCAACCCGTGGCGTTCGCCCAGTACACGCGGTCGCCGAACAGCTGGGTGAGCAGCTTGGCGTAGGGCGTCTCGCCGCAGCCTGCGCAGGCGGCGGAGAACTCCAGCAGCGGCTGCTTGAACTGCGAGCCCTTCACGGTATAGGGGTCGAACGCGTCGTCCTTGTCGGAGATGGTCAGGCCGAAGTCCCACAGCTTGCGGGCCTGGTCGGTGAGCTTGGCCGGCTGCATGTCCAGCGCGCCTGCCGGGCACACGTCGGCGCAGCTGCCGCAGCTGGTGCAGTCGAACTGGCTGACCTGGATGGCGTAGCGCGTGCCCTCGGGCAGGTTCTTGCCGCCCTTGAGCGCGACCGTCGTGAACCCATCGGGGGCGTTTTGCGCCTCGTTCTGGTCAAGCAGGTAGGGGCGGATGGCGGCGTGGGGACACACGAAGGCGCAGCGGTTGCACTGGATGCACGCCTCGGCGTTCCACGCGGGCGTCTTCACGGCGATGCTGCGCTTCTCGTAGGCGGTTAGGCCCATGTCGATGACGCCGTCCTCGTAGCCGGCGAAGGCGCTGACGGGCAGGTCGTCGCCTTTCTGCGCGTTGACGGGGCGCAGGATGTTCTCGACCACCGCGGGCACGTCGGTTTCGGCCGCGCTCTCGTCGAGCGGGGCGTCCGCCCAGCTGGCGGGCACGGCAACCTTCACGCACTTCTGCGCGCCCTCCTCGATGGCCGCCACGTTCTTGGCCACCACGGCGTCGCCCTTGCGCGCATAGGACTTGCGGGCGGCGTCCTTCATGTAGTCGAGCGCCTCTTCAACGGGCATGAGGTCCGCGATCTGGAAGAACGCCGCCTGCAGCACGGTGTTGATGTGGCTGCCCAGGCCCACGCGCTGCGCAACCTCCACCGCGTCCACGGTGAACAGGCGGATGCCGTTTTGCGCGATGTAGCGCTTCATCTTGCCGGGCAGGTTGGCGTCAAGCTCCTCGGGCGTCCAGCTGGTGTTGAGCAGGAAGGTGCCGCCGGGCTTCACTTCCTGCACCATGTCGTACTGGCGCACGTAGCTTTGATTGTGGCAGGCAACGAAGTCCGCGCGTTTCACATAGTAGGTGCTGCGGATGGGTTTCTTCGAAAGGCGCAGGTGGGACTTGGTCACGCCGAAGGACTTCTTGGAGTCGTACTCGAAGTATGCCTGCGCGTACATGTCGGCGCAGTCGCCCAGGATGCGGATGGTGTTGTGGTTCGCGCCCACGGTGCCGTCGCCGCCCAGGCCCCAGAACTTGCAGCTGTAAGTGTCGCCGTCCTCGAAGTCTTCGAGCGGGCGCACGGGGAGCGACAGGTTCGTCACGTCGTCGTTGATGCCGATGGTGAAGCCGCGCTTGGGCTCGGCTGCGGCAAGGTTTTCGAACACGGCCACGATCTGGGCGGTGTCGGTGTCCTTGGACGACAGGCCGTAGCGGCCGCCGATGACCGTCACCTTGCCCGCGCGGTCGCTGTTGGCGATGACGCTGGAAACGTCCAAGTACAGCGGCTCGCCGGCCGATCCCATGCACTTGCAGCGGTCGAGCACCGCGATGCGCTGCACGGTTTCGGGCAGGGCGCCCAGGAAGTGCTTTGCTGAGAACGGGCGGTACAGGTGCACCTGCAGAAAGCCGTAGCGCTTGCCCGTGCCGTCGGCCTGCGCGCGGGTGTTCAGGTAGTCGCAGGCCTCCTGGGCGGTTCCCGACACGCTGCCCATGGCCACCACCACGTCGGTGGTGTCGGCGGCGCCGTAGTAGTCGAACACGTGGTACTCGCGGCCGGTCACGCCGGCAACCTGCGCCATGACGTCCTCGACCACGTCGGCCAGCTGGTCGTACGCGGTGTTGTTCGCCTCGCGCACCTGGAAGTACACGTCGCCGTTCTGCACGGTGGCGCGCAGCATGGGGTGCTCGGGGTTCAAGGCGCGCGCACGGAAGCGGTCGAGCGCCTCGGCGTCCATGAGCGCGGTCAGCTCCTTGGTGTCGGGCATGTCGATGCGCGACAACTCATGGGAGGTGCGGAAGCCGTCGAAGAAGTGCATGAACGGGATGCTTCCCTTCACGGCGGCAAGGTGCGCCACGGCGGCCATGTCGGCGGCCTCCTGGACGCTTCCCGAGCTGAGCTGGGCGAACCCGGTGTCACGGCACGCCATGACGTCGGAGTGGTCGCCGAAGATGCTCATGGCGTGGGTGCCCACGGTGCGGCTTGCCACGTGCAGCACGCCTGGCAGGCGCTCGCCGGCGATGCGGTAGAGCACGGGCACCATGAGCATGAGGCCCTGGCTGGACGTGAAGCTGGTGCCCAGGCCGCCGGCCTGCAGCACACCATGGATGGCGGCGATGGCGCCCGCCTCGGACTGCATCTCGGTCAGCTGCACGCGCTGGCCGAACATGTTCAGACGGCCCTGCGCGCTCCAGCGGTCGGTGTGCTCGGCCATGGGCGAGGACGGCGTGATGGGGTAGATGGCCGCCACCTCGGTGAAGTCGTAGGCAACGTGGGCCGCGGCCTGGTTGCCGTCGACGGTTACATAGTTGCTCATTGTGAAGCCCCTCTCCGCAACGATGGTTTGAAAACGCGAGCGGGGGCGCGCTGAACGGCCCCCGCGGAATGTCGGTGTATGGAAGCTGCTACTTCTTCACCAGGTTCTGAAGACCCAGCTCCTCGACGGCAGCCTCCCTCATCTTGTACTTGAGGATCTTGCCGGCGGCGTTCATGGGGTAGGATTCCACGAACTTGATGTAGCGGGGCACCTTGTGGCGCGCGATGTTGCTCATCATGAACTCGCGGATCTCGGGCTCGGTCATGGTCTCGCCGTCCTTGAGGATGATGCAGGCCAGGGCCTCTTCGCCGTACTTCGCGTCGGGCACGCCCACCACCTGGCAGTCGCTGACCTTGGGGTGCGTGATGACGAAGTCCTCGATTTCCTTCGGATAGATGTTCTCGCCGCCGCGGATGATCATGTCCTTCAGGCGGCCGGTGGCCACGAAGCAGCCGCGCTCGTCGCGCATGAGCAGGTCGCCGGAGTGCAGCCAACCGTTCTCGTCCACCGTCTTGAAGGTGGCGTCCGGCATCTTGTAGTAGCCCTTCATGATGTTGTAGCCGCGCGAACAGAACTCGCCGATCTGGCCGTCAGGCATCTCTTCGCCGGTTTCAGGGTCGATGATCTTGCACTGCACGTGCGGGAACGCGTAGCCGACGGTCTCGGTGCGCAGGTCGAGCGGGTCGGTCCAGGCGCTCATGGTGGAACCCGGGGCCGATTCGGTCTGGCCGTATACCGACACGATGCCGGTCATGTTCATCTCGTCGGGCTGCGCGGCGCGCTTCATGAGCTCGGGCGGGCAGCCGGCGCCGGCCATGATGCCGGTGCGCATGTGGCTGAAGTCGGTCTTGCGATAGTCGGCATGGTTGAACATGGCGATGAACATGGTGGGCACGCCGTTGAACGCGGTGACCTTCTCCTGCGTGATGCAGTGCAGCGACGCCTTCGCGCTGAAGTAGGGCATGGGGCACATGGTGGCGCCGTGGGTCATGGACGACGTCATGGACAGCGTCATGCCGAAGCAGTGGAACATGGGCACGTGGATCATGAAGCGGTCCGCGGTGGAAAGGCCCATGCGGTCGCCGATGCACTTGCCGTCGTTGACCACGTTGCGGTGCGTGAGCATGACGCCCTTGGGGAAGCCCGTGGTGCCGGAGGTGTACTGCATGTTGCACACGTCATCGGGGCGCACCTCGGCGGCCATACGCTGGATCTTCTCAAGCGGCACCAGCTCGGAGCGCTCCATGGCCTGCTCGAAGTTCAGGCAGCCGGGCATGTCGAAGCCGACGGTGATGACGTTGCGCAGGAAGGGAAGGCGCTTGCAGTGCAGCTGGTCGCCGGGCTTGGCTTCGGCGATCTCGGGGCACAGGTCGTTGATGATCTGGCGGTAGTTGGAGTCAAGCGCGCTGTCGATCATGACCAGCGTGTGCGTGTCGGACTGGCGCAGCAGGTACTCGGCCTCGTGGATCTTGTAAGCGGTGTTCACCGTGACCAACACGGCGCCGATCTTCGTGGCGGCCCAGAAGGTGATGTACCAGGCGGGTACGTTGGTGGCCCAGATGGCCACCTTGCTGCCGGGCTTGACGCCCATCGACACGAGCGCGCGGGCGAACGTGTCCACGTCGTCGCGGAACTCCTCGTAGGTGCGCGTGTAGTCCAGCGTGGTGTACTTGAAGCAGTACTGGTCGGGGAAGCACTCGACCATCTTGTCGAGCACCTGCGGGAAGGTCAGGTCGATGAGCTCGTCCTTCTTCCACACGTACTCGCCGGTGCCGTCGTGGTTGAGGTAGAGCGTGCGGCGCTTGCCGCGGGTGTCCTCGAACTGCTCCATGTAGTTGACGTAGTGGGGGAAGATGACCTCCATGTCGGTGAGGTCGGCCATCCACGCGGGGTCCCACTCAAGCGACACGAAGCCGTCGTAGTCGATGGAGGACAGCGCGCGCACCACCTCGTCGATGGGCAGGGTGCCTTCGCCCACCAGGTTGAAGGAGCCGTCGTCGTCGGAGTCGCGCATGTGCACGTGCTTGACGTAGGCGCCCAGGTTCTTGATGGTGGTCGCCGGGCTTTCGCCGCCCACGCGGTAGACGTTGTGGACGTCCCACAGGGCGCCCAGGTAGTCGCTGGCGTAGCGGTCCATGATGTCGGTCAGGCGCGAGGTGCTGGAGAAGATACCGCTGGATTCGATCAGCAGCACCACGCCGTGCTCCTCGGCGTAGGGGACCAGCTGGGAGAGCGCGGCGTGGATGGCGCCCTCGTCATCGTGCTGGACGACCACGCAGATCATGCCCACACTGGCGGCCTGAGCCAGGTCGATGAGGTCCTTGGCGTCCTGAACCTGTTGTTCGCCCGCCGAGATGTCGACCGAGGAGTCGAACGCGGGGATGGAAAGGCCCTTGTCGCGCAGGGCGCGGGCCGTCGCCTGCGTGTTGTAGCGGTCAAGCGGGCCGCCCTTGCCGGTGAACGCCGCGTTGGTGATGGGGTTGTGGATCTCGATGCCCGAGAAATCCATCTCAAGGGCGGTGCTTACGAGCTCGTCCCAGGAGTGATCGGCCCAGCCGCGGGTGGAAAAGGAAAGCTTCATTAGTTCTGCTCCTCGTAGGCGATCTTGTTGAACGCGTTGATGTACGCGCGGATGCTGGACTCGACGATGTCGGTGGAGATGCCGCGGCCGGAATACACCTTGCCGTCGGCGATCAGCTTCACGACCGACTCGCCCATGGCCTCGCGGCCCTCGGTGACGGCCTGGATGCTGAAGTCGTCAAGCTCGTAGTGCTTGCCGACCACCGATTCGATGGACTTGAACGAGGAGTCGATGGGGCCGTCGCCCAGGGACACGGCCTCGATGAGCTCGCCGTTCTTGCGCAGCGAGATGTGCGAGGTGGCCTTGAAGCTCAGACCGGAGTTGATGACGTAACCGTCCAGGGTGTAGGTGGGGGGCACCTGCAGCGCGGCGGAGGCCACGATGGCGTCCAACTCGGTGGCGCTCACGCGCTCCTTGCTGGCGGCGATCTTCTTGAAGGCCTCGAACACCGCCTCGGCGTCCTCGTCGGAGAGGCTGTAGCCCAGGCGCTCGACGTACTGCATGACGGTGGCCTGGTCGTCCCCGGCGGTGAGCACCACGCCCTCGACGGCCTCGGAGACGGCGCCGGTGAACAGGGATGCCTTGGAGCGGTCGTCGCAGCACAGGCGGGAGATCTGGTTCATGGCGCGCTTGAGCTCGGTCACGCGCACCTTGCTCTGGGCGCCCAGGGCGTCGGCCTTGGCGGCAAGGATGCGGGCCACGTTGTCGAGCGCGACGACGCCCATGGGGTAGGACGTGGCCTTGACGATGGAGGCGCCGGCCATGACGCCGGCCACGGCGCAGGCGTCGGCCATATTAAGGTTATTACAGCACGAGATGCCCAGGTCGATGTCCTTGAGCTGGGGCGCGGCCTGGTACAGGTCGGCGATGAACTGGGCGAACTCCTCGGGGAGCATGGAGCCGGCCGCGTCGCAGACGGTGACCGTCTTGGCGCCGGCGGCGACCACAGCGTCGATGACGCGGGCCAGGTAGGCCACGTCGGTGCGGGTGGCGTCGATGGCCACGAACTCGACGTCGTCGGTGAGCTGGGCGCACTTCGCCACCGCCTCGGCGGCGTCGGCGATCAGCGTGTCGGCCTTCTTGCGCTGGATGTACTCCATGCAGGAGGGGCTGACGGCCGCTTCCACCTGCAGGCGGACGTGCTTCGCGCCCTTCGCGGCGTTCCAAACGGCCTGGATGCTGTCGTCGTCCATCTTCACCGGCACGGCAAGCGTGCTGTTCTTCACCAGAGAGGCGATCGACTTGATTCGCAAGCTGTCTACCTTGGAGGACTCGATACCCTCGACCTCGATGGAGCCAACGCCGATACGGTCTAGGATCTTCACGATTTCCAGCTTTTCCTTGAAGGATAGGGAAAACGCCTTGGAGGCGATGGCCTCCCTCATCGTGATGTCGCTGACGCGTATGTCTCTCATGTGTGACTCCTGACCTACTATGCGAACGTGATCTTCTTTGAAGGTGCTGCTCAGCGGTTGATCGCAGCACCCGCAGGTGGCCGAACGCCTACCAAATGCTAAGCAGATAGGTTATCGCAACTTGCAACCTAGCAAGCTGCATAAACACCGCATTGGCGGAAATTAATGAAGTCTTTATACAGCTATTTATACAGCTATTCGCATTCAGATGGGAATGCTGCCCCACAATACTTGCGAAGTGTGGGGATGTCGGGTGGGTTGGAGCAGGGAAGCGAAGGGCGAAAGGATGCGGACCCGGTCTGCTGAAGGGCGGCGGAGCGGATAGTTTTGCCGCGGCAGGGGAGGGGCGCAGATGCTGGCGCCTCAGGTTTCGGATGCAGCGCCCCTTGCGTCGATTTGCACAGGTATGCTGCCTGGTTTTCTCCCTCGCTTTGGGTGCGGACCCGTCTGAAACGGATTGCCGGGAGGATTCTTCGCCTGCCCTTTTCCGATTCGGCAAGGCCGCGATCTGCGGTGGTCGGGGGCCTGTCAAGGGGAGGGGTGGACAAGGTGTTGACATACGTTTTTTCGCGTGCTATTTTTCATCTCGGCAAAATCATCGAAAGGTGATGACGCAAAGCTACAGGGCCTGAAATGGCAGCCAGCTGCACAGTTTCCCATATGGAAACCACTGCAGCTGGCTGCTTTTTTATTCTCCAGTTCAGCTTGCAGGTTTTACTCGCCTTGCCTTGCCGGCGAGCGGAGTGTCATAAGCATAGGACAAATGACCGATGGAGAAGAACTATGATGGCTGAGATGACTGCTGAGACCGTGACCGAAATCGACGACGACATCACGCTGGCGGACGGCAAGCATACGCTGACGAACTCGCAGCTGCTTATCCTGGGCTTTATTGCCTCGTACGGCGTTGCGGGTTGCTCCGAGTCCAAGCGCGACATCGCCGAAGCGCTGCAGGTTAGTCTGAAGACCGTCGATCGCGCCATCCTGCGCCTGCGCAAGGAGGGCTTCATCATCTCGGTGGCACGCTATGCGGAAAACGGCATGCGCCTGAGCAACACCTACCACGTGCCCACGCCGGAGGTGAAAGGCGAGCAGCTGCACGCGATCGCCGGGTAAGGTCGAGTTCTGACGGACGGGGCGCGGTGCGACGTAGCTCCAAATAGAGCGGGATTCGCGACGATCCTGCGCCTATGAAAGCGAGGAGCCCGATTCCGAGTACGGAATCGGGCTCCTCTTGTTTTGCGGCGCGGTTTCCCAAGCCTGGAAAGGCTTGCGGGCTTGTTCGGCTTCGCGAACAGGGAAAGGCCCGCAGGCTCATTGGGTTTCCCGAGCGCCCGCGGGCCTTTCCGGTTGCCGGTCCCGCTAGGCGCTTAGCTTTGCGTGACCGTGGTTTTAAGCGTGTGCTAGAAGCGCAGGCTGAGGCAGGACAGGCCGCCGTCGATCTTGCGGTACTCGGAGGTGTCCACCACCAGCGTCTTGTAGCCCAGGTCCTGGACGGCCTTGAGCACAGTGGGATAGCCCTCGGCCACGATGACGGTGCCGTTGACCCAGATGCAGTTCGCACCGTAGGCCTCGTCCTCGGGCACGACCACCTTGTTGTACTTGGCGAAGTCGGACTTGTCGATGAACTCGCCGGACACCAGCATGTTGTTGCCCTCAATGTAGTTCACTCCGGTCTTGAGGTGCAGGACCTCCTCCAGCGGGACCTCGGAGCCCTCCAGGCCCCAACCTGCCAGGATTTCGCAGAACTGGCGGATGCCCTCTTCGTTGGTGCGGGCGGAGCGGCCCACGTAGAAGTGGTCGCCCACCATCATGACGTCGCCGCCGTCAAGGGTGCCGGGGGCGACGATATGCTTGACGTGCTCGTCGTCGAAGAAGCGACGGACCACGGGCTCGATCTCGTCCTTCTCACCGTTACGACTGGCAGCGCCGGGGTTGGTGATGATGGCGCCGCAGCGGGTGATGACGGCCGGATCCTCGACGAAGCAGCTGTCCGGGAACTGCTCGAGCGCAGGCAGGACGGTGACGTCGACGCCGCACTGCTCGAGGGCATGCTCGTAGTCGTAGTGCTCCTCGATGGCGCGCTCGTAGATGGGCTGGCCCAGCTCGGGTGCGCTGGTGATGCCGTCGCACAGCGACTTACCAGGGCGGCGGATGATGACATGGTTGAACTTCGTCATGCTTCTCTCTCCTTGGGTGCATGGTTGCCGGCGCGCATTGCAGCTGCTTGCCGCGCGGCACGTTCGTAGGGATATAAGATAGCTGCTTCCTTGGGCATTATAGCCCGGAAGCCGGCGAAACGAGCGGGAAACAAGGTGTTGCCTGCGGTGGACTTGTCGAGCATCACGCTTTGTGCGATCGCTGGGAGGAGCGCGCTTGCCTGCCGTTATCGTTCGCGCACGATTTGCTGGTAGCCGGTGCCCCAGGTTGCCATGCTCTCGATGATGGGGCGCATGGTGTTGCCGAGCTCGCTGAGCGCATATTCGGTGCGCGGCGGCACTTCGGGGAACACGGTGCGCGTGATGAGGCCGTCTTTCTCCATAGCGCGCAGGTTGTCGGTGAGCACCTTCTCGCTGATGCCGGGAATGGCGCGGCGCAGCTCGCTGAAGCGGAACGGCCGGTCCATGAGCTGCTGGATGATGAAGATTTTCCATTTGTTGCCGATGAGCATGAGCGTGGTGGCAACGGGGCAGGGCGGCAGTTCGTCCTTTGTGAGCATGGGTTCTCTCTTTCCTGTGCGGCGCGCGTACTTACCAAAAGGTGCGTACCTAATAGATTAGTGCCTTCTTCCGCTTTGCCATGGGTTTCCTGAAAATACATTATAGACGCCCGGTAAGGAGGCGTCGCGAATAAGAAGGAGACTGACATGAGCAATTTGAACGATGTCGTCGGCGCCCCCGCCTGCGGTTCCGCTGACCCGGCTCCGGCCTGCGGTACTGCCTGCGGCTCTGCCGACCCCGCGCCCGCCTGCGGCTCCGCCGACCCGGCTGCTGCTCCGGCTTGCGGTAGCGCCGACCCGGCTCCCGCTTGCGGTACGAAGGACCCCGAGTAGCCCGTCGCTGTTCGCGCGCCTCGTCGG
>ERZ838483.2368-NODE-2368-length-11257-cov-22.369309_pt1 | contig 11257 bp, 11 predicted proteins | sample MGYA00519939_ERZ838483 | MGnify/ENA primary metagenome ERZ838483 (study PRJEB31850, sample SAMEA3708836) | human gut metagenome | biome: human gut; feature: human-associated habitat; material: faeces | place: China | collected 2014 ... | reverse complement strand
GCCGCAAGGCGTGGAAAATACAGGAGGACAGAACTATGATTAAACTGATTGTTGGCGCTAAGGGCTCCGGTAAGACCAAGGCTATGATCGACCAGATCAATGATTCGGTCAAGACCTCCAAGGGCAACGTCGTCGTCGTGGAAAAAGGCATGAAGCTGACCTACGACATCGCTCCCGCTGCTCGTCTGATCGACCTGGACGAGTACAAGGTCTCCGGCGGCGAGATGCTGTACGGCTTTGTGGCCGGCCTGCTGGCAAGCAACTATGACATCACCGACCTGTACATCGACGGCATCCTCAAGGTGCTCAACCACGATATCAACCGTCTGGGCGTTGTGCTGGACGAGATGGCAGCCATTGCCGGCGACAGCGTCAAGGTCACCGTGACCGTCAGCGCAGACGAGGCCGCACTGCCCCACGATGTGAAGAAGTACCTGTAATTTGATAAAAGAACAGGGCTAAAGGCTTTTCCAACAGGCAGAAGACCGGAGAAAAATAAATTTTTTCGGTTTTCTGCCTGTTTTGGTGTTGACAAAGGGTTGCTTTGGCGCTATACTAACAAAGCAGCCTTTTCAGAGGTGTACTATGCAATTTGACCTGAGAAAGTTTATCACGACCGGCGTAAAACCGTACCATGCAGAGTTTCAGTGTGATTTATCTGCGTACGATTATGCCGGTGCAAGGATCCCGCAGCCGGTCACAGCCGTCTTTGACGCGCAGACCGATGGCGACGAGGTCCAGATAACGTTGCGGGCAAAGGCATCGGTGCACGGAGAGTGCGCCCGCTGTCTGGACCCGGTCACCCGGGAAGAGACAGTCGATACGGAGTGGATCGTCAAGGAGCGGGATCTGGATGACCCGGATTTCGATCTTCCGCTGGACGAAAAAGGACATTTGGACGTGGACGAATGGCTCAATCAGGAGTTTATGTTCCAGATCCCTACGGTGCTGCTTTGCAGCCCCGACTGCACCGGGCTTTGCCCGCAGTGTGGTAAGAAAAAGGCGGAATGCACCTGCCCACCGGCAGAGCAGACCGATGCCCCCGTAGACACTAGGCTCGCGATCCTTAAATCACTGCTGAACAGATAAACCCATCAAGGAGGTGCAAAAATATGGCAGTACCTAAGAGACATCTTTCCAAGGCCCGCCGCGACAAGCGTCGCAGCAATGTTTGGAAGCTGGAGGCCCCTGCACTGGTCAAGTGCAGCAACTGTGGCTCTCTGAAGCTCCCCCACCAGGCATGTGGCAACTGCGGTTACTACAAGGGCGAGGAAGTCATCAAGAAGGCCTAATTTGCGCAAAATTGGTGGCACATTGGTGTTATGTTGAGAAGGGGATGGCGCAATGCCTTCCCCTTCTTCTTTTGTCCAACCCTCTCAGGCGCTTCGCGCCAGCTCCCCCAAAGTGGGAGCCATTGGCAGTCGGATGAAGTCTGATGGAACTGAATTGAGACGAACGTACGGAAAATTTGTGATTCGGTCGTTTGGCCGGAAGCAGAGAAGGCAGGTGAAGCAGAGTGGCGATCAAGATCGAGCGCATTGAAGAGGGGAGCGAAGCCCAGGCGCTGGGCCTGCAGCCCGGCGACGAGCTGCTGAGCGTGGACGACAATGAACTGAACGACACGCTGGACTACGATTTTTATACCGACAGCAGGAGCTTTCACCTGAAGGCAAAGGTGTCGGACGGCATCCGGGAATGGGATGTCAGCCGGGAAGAGCGCGGCCCCTTTGGCTGCGATTTCCACACCTACCTCGGCGACGAGAAGCACACCTGCTCCAATCACTGCATGTTCTGCTTCATCGACCAGATGCCCCCCGGTATGCGCGAGAGCCTTTACTTCAAGGACGACGACGAGCGCCTGTCCTTTCTGTTCGGCAACTATATCACCATGACGAACATGCAGGACCATGAGATCGACCGCATCATCAAGATGCACATCTCGCCGATCAACATTTCGGTCCACACCACCAACCCCCAGCTCCGCGTCCGGATGCTGGCCAACCGGCGCGGCGGCGAGGTGCTTCAATACCTGCCCCGCCTGGTGCAGGGCGGCATCGCCATCAACTGCCAGCTGGTGCTCTGCCGGGGCATCAACGACGGCGATGAGCTGCGCCGCACCCTGACCGACTTGCTGGAACTGACCCCCATGGTGCAGAGCATAGCCGCCGTGCCCTGCGGCGTGACGGACTACCGCAAGAACCTCTACCCGCAGGTGCCCTACGACGCCGAGACGAGCGCTGCTGTCATCGACATTCTGGAAGCGTTCGGCGACGAGTGCAAGCGTCGCCACGGCAAGCGGATCATCTACCCCAGCGACGAGTGGTATCTCAAGGCAGGGCGGCCCATCCCGCCGCCGGAGTTCTATGAGGACTACGACCAGCTGGAAAACGGCGTGGGCATGATGAGCCTGTTCCGCGAAGAGTTTCTGGCTGAGCTGGAAAAGCCTCACCGCATCTACGGCACCAAGCAGCTGGATGTGGTCACGGGCACCATGGCATCCCCCCTCATCTGTGAGATGATGGACGAACTTCACCGCCAGTACCCGATGATCGAGGTCACGGTCCACACCATCCAGAACAAGTTCTTTGGCGGCAATGTCGGCGTGGCCGGTCTTGTGACCGCCACCGACATCATCGCCCAGTGCGAGGGCCGCCTGAAGAGCGGGACGCTGGGCATCCCGGCCGTTATGCTGCGGGAAGAGAAGGATACCTTCCTGGACGATGTGACCATTGCGCAGCTGGGCGAGCGGCTGGGCGTCAAGGTAGAGGTGCTGCCCGTCAGCGGCGGCGACGAAGCCCGCGCCCTGCTCCGCAGCGGCCTGCATATTTCGAGAAGAAGACATTGAGATAAGAGATAAGAGACTACTCTGAAAGGAGGAACCCTCATGAGCAAACCGATCGTAGCAGTCGTGGGCCGCCCCAACGTGGGCAAATCCACCCTGTTCAATAAACTGTGCGGCCAGCGTCTGGCCATCGTCGAGGATACCCCCGGCATCACCCGCGACCGCATCTTTGCCAACTGCGAGTGGAACGGCCACGATTTCCTGCTGGTGGACACCGGCGGCATCGAGCCGAAGGCCACCGAGGGCATCCTGGCCCACATGCGGGAGCAGGCACAGATCGCCATCGACACCGCCGACTGCATCATCATGGTGGTGGATGTTCGCAACGGCCTGACCGCCGCCGACGAGGACGTGGCCCACATGCTCCGCCGCAGCCACAAGCCGGTCATCCTGGCCGTCAACAAGTGCGACAATGTCGGCGAGGCTCCCATGGAGCTGTACGAGTTCTACAACCTGGGCTTTGAGGAAGTCATGCCCATCTCGTCCGTCCACGGCCACGGCACCGGCGACCTGCTGGATGCCGTCTGCGCCCATCTGGATTTCAGCGAGACCGTGGTGGAGGAGGACCGCATCCCGGTCGCCATCATTGGCCGCCCCAACGTGGGTAAGTCCAGCCTGACCAACCGCATCCTGGGCGAGAACCGGATGATCGTGGCCAACGAGGCCGGCACCACCCGCGACGCCATCGACACCCCTGTGGACAACGCCTACGGCAAGTTCATCTTCACCGACACCGCCGGTCTGCGCAAGCGCAGCAACATCACCGACGGACTGGAACGGTATATGGTCGTGCGCGCGCTGGCAGCCGTTGAGCGCAGCCGTGTGGCTCTCATCCTCGTGGACGCCACCGTCGGCTTCACCGAGCAGGACAGCAAGGTGGCCGGTTACGCCCACGATCAGGGCAAGGCCTGCATCATCGTCGTCAACAAGTGGGACGCCGTGGAGGGCAAGGAGACCAACACCATGGAGCTCCAGCGCCGCGGCTATGCCGAGTGCTTCAGCTTCATGGGCTATGCTCCGATCATCTTCATCTCCGCACAGACGGGCTATAATGTCAACAAGCTGATGCAGCTCATCCGCGATGTGGACGCCCAGAACGGTGCCCGTGTGCCCACCGGCGTGTTGAACGAGATGCTGGCCCGCGCAACCGCCCGGATGCAGCCGCCCAGTGACAGGGGCCGCCGCCTGAAGATCTTCTATCTGACCCAGGCCTCCACCCGTCCGCCGACGTTCGTGGCCTTCGTCAATTCCAAGCAGTTGTTCCACTTCAGCTATCAGCGCTACCTCATCAACCAGATCCGCGAGAACTTTGGTCTGGAGCACACGCCCATCCGGCTGGTCATCCGCGAGCGCGGCACCGGCTCGGTCGGTGCAAAAGATGTGTAAGGGGGCAGACTGTTGATGATGACGATCCTGATCGTCCTCGCTGCCGCGGCGCAGGCATACCTGCTGGGCAGCATCGACACCGGTATCCTGGTCAGTAAGTACCTCTACCACGATGATGTCCGCAACTACGGCAGCGGTGCCGCCGGCATGACCAATATGCTGCGCACCTTTGGCAAAAAAGCCGCAGCCCTGACCGCTGCGGGAGATGTGCTCAAGGGTGTGGCGGCGGTCTGCATCGGCCGGTGGCTGTTTGGCTTCCTGCCCGAAAACGCAGCCGTTTCGCCCTACCTCGGCGTTTATCTGACCGCCATCCTGGCCGTGGTCGGCCACCTGAAGCCCCTCTACTTTGGCTTCAAGGGCGGCAAGGGTGTGCTGGTGGCGGGCGGTGCCATTCTGGCCATCCAGCCCATTCTGCTGCCCTTTCTGGCGGCGATCTTCCTGCTCTGCCTGCTGCCCACCGGCATGGTCTCACTGGGCAGCATCGTCATGGCCGCGTCCTACCCGGTGCTGACCCTCCTCTACGGTCTGCTCAAGGGGCTGGCCGTGAGCGACCTCATCGTCTGCGTGGCCGGTGCGGCCATCATGGGCGGCATGGTCATCTATATGCACCGTGCCAACATCCAGCGCATCCGCGCAGGGCAGGAGTACCGCTTCGGCCGGAAACACAAAAAATAAAAAAACTTGAAAAAAGAAGTTGACAAATCTCTCTATTGCTGGTATAATAACTCACGTCGCAAGACATGAAACCAAACATGTGGGGGATTAGCTCAGCTGGGAGAGCGCTTGCATGGCATGCAAGAGGTCAGCGGTTCGATCCCGCTATTCTCCACCATAACACGCACATATAAACTCAATGTGCGGCTCATCAAGATGTGTTTCGTGATGACGATAGAAAGGCCCATAGGTTAAACGCCTATGGGCCTTTTGCTATGCCTTTATACATCTCTGCCGATTGAATGATATGCGAACCAGTGACCATGCCGCCGGGTCAGCTTGAACCAGTTTGTGAACAGCTGCTCCGTGTAATCGTATTGGCTGGGCGCAGCAGTTCGATACCGATTCCACATGAACCACTCTTTGCGCTTCGTCCTCGGTGTAGCTGTCCAGCTCATCCGGTAACTGCTCCAGCTGGATGCCTACGTCAAGAACGGCAAGTATTGTGTGGTGAACAACATGTACGAGCCGCAGGACACTACCGTTTACACCACAGACGGAAATGGCTTTACCCTGCATCTGGATGCCAACGAGATCAAGTGGTATGAGATCGGCTAAAGGCTGAGACTGCGCTCTGGAAGGATACAAAACACCCCCGGCACTCGTTTGACAGAAACGAGCACCGGGGGTGTTGCTGTATCAAAATTATTTCAGGTCGAACCGGACAATGACCAGCCGATACCACAGATACGGCACCATGTTCCAGATCATCCACAGTTCCATCAGGATGTAGTTGGGCAGGTCTTTCAGGCGGAAGGGGCGCTTGCCGAGCTGGCCGGAGCGGAGCAGGGCAAAGGCCTCGTGCATCCCTTTGTCCCAGGCCTCACCAAAGCCCTGCTTGTGGAATTTGTAGCACTTGAGCAGATAGCCCAGCGCCAGCGGGATGAAGTTGAGCAGGAGCATGAGCAGCGGCTCGTTCTTGAGCGGGAGCAGGATGCTGTTGCGGCCGCTCTGCTGGCTCTTGAAGGCATTGTACTTGACGGCACCGGTGCTGGCACCGCAGATGTGGTAGCATCTGGCCGCAGGGCAGAGCACATTTTGATAGCCCGCATTGTTGGCGCGCCAGCTGAGGTCCACGTCTTCAAAGTAGGCGAAAAAGTTTTCGTCGAAGCCGCCGATCTCGTCCAGGATACTCTTGCGGTAGAGCGATGCGCCGCCGCAGGCCGAGAAGATGCGCTTCGTTTTGGTGTAGCGGCTGGCCAGGCGGCCGTCGCCGGTCTTACAGGCAAAGCCCATCCAGGTGACGTAATCCCCGGCGTCGTCGGCCAGTTCGCGGTCGAAGTGGCGGATCATCAGGCTCTGCACGGCGAAGATCCGGGGGTCGGTCTCGGCGGTGCGGATAAGCTCCGCCAGCCACTGCGGCTCGGCGAAGGCGTCGTTGTTGAAGAGCACCACGAACTCGCTCTTGGCGCGGGCGATGCCTTGATTGACCGCATGGGAGAAGCCGGTGTTGCGGCCGTTCTCGATGAGGGTGAAGTTCGGGCGGGTGCAATAGCTGCGGGCCTGCTCCAGACTTTCGTCGGTGGAGCCGTTGTCCACGACGATGAGTTCAAAATCATGTTCGGTCTGGGCATAGATGGACTCGATGGAGTCCCTGAGCCAGCCCTTGCCGTTGATGTTGGGGATGACGATGGTTGCTTTCATAAATACCTGCTCCTGCAAAGTTTCGGTTTCGTTGGTCCTGCTTGAAAGTATACCATAATCTGCACAAAAAGAAAACGGAAAGAACCAACAGACTTTTGTACGAAAACCACAACAGACAAAAGTGTCTTTTGTGCAATCTGCTCCTGAATTGTGACCAAATCGTGTAAAATATGAGAAAAAAGCTGAACAACTGTTTACAAAAGAGTAACAGACTGGTATACTTTACGGCAGTGAATAACGACGCGATTCAAGGGAGATGGAACAACGTGGAAACTGCACCGCATCACGCATGGAAAAAACTGTCGGCGCTGCTCATGACGCTGGCGCTGATGATGACGCTTCTGCCTGCGGCTCTGGCTGTGGACTTAAACGTTGACGCCGGGTTCTACTTCAAGCAGAGCCGGGGCGGCACCTGCACACTGGCTTCGGCCGCGATGATGCTGCGCCGCCGCGCTTACTTCGATGGTCTGGACGGATGGGTCGATGTGACCGAGAACAGCATCAAGAGCACGGCGTGGGCCGGCGGTCTGTCCCACAGTTTTACATACAATGCGATGCACGTTGGCTACGCCACCCTTCCTTCCGGCAAGGCGGCCAAGACCGAAGCCCTCATCCGGATCTTGCAGGAGCACCCGGAGGGCATCGTCCTGTATGACCGCAGCCAGCCCCACGCGGTGCTGCTGACCGACTACACGAACGGCGTCTTCTACTGCTCAGACCCGGCGAACGGCGTTTCTGCGGGCCGTGTGCCGCTGTCCAGCGCCAGCATCTCGATCGCTGGGGCGTCCTGCTACTGGTACATCACTTCCGACGCCAACGACGACGGCATCGGTCTGGAAGAGCTGGAGGCCGCAGTCGTGGCCGAGGAGACGGCTGCGGAGACGGCCACCGAGACCACCGTGGTGGAACAGACCCCCACAACGGAGACGACGACCCAGAGCAGCGTGTTGAGCTGGCTGGACAGTCTGTTCCAGTAAAAGATACCGAAAAACCGCCGGGTGCAGAGCAGATGCACACGGCGGTTTTTGTCGGCGCGGCGCGGCTCACTGCCGCAGCTGGGTGCCGGGGAAGTAGTGGGCGAGGATCTGTGCGGCCGTCTGCCCCTGCTCGGCCAGCGCTCTGGCTCCCCACTGGCTCATTCCGACCCCGTGGCCGTAGCCTCTGGTGGTGAAGAAAAAGCTGCCGTTCTGATACTGCACCGTGAAGCAGGCGCTCCGCAGGCCCAGCGCCTTCCGCAGCGCCGGGCCGGTCACGGTCTGGCCGCAGACGGGCAGAGAGGCCACGTAGCCGGAGGGGGTGAGGGCGGCCTCTCCGAACCAGCCCTCCGGTGCGGAGAGGTCGGGCGCGAGGCCCAGCCCGGTCAGAAGCTGCTGCAGCTGTGCGGCAGAAAACGAGACGGTGTAGATGTAGTTGTCGGCGTTTTGGTCGGTGCTGCTGTCCACCGGGATGAGATAGGGGACGGCGGTGCCCCAGACGTTCGCGCTGGCTTCGGTCTGCCCGTTAGAGATGGCGAAATAGCTGGTCCCGGCGGGGGCATCCTCATAGTAGAGCACCTGCGTCAGGATCGAATCCACCAGAGCCGAGAGCCGGGCGTAGTTGGCCTCATAGGCCGTGCCCCAATAGCTGCGGAGGACGGCATCGGTCAGATAGCCCTGCCGCCGGGCCGGGTCGGCGGTGAGCCAGCCTGCGGCGGGGTCCTGTGCGTGGTCCCGGCAGTAGAGCGCGTAGCTGTGGGCCGCGATGGCCTGGGCTTTCAGCGCCTCGTCCGGCCAGGTGATGGGCATTTCCGCCGCCACGGCCCCGATGAGGTAGTCCCGGCGGGGCACCGACACGACCGCGCCATCGCTCTGGTCGGCGATGAGGAAGGTCTCGCTGTCCCGGTCGGAGAGCGGCAGAGAGGCGGCATCGGGCGTTTCCGGTTCCGGGGCCGCGGCGGACGACGCCGGTGCCGAAGGCCCCAGCACGGTTTTGGCCAGCCGGTATCCGGCCAGCGGCAGCAGACTGCCCAGCACGAACAGCACGGCACAGAGCAGAAAAAAGGAACGTTTCATAGCAGCCCCTCCCGGACAGGCAGTTTCGTTTGGGCCAGTGTAGCAGGAACATGCGGAGAAAAAGCGCAGATTTCATCTTCTTCTTGAATTTATTTCACAAAAGCGCTATGATAGACATGTGCCATCAGCGCGGATGGCAGGGAAAGGTATAAGAAATTCGAAACAGAAAGGGGAATCTGCGCATGAACTATCAACATGCAGAAGTGGCAACGCTGGACCCGCAGACGATGCAGACGCTCTGCGAAGAGTACATTGCCAACAACTACATTGACCCGGAGACCAGTGAGCGGCTGGGGGTCAAGCGCGGCCTGCGCAATCCGGATGGCACCGGTGTGCTGGCAGGCCTGACCAACGTCTGCGACGTCGTCGGCTACAAAAAGGACCAGGAGGGGCATGTTATCCCCATCCCCGGCAAGCTGATCTACCGCGGTGTCAACATCGAGGAGATCGTGGAAGAAGCCTACCGCAACGACCGCTTCGTCTTTGAGGAGGTCATCTGGCTGCTGCTGTTCGGCAGCCTGCCCACCCAGACCCAGCTGGACGATTTCTGTGCGCTGCTGGCCGAGCACCGTGCACTGCCCGATGGCTTCATGGACACCATGAACGCGCCTTCGCCCAACGTGATGAACAAGCTGCAGCGTTGTGTGCTGGGCCTGTATTCCTACGATGAGCACGCCGAGGACCTGAGCCTGGAGAACATCCTGAACCAGAGCATCAACCTCATTGCAAGCATGCCCACCATGATGGTCAACGCCTACCAGATGAAGCGCCGCTATTACGATAAGCAGAGCATGTTCTTCCATCTGCCCAAGCCCGGCCAGAGCACGGCGGAGCACATCCTCAGCACCTACCGCCCGGACCAGAAGTTCACCCACGAGGAGGCCAAGCTGCTGGATATGTGCCTGCTGGTCCACGCGGACCACGGCGGCGGCAACTGCTCCACCTTCACCACCCGTGTGCTGTCCTCTTCGGGCACCGACACCTATTCGGCCATCGCGGCGGCCATCGGCGCACTGAAAGGCCCCAAGCACGGCGGTGCGAACCTGATGGTCAACCGCCAGCTGCAGGATATCCTGAAGCATGTCGAGCACCCCGACGATGACGACGAGGTCCGCGAGTATCTCCGCCGCATCCTCCGTAAGCAGGCGGGCGACGGCTCCGGCCTCATCTACGGCATGGGCCACGCGGTCTATACCATGAGCGACCCCCGCGAGGTCATCCTGAAGAACCGCGCCAGACACCTGGCCTACGAGAAAGGCTTTGAGGAAGAGTACAACATGCTGTGCAGCATCGAGCGGCTGGCCCCCGGCATCTTCGCCGAGGAAAAGGGCAGCACGAAGCCCGTCTGCGCCAATGTGGACCTGTTCAGCGGGCTGATCTACAACATGCTGGGCATCTCCGAGGACATCTACACCCCGCTGTTTGCCATTGCCCGTGTGCCGGGCTGGTGCGCCCACCGCGTGGAGGAGGTCATCTTCGCCAACCGTATCATCCGGCCCGCCTACAAGTATCTGGGCGTACGCCAGAAATATAAACCGATCGAGGAACGCTGATGAATCCATTACTCACACTTGTTTTTGTTGTAGGAACGGCACTGGCCCTTGGCCGGGGCCTGGATCTGGGCTTCTGGACCGACCTGGAAAGCGGCCTGTGCATCGCCGGTTCGGTCTGGCTGCGGTATGCTGCGCTGGGCATCGCGGTGCTGGTGAGCCTGTTTGCGGGCCGGAAACTGGCCTGTGAGCCGAAGAACTTGCAGGACCACTGCAAACCGTCCGGCATCGTCACGGCGATGGCAGGGGCATTCTTTACTGCCGCAGGATTTTTGCGCTTCGCCGTTGGAATGACTGGCGCAGGCTCGTTTGTTCGCGCGATACTGGAAATTCTGTGTGGCCAGTGGCTGGCCGGGCTGGCGAAGAGCTGGCTGCGGAAGGACTGGCAGCCGCCCGCAAAGAGCATGGCCTCCGGCATCTGGGGCACACTGGTGTTCTACTGGTGCGTTCTGAGCCGCTTCATGGAGAACAGCTCCAGCTGGCACCGCGTTTCACCCACGGCGCAGGTCTGGGTGCTGCTGGGGATGCTCGTCTTTCTGTCCAGTCTGGTGCGGGCGCTCTGGCTGCCCGAAACGTCGGATGGAAAAGCCCTGTGTGCCTCCGGTCTGGCAGCCTTTGTCCTCGGCTTCTGCTGGGAGCTGCCCCAGACCCTGACGCTGGCGATGCCCTCACAGTTCGTCCTCACGGCGCTGCCCTCCATCTTTTTTGGTCTGGGCATGGCCTGCCTTGGGACGCTGGGCGTGTTCTGCACCGTGCGCACCGCAGGGCCTGCGGCCAGAAAGAAGTAAAGGCCAGCACTCTGTTGGCTGAATTGCTGAAAACCGGCCCAGATAAGGGACAAAAATCATACAAAAGCCAAAAAGTGAACAAACGAGTTGTTAATTTTTTAGCAGACACTTGAAACTTTTCGCGTTTTGGACTACAATAAAGATACCGTGAGATTATCCGATGAAAAGGGTAAGAACATTTAGGAGGTATTATTAACATGGCTGTTAGAGTTGCTATCAATGGTTTTGGTCGTATTGGCCGTCTGGCTTTCCGTCAGATGTTTGATGCTGAGGGTTACGAGG
>ERZ838483.2355-NODE-2355-length-11338-cov-20.512718_pt1 | contig 11338 bp, 7 predicted proteins | sample MGYA00519939_ERZ838483 | MGnify/ENA primary metagenome ERZ838483 (study PRJEB31850, sample SAMEA3708836) | human gut metagenome | biome: human gut; feature: human-associated habitat; material: faeces | place: China | collected 2014 ... | reverse complement strand
TCCGCGACCACCGCCGCGTCATCTTCAACGGCAACGGCTACACCGCCGAGTGGGAAGAAGAAGCTGCCCGCCGCGGCCTGCCCAACAAGAAGAACACCCCGGCTGCTCTGCCCGCCCTCGTTGACCCGAAGAACATCCAGTTGATGGAGGACTTCGGCGTCCTGACCAAGGTCGAGATGGAGAGCCGTTACGAAGTCGAGATGGAGCACTACGCCAAGATCATCAACATCGAGGCGCTGACCATGCTCGAAATGGCCCGCAAGCAGCTGCTGCCGGCCGTCAACTCCTACATGAGCGAGGTCGCCAACACCGCTGCCACCAAGCTGGCCGTCAGCGAGGCGCTCAGCGTCCGCAGCGAGACCAAGACCCTGACCAAGCTGAGCGCCGATGCCGACGCCATGAGCGACGCCATCGACGTGCTGCAGGATGTGGTGGACGCTGCCGAGGCTCTGACCAGCGAGAGCGAGAAGGCTGTGGCCTTCCACGACAACGTGATCCCGGCAATGGACGCTCTGCGTGCCGCAGCTGACGATGCCGAGACCATCTGCGGCGAGGACTACTGGCCTCTGCCCAGCTACAGCAAGATGCTCTACTACGTCTGATCTTCCAGCGCATTTCATAAAGCATCTTAGGCTGTCGAACTTCATTCGCCATTCTCCTTTTCCTATTTCTTACACCAGCCTAAAGACCTGCTCTTTTGCGAGGGCAGGCCTTTAGGCGTTTTTCTTGAGAGGAGATCATCCTTATGAGCTATACGACCCAACAGGATATCCTGGATTTTGTGGAGGACAACAACGTCAAATTCGTGCGGTTCGCCTTCTGCGACATCTTCGGTACGCAGAAGAACATCGCCGTGCTGGCCGAGGACCTGCCCAAGGCACTGGAGGACGGCGTCTGCTTCGACGGCAGCTCCATTGCCGGGTTCATGAAGGTGGAAGAGAGCGACCTGGTGCTCCGGCCCGACCTCTCCACCGTGACCATCCTGCCCTGGCGCCCCACCGAGGGCCGGGTGATGCAGTTCTTCTGCGATGTGGAACGGCCGGACGGCGACCCCTTTGGCGGCAACTGCCGGGGGTTCCTGCGCCAGATGAGCCGCCGTTTCCGCAAGCTGGGGCTGACCTGCAACGTGGGGGCCGAGTGCGAGTTCTATCTGTTCGAGAACGATGACCATGGCCGCCCCACCCGCGTCCCCATCGACTTCGGCGGTTACTTCGACGTGGCCCCGCTGGACGCAGGCGAGAACCTGCGCCGCGACATCTGCCTGACCATGGAGCAGATGGGCATGAGCCCCCAGCACAGCCACCACGAGAGCGGCAACGGCCAGAACGAGATCGACTGCCACTATGCAGGCCCACTCAAGACCGCCGACAACGTGATGATGTTCAAGCAGATCGTGCGGGCCGTGGCCATGCGCAGCGGCATCCATGCCAGCTTCCTGCCCAAACCTCTGGCCGACCAGGCCGGCAGTGGGCTGCACATCAACCTTTCGCTCTACATGGACGGACGGAACCTGTTCGAGGGCGACATCGCGCCCGACAGCATCGCGGGCAGCTTTATGGCGGGTGTGCTGGCACACAGCCGCGCGCTGACCGTCTTCACCAATCCCCTGCCCAACAGCTACCTCCGCTTTGGCAGCGACGAGGCCCCCAAATACGTGAGCTGGAGCCGCCAGAACCGCAGCCAGCTCGTGCGCATCCCGCAGGTGCAGGGCGACAACTGCCGCATGGAGCTGCGCAGCCCGGACCCCGCCTGCAACCCGTATCTGGCCATCGGCCTCATCCTGGCCGCCGGTCTGGACGGCATCGAGCGCCGGTTGGAACTGCAGGCCCCCATCAACAAGAATCTGTTCGACCCCGCCGTGGCCGCTGGCCTTGGGCTGGAAAAGCTGCCTTCCACTCTGGAAGAAGCCGTGCAGGCCGCGCAGGAGAGTGACTTCCTGCGTACCGTGCTGCCGGAGGAGCTCTCTCACCGCTACTACGAGGAGGAATTGAAGCGCTGCGCTGCCCTGAAGAATGCCGCCGACCCGGCAGAGTACGAGCGTATCCACTACTTCAACGCCATCTGAGCGGTAAGCTACCGGAAAAAGAGAGGGAAAAGGAAAGGAGCGATTCCGAATGGGACGTGCTCTGATCGTCAGCGCCGGAGCCAGCTCAAACGAGTATATCTCGGCACGGCTGGCGGAGCTGGGATATCCCCGGCCTCTGATCGTGCCAAGCGGAGCCGAGGCCCGGCGCAGGATGTTAGAATCGGATTTTGAACTCATCGTGGTCAACGCGCCGCTGCCCGATGAGTTTGGCCATGAGCTGTGCGCTGCCGCTGTGGAAAAGACCGACGCGGGCGTGGTGCTTCTGGCCAAGGCCGCAGCGGCCGAGCAGCTGCTGGCCACCATGAGTGACGAGGGCGTGCTGCTTTTGAGCAAGCCGTTCTCGAACACGCTGTTTTTGCAGGCCATCCACATGGCAGCAGCCAGCAACCACCGCCTGCTGCGCCTGCGGCAGGAAAACGCCAGGATGCAGGAAAAGATCGCGCAGGTGCGTCTGGTCAGCCGCGCCAAATGCTGCCTCATCGAGCGGGAAGGCATGACCGAGGCCGACGCCCACCGCCTGATCGAAAAGCGGGCCATGGACACCCGGTGCGACCGTGCCGAGATCGCAAAAGAAATCCTTGATTCTTATGAGGATTAGGATTATAATTTTATGTCGGAAAAACGAGCTCCCCACAGTCTGCTTCGCAGACAGCCCCCTCCAGAAGGGCGGCGGCATCGCCTGCGCGGTGCCGAAGGGAGCTTCTGGGAAAAGTATCAGAATCAAACAAGATAGAGGAGGACCATTTTTATGGCAAAATTCATCTTCGTCACCGGCGGCGTCGTCTCCGGTCTGGGCAAAGGCATCACGGCCGCTTCGCTGGGCCGTCTGCTCAAGTGCCGCGGCCTGAAGGTCGCCAGCCAGAAACTCGACCCCTATGTGAACGTGGACCCCGGCACCATGAGCCCGCTGCAGCACGGCGAGGTCTTCGTGACCGACGACGGCACCGAGACCGACCTCGACCTGGGCCACTACGAGCGCTTCATCGACGAGAACCTGAACAAATACTCCAATCTGACCACCGGCAAGGTCTACTGGAACGTGCTGAACAAGGAGCGCCAGGGCGCATACCTGGGCCAGACCGTCCAGATCATCCCCCACATCACCAACGAGATCAAGAGCTACATCTACAACCTGGCCTCCTCTACCGAGGCCGATGTGGTCATCACCGAGATCGGCGGCACCACCGGCGACATCGAGAGCCAGCCCTTCCTGGAGGCCATCCGTCAGGTGGGCCTGGAGCAGGGCCGCGACAACTGCTGCTACATCCACGTCGTGCTGGTGCCCTACATCTCCGGCTCGGACGAGTACAAATCGAAGCCTGCACAGCACTCCGTCAAGGAGCTGCAGGGCATGGGCATCAACCCCGACATCATCATCCTGCGTGCCGACGGCAGCGTGGGCGGCGACATCCGCCGCAAGATCAGCACCTTCTGCAACGTGCAGCCGGAGTGCGTCATCGAGAACCTGACCATGCCCAGCCTCTACCAGTGCCCGCTGATGCTCCACACCAACGGTCTGGACGATGTGGTGGTCAAGAAGCTGAAGCTGGACGTCCCCCCTGCCGACCTGACCGAGTGGAAGCAGGTGGTCTCCCGCATCGCCACCCGCAGCAGGACCTGCACCATCGCACTGGTGGGCAAGTATGTCAAGCTACACGACGCCTACCTCTCCGTCATGGAGAGCCTCTACCACGCTGGTTTTGAAAACGACAGCCAGGTGGAGATCCGCTGGGTCGAGAGCGAAGACCTGACCGACCAGGCCGCCTGCAAGGAAGCCTTTACCGATGTGGACGGCATCATCGTGCCCGGCGGCTTCGGCGACCGCGGCATCGAGGGAATGATCCAGGCCGCACAGTATGCCCGCGAGAACCATGTGCCCTACTTCGGCATCTGCCTGGGCATGCAGATCATGGTCATGGAGTTTGCCCGCAATGTGCTGGGCTACGCCGATGCGAACTCCAGCGAGTTCACCCCGGACGGCCAGCACAATGTCATCGCGCTGATGGCCGACCAGCAGGGCAACATCCCCAAGGGCGGCACCATGCGCCTGGGCAAATACCCCTGCACCGTCAAGCCCGGCACCAAGATGGCCGAGTGCTACGGCGAACCGGAGATCTGGGAGCGCCACCGCCACCGCTACGAGTTCAACAACGACTTCCGCAGCGAGATGGAGGAAAAGGGTCTGGTCATTTCCGGCACCAGCCCCGACGGCCGTCTGGTCGAGACCGTGGAGCTGCCGGGCCGCGCCTTCCATCTGGGTGCCCAGTTCCACCCGGAGTTCAAGAGCCGCCCCAACCGCGCGCATCCCCTGTTCAAGGGCTTCATCGCAGCGGCTCTCCAGTTCCGTGCCGCCGCGCAGCGCAGCATGTTGAATGTGTGATACCCTCTCAGTCTGCTGCGCAGACAGCTCCCCCAAAGGGGGAGCCTTTGGCAGGTCGGGCAACCCCTGCTGACTGCTGAAGGTATTCTGATATCGTAAACAAAAGTGCTCCGCTGTCAAGACCAGCGGCATCTGTCCCATGCTCTGACAAAGAGCGATGGGAGCGATGCTGTGGATCGAAACAACGGAGCACTTTCGTTTATGGTTTTATTACGCTTTGTTCATCCCGGCACAGCCAAAACCGGCGCGCCAGTGGCTCCCCCTTTGGGGGAGCTGGCATCGCTGCGCGATGCCTGAGAGGGTCACTTCTTTGCAGCAGCCTTCTTGCGGGCGGCGCGGCTGGTCTTCCGGCCAGCAGGCTTCTTGACCGGAGCCTTGACCGCTGCGGGGGCAGCCTTTTCTGCGGGCTTTGCCTCCGTCTTAGCCGGTTCGGCCTTGGGTGCCTCAACAGCAGGAGCAGCCTCTGCGGGCTTCTCTTCCGCCTTGACCGGCTCTGCCTTGACTTCTTCCACCTTGGGGGCCTCGACAACAGGAGCGGCTTCTACGGGCTTCTCCTCTGCCTTGACTTCGGCCTTCTCCTCAACGGGAGCGGCGGCGGGCTCGTCCTTCTTGGCCGCGCGCTTTGCGCTGGCGCGGTCCTTCACCTCGGAGATGGTCCAGAGCTGGTCTTCCCCAGCGGTCTCCTGCCAGATCTGCAGCTGTGCGCCATCGGAGACGCCCATGCCCACGGTGTCGATGCACTTGCCACTGGCCCAGGAAGAGCGCAGGCGGACGGTGCCGGCGGGGGTAGGCTCCACGGTCCACATCTGGGACGTGCCGCCCACATCCTCCCACAGATGCAGCCAGGTGCCGTTGGCGGTGCCGGTCATCATCAGGTCGAGGAGCTTGCCGGAAGCGCGGTTGCGGATGCGGTAGACACCGTCCCCTACGCGGATGAACGCCCACTCCTGTTCGGGCTTGTGGTCGTATTTGCCCAGACGAACGGTCTCCTCGTTCTTCGTGGAAGCAGCCGCCTCGATGACGCTGCCGGTGCGGGCAGCGATGGTGTAAAAACGATCTGCTTCGATCACAGTCTGTGCAACAGTTTTCATGATAATTCCCTCCAAACGTTTTTTCACAAACAAATCGATCTTTTTGTCTTGTTAAATTATACCACTTGTCGTAATTTTTTACAAGGATTTCGACATTCCTTTAGCACTTTGACCAAAAAGCGTCCGCTTTTCATCTGCTTTTGCAAACTTCGACTGAACTTTCGGCCGTAACCAAATTGTAACCGTGCCCAAATGTTCCAATGCAATGGATTGTCCAGGTGTTTCGTATTATAATCAAATGGGAAAGCCCATCCGCATTTCGTCCCTGTGACCTGTGAGGTACTGCATTATGAAACAGAATCTACTCCGCATCGGCTGCGCGGCAGCGGGCCTGGCACTGGCGGCGGGGGTGTTCACCTCCTGTTCGCTGCTGCCCACGCCATCTCGGCCCGTGTCCCACCCCCAGCAGGAGGAGGAACCGCCCAAATACGACGCCTCCTCCCTGCGGGACGGCAGGCTGCGGCTCTTCTCCAGCTATGACTCCCTCGGTGGGAACACCATCCTCTGCGGCGACAAGGTGGTACACCAGTCCCCTGCCAGCGAAACGTCCTATCTGCTGACCGACAGCCAGACCGGCGAGACGAACTGGTTCGTCTGCACCTGGTCTGACCCGGACACCGCCGCCGGGCGGCGCAGCGGCATCTTTGACCGGACGGGTGAGGCGCTCTACACCTTTGACCGCGAATACGACGTCCGCCTTTCCGGCGGTGTGCTCGTTCTGACCACACCCACCAGCTTCGCCTATTCGCCCCTGCACGACCATGCAGCGGGCGACGTGCGGGTGCTGGACTTTGCTTCGGGCACTGAGTACCCCGTGCCCGAAAACGCCTACACCTGCCTTGTGGCGGGCGACCGGCTGGCCTTTGGCCTCTATGCCCCCGGCGATGCTGCGCCCGATGAAGAGAACGACGACCTCTACCAGTACGCTGCCGTTCAGATCCAGGAAAAGGACGGCACCGTGGTCTACCAGAACTTTCATAGCCTGCTGTACCGCCTTTCCGCCGGGATCGACGACCCGCTGGCCCCCGCCGACTGGGTGGAGATCGACACTTACAACGAAGACGGCACGCGTCTGGAGTCCACTTCCCTGCTGAATGCGGCCACCGGCGAGGAGCGGAGCGGCTTTGTCACCTATCTCCACGCGGGCATTGCCAGCTTCCGGACCGACGAGGGCAAGTATCAGCTCGTGGATCTGGTCAGCGACATGACCAGCACCGTGCTGTGCGAGTTTAACGACTCCATCAGCGGGTACGCGCCCGGCGTGACCGTGCTCTACCGGGAGGACGGCTACCTCCTCTACGACCTGACCACCGGCGACACCCTCGACCTCTACAACATGGCCCTGGGCACCAACACGCTGGACATCTACGCCAGGGACGGCACTCTCCGCGTCTACGATATGGACACCGGTGCCATCCGGACCGACACGACGGTTGCGCCGCTGGAAGCGCTGCACCGCACTCGCCTCTACGACCAGGGCAGCGGCTGGGTCAACCTGCGCCAGTACGACAACGATGACTACGATGTGACCACCCTGACCCTCGCCGGGCCGACGCTGAGCAAGACCCTTTCGATGGCTGACCTCACCGCCCGCTACGGCGACGACTTTGACGGCTATCTCTGGCCCGTGGCTGCCACGGAGGACGACTTCTATTTCTCCATCAGCTACCGCGGCCCCGGCAGCACCTGGCTGTACGACCTGCTGGACAGCGACGGCGCGGTCGTCCTGGCCGGGCTGGGCAGCTGCGGCGAGTACTCCCGCTACAACAGCAGTGCGCCCCTGCCTGCGGGCGTCTTCGTGGCGCGCAAGGGCTTCGATTACGGCTGGATGGACGTGGAGGGGAACTGGGTCTACTGCCAGAGCATCTTCACTTCCACCAGCGACGAGACCAACAACTACTTCTATTGAGGGAGGGTTTCACCATGAAACAGACTAAAATTTCCCGCCGTTCCTTCCTGCTGGGGCTGGGGGCCGTCTCCACGGCGGCGCTGCTGGCCGCCTGCGGAGAGGCCGCTTCCAGCGCACCGGCATCGAGTGCCGCTTCCTCCGAAGCACCCGCCTCTTCCGCCAGCGAAGTGCCCGCAGTGCCCATCCTCACCAAGGACGAGTTTCCCGTCACCGACGGCTCCACGGCCTGCATCCCGCTCATTGCGCAGATCATGGCCGACACCACCGGCATGGAGCTGGAATCCGCCCAGAGCGCCGTGACCACCAACACCACCGCCTGGGCCTGGCGGAACCTGGGCCTTTACGGCGACACCGAGAACGGCACCCGGCTCATCATCGCCTACGAGGCCCCGGAGTCCGTCAAGGAAGAGCTGAAGGCCGATGGTGCCCCGCTGGACCAGAAAGCCATTGGCCGGGACGCGCTGGTCTTCATCGTGAACGAGGACAATCCCGTCCAGAGCCTGACCCAGCAGCAGCTCCGGGACATCTACGCCGGGAAGATCACCAACTGGAAGGACGTGGGCGGCGAGGATGCTGACATCGTGGCCTTCCAGCGCCGGGAGGACTCCGGCAGTCAGACCCTGTTCCAGAAGCTGCTCATTCAGGGCGGCGAGCTGATGGACGCCCCCACCGAGCTGGCTCCTGCCTTGATGGGCGAACTGGTGGACGACATCGCCGAGTACAACAACGCGGCCAACGCCATCGGCTTCTCGGTCTACTACTACATCTCGGAGATGTATTCCAAGCCCGGCCTGCGGCTGCTGGCCGTGGACGGCGTGACCCCCGCGGCCGACACCATCGCGGACGAGAGCTACCCCCTGTGCAACGAGTTTTATGCCGCAGTCCGGCAGGATTCCGGCCCCGACACCCCGGAGCGCAAGGTCTACGACTGGCTCTCCACCGATGCAGGCCGCGCCTGCATCCAGAAGTCCGGCTATGTGGCCGCCCAATAATTTTTACAAGCGGGTTCCATTCGTTTGACTTTGTTTCCATTCTTTGCTACAATGAAGAAAAGTCTGGCGGTTTTTGCCAGATCTGCCGCAAGACGTGAAGATGCGAAGGAGAACGAACCATGCTCAAACCCCACAACCACCCTGTGGAAAGCCACGGCCGCACCGCGCTGCGCAACTACATCATCCAGGCATCCACCCTGCTGGAGATCACCCTCTCCGGGCTGGTCCTCATCGGCCTGCTGTTCAGCATCGTGCCGCTGCTGAAATGGATGCCCGGCCTGCTGTTCGACGGCAACGATGCAGAGATCCGCACATTTCTGGAACGTGCGCTGGACATCGTCATCGGCATCGAGTTCATCAAGATGCTGGCCAAGCACAGCCCCGGCAGCAGCCTGGAAGTGCTGCTCTACGCCATCGCCCGCCACATGGTGGTCGGCCACGAATCCGCCGTTGAGAACCTGCTCAGCGTGGGTGCCATCGCGCTCATCTTCGTTGTGCGCAAGTTCTTCTTCGTGCCCGCGTTCGGTGCTCACCTACCGGACGGCAACCCCGCCCCCGACCTGACCCCGAACCAGAGCGGCATCCCTGCCCAGGAGTTCCGCCAGCGTCTGCATGACCGCATCCACGCCGAGGACCTCGACGAAGAAGAGAACGCCCCGGAATATGAGGATGCCAAGTGATCCCTCTCCCCGGAACGCACACAGCCCCCGTGCTTTGGCACGGGGGCTGTTGTTTTTCTTGTTTTGAATCAGCGGATCTCGATGCCGAGCTTGAACTTCAGGTTGCCCAGCACTTTTTTGACGGTGCGCTCGACCTGTTCGGCAGAGACTTCTGCGCTGGGGTCGGACAGCGTCAGGGAGAATGCCATGCTCTTCTTGCCCGCGCCGAGGTTTGCGCCGCGATAGATATCGAACAGCTTCACGTCGGTGATGAGCGGGCTTGCCTTTTTGATGGTCTCCTCGATCTCGCCGCAGGCGACCTGTTCCTCGCAGACGAGGGCCAGGTCGCGCTTGACGGCAGCATAGGGGCTGAGCGGCTGATAGCGCAGCTCGCCGTCCACGCAGCTCATCAGGGCTTCGTAGTCCAACTCACCGAGGTAGATGTTCTGGCTGTCCTTCTGTTCCTTTGCGATCTCCAGCTCGCCGTTGATCTCATTGGAGAGCTTGCCGAAGACGCCCAGACGCTTGCCGCCGCAGTAGACAGCGGCGCTGATGCCGGGGTGCAGCCAGGGCGCAGTCTCGCGCTCGTAGGTGAAGTGCAGGCCGAAACCGGCTGCCAGCGCCTCCATGGCACCCTTGACGGTGAAGAAGTCCTCTTCCGGGCCGAAGGCACCGATGCAGAGGGTCTGGCGCTCGTGCGGGTGCTCGCAGAGGGGCAGTTCCTTGGCCAGATAGACCGGTGCCATCTCGAACAGCCGGCCCTCGGCGTTGCCCTTCTTCAGGTTGTCCACGATGACGTTCAGCATGGACGGGGTGAGCAGGGTGCGCATGATGGAGAGGTTCTCGCTGATGGGGTTCAGGATGCGGATGGCCTTGCGGGCAGCATCATCGGCGGGGATGTGCAGCATGTCCAGCTCGGCGTTGGAGTAGAAGGCCAGCGTGGATGCCTCATAGAAGCCCTGCGCCGCCAGCAGGCGCTTGGTCTTGAGCTGCTGCTTCTGGTCGTAGTTCAGACCGCCGTTGGTGACGGCAGCGGTGTTCAGGAAGGTGGGCACGATGTGGTCGTAGCCGTACTCACGGATGACCTCCTCGGCCAGGTCGGGGAAGCTCTCCACGTCCTCGCGGTACAGCGGGGCGGAAACATCCCAGCTGCCGTCGGCCTGCACGTCCACGGTGAACTCCAGACGCTGCAGGATGTCGATCATGGTCTGGTCAGGCACCGTGATGCCCAGCACACCGCAGATCTTGGCGGGGGTGGTCACGATGTGCCTGCGCTCCAGCGGGCGGCCATCGGTCAGGTCGTATTCCAGCGTGGTGATGTCGCCGCAGTCCAGCTCCTGGATCAGGTGCAGGGCACGGGCAAGGCCCAGTTCGGGCGAGTGGCGATCCACACCCTTCTCGTAGCGGGCGGAGGAGTCGCTGTTCTGGCCCAGTGCGCGGCTGGTCTTGCGGACGGAGTCGCGGGCGAAGGTGGCGCACTCAAAGAGCAGGCTGGTGGTGTTCTCATCCATGCCGGAGTTGGCACCGCCCATGATGCCGGCCAGTGCCACCGGCTTTTCGGCATCGCAGATGACGAGGTTGTTGGGGTTCAGGGTGAACTCCTTCTCATCGAGGGTCATGATCTTCTCGCCTTCGTGGGCGCGGCGGACGTCGATGGTGCGGCCCGCGACCTTGTTCAGGTCAAAGGCGTGCATGGGCTGGCCCATCTCCAGCAGGGTATGGTTGGTGATATCGACCACGTTGCTGATGGAGCGCAGGCCGCACAGGGCCAGATGGCGCTTCATCCAGCGGGGAGACTCACCCATCCGGATGTTGCGGACATAGTGTGCCATGTAGCGGGGGCACAGGTCGGGGGCCTCCACCTGCACGGTGATGGGGGCATCGGCGTCGCAGACGGTCTGGTAATCCATGGCGGGCATGTGCAGGGGCTTGCCGAGGATAGCAGAGACCTCCCGTGCGATGCCCAGAACGGACTGGCAGTCCGGGCGGTTGGCGGTGATGGAGATATCGAAGATGTAGTCATCCAGACCGACCACCGGTGCGATGTCGGTGCCGGGGACGCTGTCTTCGGGCAGGATGAGCAGGCCGTAGACCTCCGAACCGGGGAACAGATCATCGTTCAGGCCCAGCTCCTCGCCGGAGCAGAGCATACCGTTGGACTCGACGCCCTGCATCTTGCGGGCCTTGATCTTGATGCCGCCGGGCAGGGTGGAGCCATCCA
>ERZ838483.2350-NODE-2350-length-11356-cov-19.622511_pt1 | contig 11356 bp, 8 predicted proteins | sample MGYA00519939_ERZ838483 | MGnify/ENA primary metagenome ERZ838483 (study PRJEB31850, sample SAMEA3708836) | human gut metagenome | biome: human gut; feature: human-associated habitat; material: faeces | place: China | collected 2014 ... | reverse complement strand
ACAAAATCTGTGCAACGGCCTTTGTTTCTCAGAAAAAGCTTACCTGACTGCTCTCGGGCAGGTCGCCCAGTGCGCCCACCTGACGCAGACGGTCCAGAATGCTGCTGCCCACGCCGGAAGCCTGCTGCAGCTCCTCCACCGAGATATATTCCTCTCCGTGGATGGTCACCCGTTCCAGTGCCTCGGCAGCGGCACCGCCGAGACCCTTCAGGGCGCTGAAGGGCAGACGCACCTTGTCGTCCTCCACCACATACTTGGAACCGCGGCTCTTGCCCAGCTCGATGGGCAAAAACTCGTACCCGCGGCTCAGCATCTCGTTGACTAATTGCAGACTGACCAGCACGTCCTCGTCCTTGGCGTTCTTTTCCTCCTTCAAACGGCGCTTGACCGCCTCCATGTGGGCACGCGCCACGGCAGCGCCGCCTATGGCGGCTTCGTAGTCGATATCGTCGCCGCGCACGGTAAAGTACACCGCATAGAAGGCCTGCGGCTTGTAGATCTTGTACCACATCAGGCGGATGGCACTCATCAGGTAGGCCACAGCATGGGCCTTGGGGAACATATACTTGATCTTGCGGCAGCTCTCGATGTACCAGTCCGGCACCTCATGCTCCCGCATGGCTTCCTCCCAGCCCGGCTGGAAGCCGCCCTTGGCCACCTTGCCCTTACGCACGGCCTCCATGATATCAAAAGCCATCTTGGGCTCCAGCCCCTTGCGCAGCAGGTACAGCATGATACTGTCACGGCAGCCGATGACCTCTGCAATGGTGCAGGTGCCGCTGCGGATCAGCTCGTCCGCGTTGCCCGTCCACACGTCCGTGCCGTGGGACAGACCGGAAATCTGGATCAACTCCGAGAAATTCTTAGGCCGTGCTTCCACCAACATTCCGCGCACAAAGTTCGTGCCCATTTCCGGGATGCCGAAGGTGCCGGTCTGGCTGTCGATCTGCTCCGGCGTCACGCCCAGCGCTTCCGGGCTGGTCAGCAGGCTGTACACCTTGGGGTCGTTCATGGGGATGGAGTCGATCGGGATGCCGGTGTACTCCTCAAAATACTTGTAAAACGTGGGCATATCGTGGCCCAGTTCGTCCAGCTTGAGTAGAGTATCATGGAGGTATTTGAACTCGAAGTGGGTGGTCAGCAGGCCGCCCGCCACGTCATCGGCCGGGTGCTGGATGGGACAGAAGTCGTAGATCTCGTAGGTGTCGGGCACGACGACCATGCCGCCGGGATGCTGGCCGGTGGTGCGCTTGACGCCTGTGCAGCCCAGCGTCAGGCGGTTCTCCTCGGCATGGTTGACCGTTCTCCCCCGCTCTTCCAGATATTTTTTGACGTAGCCATACGCCGTTTTGTCCTGGATGCCGGACACGGTGCCGGCCTTGAAGACGTTGGCCTTGCCAAACAGCTCCTCGGTGTAGCGATGGACGTTGGACTGGTACTCGCCGGAGAAGTTCAGGTCGATATCCGGCTCTTTGTCGCCGTAAAAGCCCAGGAAGGTCTCGAACGGGATGTCGTGGCCGTCCACGAGCATCCGGGTGCCGCAGTGGGGGCAGTTTTTGTCCGGCAGGTCGAAGCCGTCGTCCACGCTTCCGTCGGTGATGAACTCGCTGTGTCTGCACTTGGGGCAGCGGTAGTGGGGCGGCAGGCTGTTGACCTCCGAGATGCCGGAGAAGTGGGCCACAGCCGACGATCCGACCGAGCCACGGCTGCCCACCTGATAGCCGCCCGCGTTGGAGTAGGCCACCAGCTTGACCGCAATGACGTACAGGACCGCGTAGCCGTGACCGCAGATGGAGTCCAGCTCCTTTTGCAGCCGCTTCTCGACGATCTCCGGCAGCGGGTCGCCGTAATCCCGCTTGGCGTGTTCCCACGTTGCATCGCGCAATTGCTGCTCTGCACCCTCAATGCTGGGCGGGTAGGTGCCGCGTGGGATGGCGCGGACATTGCCGTCGATGGAAGCCGCGATCTTGCGCGGGTTGGTCACAACGATCTCATACGCCTTTTCTTTGGGCAGATAGCCGAACTGTTTCAGCATGTCCTCGGTGGTGCGGTAGAACAGCGGCGGCTGGTTGTCGGCATCCTTGAAGCCGTTGCCCGCTTGAAGGACCGAGCGGTAGATGGCGTCTTCCGGCTCGGTGAAATGGACGTCACCGGTGGCGATGACCGGCTTGTGCAGGTCTTCGCCCAGCTGGATGACAGTGCGGTTGAAATCCTTGATGACCTCCTCGCTGTCCACCTTGCCCTCGCGGACCATATAGGCGTTGTTGCCCAGCGGCTGGATCTCCAGCACATCGTAATAGGCCGCGATCTTCTTCAATTCCTCGTAGGAGCGTCCCTCCACGATGGCGCGGTAAAGCTCGCCTGCTTCGCAGGCGGAGGTCAGGATGAGGCCGTCGCGGTACTTGTTCAGCAGACTGCGGGGCACACGGGGCTTTTTGAAGAAGTAGTTGACATGGGCCTCGCTGACGATCTTGTACAGATTTTTCAGGCCCATCTGGTTCTTGACCAGAATGATGAGGTGGTAGTATTTCTTCTTCAGCACCTCACGGTTGCCGCCCAGGCCGGTGTTGATGTTGCTGACGGCCGTGACCTGCTTTTCTTCCAGATCCTTCAGCATCACGCAGAAAATGCGGCCCAGCGCCCCGGCGTCCTCGCAGGCGCGGTGGGCCTCGTAGGCAGGCAGTTCCAGATGCTTGTTGATGGTGCCCTGCTTGTAGTTGTGCAGGCCGGGGTACATGGCCTGCGCCATGGTCAGGGTGTCGATATAAGTCGGTTCAAACGAGATGCCGCTCCGTTTGGCCGCGATGCGGAGGAAGCGGATGTCGAACGAGTGGGCGTTGTGGGCCACCAGAATGCGCCCGCCTGCAAAATCCAGGAACGCCTGCAATGCCTCGGCCTCACTGGGGGCATCGGCGACCATCTCGTTGGTGATGCCGGTCAACTCGGTGATCTTGGGTGTGATGGGCTTGCCGGGTTTGACGAAGGTGTCAAATTCCTCCACGACTTCGCCGTTTTTCACGATGACGCCGCCGATCTCGGTCAGGTACTCCACGTTGGGGTCCAGCCCGGTGGTCTCGGTATCGAACACGCAGAACTCCCCCGTCAGGGGCGCATCCTGCACACCGTAGACGCAGGGGATCATGTCGTCCACGAAATAGGCCTCGCAGCCGTAGATGAGCTTGAAGTTCGGGTCGCTTTTGTGGATGTCGTCCGCTGCCAGCATGGCTTCCGGGTAGCCCTGACAGACGCCGTGGTCGGTGATGGCGATCGCCGGGTGCCCCATCCGATGGGCCAGCCGGACGATGCCGCCGGGGTCGCAGAACGCATCCATGCTGGACAGCTTGGTATGCAGATGCAGCTCCACCCGCTTGACCGGGGCGTGGTCCTCCCGCTTTTTCCGCTCAACGAACAGCACATCGTAGGGATATACGATGTAGTCATGTTCATATTTGTCATACGAGCAGTCGCCGCGCACGATGATGGTGGTACCCTTTGCAATGGATTCCCACTTCGAGCAGTCCTCCCCTTCCTGCGCGCGGATCTTCAGGTTGATGGAACCGGTGTAGTCGGTGATGGAAACGGTGTAGATCTTGCGGTAATTGCCCTTGACCTCCGTGAAGAAGACGTCGCCCCAGATGATGCACTTGCCGCCCTCGCCGCCCAGCTCCTTGAGGGGCGTGAGGTTCTTGGGGGCAAACATCTTTCCGTGGAAGATGGTGACGGGCTTGTCGGTGAGGTCGAGGCCGTCCACCTTGATGGACGGAGCGGTGTTCTTTTTCTCGAACTTGACCACCGGCGGCGCGATCTTGCGCTCCAGTTTTTCCTCCATCTGGCGCAGTTCGGCTTCGCCCACCGCACTGGTCAGGGTGACTTTGGGCTTGACACCGGTGTGCGCCGCCACCCGCTCGGCCAGCAGGCGCTCAAACTCCATCTCCTGCAGGAATTTGGTGCCGTGGCAGACGCCGATGGCGATGTTCTGCCCGGTGATGCGGATGGTGCACCGGTCCAGAAAGCCGTTGATGGGCACACCATCCCGCTTCATCTCCTCCATCAGCTCCCGCAGGGCCGTTTCGTTCAGTGAGGGATAACCGAAGAGGTTGTGGATGCGCAGTTCGAAGCCCTCATAATCGGGCTGCAGCGAGGCCGTCAGCCGCGCACACAGCCCCTTGTCCAGCGGAGCGGAGCTGCGCAGGGTGAAAATGACCTGCCGCTCCTGCCGCAGCATCTGGGCATGCTCTACGACAACGCGCCCGAAGCAGGACGCGAAATCCGGGTCCGCCATGAACTGCGGCCACAGCTGGGATACGAGTGGTGTCACAATGGTACTCCTTTGGTCGATGCGTTGACAGCACAAACTGCTGCGTTCTTCCTTAAAAGAGCGCAGCAGCGTATGGTTTTGTAGTCAGCCAAGGTCTTCTGTCTTGAAGACATGATAACCTTCGTAGTGATAACTGGCGTCGATGCCTTTCATATAAACTTCGCGGTCCCGGACTTTTTCGGTCAGTGCTGCACGAAGCAGCGCTTTGATCTCCACATCCTTGACCGGGCTGCGCTCCATGGCCAGCAGATAATCGCTTTTGTCCACCTGGCTCCAGTCGATGACCTGATGCAGCTCTTTTTTCAGGATGCAGTCCAGCCAGATGCGGGTACTGCGGCCATTGCCCTCCCGGAACGGATGGGCCACATTCATCTCCACGTACTTTTCGATGATCTCATCGTAGGTCGTCTGCGGCATCCGGTCGATGCTTTCCAGCGCTGCCGCCAGATACATGACCGGCGCAAAGCGAAAATTTCCCTTTGCGATGTTCACAGTCCGCATCTGCCCGGCAAACACATAGACATCCTCAAACAGATGGCGGTGGATCGCCGCCAGACCTGCAAACGTACCCACTGCAAAGGTATCCAGCAGCCCGGTATCATACAGCTCCAATGCTTTGGTCTTGCTGATCTTTTCCTCGGCGCGCGCCAGTTCGGCTTCGTTCGTCAGCCCAAGTTTATTTTCTAACGCCATAGAGTTCTCCGTCAGATCTTATAGATCTCATCCATGAACTGGTCGAGGATATTATCCCCGGTCAGCTTCTTGATGGGCTGGCCGTGGATGAACAGGACCGCCTCGCCCTTGCCGCCGGCAATGCCGATATCAGCTTCGCGGGCCTCGCCGGGGCCGTTGACCACACAGCCCATGACGGCCACTTTGATGGATTTCTTGTAGCCCTGCAGCCGCTTTTCGACCTCGTTGGCGATCTCGGTGCAGGGGTACTGGGTGCGGCCGCAGGTCGGGCAGGTGATGACCTCCGGGCCAGCCACCGGGAAGCCGACTGCACGCAGGATGTTGTAGCCCGCTTCCACTTCCTTTTCCGGCTCCGCAGCCAGCGAGACGCGGATGGTGTCGCCGATGCCTTCCAGCAGCATCCCGCCGATGCCCATGCCGGACTTCAGCAGGCCCATCTGGTAGGTGCCCGCCTCGGTGACGCCCACATGGAGCGGGTAATCGGTGACGGCACTCAGCTGGCGGTAGGCCTCCATCATGCGGGGGACGTTGGAGTTCTTGATGGAGATGACGATGTTGTTGAAATCAAACTTTTCCAGCAGGCGGACGTGATACAGCGCACTTTCCACCATGGCTTCGGGCACGGGTGCGCCATACCGGGCCAGGATGTGCTTTTCCAGACTGCCGCCGTTGACGCCGATGCGGATGGGGATATTCTTCTGCTGGCAGGCCTGCACCACGGCCTTGACGCGGTCGTCGTCGCCGATGTTGCCGGGGTTGATGCGGATCTTATCCACGCCCACGTCTGCGCAGGCCAGTGCGGCCTTGTAATCAAAGTGGATATCCGCCACAATGGGGATATTCACCGCATTCTTGACGGCCTCGATGCACTTGGCGTCTGCTGCGCTGGGGCAGGTCACGCGCAGGATCTGACAGCCCGCCGCCTCGCAGCGTTTTGCCTGCGCCACATTGCCCTCGATGTCCTCCACCGGGACGTTCAGCATGGTTTGCACCGCGATGGGGTTGTTGCCGCCGATGGTCACATTGCCGATCTTTACTTCTCGTTTCAGCTGCCGCATTGTCGTTTTCCTTTCTTTAGACCGCCCCGGTGATGAGCCGGACGATATCATTGTATGTTGCGAAGAGCATCAGGCCAAAGAGCAGCGCGAACGCCGCCAGCGTCAGCCCGCTCTGGATCTTTTCCGGCACTGCATGGCCTGTAACGCCCTCGATGAGCAGGAACACCACCTTGCCGCCGTCCAATGCCGGGAAGGGCAGCAGATTGAAGATGCCCAGGTTCACGGTGATGAGCACCAGCAGCTGGAGCAGGTCCTGCCAGCCATAGCTGGCCGCCTGCCCGATGGCCGTCACGATGCCCACCGGGCCGGAGAGGTCGTTGATGCTCTCCCGGCCCCGCAGCAGGTCCATCAGGGAGGTGAAGATGATGCGCCCATAATAGAGCACACTGTTCCATGCTTCTTTTACCACGTTGGCCGGTGTTTTCCGGATGCCGTAGACCGTAAAGCCAAGGCTCATGTGGGTCTCGCCGCTGTCGTCCTGCCAGGTGTCGAACCGGACGCAGGGCAGCTCCACCTTTTCGCCGCCGCGCAGGACGGTGAAGCGGGCGGAGTAGTCCTCGGTGCGCATCAGCTCATAGAGCATGTCGTTCGCCACAAAGCACCGGCGGCCATTGACGGCCAGCACCTGATCCCCTGCTTCCAGACCCGTCTGGCCGCAGAGGGCACCATCGTCGATGGCGTAGATGACCCGGCTGGTGATGGGTTCGCTCTGTGCCGCAATGAGGACGACCATGACCACGAATCCCAGCAGGAAGTTCATGAACGCACCCGCCGCCATGATGAGGGCCCGCTGCCAGACCGCCGCCTCGTTCAGCGGCTTGCCGACAGGCTGCGCCGGTGCTTCCGCGTTCCCGGTTTCTCCATCCGGGGAACCGTCTGCGTCAGCGCACGAAGGGGGCGTCTGGGGTTCCGCATCGGGACGCTCCCCTTTCTCCGCCTGCTGGCTCTCCGGGCTCTCCTCCCCTTCCAGCGCCACGAATCCGCCCACCGGCAGCGCCCGCAGGCTGTACTGGGTGCCATTCTGCGTCTTTTTGAGCAGAACAGGCCCCATGCCGATGGAAAATTCGTTGACCTGCACCCCGCAGAGCTTGGCGACTGCAAAATGGCCGAACTCGTGGATGGCGATCACTGCGCTGAACACGAACACCGCAGCCAAAAGGGTAATGATAAAAGACATAGCTTCTCCAAAAATGATTTAATACGCCGTGCGCGCTTACAGGTGGCTGCGCACGAAGGCGCGGGCCATTCTGTCGCACTCATACACGTCGGCCAGCGTGTAGTCGCCGCCGAAGCGGTCGCTGTCCACAACAGCCTCCACCAGACGGCCGATGTCCAAAAATCCGATCTTGTCTTCAAGGAAGAGCTTGACGGCTTCTTCGTTGGCACCGTTGGCGGCGCAGGGGCCGAGGCCGCCCTTCTTGATGGCCTTTTTGCAGGCGGCAAGGCAGCGGAAGGTCTCCTCGTCGGCCACATCGAAGGTCAGCAGCTTGAGGGTGGTGAAATCCAGCTCCGGCACCACGCCCGGCACACGGGCCGGGTAGGTCAGCGCGTACTGGATGGGGATGCGCATATCGGGCACACCCAGCTGCGCGATGATGGAGTTGTCGCTGTACTGGACGGCGGAGTGGACGACGCTCTGGCGCTGGACCACGATCTGGATCTTCTCCGGGGGCAGACCGAACAGCCAGACGGCCTCGATCAGCTCCAGACCCTTGTTCATCAGGGTGGCGGAGTCGATGGTGATCTTGGCCCCCATGTTCCAGTTGGGGTGCTTCAGGGCGTCGGCCTTGGTCTTGCCGCGCAGCTCCTCGGTCTTCATCCCGAAGAAGGGGCCGCCGGAAGCCGTCAGCAGGATCTTGGTCAGGCTCTTGGCGCTCTCCTTATCCTGCAAACACTGGAAGATGGCGGAGTGCTCACTGTCCACAGGCAGCAGCTTGACGCCGTGCTTTGCCACCGCCTGCGTGACCAGATGGCCGCCGGTGACAAGGCTTTCCTTGTTGGCCAGTGCCAGGTCATGGCCGCTCTCGATGGCGGTCAGGCTGGCACCCAGACCGGCAATGCCGACCACGCTGTTCAGCACCACATCGGGGCCGTCCATCGCAGCCAGCTCCTTGAGGCCCTCCGGGCCGGTCAGCAGCCGGGGAGCCTGGGCGCGGCCTGCCAGTGCAGCGTCCAGCCGGGCCGCTGCGCCGGGGTCGGTCATGCAGACGTACCGGGGGTGGAACTCTTCGATCTGTTCCAGGATCTTCTCCACGTGGCTGTGGGCCGACAGGCCGAACACCTCATAGCCCTGTGCGCGGATAACGTCCAGACTCTGGGTGCCGATGGAGCCGGTAGAACCCAGCAGAGTGATTTTTTTAGACATCGTGTTTCCTCCTAAATTGAGCAAATCAGCGATAGAACACAGCGATGATGACCATCGTGACGAAAGGTGCGATGAACATGACGCTGTCGAAGCGGTCCAGGATGCCGCCGTGGCCGGGGAAGATGGTGCCGTAGTCCTTGATGCCGCACTGGCGCTTGACCACGCTGGCGAACAGGTCGCCGTAGATGCCCAGCACCGCCGCCACACAGGCCAGCAGCGCGATGACGACATACATCGAGACGCCGATGTTCGAGCGGGTGAAAGCCTCCAGCCGGTCGGCTGCGATGGAGTAGATCACCGTGACGACCACGCCGCAGACCATCGTGCCCAGCACACCGCCGATGGCACCTTCGACCGTCTTCTTGGGGCTGACCACGGGGCAGAGCTTGTGCTTGCCGAAGGCGCGGCCTGCAAAGTAGGCGCAGGTGTCGCCGCCCCAGGCAAAGCAGAGGATCAGCAGGATGAAAAAGATCGCATCATAGCCGTATTCCGCCACAGGCAGCAGCTCCTTCAGCCGGATGAACGAATAGAAGCAGAACATCACGATGCCCGAAAACATCACAAGGCCGCTGGTCTTCGCAAAGCTGATGGTGCCGTTGCGCACCACGAGATAGATGGCGTAGAACAGCACGAGCAGGAACGAAGCCGGCATGACCAGCGCCCGCCAGACGGAATAGCTGGACAGCATGATCAGCAGCGTATACGGCACGGTGACGGCGTACAGCAGCCAGTCCTTCTTCTCGAAGCCGAGGGCCATATAGATCTCGTGGATGGCGATGAGGGTGATGGCAGCGATCACAAGGTTGAAGATCATCGTGTCAAAGGTAAAGAGCACACCGATCAGAACGAGGATGCCCACCACGGCGGTTATGATTCGTGTTTTCATAGAGTGTTTCTCCTTGGTTGTGTTTGCCGGGGATGGTTCAGATGCCGCCGAACCGGCGGGAGCGCTTGTTGAACTCCGTGATGGCGGCGTCGAGGTCATCGCGGGTGAAGTCCGGCCACAGAACGTCCATCTCCACCAGCTCCGAATAGGCCGCCTGCCACAGCATAAAGTTGGACAGGCGCTTTTCTCCGCTCGGACGCAGGATGAAATCCGGGTCCTTCTGGCCGGTGGTGTACATGGCATCGGACATCATCTCTTCGGTGATTTCTTCGGGCTTGAGCTCCCCTGCTGCCACTCTGGCCGCCAGCTGCTGGGCGGCGCGGACGATCTCCGGGCGGCCGCCGTAGTTGACGGCAATGTTCAGGGTCATGCCGGTCTTGGAGGCAGAGTCGCCTTCCAGCTCATTCATCAGCTTCTGGAGCTTGGGGTCCAGCGCAGCGCGGTCGCCGAGGAACTTGATGCGGATGTTGCGGTCCTTGTAGTTGAAGCCCTTGAGCAGGTACTCGCCGAACAGCTTCATGATGGCGCTGACCTCTTCGAGGGGGCGCTTCCAGTTCTCGGTCGAGAAGGCGTAAAAATACACCGACGAAACGCCCAGTTCCTCGCAGTAGTTGGCGATATCCTGAAAGACGGCTGCGCCCTTTTTGTGGCCTGCGGTGCGGGGCAGGCCGCGCTGCTTGGCCCAGCGGCCATTGCCGTCCATGATGATGCCGATGGAAAGGCCCTCGGCGAATTCTTTGGGATGCTCCATTGTACTTCTCCTCTCTGCGGCAAAGATCTTTTGCCTCTGCCGGTCGGCAAAAAGTGCCGCGCACTACGACCAGCACACGGCACTTGGAAAGGTCTCGTTCGCCGCGGCGATCAGACGGACATGATCTCCTTCTGCTTTTCCTCAACGGCTGCGTCGATGATCTTGATATACTTGTCGGTCAGCTTCTGGACATCCTCTTCCATAGTCTTCTGGGTATCCTCTGTCAGCTCGCCAGCCTTCTTCATGGCCTTGGCCTTATCCATGGCCTCGCGGCGGATGTTGCGGGTCGCGACCTTGGCGTCCTCACCCAGCTTGGAGACTTCCTTGGCCAGCTGCTTGCGGCGCTCTTCGGTGGGGGCCGGGAAGTTCAGGCGGATGGTCTGGCCGTCATCAATGGGGGTGATGCCCACATCGCTGGCCAGGATGGCCTTGCTGATGGCGCGCAGCAGGGTGCGGTCCCACGGGGTGATAGTCAGGGTGCGGGCCTCGCTGACGGCCACGGATGCCACCTGCTGGATGGGGGTGGGAGCGCCGTAGTAATCCACGCTCACCTTGTCCAGAACGGCGGGGTTTGCACGGCCTGCGCGAACCGAAGCCAGCTCACGGTTCAGGTGCTCGACGGTGCTCTTCATCTTTTCTTCGAATGCCTTAGTGTTGCTGCTCATTGTCGTTGTCTCCTGTTTATACTTATTCTGCACAGGCAGCGGGGCCGCCTGTCTCATTCTATTGCTGCGGGGTGCGGGCTATGCTCAGCCCTCGTAGACCAGTGTGCCGACGTTCTCGCCCTGCACGGCCTTTGCAATGTTGTCCGGGTCTGCCAGATCGAACACCAGGATGGGGAGCTTGTTGTCCCGGCAGAGGGTGGCTGCGGTGCCATCCATGACGGCCAGCTGATCTTCCAGCACCTTGGTAAAGGTCAGGGTGTCGTACTTCTTTGCGTCGGGGTACTTGTGGGGGTCCTTATCGTAGACGCCGTCCACCATGGTCGCCTTGAACATCACATCGGCGGACACCTCCACGGCGCGCAGTGCGGTGGCCGTATCGGTGGAGAAGAACGGGTTGCCCGTGCCGCCGCCAAAGACAGCGATCTTGCCCTCTTCCATAGCGCGCAGCGCGTCCTTGCGGGTAAAGGCCGGTGCCACCTGCGGCATGGTGATGGAGGTGAACACCTCGGTCGGGACGCCCAGCTGCTCCAGCTTGTCGGAAACGGCCAGCGCGTTCATCACCGTGGCCAGCATCCCGATCTTATCGGCCAGGGTGCGCTCCATCTTGCCGCTGGAACGGC
>ERZ838483.2340-NODE-2340-length-11413-cov-3.108822_pt1 | contig 11413 bp, 20 predicted proteins | sample MGYA00519939_ERZ838483 | MGnify/ENA primary metagenome ERZ838483 (study PRJEB31850, sample SAMEA3708836) | human gut metagenome | biome: human gut; feature: human-associated habitat; material: faeces | place: China | collected 2014 ... | reverse complement strand
GGCTTGGCTCCCCCCTTGGGGGAGCTGGCGCGGAAGCGCCTGAGAGGGCGTAACTGACGCGTCCGCAAACTTTGTACTTTAGCCGGAAACATCACCGCTATGCCAAGGGCTCCCTCCCCGAGGGAGCTGTCACGGCGTAAGCCGTGACTGAGGGAGTTCAGCCCGGCAGATACAAGAAAAGCACCGCACATTTCTGTGCGATGCTTTTTTCTGGTGGAGCTATCAGGAGTCAAAACGAACATTTTAGCATCCGGTGACAGCCCGCCATCCGGCGGGTCTTCTCCGGTCTCCAAGGGAATCTCAACGCTGTTCTGGTCTCCCATGCAGGAGAAAACCAGCTTCATGCGGTTATCATCATAGACATAGACGGCCACGAGGAAGTTCTTGAACAATTCCATCTGGAAATCCCGGTCGTGGATGTCACCCTGCTGCAGCAGTTCCAGATAGGAGATAATTTGCTCCCGGTCGATTTTCACGACATCCTCTTTGGCCGCATTCAGTTGGACGCTCAGCCGGGATTGCTCAGTCTCAAGCTCGACCATACGGGTGCGGGTGGCCTCTGTGATAATCCCCATCTCGATGGCCTTCAGCATATTCGAGGTGGCTTTTTTATTTTCCTCCAACTGCTGCTCCAGTGCCTCAATCTGGAGGTCATTGTCGTGCTTTTTCCAGTATTCGACCGTCCGATCTGCCATCCATTCAATGACATCGTCGGTCAGGCAGTACATTTTGATGGCTTGCGCTACGGCCGGTTCAATGACATCCCGGCGGATGTTCTTCTTGTCACAGGCGTGCTCGGTGCGCCGTTTCTGGCAGGTGTAGTAGTAATGCAGCTCTCCATTTCGGCTGGTTCCAGATACGCCCGTCATGTAGCTGCCACAGTGTCCGCAGCGCAGTTTCCCGGTCAGCAGATAATCTTCTGCCCCGACACGGTGCCGGGTTCCAACTGGGTTCTTTTTCATCCTCATGGCCTCCTGTACCCTGTACCACAAATCGTCACTCACTATGCGTGGAATGCCATCGGCCACCCGGACATCCCCGTATATGTAGATGCCCCGGTACCGCTCGTTCTGGCAAATACTCTGGAAGCTGCCTTTGTTCCAGTTGGCTCCCTTGCTGGTCTTGATGCCCTGGGCATTGAGATCTCGCGCAATGTCCACGAACAGGTCACCAGCAGCCACACGGGTGAATATTTCCCGCACAACGGCCGCATTCGCTTCATCCAGCACCACACGGCCATCCTCACCCCGCTTGTAGCCCAAGGGCTGCCGACCGTTCGCCATGCACTTGCTGGCGTTATCATACAGCCCCCGGGTGATGTCCTCCGCCATGTTCTCGCTGTAGAATTGATTCACATTCATCATGTTCCTCAATGCGAAACGCCCGGCGGCTGTATCGTCAAAATCTTCCTCGGCGTAGAACACCTTCACGCCGCAGTCTTCCAGTTTGGCCTCGTTGACCATTGCCTGAAGCATATTGCGGCCAATGCGGTTTGACTTCCATGCCACAACCGCCTGAAATTTGCCTTTTTCAGCATCCCGCATCATTCGCTGGAAGTTGGGCCGCTTATCGGTCTTGCCGCTGATGGCCCTGTCCTCATAAGTTCCAACGACGTGCAGCCCCAGCTCGGCAGCGTGCTTCATGCACTCTCTGACCTGCTGCTCAATGCTGACCTCTCGCTGGTTGTGGGAGGAATAGCGGGCATAAATGACGGCATTCTGACCCGCAGCAATATTCTTTTTTCGGGCCATCAACCATCACCTCACGATTATCTTCTTCAAAATTCGCAATATTTTTCCGATTTTCGGTATAATTCTACGAATCCCTGAAAAGCGGGTGCGTATTTGATATAATTCAGTTGCTGCCGACAGTAAATTTGAGAAAGGAGCCATGCCGTATGACTACGAGCGAATGGTCGGATATCTTTGCCAAAATCAAAAAACTGTCGGATGCTGATAAGGAGCGATTGCTTATTTTTCTGCACGCCCTGAAAGGTAACGAAGATAGCTCAACGCCTCCTGCTGCCGATCTGCCGGTAAATCAAGAAGCAGCTCAATAATTTCAGCCGTTTGGCCGTCCTCCTGCTGGAGGGCGGCCTTTATCATTTCCTTGGGAGTATGGCCCAGCAGAGAATCCAGCGACTCGCCCAGCTCATCCGCAATGGCGCAGGCCGTCACCAACGAAATAGAGTCGCTGCCGCTCAGTTCTTCTTCGATTTCCTGAACGCTGATACCCGCAGCCTCTAAGTCGGCCGGATCTGCATTATTCAAAATCTGCATCACGCTGTCGCGGAATTTCGAAGCCCACTCATTCCGGCTGGCTTCTTCATCCCATCCCATGATGTAAGACGGGGTCGTATCAAGTGCATCAGCAATAGCCTTGATTTTAGACTGCGTGAGGACACGGAAGCCAAGCTCAATCTTATTGATAGATGATTTCGACTTATAGCCGATTTTCTTTGCTAGTTCTTCTTGGGACATCCCCAATTCTTCACGTCGAATTTTCACTCTTTGTCCGATGGTCATGGTTTTGCATCCCCCTAAATTCTTCTGATGCAATTATAATACGGCGTAGGCATGAGGTCAACATTTTTTCAAATTTTTCAAAAAAATAGTTGACATTCGGTCTACGAGGTGGTAATATACGCCCAGTAGACAACCAGTCTACGCCGAACGGAAAGCGAGGTGAACTTACTGTGACCAATACCACTTTGCTCAAAGCAAAGATTGATGCCTCCGGCTACAAGATGAAGTATATTGCAAATCGCATTGGCCTTTCATATCAGGGATTTTTGAACAAAATTCGGAATAAAACCGATTTTACCGCACCTGAAATTAAAAGTCTGTGCGAGTTGCTCCACATCGGAACGGAGGAAATGGAGCAGATTTTTTTTGCTCCGTAAGTAGACTGTTTGCCTACTTCAAAACAGGAGGACCACATGGACACCACAATTCACATCAACGTGGCCGATATTCCCCCGGAAGTCGGTGAGAGCTTTGGCCGCGTGACGCTGGCGGGATTCAAAAAATTCATCGCCCAGCCCGGGAACCGCGAGAAGCTGGAAGCCCAAACGGCTGCCCGCAAGGCTCGCAAAGAAAGGGAGTGTAAGGAATGACCCGGATTCTGATGATCGTGTACGGCATCACCGCCGAACAGGCAGCAGCTCGTGCCCCGGCGGCGCAGTTTGCTGTGACCTCTGTTATCGCAGCCCTGTTTGTCTGGCTGGACAGCATGGGGATGTTCGATAATGTAGGCCGCTGGATGGGGCGCAAGCTCCGGGAGGTGCTGGATGCTGTATCCGACTGACGAAGAAGCTGGCTACCCTGAGCCTCCTGTGTGCCCCCTCTGCCACCAGAGGTGCGATACCATCTACCGCACCGATGATGGCACAATCGTTGGCTGCGACCGCTGCTTAGAGGCCGCAGATGCATGGGAAGTCAACGAGTGCTTCCCGGAAAAGGAGTGATTTTTATGAAAGGATTGGTATTTGACACTGAGAATCGGATGCAGTTCAAGGACTTCGGCGAACCGCTGCTGGACAACCTCCAGAAAGAGGTCGGCGGTTGCATCGAGGTGGTTCATCCCAAGTATCTGCCGGAAGGACTGTGCATGGTGATTGATGATGAGGGACTGCTGAAAGGCTACGCCATCAACAGCATTGCCAGCATTCTCTACGGTACGCCGGAACATGGTCAGCCCATTGTGGGCACCGCTGTGATTCTCCGTGAGGGCTTTGTGGCCGGGGAGCTCGACTTTATGAGCCTGGATGACGGAGATGAAGTTGGCCTGATGCTCTTGTTCTCTGCACTCGGCATCAGCATCAAGAACGAAAGCGAGGCCGAATGATGGATCTGGAAAAATTCTACTTCACCTACGGTTCCGATGATGTCCAGCCGTACTGCGGTGGGTGGACGGAGGTTTGGGCACCCAACTACCAGATGGCGTGTCAGGCATTCCGGGCAGTGCATCCCGACCGCATTCCCAATATCCTGAACTGCTCCAGCGTGTACAGCGCAAGGGAGTTCGAGAAAACCAAGATGTTCGGCCCGGGCGGCAACTTCGGCCTCCGCTGCCGGGAGACCATCACTCTGAACATCGCTGTCAACAAGGCCGAGGAGGGGGTGATTTTTTGAAAGTAAGAGGCAAAAAGCTGACCCGCAAGCAGAAAGAGGCCCTTTCCGCACAGGGCTGGGACTTCCGCCTGTACCTCTGTGTCCGGGATGGCCCGGACTTCATGGAGCTGGTCAACCGTACCACCGGCAAGTACGTCATGTTCCGCAAGTAAGCCTATCAACTGAAAAGGAGTAAACATTATGATTCGCAATCCCAACGACATTCAGGACGGCGCAAAAAAGATTCGGATGCTCATTGCTGGCTACCCCGGCATCGGCAAGTCCACGCTGGCCCTGTCCGCACCCCGCCCGCTGCACATCGACTGCGACTTTGGCATTGACCGTATCGAACCTCGCTACCGTATGCCGTACATCCAGCCCCGCAGCTATGACGAGATTCTGAATGACCTGAAGCCTGAGAACCTCAAGGACTTCGAGACGCTGGTGTTCGATACCGCCGGAAAGCTTATCACCCTGATGGGCCTGTGGGCTATCAAGCAGAACCCCAAGTATGGTCAGCGGGACGGCAGTCTGTCCCTCAAGGGCTATGGCTTTGTTGGCCGCGAGTTCGTCCGGCTGATGGACTACTGCTTCTACGAGCTGAAGAAGAACATCGTGGTGGTCTTCCACGCCACCGAGGAAAAGGACGGCGATAACACCCGTCTCCGCATCAAGGTCGAGGGTCAGACCAAGAACAATGTGTGGGAGCCTATGGATCTGGGCGGCTTCGTGGAAATGTACGGCAACGACCGCACCATTGGTTTCTCCAACTGTGAGAAATATTTTGCCAAGGGCACCCGCGGCATCCACGGTGTCTATAAGATTCCCGCCCTTGGCCCCGGCAGTCAGAATGACTTCCTGACCAAGCTGTTCGAGGAATATAACAGCAAGGCCGCCGAGGAAGTGGCTGCAAACGCCAAGGAAAACGAGGCGTACGAACAGGTTATGCGGGATGGCAGCAAGATTATTGCCGGCATCAAGGATGCAAATACCGCCAACGCCGCCATGCAGCCGTTCAAGGCTCTGCACCATCACCTGACTTCCAGCCGGGAACTGAACGCCCAGTGGAAAGCCAAAATCGCAGCCCTCGGCCTGACGTTCGACCCGAATTCCGCCCAGTACAAGCCCGCAGAGGAGGCACAGTAATGGCTGCATACCTCGTCACTCACTCGCTGCTGTCCTCGTGGCTGCATCTCATTCGGGAGAATCCTTACGAGGATTTGACCACCGAGGGCGACCCGCTGGCGGAGTTCATGCTGGTACTGCGCCGAGAGCCTACGCCCCGGACGGAGGCCATGCAGAACGGCATCGACTTTGAGAACCTCGTGACCGCCATTGTCAATGGCCACGATGACCCCAACAATCCGTGGAACTGGGCTGCTGGGCAGATCGCCGCCATCATCAAGGGCGGGCAGCTACAGTTCAAAGCCCGTCGGACGATTCAGGTGCGGGGCATGGATGTGGTTCTGTATGGCCGCCTCGATGCCCTGAAAGCTGGCACCATCTACGACATCAAATTCAGCAAGGGCTACGAGCGCGGAAAGTTCTATTCCAGCACCCAGCACCCAACCTATATGCTGCTCATCCCGGAAGCGCAGACGTTTTCCTACCTCGTCAGCAACGGCATGGACGTTTGGACGGAGTGCTACCGCAGGGATGAAACGCCGGATATTTGCCCCATCATTTCGGACTTCTTCGACTGGTTGAATGCTTTCGGCCTGATGAACGTGTTCAAGGAGCACTGGAAAGCCTTATGACCGGGCGGCTGGTCGATATGAGTTTCAGTTTGAACCGCAAGCAGCGTATCACGCTGGAAGTTGATTCTGATTTCCGAAGTCTGTGGGACAAGCTGAATCAGGAGCCGCTGCTGGACATTGAAATCAAGAAGCACCGCAACAAGCGCAGCCACAGTGCAAACGCCTACTTCCATGTTCTGGTCAACAAGATTGCCGCCGAAACTGGCGAATCGGACGACCTTGTGAAAGAGCGGCTGGTTGTGGCCTACGGAACGGTTGCGAGAGATAAGGATGGCTGCACCGTGGGCTTCAAACTTCCGGTCAGCGTGGATGTTCACGACCTCTACAAATACACCCGCTGCTTTGATGTGCGGGAAGAGGACGGAAAATGGTTCAACTGCTACTTGGTTTACAAGGACACCAGCAAGATGGACACGAAAGAATTTTCACACCTGATTGACGGTGCGATTGATGAAGCCAAGGCTCTGGGTATCGAGACGGATACCCCGGAGCAGTTGGCCCGGTACAAGGAGGAATGGTCACGATGAAAGGCCGAATCGTCATCTGCGACTACTGCGGAACGCCCGCAGACTTCGTAGACAGTTCGGTGGTTTACCACGGCCACAGCTTCGGCATGATTTACCTCTGCCCTCGCTGCGGTGCCTATGTCGGCGTACACAAGGGGTCTGACAAACCCCTTGGCCGCTTGGCAAATTCGGAGTTGCGCAACTGGAAAAAAGCAGCTCATGCAGCATTTGACCCGCTCTGGAAATACGGTCCCTACCGTGGCCGCCGGAATGAGGCCTACCGCTGGCTGTCCGAGAAGATGGGCACCCCGATTGAATTTACGCATATTGGAATGTTCGATGTGGACCAGTGCCGCAAGGTGGTCCGCATCATGCGAGAAGAAAGGAACCGGTTATGGAAGATTTGAACGTCCAGACCATCGCTATCCCGGTTGAGGAGTACAAGGACTTGCTTCGGGCACAGACCGAGCTCGCCATCATCTACCAGAAGAACGCCAACGGTGATGCTTACGGCACTGGCACTTTCGTGCAGGAGATGCGGAACGCATTTTGCAACGTCAGGCAGGAGGACGCGCATGCTGAATAATTGCATATTTCAGGGCCGCTTCGCTGCCGATCCTGAAATGCGGACCACACAGAGCGGCCTGACAGTCGCCAGCTTTCGCATGGCCGTTGACCGGGACAATGTCGGTCAGGATGGCCGGCGGGCTACCGATTGGCTGAATTTCGTGGCATGGCGTAAAACGGCAGAGTTCGTTTGCCAGTATTTCCGCAAGGGCAGCACGGCTCTTGTGGAGTGCCAGTGCCAGACCCGGTCTTATGAGGACAGGAACGGCCAGAAGCGCACCGCCACCGAGTTCGTGGTGCAGAAAATTCACTTCTGCGGCCCAAAGACGGAGCAGCGGGTTGATGATGGCGGTGAGGCACCGCCTCCGGGCTACCAGCAGTCCTACCAGCAGCCGTCCTATCAGAACCAGCAGCCGCAGCAGATGGGCTTCGCTACCCAGAACCAGCGGCAGCAATGGCAGCAGAGTGCCCCCGGCGGGCAGCAGCCCAGCTACTCGCAGGGCGACCCTGACGATTTCTCGGTCATCGATGACAGCGACGACCTGCCGTTCTAAGGGGGGCTGATAATGGCAACCGGAAAACGGTATTACTGGATTAAGCTCAAGGACTCGTTTATGTCGTCGGACATGATCGATTACCTCATGGGGCAGCCCGATGGTGCCAACTATGTTGTCCTTTATCAAATGCTCTGTCTCAAAACCATCAACACTGGCGGCCGACTGGCTTTTCAAATCGGGGATATGATTATTCCTTATGATGTAGAAAAAATTCAGCGCGAATGCAAATGGTTCTCGTTGGCAACTGTCCGTGTTGCTTTGGAAGTCTATAAGCAAATCGGTCTAATTTATGAGGACAAAGATGGTGTTCTCGTTTTGGCCAACTACTCAGACATTGTCGGCAGTGAAACAGACTACTCTGCGCAGAAGCGCCTTCAGCGTGAAAACCGCCGCAGACAACTTCCCCCAAAGTGTGCAGACAGCAACGAGGACAACAATGTGGACAATGTCCATACAGAGAAAGAGATAGAGATAGATAAAGAGAAAGATATAGAGAACAGAGAAAGAGTAAGAGATAACGGTAGTCCGACCGTCGATGCTGGGCTGGCTGAGATCATCCGCTCTTTCGAGGACAATCTCGGAGGTTTCCCACCAGCAGCGCGGGAAGACCTGCTGGGCTGGCGGGAGATTTTCACGGACGACCTCATCTTGCTGGCCATCAAAAAGGCCGCTCTGGCCGGGGTTCGCAAATGGTCCTACGTCAACGGCATCCTGAAAGTATGGAAAAACGAGGGTGTGAGAACCCTTGGTGACGTGCAGTCCCGTGACGAGCGGCGCAAGCCCCCGGCGGGTCAGCAGCCCAAACGCTCCGCTGCCGAGGACTACGATTTTATTTTTGGAGGCTCAAATGACAGTTGAATGTTTGAAAAGCTCAATGCTGCGCATTGAGCGGTATTTCGGGAAGGAACTCTCGACCGATGAGCGTACAGCACGAGCGGAAGTCTACGCCGCTGCACTGAAAGAAATCCCGGACGATGTGGTTTCGACGGCTCTTTTAAAAGCGCTGACGGTCTGCCGCTATCAGAACCAGCTCCTTGTGGACTGGTGTGCGGAAATCCGCAAGATTCAGGATATTGGGCGTCCAACGGCGAACGACCTCTGGAACGACGCTGCTGTGGCCGCACGGAAAATCGAAGCAAACCTTTACTATATGCACATCGGTGGCCTGATTACGGTTGATGGCAAGCTGAACCGCGATGATTTGAAGCGCCGCAATGCTGAAATCTTTGCGGCTCTCCCGGTGGCAGTACAGCGGTGGGCTGGCTCCCCGGAAGATTTGAGCGACATTTTTTCCAGCCGGAGCACAGCAGATCTGCGCCAGTTCGTTCGTCCTGGCTTTGACCGGACTGTGCAGGATGCCCCGGTTGAGAGTTTGCAGCCCCCGGCTCTGCCCGGCGGCGCAGCCCCGGCACAGATTGGAGGTGGCACGGCATGAGGTCGAAAAGACCATTCCGCAGCCTGATCGTGTGCGTTTCGTGTGCGATGGTTGGCTGCATTCTCACAAGCACGGCCTACTCCCGGCGAGTGGACGAGTTGGAAATCGAGCGGGATATCTACGCCAGCAAGTCATCCAACTGGGAGCGCATGGCCGGCTTTCATTTCATATCTCTCCTTTGATCGTCCGCTTATTTCAATGTCGGCCGGCTTCAGACTGAGGTAGATAACCTGACCGCAGAGCTGAACGCCCAGACCGATTTGACCCTTACATACGCCGGGGCGTTCAGCTGCACGGCCTATTGCGCCGAAGAATACGCCCACATCTGTGGCGAGGGGCACGGCATCACATCCAGCGGCGCAAAGGTGCAGCCGGGCGTGACCGTAGCAGCCGATATCAGCATCCTGCCCTATGGCACGGTCGTGTATATCGAGAATGTGGGCTTGCGGGTTGTCCAAGACACCGGAAGTGCCGTGAAAGGTAACAAGTTGGATGTGTGCGTAAACACGCATGAAGAGGCCCTGAGCTGGTCTGGGTACGGTTCCCGCCGGGTCTGGATTATTTCGGGAGGTGTTGAACCGTGAAAAAGCCGTTTGAGACCGAAATGGACGACACCAGACAGGCGGTTGGACAAATCGTGGGTTTGTGCACCACCATTGCGCTGCATCAGGAGTTCGGTGTCGGCAAGACCAGACTGGAGCGCATTAAAGCTAGAATTGACGAGTTGGAGAACCAGAACACCGAGGTCATTATGACCCCGGATGCCTACGGCAGACCCTCCAAGGACAAGGCTGAGGCCATCCGAGAAAGCTGGTTGGCTGGATATGTTTCTTCCGACTACCGAATCCCGATGGTGAGATTGCCTCGTGGACGCAAAGAGCAGCAGTACCGCATTGCTGGCGACAGGGCTGCCAAAATTGCTTGGCAGGTTTACGCCAAGGCGGTTATTGATGTGCTGCACTATGGTCCGGACCGCTTGGAACGGCTGCGCAAGGAAAGCCATGCCAACTATGAGCAGCTGAACAAGTGGGGGCATGAGGATGGTCTGGACGTTGCGATGGAAAAGCTGCGCCGCTGCGCTGCGGAGGCTATGCAAGCCCCGGAAATGGGAGTTTCTGATATTGATGGCAGCAAGGATGCTGCGGAAGTGGACAAGGAGTTCCGTAAGCAGCAGCTGAATTTCATCAAGCGTGTCCGGGCACAGGCCCTTGGGCGTATCGCAGCTACTACGCAGCCCGTCAACGTACTGGCCGAGCAGGGTGTGCAGGACAAGGTTCAGGAGATTATGCAGCAGGTTTCCCAGCAGTCTTTTGAGCGTAGGAGGAGACGTTGATATGGCACAAAATGAATACGGCGAGAAGCTGGACAGCAATGGCTATGCGCCCAGCATCCTGCATGATAAGCCGACCTGCCTGATTTGCGGCCGCTTTGGAGTGGCCCGGCATGAGGTCTACTTCGGGCCGTATCGGGACAAGAGCAAGCAGCTTGGGCTGTGGGTAGCACTCTGTCCGTGGTGCCATCAAAACGGTAACACGGCGGTTCACACCAACCGGGCAGCGGATCTTCGCCTGAAAAAGTGGGCACAGAAAAAGGCTATGGAATACTACGGCTGGTCGGAGGCGCGGTTCATCCAAGAGTTCGGGAGGTCCTACTTATGAGCGAAAATTGCCCGATTATCGCCATCGACCCCGGCAACACGCAGTCCGGCTACTGCGTAATTGACCAGCGCACCTTGCGTCCGCTGGAGTTCGGCAAGATTGACAACGCCGAACTTATGCAGAAGTTGGCCTCCGCTACGGAGCAGGGCTGGCGGTGGGCTGTCATCGAAATGGTGGCCTCCTACGGGATGCCAGTCGGCAGGGAGGTTTTCGACACTGTCCTTTGGATAGGCCGCTTCTACCAAACTCTGAACGCCTGCTGCTCGGTGCGGCTGCTGTGCCGTATCGAGGAAAAGCGGCATATCTGCCACAACACACGCGCCAATGATGCCGCCATCCGGCGGGCACTCATTGACCGCTTTGCAGACCACGACCTCAAAAACGGCCGTGGCACAAAGAAGGCCCCGGATTTCTTTTACGGCTTTAAGGCAGACATCTGGGCGGCATACGCCGTCGGCTTGACAGCCATTGAGAACCGGGAGAACGATTATAATTTTTCATCGAACAAATGAAAGGAATACATATCATGGATAACTACGAAAACGAAGCCTCCAAGTTTGCCGCTCAGCGCAACAAGCTGAAGAATATCTGCGAGGCCCACGACCTGACCTACACCTTCATCAAGAACGCCTACCCCATCAAGCTGATTATCCGCCCGGTCGGCGGCGTTGGGGAACAGATGTCCATGCTGGAGGCTGCAAGCGAGGACAGTTATATTTCCCCGGATGCTTACCTGTTGTTCACGATGAAGGATGGCGCTCTGGTTTACCGCATGAGCAAGACCTTCACCATTGAGGATGCCCTGTTCGGCAAAATCAAGA
>ERZ838483.2338-NODE-2338-length-11418-cov-2.313474_pt1 | contig 11418 bp, 13 predicted proteins | sample MGYA00519939_ERZ838483 | MGnify/ENA primary metagenome ERZ838483 (study PRJEB31850, sample SAMEA3708836) | human gut metagenome | biome: human gut; feature: human-associated habitat; material: faeces | place: China | collected 2014 ... | reverse complement strand
AAGTTAATGTATTGAATTTTTTAGTTTTGATTTGTTGCTACTGAGGAGAGCGGCGTTTTTCGGGCACAAAAAAGCTCTCGAAGTCCGAGAGCGTTTTTGTGTCTCCCGCCGAAACCGTCCGGCTTGAGTCCTGAACCGAGGGTTCAGGGCGGTCGCCTCCAAGGCGGAAATGGTTCGAACAAACGCGTGTTCGTTAACGCAATCGGCCAATGAGATCAGCGGCCTAGCACAGTGTGCATTGGTTCTGGAACATTGGATCCCATGGTTCCGGAGCCCGCGGGGAAAGGCTTGATGACTTCTATTCTATGCCTCAACTCTCGGGCTGAGGAGGCTGCTTTTCGGCAGGACTATCGTCGCTCCCAATGCGGCCTCACACTGTTCCCGGAGCTCCGAGAGACGGGCGGTAGCTTCACTTTCCATGGCTTTGCTGCGCTTTGCTGCATCCTCGTAGTCAAGGCGCCCCCAGATGAGATCCAGGGCAACCATGACTGCGACCTGATCGTAACCGAGGACGCGGCCAGATTCTCTGATCGAGCGCATCTGGCGGTCAAGCTCCTCGCCGCATGCGCGCAGCCGGTCTTCATCTTCGGGTTTGACCCCGAAGTGAAAGACCCGATCCATGATATTCAGAGAAAGATCTGACATAGCGGTTTGCCGTACTCAGGAAATATCAGCCAAAAGTAGCGGGAGAGGCAACAGAAGAGACAGGCTCTTCTTCGATCGGTTCGATATTGGTGTCCTTCGTCAGCTGTTCGATCAGAAGACCGATGCGGATGCCCGTATCTTCCAGCTTCTGACGGGTCTGATTGAGTTCGTCACGCGTTCCGTTAAGCTCGTTCTGAGTGTCGGAAAGCTGCTGCTTCAGCTGCTCGTTTTCCTTGTGCAGGTTGTCAGCACGCTGAACCAGCTGGGAAATGATGGAGTCAAGTGCGTCAAGTTGTTCTTGCATTTTCTGATGCCTAAGAAAAGAGAGGTAATCCTGTCGTCTGCGGTTGCAGTTACGGCAGCGGAAACGTTATTCGGCTCAGCGGCTGGCTCCGAGCACGTCGGACATGGAGTAGTACCCCTTATCCTTCGTGGACAGGAACCGGGCTGCCGTGAGAGCGCCCTGAGCGTAGCCCTCGCGGGTTGTGCTGTTATGGGTGATTTCAACCTGCTCGCCAGTGCCGGCGAAGATCACCGTGTGCTTGCCGACGACATCGCCGCCGCGCAATGCTGCAAAACCAATTGTCCCATTCTTTCGGGGTCCCGTGTGTCCTTCGCGGGAAAGAACGGCAACTTCGTCGAAATTCTGGCCCCGGGCCTGCGCGACCCGGCGTCCCATTTCAAGAGCCGTGCCGGAGGGAGCGTCCACTTTGTTGCGGTGGTGCATCTCAAAAATTTCAACATCAACGTCTGAGAGGAGACGTGCCGCTTCTTCAATCAGTTTGAAGACCGCGTTGACGCCAAGAGACGTGTTCGGGGCGAGCAGCACCGGAACCGATTCCGAGGCGGCTTCCAGCGTTTTCTTTTCTTCAGCCGTAAAGCCCGTGGTGCCGATCACAACGGCGGTACCTGACGCGGCGCAGACCGGCAGATAGGTGAGGGTGGCTTCAGGACGCGAGAAATCGATCAGCACGTCGCAGTCACGGAGTGATTCGATATCATCGGTGACGGTAACGCCGGTCGTGATCCCGGAAGGAACGCCGGCATCCTTGCCGATCGCGCTGCTTCCGCTGTGACCGAGAGCTGCGGAGAGCTCCATATCAGGCGCTGCGAGCACGGCTTTCAGAAGCATCTGACCCATGCGGCCGTTGATTCCAGACAGAGCGACTTTAATCATTGGCTATTCCTTTTTGGTCTGAGCTGCGGGAGCAGAGGCCGCAGGCGCGGAAGCCGCAGGCGCGGAAGCCGCGGTGCTTGCGGCCGGAGCAGCCTTCTTGGCGGCTTCGGCTTCTTCAGCCTTCTTGTCACCGAGGATCATCAGATCGGCTTCGGTTTCATCCGGCATCTTATCTGCTTCCCAGTGATCAACACGGCCCGCCGCATTGAAGTAGACAATGAGCTTACGGGTTTCGGTTTCACCGCTGCGGCGATTCACGTAGTAGACGTAATTCCAGCGATCCGTATGGAAGCGATCCTGAAGAAGCGGCAGGCCGAGCAGGAACTGAACCTGCTCCTTCGACATGCCCTTTTCCAGCTGCCCCACCATTTCAGAGGTTATAAGATTGCCCTGATAGACATCAGGACGGTAGGGGTGCAGGAACGTCGGCGTCCATTTGGCTGCGCTGTCCCATGCCCGCGAAACCGTCTGGCATCCGCTGAGAGTCAGGCAGGCTGCTGCCAGCATTGAGCCCGTCATTAGTTTTTGCAGGAATCTCATTATCTAATCAACTTATCAAATGGCAATGCCTTGTTTCAGATACACTCGTATCATAAAGGCAAAAGCTTCTTTGTACCTAGGTTTGAGAATATGAAAGACACATCTCGTAATCAGTCTGCCGAGCTGAAGCACGCGGGGCTGAAGGCAACCGGTCCCCGGATGAAGATTCTGGAAATTTTCCAGGAAGCTTCTCTTCAGGGAAAGCGGCACATGTCAGCGGACGACGTTTACAAGGCCCTGCTCGCTGAAGACATGGATGTTGGCCTTGCAACTGTCTACCGCGTGCTGACGCAGTTTGAAACGGCTGGAATTCTGATTCGTCACCATTTTGACACAGACTATGCCACTTTTGAGCTGGATGACGGCTATCACCACGATCATCTGGTCTGCCTGAAGTGCGGAGCTGTCGAGGAATTCGTCGATCGTGAGATCGAAGAGCGTCAGAATGAAATCGCCAAGCGCTTCGGATTCAAGCTTGAGAGCCACTCGCTGTCGCTTTACGGTATCTGCTCCGCCTGCCAGAAGAAGGAAGCGGAAAGGAATAAGAAGCGCGAAGAGGGGATGGGGAAACCGGAGTAAAGCCCCGCGTATTCGTCTGAATACCAAAGAGCCGGAGAGAATCTCTTCTCTCCGGCTCTTTTCTTACTTGCTTCTGAATCGGATCGCGGGGTCTTCCGGCAGTTCGTTGTACTGCCTGTCACCGAAGACACGGATCTTTGTGTCACTGCCTTCGCTCCAGAATTCAGGTGCATGACGGATGTTTTCGTTGCTGACCCGGATACCCATCCAGTCAGCCAGCCCCTCAAGCATCCGGAACCCGGTTCGGTAGGCCGGATTGACCTGGTGTCCGTGGCTGTCAGAGGAGATTCTGAAGAAGGGCACCTCGTAATTCTGGCGATGATCGTAGCCGTGCTCAAGCTCTTTTCCTGAATCCGTGCCGGGCTTCTTCTCCATGGAGAGGCCATGGTCAGCGAAGTACACGAGAGACCAGGAGCCGCCGGCATTGGCCTTCAGGAGATCCACCGTACGCTCGACGAAGGAATCCATCATGCGGTATGTCGTGAGGTAGCAGTCCATCGCGCTGTCACCGACATCAAATGCGGCCGGCCGGCCGGAAAGCCGGGTGCAGAAAGTCGGATGGGAGCCCATCAGATGAACGAAGAGAACCCGGGGCTTGCTGCTTCCCGCTTCCTGCTTCAGCGCCGCGCGGATCTTCGGCAGCAGCATATCGTCATCCACGTTGGCGTCGGCGTAGTTCCCCTTAAGCCAGACCGTGTGATGGCTTCTGACACCGATCTGAGCGATCGGATTATCAAAGGCGCCGCCGCGCCCCTGGTTCGAGATCCACCAGGTGTCGAACCCCGCGGCATTCGCGAGCGTGACGATGTTGTTTTCCTTGCTGTAGCGGTCGGTGCCAGGCGTGTTGTAGGAGAGCAGGCGCGGGAGAGAAATGCCGGTATTGCCGCCCGGGGCAATGAAGTTGCTGAAGAAAGTGCCGTTCGCGCGGTTCAGATAAGGAGTCGTATCGAGCGGATAGCCGTAGACCGACGCGTAGTCGCGGCGCTGGCTTTCTCCGATGATCACAACATAAGTCTTGTACTGAGGCTCGGCTGACGTGACTTTCCAGGAGGGCGGCAGAGCATTTGCTTCTTCGCGGAGCTCCTCAGCCGAGTACCACATAGTGGTTCCGAAACTGTGGAAGAAGGACGCGGTCTGGATCTGATCGTAGGTCTTTCCGCTTCCATAAGACACGAACCAGGCAATCGCGCACGCGGCAAGCCCCGTGACGAAACCGGTTTTCCTCGGAATCTTCACCTGGCCGAAGAAATGGATAGCGGCAAGTCCGGCAAAAATAAAACCGATCGCCTCGGCAAAAAGCTGCCAGGGCGTATTCATCAGAAATTCCTGGGTTTCCGCCGGCGTCGTCTGCATGAGGGCGATAGCGACGAGAATGCTGGGCTTCCCGTAAAGAATGCCGGCCGGGAGGTAGCAGCCAAAGATGAGAACCAGAGGGATCGCGATAAACCAGCGGGAGATCTTCCACTGACTCAGTGTGAAGAGCGTGAGAATCACGAAGAGGATGTTTTTCCAGTCCCAGAACTCGCGAAGCGTGTGGTCTCCATAGGTGAGGCCCATCGCTGCGGGCAGCATCAGAGCAAAAATAAGCGCTCCCGCAATAGCAATCGGCCAAGCAAGGGGCGACCGGTCGAGAGACCGGAGGAAATTTCTGATAGTTGAAAGCATAGTTAAATTAATGCGTTTCCCGGGACTGCTGGGATTGAGGCGAGGAAAGACGGAGCATTTCCTTCGCGTGATCGAGCGTGGCCTGAGTCATATGAATGCCGCCGAGCATGCGGGCAATCTCTTCGATGCGGCCTTTGCTGTCGAGCTGCGTGAGAGAGCTGACAGTCTTACCGTCGACCGTCTTTTTCTCGACATGCAGGTGATGGATGGCGCAGCTGGCAACCTGCGGCTGATGAGTCACACAGAGCACCTGGCGGTCATGCCCGAGCTGCTGCAGAAGACGTCCCACCACTTCTGCGACAGCGCCGCCGATGCCGGCGTCGATTTCGTCGAAAATCATCGTCTCGACTGGCGTCGCCCGGGCGGTGATGACAGAAATGGCAAGACTGATACGGGAAAGTTCACCGCCGGAGGCTACTTTTGTTAGTGCCCGGGGCGATACGCCTTCGTGTCCGGCAACCAGGAAATCACAGTGCTCAAGACCGTGCGGACCTGGTTCCGACGGAGAGAGACTGACCTCAAGGCGTCCTCCCTCCATGGAGAGCTTCTGCATGGCCTCCGTGACAAGCTTAGAAAGACTCTGGGCCGCGGTTCTGCGGCTTGCGCTGAGAGCTTCAGCCTCGCGCATAAAGGCGGCTTTGGCTTGCGCTGCCGCGCGCCGACTGAATCTCCGAGATCTGGGTGTTCACCTTGTCGTGAAGATTTTTCAGTTCTTCCGGACGGACGTGGAACTTCCGCGCGGTGTCATAGTAGGCGGAAAGACGGCTGTCGAGAGCGGCAAGCCGTTCTTCATCGAGGTCGTTTCCGTCGAGATACTGTCGGAGCGTGCTCGCCGTGTCATTCACGATGCTGGAGGCGTCACTCAGCTGCTGCGCGGCATCCTCAAGCTTTGAGTCGAAGCGGCTGAGGGAGATGATTTTCTGATAGGCGTTCCCGAGGAGCGTCTGAGCCGATACATCGTCATCCACAAGCTCCGCGGTGGCGGAGCTGATGCCGCTGATGATTTCCGAAGCGTTGGAGAGCTTTGTGTGCTCTTCAGACACCCGCTCCCACTCCCCCTTTTCAGGGGCAAGCGCGTCGAGATCCTCTTTCATCCAGGCGAGTTTCTCAAGTTCATCCTGGAGGCTGGCGGCGCGGGCATTCGCTTTCTGCAGTGCGTCCGTGGCGATCTGATAGTCCTGATAGAGCCGGCGGACTTTCTTCCGCGACTCAAAGAGCCCTCCATGGGCGTCCAGAAGCCGCAGCTGTTCAGCAGGCTTCAGAAGGGACTGGTTGGCATGCTGGCCGTGGATGTCGACGAGTTTCTCCCCGAGCGTCCTCATCTGGCTTACCGTGGCCGGAGAGCCATTGATCCAGGCTCTGGAGCGGCCGCTCGCATCAAGCACGCGGCGCATCAGAATTTCATCGTCATCCGGCTCAAAGCCGTTATCCGTGAGCCAGCGCCGTGTTGATCGGTTCTGGGAAAAGATGCCGCTCACCTCAGTTTTCTTGGCGCCTTCACGGATCACGACCGTATCCGCCCGGGCGCCGAGCAGCAGCTGCAGGGCGTCAATCAGGATGGATTTTCCTGCGCCGGTCTCACCTGTAAGGGCTGTAAACCCGCCCTCAAGATTGATCGTAAGCTCAGGAACGATAACGAAATCAGTGAGTGAAAGGCTGAGTAGCACAGCAGGCTCCGGTGTAGGAGGACGGTGGAGTACTAAAGGTTACCACTAGGGTAGCGGATGATGCGCGAGCTGGTCGGCATCAGATTCCACTTCAGTTTCCGGCGAAGAAGATCAAAGTGGTTATACCCGGCCGGATGCAGCAGCGTGAAATGGTTGCGGCCGACGTGAATGTGCAGCACATCCCCGGCCTCCATCGGCATGAATTCCTGCATGTCGAAATAGGCCTGGCCGTCTTTGACCTCAGTGAGCTTGATATCAATCTGAGCGTCAGACGGAAGCACGATCGGACGGTTGGAAAGCGTGTGCGGCGCGACAGGAACGAGCACCACTCCCTTCAGAGACGGGTAGAGGATCGGACCGCCCGCGGCAAGCGCGTAGGCGGTTGATCCGGTGGTGGTCGCGTAGATGATGCCATCCGCTCTCTGGGAAGACATCTGGAGACCGTTCACGTAGATCGTGTACTCCACCATGCCGCCGATTTTGCCGTGTGTGATGCCGATATCGTTTACCGCGTTCGACTGGTAGACGACCCGCCCTTCGTGGAGCACGGATCCCTCAATGATCGGCCGGGGATCCCGGACGTAATGCCCCTCAAGCATGAGAGGAATCACGCGGCTCATTTCCTCAAGCACAACGTCTGTGATGAAGCCAAGGCGTCCGGCATTGATGCCGATTATCGGGCAGTCGTACTGAGCCAGGCGCCGGCCGATCCCGAGCGTCGTCCCGTCTCCGCCGAGCACGATGGCGACATCGGCTTTTTCACCGATAGTCTGAACGCTGTTCGGAGGGAAACGGACGGGGTCAGCAAGGATCTGAGACGCGGTCTCGTCCACAAGCAGTGACACGCCGCTCTGCGTCACCAGGGCTGCCAACGCCTCCAGAGGCCCCTTGAGGTCAGGAGAGCTTTTCGCAAAGATGGCTGCTGTTTTGAAAACGGACATGTCAGCTCGAGATAGAAAAATCTGGCATTACTGCAAGCGCATCATGCCAGATAAGAATGGTTAAAAGAGCAGATCCCGGGGCTATCAGGCCGCGTTGGGGTTGCCCATGATGTTGTGAATGCCGCAGTCAACGTACATCACGTTGCCGGAAACACCGCTCGCGAGATCAGAGAGGAGGAACGCGGCAGCGTTGCCCACTTCTTCCGTCGTGTTCGTACGGCCAAGCGGGGACATCTCTTCGGCTTCATGAAGCATTTTGCCGAAATCCTTGATGCCGGACGCAGCCAGGGTCTTCACCGGGCCGGAGGAAATCGCGTTCGCACGGATGCCGCGGCGGCCGAGGCTGGCGGACAGGTAGCGGGTAGACGCTTCGAGAGCGGCCTTCGCGAGACCCATCGTGTTGTAGTTCGGGATCACGCGCTCGCTGCCGAGATAGGTCAGCGCGAGGATGGAAGCCTGGCGGCCTTCCATCAGCGGAAGGAAGGCCTTGGCGAGGAGCGGGTAGGAACCTGCGGAGATATCCATGGCGGTGAGGAACGCTTCACGGGAGAAGCCTTCCAGGAAGTCACCGGTGATCGCTTCGCGGGGAGCGTAGCCGATCGAATGAACGAAGCCGTCAAGACCACCCCACTTTTCCTGGATAGTCTTCACAGCACCTTCGATATGTTCATTCTTCGTGACATCGAGCGGCAGAATGAAGTCGCTGCCGAATTCCTCAGCAAACTTGCCGATGCGGTCCCGAGCGTGATCGCCAGCATACGAGAAGGCGAGTTCAGCACCTTCGCGGTGGCAGACCTGCGCAATGCCGTACGCGATGGAATGGTTGGACAGAACTCCGGTGATGAGAATTTTTTTGCCGTTGAGAAATCCCATGGTGTTTTTCTTCGTTTCTAATGAAATAGGAAATCCGCCCCAGGCTGCACCGCGGCGCGGCCGGGCAGGAGCAGAAACACGATTGCTTATTTTAGAGAGTTGCTTATTCTAGCAATCTAAATCAGTTAGATAAACTTCTAGCGTTTTTTTCTTTTGACCGTTTTCCGGGCGGAAGACTTCGCGCGGGATGATTTCGCGGAAGATGCTTTGCGGGAACGGGCCGTGCGGCTCGAGGCCTGCTTGGTGCCCCTGCGAGGCATGGCGTTCAGGCGGTAGCGGCGGGCCGTCCGGTAAATAATGCGTTCCGAATTCACCCGCTCCATATCCGGAGCGCGCTGAATCACAGGCGCTGTGACGATAAGCGTCATGCCGCGGCGAAGCTTGGAGTTTCTCAGGCGGTTTGTGACAATGATCGAGCGCGGGGTGACGTTCAGACGGTCCGCGATCTCCTCAAGCGTATCGCCCTTTCTCACGCGGTAGCGGATCTGGCGGTAACGGATCTTCGGAACGGAAGGCACGGGTTCCAGGCGGAAGAAGTCGTTTCCGCCCTGGATTTCTTCCCGCGGGGACTCCGCGTCAGCCCGGACGAGGAGAAGAGAATTGTCAGCCACCTGACGGTTGCCCGGAATTCGGTTGACTTCGCGAAGTTCCTCTTCAGACATACCGGTTCCGAGCGCGATATCCGCGAGGGTTTCACCCTTCTGGAAGCGGTGCGTTTTCCAGGCCGAAACCCGTTTGCCGTTCGAACGCCACAGAGCGAGATTCTCCATGAATTCGTCGAGGTTATCCGCGGGGATCAGCATGGCGGTGTTGTGGGCGCCGACAATGACGGGCTTATTGAAGCTCGGATTGAGAAGCTTGAAGTCATCCAGCTTCATATTGGCCAGACGGGCGGCTGTCTTCACGTCGATATCCTTGTCGCGGAAGACCTGCACGAAATAGGGTTCGCTGCCGATATCGGGAAGCGTCACGCCGTAGGCCGAAGGGTTCTGGATGATCCGTTTGACCGCCTCGAGCCTGGGCACATAGTTCGCGGTTTCGAGCGGCATGCGGAGATGCGAGTAGTCAGTCGGCAGCCCTGCCTGAGCATTGCGGTCGATCGCCCTCTGCACATTGCCTTCGCCCCAGTTATAGGCAGCCAGAGCGAGCTGCCAGTCACCGAACTGCGCGTACAGCTTCTGGAAGTAGTCCAGAGCCGCACGGGTGCTTTCCACGACATCACGCCGCTCATCTTTCCAGAGGTTCTGGTTCAGGGAGTAGGTCGTGCCGGTGCTGGGAATAAACTGCCAGAGACCGGATGCCTTGGCCGATGACAGGGCATTCGGGCGGAAGGAACTTTCCACGAATGGCAGAAGCGCGAGCTCCATTGGCATGCCGCGGGCCTCAACCTGACCCACAATATGGTAGAGATACATGCCGGCGCGGGTCGCGGTCTTCGCGAAGCTTTCCGGATGCCGCGAGATCGCTGCAACCTGGGTTTCAACCCGGGCGCTTTCCAGCGTCGGAATCTTGAAGCCGTTCCGGATACGGGTCCAGACGTCAATGTTCGGTGCCGGCAGCTCCGCGGTGATAACTTCGGTGATCCTGTCAGCGGCAGGCGCGGGCGCGGCAGCTGCGGCAGGCGTGCCGGGAACCGATGCCAAAACGGGCAGGGCCTTATCGCTTGCTGCAGGAACGCCTGCTGCGGGAGCGGCCATGGAGCCGGTCGCGTAAATGCCGATGAGAAAAAGTGGGATCAGTCGCAGTTTCATTTGTTGCGTGAAAAGAGTGTTGGATGCCTCTGCGGGCAGCTATGCGATGGTACTCTATGTTATTAGGTTAAGCCGCTACGGCCGAAAGGCTTTTTGTAAAAATGTCAATCGTTGAGGGACAGAACCAGAATGAGCAAAGAGCTGAGCATTCCTGATTTTATGGGAACGCCGGCCGGAAGGTTCCTGCGGGAATGGGAGTCTTCTCAGGTAGCCGGTGTCGTGGGAGACGTGTTTGGCTACAGCGCGGTTCAGATTGGTCTTCCTGAGCTGGATCTGCTCCGGGGCAACCGGATTGCGACGCACATTCAGATTCTTCCCCCCGAATCGCGGAACCTGAAAAACTTTTCCAGTCAGGATCCTCTGAACAGAATACTGGCTGATTTTACGGAAATTCCGCTGGCCTCTGAGAGTCAGGATCTTGTGGTCCTCGCGCACGCGCTCGATTTCTGGGAAACTGATGCTCCGGCTCAGAAGGTGCTGCGTGAAGCAGCCCGTATTCTTGTCCCTGAAGGGCGTATTGTGCTGACAGCCTTTAACCGCGCGGGGCTTTGGAGTCTGCGCCAGAGACTGTCGCGGATTGGACTCGGAGGGGCTTTTCTGCCTGACGTAGCCCGACCGATCGCTTTGAAGCGGCTGCAGGACTGGCTTTCACTGCTGGGGTTTGAAGTGGACCGGGGGCATTTCGGCGCCTATCAGATGCCGAGCCGCACCGCGGCCGGGCTGCATCGGTTTGAGTGGATGAATCTGGCGGGCGACCGCTGGTGGCCCGCTCTTGGCAGCCTTGTGATGCTTTCCGCCACCAAACATATCGCTGGCCCCCGCCTGATCGGGAGCACGGCGTTCGCCGCGGCCCGTGCGCTCCGGAAGCCGGGGACACAGCTTGCGGCGGAGTCCGCATCGAGAGACGAATCCCGTAAGCTCTGATGACTGAATTAATGGATAACGTACGACTATGCAATCCCCTGTAAGCAAAACCCTGGAAATCTGGACGGACGGAGCCTGCAAGCAGAACCCCGGTCCCGGAGGCTGGGGGGCGCATCTCGTGTATGGACGCCATGTGATGGATCTCTATGGCGGAGAGGCCATGACCACGAATAACCGCATGGAGCTTACGGCGGTCATTGTGGCGCTCTCCTGCCTGAAGAAGCCGTGCCCGATTGTGATTCATACGGACAGCCAGTACGTGAAGAATGGTGTCGAGCAGTGGATGGCGAACTGGAAGCGTCACGGGTGGAAAACCGCGGCAAGGAAGCCCGTTAAGAACAGCGGGCTTTGGAAGAAGCTCGGCGATCTGGTCGATCAGTTTGAAATCGAATGGCGCTGGGTGAAGGGCCATGCGGGAGATCCCGGCAATGAGCGGGCGGACGAACTCGCGAACTGGGGAGTCGAAGTGGTGCGGGGCACGAGAGGTGCCTGTGAGATGATTCCTCCGGGTGTGCTCGAGAGTCTGGCGGCTGACATCGAATAAGAGAAGAGGCGGAACAGAAAGTGCGACAGATTTGTCTGGATACGGAAACGACAGGACGTGATCCGGAGAACGGTGACCGTCTGGTTGAAATTGGCTGTGTAGAGCTCGGTGG
>ERZ838483.2336-NODE-2336-length-11441-cov-4.324697_pt1 | contig 11441 bp, 8 predicted proteins | sample MGYA00519939_ERZ838483 | MGnify/ENA primary metagenome ERZ838483 (study PRJEB31850, sample SAMEA3708836) | human gut metagenome | biome: human gut; feature: human-associated habitat; material: faeces | place: China | collected 2014 ... | reverse complement strand
AAAATTTAAAAAATAATATTTATATTTCACAAAACATAAAAACAAACTATAAATATCAAAATATAAAGATTTAGACCTATGTGGGCAATGACTATATGGACTTAATATTTATCTATACATATGAAATGTAACGTAAAAGTGCGGAGGATAAATATGGTTGCTTACAAGGACGTTTTAAAAAGGCTTGTAATGTATAGAAAATCTATGGGTCTGATGCAGACAGATATTGCAGAAAAGTTTGGGCTTATGCAGGAGCAATATTCTTATATTGAAAACGGTGGAATTATAATAAGTGGACAGATACTTATGAATTTTTCGGAAATCGGATTTGATTTGGATGAGTTGATAGCCGGTAAAAAGTATGTTTATCATACAAAGGACCTGGATAAGACTTTAGCGAATATAGATACTGAAACACATAGGAATTTTGCTTTGAAGCTGCTGGCTGATATTATTGTAAGCAAATACAGCGGCACAGTTTCAAAAATGAGGGACGAAGATGCGAATAATATGAAAATGCTTCAGTCACTTGCAAATGACTGGAATGGATTTTCAATGACATGCTTTGTCAGGGATAAAATGAATACATCACAGATAGCCATGGCTGAAAAGTTGGGACTTGGAATCAAGAAATATCGTGATATTGAAAAAGAAAAGATATATCCTGATGCAGAGACACTTGTAAGTCTTTATAATATGTCAGAATATCGTCCCACGTTATTTATGAATCTTCAGGATAGAAAGATTCAGATTATTAAAAGCGTGTGGTGTATATTTCCGGCTGAAGACAAACGTAAGATGTTAAATTATGTATCTGATTCTATGAATATTTTATAAATTCTTTTGAAATGTAATTTTGTAAAAAAATTGGTGAAATTGCTGAACAAGGCTTGCATTTAGTGTGCGAGCCTTGTTTTTATTTACAAAAAATGGTATTCTTATCTAAGGTTTTGCGTCAGCGGTTTGACGTATAAAAGTATGCAGTGAAAAAGCAGGAAGAGGCAGAGCCTAATATATGCAGAGAAGATGAAAGGGGATTTTTTACAATGCCAGTAATGGAATATCTTGAAAGAAATGCAAGATTATATCCCGACGAGGTAGCTTTGGTAGAGCTTAATCCGGATGAGAACGATACAAGAAGGATGACCTGGAAAGAATATGCTCTTATACAGCCTACAAGATTCGAGCCGTATAGAAGAGAGATTACATGGAGTGTATTTAATGAAAAGGCAAACCGTTTTGCTAATATGCTTCTTGGAAGGGGAATAAAGAAAGGTGATAAGGTAGCAATACTTATGTATAACTGCCTTGAGTGGCTGCCTGTATATTTTGGGGTATTAAAGACAGGTGCGATTGCTGTTCCTTTTAATTTCAGATATGATTCAGATGAAATTTTATATTGTGCAAAGCTTGCAGAGGTAGATGTGATTGTGTTCGGTTCTGAATTCATAGGAAGAATGGAAGTCAATGCAGATGTTTTAAGCAAGGGAAGACTTCTTATATATGTCGGGGATAACTGTCCAAGTTTTGCGGAAAGTTATAGGGAGCTTGTCGCTGACTGTTCAAGCAAATCTCCTGATATTGAAATTACAGATGATGATTTTGGTGCAATATATTTTTCGTCTGGAACAACGGGATTTCCAAAGGCGATACTTCATAAACACAGAAGCTTAACACAGGCGGCACAGATGGAGCAGAAGCATCATTCAACAGGAAGAGATGATACATTTTTATGTATTCCTCCGCTTTATCATACCGGTGCGAAGTTTCACTGGATGGGAAGCCTTGTTGCAGGAAGTAAGGCGGTTCTTCTTAAAGGAACAAAGCCGGAGACAATACTTTCTGCTATTTCAAATGAGCACTGCACAATAGTATGGCTTCTGGTGCCATGGGCACAGGATATTCTTGATGCTCTTGACAGAGGCGATATTAAGCTGTCTGATTATAAACTTGACCAGTGGAGGCTTATGCACATAGGAGCACAGCCGGTTCCACCTTCGCTTATCAAGAGATGGAAAGAATATTTTCCAAACCACCAGTACGATACGAATTATGGCTTGTCAGAGTCAACAGGTCCGGGCTGCGTTCATCTCGGAGTTGAAAATATTGATAAAGTCGGGGCAATCGGCGTTCCGGGTTACAGATGGGAATGTAAGATTGTTGATGAAAATGATAATGAAGTTGCACAGGGCGGGGTCGGTGAACTTTGTGTTAAAGGTCCGGGTGTGATGACATGTTATTATAACGATGAAAAGTCAACAAGTGAAGTGCTAAAGGATGGCTGGCTGTATACAGGTGATATGGCTATGCAGGATGAACAGGGATTTTACTATCTTGTTGACAGAAAGAAAGATGTTATCGTAAGCGGTGGTGAAAATATTTATCCGGTGCAGATAGAAGATTTCTTACGCCGTCATGACAAAATAAAGGACGTTGCTGTAATCGGTCTTTCAGACAGAAGGCTTGGTGAGAAGACAGCGGCAATCATAGAAATCAAGGATGGCATGGTCTGTTCAAAAGAAGAAATTGAAGAATTCTGCCATGCACTTCCAAGATATAAGCGTCCTAAAGAGATTATTTTTGCTGATATACCAAGAAATGCAACAGGAAAGATTGAAAAACCAAAGCTTCGTAAGATTTATGGTGCCGACAATCTTGTTGCAAAAGAAAATCAGATATAAAAATATACAGGTCATATGACCGCAAAAACAAGGAGGATTTATGAAAGAGTTAATGCTTGGCAATAAAGCCGTTGCAAGGGGGCTTTACGAGGCTGGCTGTATGGTTGTTTCAAGTTATCCGGGAACACCCAGTACAGAGATTACAGAAGAAACAGCAAAATATGATGAAGTGTACTGCGAATGGGCTCCGAATGAAAAGGTAGCTCTTGAAGCTGCACACGGAGCGACTGTAGGCGGACGAAGAAGTGCATGTGCAATGAAACATGTAGGTCTTAATGTAGCTGCTGACCCGCTTTTTACAATATCATATCAGGGTGTCAACGCAGGTCTTGTAATATGCGTTGCAGATGACCCGGGGATGCATTCTTCACAGAATGAACAGGATTCCAGACATTATGCAAAGGCAGCAAAAGTGCCTATGCTTGAGCCTTCAGATTCACAGGAAGCACTTGAATTTACAAAGAAGGCATTTGAATTATCAGAAAAATACAATACTCCTGTATTTATCAAGATGTGTACAAGAGTTTCACATTCACAGAGTGTCGTCGAGACAGGAGTGCGTGTTGTGCCTGAGCAGGTACCTTATGTAAAGGACCCGGCAAAGGTCATGATGACATTAAATTCAAGAAATGCACATGTAAGAGTTGAACAGCGTACAAAAGACCTTATTGCTCTTGCCGAAAACTGTGATTTTAACAGAGTTGAATATGGTGATAAAAAGCTTGGAATTATCACATCATCAACATCATATCAGTATGCGAGGGAGTGTTTTGGTGAAAATGCAAGCATTTTAAAGCTTGGAATGATTTATCCGCTTCCTGAAAAGCTTATACTTGATTTCGCAGCTTCTGTAGATGAGGTTATCGTTCTTGAGGAGCTTGACCCGTTTATTGAGGAACATTGTAAACAGCTTGGCATAAAAGTAAAGGGAAAAGATACATTTCCTATATGTGGAGAATTCTCACAGAATCTTGTCAGAAAGTGTATGGGAATGGAAGTTCCGGAAAGCTTACATATAGATGACAAAATTCCGCCAAGACCTCCTGTTATGTGTGCAGGATGCCCACACAGAGGAGTTTTCTATACATTAAAGAAAAATAACTGCATGGTTTACGGTGATATCGGATGTTATACACTCGGTGCTGTTGCACCTCTTAATGCTATGGATTTAAATGTCTGTATGGGTGCATCATGTTCAGGACTTCATGGATTTAACAAGGCAATGGGCAAAGAAGGTGAAAAGAGAAGCGTCGGCGTTATTGGCGATTCAACATTTATACATTCAGGAATTACAGGAATTACAGATATTGCATACAACATGAGTAATTCAACAGTTATTATTCTTGATAATTCAATTACCGGCATGACCGGACACCAGCAGAATCCTACGACTGGTAAAAATCTCCGTGGTGAGCCGGCAGGAAAGGTTAATCTTGAAGCACTTTGCCGTGCTATCGGATTTAACAGGGTTCGTGTTGTAGACCCATATAACCTTGAAGAGGTAGATACTGTATTGAAAGAGGAACTTGAGGCAGATGAACCATCAATTATCATAAGCCGCCGTCCGTGCGTAATGATAAAAGGAACTGTTCACAAACCGCCTCTCAAAGTTGATTCTGATAAATGCGTCGGATGTAAATCATGCATGCGTATCGGATGTCCTGCAATTTCTGTAAGAGATAAAAAAGCAAAGATTGACCCTACACTCTGCATTGGCTGTAAGGTATGTACACAGATGTGTAAATTTGATGCATTGAAAGCAGAATAAGGAGGGTTGATATGGATACAAAGAATATTATGATAGTAGGTGTCGGCGGACAGGGAACACTGCTGGCAAGTAAAATGTTAGGTTATGTTCTCTTACAGCAGGGATATGACGTAAAGGTATCGGAAGTTCACGGAATGAGCCAGCGAGGCGGAAGCGTTGTAACATACGTAAGATATGGTAAAAAAGTATACTCACCTGTAATTGATAAGGGTGAGGCAGATGTTATCATTTCATTTGAAAAACTTGAAGCTGCAAGATGGCTTGAATTTCTCAAAAAAGACGGAACAATTATAACAAATACTCAGGAAGTAGAGCCAATGCCTGTAATAACGGGTGCGGCTGCATATCCTGAAAATCTTATCGAGAAAATGCAGGCAGCAGGTGCAAAGGTTGATGCAAAAGATTTTCTTTCAATCGCACAGGAGGCCGGTTCCGCAAAAGCTGTAAATATAGCACTCATGGGAAGATTATCAACATATTTTTCTGAGATAAGCGATGAACAGTGGCAGGATGCTATTGAAAAAATAGTACCTCCGAAATTCCTTGATTTGAACAGAAAGGCATTTGAAGCGGGAAGAAACGCATAATTAAATTAAATAAAAATGCTCCGTTTAGGATAACAGTTAAGCTGTGAATCCCGAACGGAGCATTTTGTTTAGTGATTTATATTTAGGGTTATAGGACAGCGAGCCAAAACGATGGTTACATTCAAAACAATATTTACCTTTAGTCGCCGAGAGCAGTTTTTTGCTCAACGGTTGTCTTTTTGTCATAGCATTTAAAAGCTGATTCCACAAGCTCTTTGTCAGGCTTTGGTGTGAACAGGCTGACTACAGGAACAATTACAAGTCCGGCAAGCATTGCAATAGCACCGCAGTTGATAGGTGACTGCATAATTGTCGGAAATGAGCTCCTGAAGAAAATATTTGCAATCATAAGAACTGAACTGAATATGAAACATACCCAGCATGAAGCCTTTGTGACACGCTTTGAATATAATGAGTACATAAAAGGTGCAAGGAATGAACCGGCGAGTGCACCCCATGAAACACCCATAAGCTGTGCAATAAATGTAATTGAGCTCTTATATTGTATAAGTGCAAGAATTGATGAAATTGCAATAAATACAACGACAAGAATTCTTATTGATAAAACCTGTTTTTTATCGCTCATATCTTTAATAAAATTATCTTTTAAGAAGTCGATAGTAAGTGTTGAACTTGATGCAATTACAAGTGATGAAAGCGTAGACATTGACGCTGACAAAACGAGAATAACAACAAGTGCGATAAGCATAGGACTTAATCCTGAAAGCATTGTCGGAATAATTGAGTCATATCCGTTGGCAGCAACATCAATTTCATCTGAGAAAAGACGTCCAAATCCACCGAGAAAATAACTGCCTCCGGCAACAACAAGTGCAAATATAGTTGAAATAATTGTACCTTTTTTGATGGATTTTTCATCTTTTATTGCGTAAAACTTCTGAACCATCTGTGGAAGTCCCCATGTACCGAGTGATGTAAGTATTACGACAAATAAAAGATTGAGAGGGTCAGGTCCGAAAAATGAAGCAAATATTCCCGGTGTATCTGTTACAGCAGGGTCACTCACTTTTGCAAGACCATCAAGTGCCGCCATAAATCCGCCTTTAATGTTAAGAACGGCAGCTATTACGGTTGCAATGCCAAAAAGCATTATTATTCCCTGAATGAAATCGTTAATAGCTGTTGCCATATATCCGCCTGCAATTACGTAGATAGCTGTAAGAACTGCCATGAGTATAATACAGACTGAATAATCAATGTTAAATGCCATTCCGAAAAGTCTTGAAAGACCATTATAAAGAGATGCTGTATAAGGAATGAGAAAAATGAATATAATTACGGATGCACCTATTTTTAACGCACTGCTTCCGAATCGTTCTCCGAAAAACTGCGGCATTGTTGCAGAATTCAGATGCTGGCTCATAATTCTTGTTCGTCGTCCGAGAACAACCCATGCCAGAAGTGAACCTATAATTGCATTGCCGATGCCTGCCCATGTTGCAGAAATGCCATATTTCCATCCGAACTGGCCAGCATATCCTACGAATACGACAGCAGAAAAATAAGAAGTTCCGTAGGCAAAAGCTGTAAGCCACGGACCAACCGAACGGCCGCCAAGTACGAATCCGTTGACATCAGTTGCATGTTTGCGGCAGTAAAGACCGATTCCAATCATGACCGCAAAATAGATAATCAAAATTAATAGTTTCATAAAAATCCTCCTGTGTTTCTTTTGAATTTACCCCTTTAAAGTTCAACGCTTTAAACAACTAAAATTTTATCATGTTTTTATTATTTTATCAACAAAAATATGACGTTGTTTTTGCATATAAAAAATAAAAAAACAGTACATACATTCGATTTTTTGTTGTATAATATTTTTATGAAAAAAATTATGGTATATGGGAATAATATGAAAGGAAACAATGGTATGGGCAGCAGGATATATGTATGTATAGATTTAAAATCATTTTATGCATCGGTTGAGTGTGTTGAGCGTGGTCTTGATACAATGGCAACTAATCTTGTTGTTGCTGACCCGGACAGAAGTGAGAAAACAATATGTCTTGCTGTGTCGCCTGCGATGAAAGCTCTTGGCGTGAAGAACAGATGCCGTGTGTTTGAGATTCCCAAAGGTATTGATTATATTATGGCACAGCCGAGAATGCAGCTTTATATTGATTATTCGGCAAAGATATATGGCATTTATCTGAAGTACATTTCAAAAGAGGATATACATGTATATTCTATAGATGAAGTTTTTATGGATGTAACAGAGTATCTTTCTTTATATGGAATGACTGCGAAAGAACTGGGCATACGTATTATGCAGGATATATTTGATACAGTGGGAATTAGGGCAACGTGCGGCATAGGTACTAATCTTTATCTTGCAAAGATTGCACTTGATATAACTGCGAAACATGCGAAAGATTTTATCGGTGAACTTGATGAGGAAAGTTATAAGAGGACGCTGTGGCATCACAGACCACTCACAGATTTCTGGAGAGTGGGGCATGGACTTGCCGGAAGACTTGCACAGGCAGGGATATATGATATGGCACAGATTGCAGAGGCAGATGAGCAGATCCTGTATGATATGATTGGCATTGATGCTGAACTTCTCATTGACCACGCATGGGGGATAGAACCGGTTACTATTGCGGATATTAAGAAATATAAGCCGAGAAGCAGCAGCATAACGAGCGGTCAGGTTCTTGCAAGGGATTATGAACATGAGGAGGGAAGGCTTATCGTCAAGGAAATGGCTGACGGAATGTGTCTTCAGCTTGTTGAGCAGGGAATGGTTACGGATTCGGTGACAATCTATATAAATTACTCAAAAGAATATAGTGCAGCCGCAGGAGTGCCGCAGTCCGTGCGTGGTTCAATTATGCTTCCGTCAGCGACAAGTTCATCTAAAAAGATGCTTCCGTTTATTTCAAAGCTTTATGATGAGGTTAAGGATAAAAATATTCCTGTGCGTAAAATCAATCTTATATTTAACAGGCTGACAGATGAAGCCTACAGACAGGTTGGGCTGTTTGATGACGATACAGATGGTGACAGGGAAAATAAATTACAGCATGCAGTGCTTGATTTGAAGAAGAGGTATGGCAGAGATGCGGTATTGAAAGGCATGAATCTTGAAAAGGGTGCAACTGCAATAGAAAGAAATCATCAGATTGGGGGACACAGAAGTGGAAATTAGAAAAAGTACAGTAAATAATACAAGAAAAAAGATGCCGGTCGAAGAACGTGCCAAGCAGTTTATGCCATTTTCAGCACTGAAAGGTCTTGATGAAGCACTTCGTGAACAGGAAATTATTGCCGAAGAAAATGTAAAAACGGAGACTGTAAAAGAGGATGATATATGTCAGACTGAAGATAATTAAGTGGAGGTGCATTTTTGACAGCTTCAGTTAATTATGTGAATAATATGTGCATTTTGTACAGATAAAAGTACAAAATAACCGCATAAATTCAAGGATTGTACTAAATTCAATAATATGAAAATTACTCTTGATTTTACATTGTTAAAATGTTAGTATGCTCTTGTCAGTAATTGTTACTTATTTATCAAAGTTGTTACAAACGCATTTTTGTCACAGAAGAATATCTTAATTAAAATCAATGCATTGCATTTAGAATAAGATATTTTGTTGATTATAATAGCTGACAACATTTTTTATAATGCGGATTGTATACAGTGTACAAAATTAAAACAAGGAGGAACAAGGAACAATGGTACAGATGGATCAGTGGAACGGTTTCAAAGGTAGACTTTGGAAGGAAGAAATCAATGTAAGAGATTTCATCCAGAATAACTACAAGCCATATGACGGAGATGAAAGTTTCCTGGAAGGCCCAACAGAGGCAACAAATAAGCTTTGGGGCAGATTACAGGAGTTACAGAAGGAAGAAAGAGCTAAGGGCGGCGTACTTGACATGGAAACAGAAGTAGTTGCAGGTCTTACAGCTTACGGTCCTGGATATATAGATGAGTCTATGAAAGACCTTGAACAGATTGTAGGTCTTCAGACAGATAAGCCATTAAAGAGAGCATTTATGCCTTATGGTGGTATCAAGATGGCAGAGGAATCATGCAAGAACTATGGTTACGAGCCAAATCCTGAATTACACAAGATTTTTACAGAATATCATAAGACACATAACCAGGGTGTTTTCGATGCTTACACACCAGAGATGAGAAAGGCTCGTCACAGCCACATCATCACAGGTCTTCCAGATACTTATGGTCGTGGTCGTATCGTAGGTGACTACAGAAGAGTTGCTCTTTATGGTATTGATTTCCTTATGGAAGAGAAGAAGAAAGATCATGCTAACTGCGGATGCGGTACAATGACAGATGACGTTATTCGTTTAAGAGAAGAGCTTTCTGATCAGTACAAGGCACTTGCAGGTATGAAGAAGATGGCAGAAAGCTATGGCTATGATATTTCTAAGCCAGCTACAAATGCAAAGGAAGCTTGCCAGTGGTTATACTTTGGTTACCTTGCAGCTATCAAGACTCAGAATGGTGCAGCTATGTCAGTTGGACGTGTTTCTACATTCCTTGATATTTATATTCAGAGAGACCTTGATAACGGCGTTATCACAGAGAAAGAAGCTCAGGAACTTATCGACCATATGGTTATGAAGTTCAGAATGGTTAAATTCGCAAGAATTACATCATACAACGAATTATTCTCAGGTGATCCAACATGGGCTACACTTGAAGTAGGTGGTACAGGTATCGACGGACGTTCAATGGTTACAAAGAACGACTACAGATTCCTTCATACACTTGAAAACATGGGACCTTCACCAGAACCAAACCTTACAGTTCTTTACTCATCAAGACTTCCTGAGAACTTCAAGAAGTATGCAGCAAAGATTTCTGTTGATACATCTTCAATCCAGTATGAGAATGATGATGTTATGAAGGTTACATGGGGCGATGATTATTCAATCTGCTGCTGTGTATCTGCTACACAGACAGGTAAGGAAATGCAGTTCTTCGGAGCTAGAGCAAACCTTGCTAAGTGCTTACTTTACGCTATCAATGGTGGTGTTGATGTTAAGAACAGAGAACAGGTTGGTCCTGCTTACAAGCCTATCACATCTGAATATCTTGAGTATGATGAAGTTGTTGAAAAGTTTGACGCTATGATGGATTGGTTAGCTGACCTTTATGTTAATACACTTAACCTTATCCAGTATATGCATGATAAGTATTACTATGAAGCAGCTGAGATGGCTCTTATCGATACAGATGTTAAGAGAACATTCGCTACAGGTATTGCCGGATTCTCACATGTTGTTGACTCACTTTCAGCTATTAAGTATGCAAAGGTTAAGACAGTACGTGACGAAACAGGTATTGTTGTAGATTACAAGATTGAGGGAGATTTCCCTAAGTATGGTAATGATGATGACAGAGCTGATGATATCGCTGTATGGCTTCTTAAGACATTCCTTGAGAAGATTAAGAAGAGACATACTTATAGAGATTCAGAGCCTACAACATCAATCCTTACAATTACTTCAAACGTAGTTTACGGTAAATATACAGGAGCTATGCCAGATGGTCGTCCAGCAGGCACACCACTTTCTCCTGGTGCTAACCCAAGCTACGGTGCAGAGCAGAATGGTCTTCTTGCATCTCTTAACTCACTTACAAAGCTTCCATACGAATGGGCACTTGATGGTATTTCAAATACACAGACAATGAACCCAGACGCATTAGGACACAACGAAGATGAAAGAGTTGCTAACCTTGTAAACGTTATGGATGGTTACTTCGATCAGGGTGCTCATCACCTTAACGTAAACGTATTCGGTAAGGATAAGCTTATCGATGCTATGGAACATCCTGAAAAACCTGAATATGCTAACTTCACAATCCGTGTATCAGGTTACGCTGTTAAGTTCATCGACCTTACAAAGGAACAGCAGATGGATGTTATCAGCAGAACATTCCACGACAGAATGTAATCAGAGTGCTTGAAAATGCCGAAAATACAGTGTTTATGCGACTTTGAGAGATTACCAAGTTATCGTAAATTGGTGTAAAATCTTATATAAATGGTGTAGTAAATGGCGTAGTAATTTTAAATAGGATTTAAGTACAAAGATAAATAAAATTCAGAGAAGAGAGATATACAGAAATGTATGTCTCTCTTTTTTGGTATTCAAAAATCGTAAAAAATATGGATACTAGACTAAATATAGTCAATGCACTAAAAAGGAATCTGCATAAAACAGATTCCTTAAACAAGTGGAAGACCCTGTCGAAGAATGGAAGTCCAGTTACTTTTCTGATAGAGAAAACGGACGATGATTACAGTCTGTTTTCCTTCGTTATTATGGCGAAGCGAATGGGCTAAGATGTGTAACCGGCATTTATCCATAGACAATCAGATTGACCACCGCTCTTATGAA
>ERZ838483.2328-NODE-2328-length-11462-cov-7.403436_pt1 | contig 11462 bp, 8 predicted proteins | sample MGYA00519939_ERZ838483 | MGnify/ENA primary metagenome ERZ838483 (study PRJEB31850, sample SAMEA3708836) | human gut metagenome | biome: human gut; feature: human-associated habitat; material: faeces | place: China | collected 2014 ... | reverse complement strand
CCAAGGCGCTCGCCGACTTCCTGTTCGACGACGAGAAGGCCATGGTCCGCATCGATATGTCGGAGTACATGGAGAAGGCGTCTGTGAGCCGTCTGATCGGCGCCGCGCCCGGCTACATCGGCTATGAGGAAGGCGGCCAGCTGACCGAGGCCGTGCGTCGTCGTCCGTACTCGGTGGTGCTGTTCGACGAAGTCGAGAAGGCTAACCCCGAAGTCTTCGACGTGCTGCTGCAGGTGCTGGACGACGGGCGTCTGACCGACGGCCAAGGCCGGACTGTGGACTTCAAGAACACGATCCTGATCATGACCTCGAACCTCGGCTCGCAGTTCCTGGTGAACCAGGACATGGACGCGGACGCCAAGAAGAAGGCCGTGATGGACGCGGTGCACATGAACTTCAAGCCGGAGTTCCTGAACCGTCTGGACGAGATCGTGATGTTCCATCCGCTGACCCGTGAGGAGCTGGGCGGCATCGTCAACATCCAGGTCGCCCAGGTGGCCTCGCGTCTGACGGATCGCCGCATCAAGCTCGACGTCACCGATGCGGCTCGCGAATGGCTCGCCAACACCGGCTATGACCCGGCGTACGGCGCTCGTCCGCTGCGTCGTCTGGTGCAGACCGAGGTCGGCGACCAGCTGGCGCGCATGCTGCTCGCCGGCAAGGTACACGACGGCGACACCGTGCTCGTCGACCAGACCGGTGGCGAGCATCTGGAACTCGGTACCATGCCCGAGGATCCGGATGCCGGTTCCGATGCCGACGTCACGGTCGAAGACGTCACCGAAGACAAGTGATGGCCGGGTGATGGCCGCATAATGGCCGAGTCGCGATGAGGGGAGGCCGGGCTCAATACCCGGTCTCCCCTCAATGCGTCATAAGTGCGTCACGCTGTGCGGGTCTCGTCACGCGGCGCGCGCTCGCACAGCGTGACGGTTCGTGAGAAGCCTTATTTTTCAACGTTTTTGGAGTATGCGTCACTCTGTGCGCTCGCTCTGCGTGACGTGACCCGCACAGCGTGACGCTGCATAGTGCGTGTGTAGGCGCTGTGGTGCCCGGATTCGCGCGTAAGTCCGAACGCGTCGCGACCCCTATTCGCCGACCGCGGCGCGCTGCTCCACGAACTCGCATCCAGCTATCGCGCGGGCCATGGCGTCGCGCATGGTGGACAGGAACACGCCGTCGCGCGTGAACGCCAGCGCCTGCACCTCGATGCCGTACGGCGAAAAACCGGTGAGCTTGACGAGTGGTTCACTGCCGGGTTGCGCGAATTCGACGGTGGCCGTGGCCACCGCGCGCTTCACCGCCTCCGTCACGTGCGCCGGGTCGCTGCCGGCTTTCGCGGTGAACGTCATCGTCACGCATCCTTCATTGGACGGCGTGAGCTTCTCCAGCGACGCGGTGTTGAGCACGGAATTGGGTATGACCATCTCGTTGCCGTTGCGCTCGCGCACCACCGTCTGCCGCCACGTGATGTCCTTGACCACGCCGGTCGCCCCCGCAACCGACACCAGATCGCCCGGCTGTATCACCTTGCCGAGCATCAGCCCGAAGCCCGAGATCACGTTCGCCACGGTGTCTTTCAGACCCAGCGACACGGCGATGCCGCCGACGCCGAGCGCGGTCATCAGTGTTGTCGGGCTGATGCCGAACACCGGCTGCAGCACGATGGACGCGGCCAGTATCCACACCAGCACGCGCATGATGTTGATGAATATCGACGCGCTCGGCATGTCCGTCCGATCCAGCACCTTGCGCATCACCCGTGCCAGTCCCTTGGTGATCAACAGCGCGGCGACGATCGCCACCAGCAGGAAGATGATTTTCCCGGCGTTCGCCTCGAACCATTGCAGTATCTGATCCATGTCGCCTCCAGAGTCGCGTCCGCGTCGCGCACCCCGCGGCGGCGACTGCTCTGCAAGCCACTTTAGTGGGCGGTTTTGAAATCTCCTGGAATGTCGCCTTTGAAAATGCGGCTCCAGTAGGCCAGCATGTTCTCCTTCGACATCGACAGGTACACTCCCATGGCGAGCACGGCGACATCCTCGTTGAGCAGGTCGTCGACCGAGAGTCTCTTGCTCAGCTCCGGCCACCGCCGCAGCACCGCGAGGATACCGCCGACGGTGAAGTCGAGCATCAGGTCGGTTTTCAGATCCAGGTTGTCGGCGTCGAGCTGGAGGTCGTTGATGATCATCAGACGGCCGAAGTCCTTCAGCGATTCGATGAGCTCGGGCGAGCTATGGCTGCCGGCGAGCAGTGCCAGACGGTCGAGCCGCTGCCGCTGAACTGGGTCGTTCATCACCAGGGAGCATTGGCGCCTCCATTCGATGTCGGGATTGAGGTCGGCGCGTGGCGCCTGCACGGTCGAGTGCTCCACGGCGTGCATGATCGCCGAATCGGCCAGCTCCGGCAGGCTGGCGTAATGGTAGTAGAACGAGTTGCGGTTGACATGCGCCTCGCGTACGACTTCGGTGACGGTGATCTTGCGGTATTCGTGGTCTGCGAGCAGCTCCCAGAACGCGTTTTCGAGGCGTTCGGTCGCGGAGAGTATCTCGGAATCCTTGCGTGGGCGCGGCATGATGGTTCCCTTCCTGCGTGACGTGCGGCTATCGTTTATTGGGCACTATGTCTATATGTGTGATATGGATTATTGTAGGGCGGATTGTGAGGCGGATGATCGGAAAATAGGCGAACTGTCCATTTTTCTCGGTTGGCGAAACAGAGTTCGGGCACGAGACGGCTACCGCGAGGAACGGGACCGGACCGCGGCCATGAGCAGCCCCATCGCCTCGATCAGATGACGGCGATCCGCCTCCGACAGACCCACGAACGTGTTGATCATCGTGGGAACGGCCTTCAGACCGGCCGCCATGAGATCGGAAATGCTGTCGGCATGGCTCGACCGCAGCACGGAGAACAGGGCGTCCACCGCGCGCTCACGGTCCTCGGTGCTCAACGATTCCAGCCAGCCGTTCAACGACCGGTTGAACAGCTGGGAACTCGGCGACACCTGCGGCAGATATTCGAAATCATTGCCCGAGACCTGCCAGGAGAATGTCAGATGCTGCATCACGCCCTTCTGGTCGGAGCGTACAACCCGCATCGGCTCGGGCGTCTCCAGAATCATGCCGACAATCGAGGAGTCCGGTACGATCTTCACGATGAGGGGCATGACGCTCCGATACGGATCGCTGCCGACGATCTGCGACGGGAACCCCGGCCCGTCCAGCGAATACACCGCCGTGACACGCCGCTGCACCGGCTCGGGCGCGTTCATCGCCGCATACACGGCCAGATTGCCGCCCTTGGAATGCCCCAGCAGCACCATCGGGCCGCGCCACAGGCGCGCCACGGCGCACACATACTCACACGCCGCATGCTGTGCGGGCACCGGGTAGCGAAACGCCATGTTGAAATCCTCTTTCCAACCCACGAGCGAGTCGTCCGTGCCACGGAACGCCACCGCCAGCGTGCCGCCCGGCAGCAGCATGGTCACGGCGGCGAACTGCATCTGCTGTTCCTCGCTGAAATGCTCATCGGATGCGTCCACGCGAACGCAGGCAAAGCGCGGATTAACTCCGATGGCGGCGTACAGCTCCTGCGTCAGGCGCGGGTCGGCGAGGCCGTTATGGCCGCTCTCCACATGAAAATCATCGGGGGTCAGCGCCTCCGACACCGAAGCCAGCGTTGCGTCGCCGAACTCCGGGGCGGCCAAATGGCGAATCGAGTGCACCGGATGGCGCACGTCGATGCTGCTCAGACGTCTGCGGAATGTGCCGGATCGTGCCTCGACATCGGCCAGAGTCCGCACGCATGCCGGCATGTCCTGATAGACAAGCGACGCCAGCACCAGCGCGTCGACGGCGTTGAACGGTGCGTCGACGCCGAACGGGCGGGTCTCGGAACGTGCATAATCGATGATGTTGGGCGTCGTGCGCCTCCTTTCCGCCACGGCGGGGCTATGCTTGTCGTCCGGAGCCGCTAAGGGCCGGGCGGGTGACCGGTTACCCGTCAATATACCCGGTTCCCAACCCGCGCGAACCCAACAACAACCGGCGACATGCCCTGTTGTGCGTGGTCGGTGGTAAAAACGAAACCAGAGTCCAACGGGGAGGTTGTGCCATGATCAACGAAACATACAAAACCATGCTCGGCGGCAAATCGGTCATTCGAACCCTGAGTGAATACGCGGCCGCAAGGGGCACCGAAATCGGATACGACAACGTGTTCGACTATTCGCTGGGCAACCCGAGCGTGCCGTGCCCGTCCAGCTTCACCAAGGCGATGATCGACATGTACGAGACCGCCGATCCGGTCGCGCTCCACGGATACAGCCCGTCGCTGGGTAACCCGGAGGCGTGCCGCACCATCGCCGAAAGCCTCAACCGGCGTTTCGGCATGGATTACACGGCCGGCCACATCTTCCCGACGACGGGTGCCGCCGGTGCGCTCGCCCACGCGCTGCGGGCCGTCACCAAGCCCGGCGACGAAGTGCTCACGTTCGCGCCATACTTCCCCGAATACCATCCGTATGTCGAAGGCGCGGGCGCGCGGCTGACCGTCGTGCCCGCCGACATCGAGAGCTTCCAGATCAACTTCGCGGCGTTCGAGGCGGCGCTGAACCCCGAGGTGGCGGTCGTGCTCATCAACACGCCGAACAATCCCTCCGGCGCGGTGTATTCGGCCGAAACGCTCGACCGGCTCGCGGGTATCCTGCGGGCGAAGCAGGCCGAATACGGTCACGACATCTTCCTGATCAGCGACGAGCCCTACCGCGAGATCGTGTTCGACGGCGGCACGCAGCCGTACCCGGCCAAGTTCTACGACAACACGCTGACCTGCTACTCCTGGTCGAAGTCGCTGAGCCTGCCGGGCGAGCGCATCGGCTACGTGGCAGTCAACCCGCGGGCGACCGACGCCGAACTCATCGTGCCGATGTGCGGGCAGATCTCGCGCGGCACCGGCCACAACTGCCCGAGCTCCAGCATGCAGCTCGCCGTGGCGAAGATCATCGGCGAGACCAGCGACCTGAGCGTGTACGAGACGAACATGAACCTGCTGTACGATGCGCTGACCTCGATCGGCTTCGACGTGGTGCGCCCGGGTGGAACGTTCTACATCTTCCCGAAGGCGCTGGAAGCCGACGCGAACGCCTTCTGCATGAAGGCCAAGGAATACGACCTGATCCTGGTGCCGTCCGACAGCTTCGGCGTGTCCGGGTACTTCCGCATGGCCTACTGCATCGACACCGACAAGGTGAAGCGGTCGATTCCGGTGCTGGAGCGCTTTGCGCGCGAGGAATACGGATTGTAGGCGAAACCGCGCTCTCAAAACTCGCAGATACAGCACCAAAATGTCGATTCTGGGGCTGTATCTGCGAGTTTTGAGAGCGCGTTCCGTCCTAAGAGCATCCAGAAAGCATCAGAAAACATTCGAAAACCGTTCCGCAAGGTTGCAGGACGGTTCAACGTCAGGCGCAGGGGCCGCTAGGAAAGCCGTCGTTCAATGGAGTTAATCCAAGGAAAGGACGACGACCATGAAACCCCATGACATGCGACCCCATGCGAGCCCCGGCGGCTCGCGGCGGCGTCGACCGCCGGTAATCGCGACGAGGCGGATGGTCGCCCTCACGGGTGGCCTGTGCGCGAGCCCCGGCGGCATGGTGCTGATTCGGCACCTCTCGGCCGGTTCCGCTGGCTCCGGCTCCCCGCTGCTGTATTCCACCGGCGACATTCAGGTGAACAACGTCTCCGGAACCTCATCCGGCAGCCAGATCGCCGGCATGGAAGGCCTCAATACGATCCTGATCAAGGATTCGACGTTGGAAAGCACGGTCACCGGCAAAACCGCATCCGACCCGATCGCCACGGCATCATCATCTACCAGTCCACCTCGGGCGACGCGGAAGCCAGCATCGGCGAGCACGCCACGTTCCAGTCGGTCGATTCCACACTCAGCTCCGCCCATCGGATCGGGGTCGATGTTCTACTTCACCAACACGACCGCCGATGTGGTGCTGCAGAACACTGAGCTTGATTTCGACACCGGCGCGGTGACGCTCACGGACAACGCGGCGGCCGGCTCCGGCACGGGCACGGCGAGCGACGCCCCCATCACTGTGAATGTCGACGGCACGTCCACGTGGGCGGTGGCGAAGGATACGACCATTTCCGCGCTCAACGTCGCTTCCGGCGGCGACGGCAACGCCGTCACCATCGTGGCGAACGGCAAGACCGTGGTCTCCGGCAGCGGCGACGTGACCGTCACGGTGACCGGCTCGTATTCGACCTCGGTCTCGGCCGGGAGCGACACCATCGACCGCAGCGAGTTCGACAGCCGGTTCGGCACATCGACAGCGTGGACGATGGCATAACCATGGCGGCGTGCCAGACATCAACATCAGCAATCACTTCATCAGTCAGTTTTCAAAGGAGTCATCATGACCAGCAACAATAGCAACAATGTCAACAATGCGAATGGCGGCGAGAGCGGCAATGGCGCGGATGGTGCCATCGAGGGCGTCGCTATCGAGGTGGCGGCGAACGTCACCGGTTCGGAGCAGCGTCAAGCGGCTGTGAATGACGCCGCTGTGGCTGATGGTTCGGTGACTAACGGTTCGGCGGGCGGCTGGGGCGTGGAGCCCGGTTCCGCGGCTGGTCGGGCCGATGGTGGCCGGGCTGCGGCAGACAACGGCGGTACAGACGAGTATGCGGGGAATCGTGCGGCTGGTCTGGGAGACGCCGAATGGGCTGCCGGGACCGGGGCTGCTGGATGCGGAACCGCCGGATACGGCTCGGCTGGGTATAGGCTCGCGGCAGCTCCGGGCAGTTCCGGCTATGCGCCGAACGGTCCGATGCCGGGGAGCTACGGCGAGGGGTCGTGTGCGGCGTGGTACGCGCAGAATGCGCCGACGCAGGCAATGAATCCGCAGCCGGGGAATATGCAAGCGGTGAGTGGCCAGAACATGAACGCGCAGGACGCGAATATGCGAGGCGCGAATACACCAGATGCGAACGCGCAGGGCGGCCAGATGCCGTTGTATGCGGATTGGAACGGCCGGGGGCCGGTGCCTGGAGCAATGGGCGGTCAGGTCCCGACACCGAAAGGCTCGAAGGGCGGCGAACACGCGTTGAGCGGTAAGACGTGGGCATTGCTCGCCGTGGTGTCTCTGGTCTGCGGCCTCGTGGGCGGCGTCGGTGGAGCGCTCGCGGTGAACGCGCTGACCGACGACGAAGATGGCACGGGCAGCAGCCAGCAGATGCAGATGCCCGGAGGCATGGGACAGCCGCCCAGCGGCGGCCAATTCGGCAATGGGCAGTCTCAGCAGTATGGCGGCTCAGGGAAGTCGGACAGCCGGCTCGGCAGTGGTTCCAGTGGCTCCGGCAGCAGCTCCAGCGGTTCCGGTTCCTCGTACAGCTCCGACGGCAGTGATGTGACCACAATGTAAGCCATGAGCCGGGCAAGGCTCAGCGCGAAGTGAAAGCGTCCAACCGCAATCGCTGCCCCCCCCCCTATCTGCCCCCATCATCCTCGTCAAATTACGGGTTGAAATAGCCATTCTGGGCAATTCCCCGTGTGAAATCGCCGTTTTGAGCTCGAAAAACGGCGATTTCACACGGGGAATTGCGGATTTCGGCTATTTCAACCCGTATTTTCGCGTTCTGTTCGCCCTCCACAGCCCGTAAATGGCCCAGCCGGTCGGGCTTTACGGCTCATCCGGCCAGCGCATCGCTGACGAATCGGTCGACCGTCGACCAATGCGGCCCTTGCCTCCTCGGCTGCATCACGGCGCACGCCCTCCAGTTTGGCGCCGGGAACCTTACCGGCCCTGACCAGTTTCATCATCGAAAGCGGCGCCTGCGTGTCAAGGACGAATCGGAACATGAACGCCGACGTGGCCAGCGTCAACGCGCCTGCGGATGCCGCGGCGATGCCGGTGATTCGGCATCCGCGCCGTACCCGGCCGGCGCGTTGCGAGCGAAATGAGTCATGCCGATGCGTGAAAGCAGCCGGCGCAAACGCAGCGCAGCTTCCCCTGCGGATACCCTGTACCGACTGGATTCCAAGCCGGCTGCACGGCCCAAGTGCGGCCGGCATGCCCGGGAAGAGCGCGAAAGGCGAAAAATCCTCACGACCTCTAGCGAACCGCGCGAACGGTTGTTAGTGTTGATGCACAGACGATTTCGGTTGCCGCGGCAGGCGTGCCGTCAGCTGATTGACGCCGCGCGCCGAACGCCGCATATACCGCTTGGTGCGCACCAGACGTAGAGCGGCGGTCTCCAAAACCGCAGGTCGTTGGTTCGAAGCCAACCTCGTATGCCAGTCACTTGTTTTTCGGGGTCTGCCTCCGCCGACGCCCCGACCGGGACGCTTCGCGTTCCATCCGTCTATCGTCTCCGGGAGCCAGCCGCGCGTGCGGCCTATCATGGCGTCGGGTTCGGGGAGCTTGAGGTTGAGCAGGCCGCCACTGGTTATGCCGAGGCGTTCGGCGACCTGCTTGACGCCGAGAGATATGCAACCCGAGAACACGCGACACGCAGTGAATCTTAACGACCGCAGGACTAGGCAAACAACAAATGGCACTACGCAGATGCTCATACACCCACTGCCACCTGCCCGTCACCCGCGGCCAAGCATGGGGCCTCGGACATAACGACCGGCGCGACGGATACAACGGACCCGAACACGCGAGCTGCAACCGCAAAGCGGGAGCGGCCAACAGCAACCGCATGCGCGAACACTGGAACAAGCAAACAGGAAACAACGTGGCGACTGCGGGCCGGGTGAGCCTACTTCTTCTTCGGCACGTAGATCACAGTGTCGATCAGTTCTCGGTAGTGCGCGACGATCTGCGCGCGGCGGGTCTTCAGGCTGGCCGTCAGCATGCCGTTGTCTTGTGTGAACTCGTCGGGCAGAATCTCGAACTTGCGGATCGACTCGGCGCGAGACACGCCCTCATTGGCCTGATTCACCGCACGCTCGACTTCGGTGTGCACGATCGGATTGCGGGCCAGCGACGCCAGATCGGACTCCTCCTGAGCGCCCTGCGATTTCAGCCACGCGTTCGCATCGGCGAGATCCAACGTGACCAGCGCGGCCACGAACGGCTTCCGGTCGCCGATGACCAGGCACTGGTTCACAACCGGCGATGTCATCACGGCGGCCTCCAACAGGCCGGGGGAGACGTTCTTGCCGCCGGCGGTGATGATCAGATCCTTTTTGCGGCCGGTGATCGAAATGAAGCCGTCCTCGTCGATGTCGCCCAGATCGCCGGTGTGCAGCCAGCCGTCGACGATCTGCTCGGCGGTCACATCGGGATGGTTGTGGTATCCGCGGCAGACCAGATGGCCGCGTACGCACAGTTCGCCGTCGTCCGCGATACCCGCGGTGACGCCGCTCATCGGCATGCCGATCGTGCCGATCCGATTGTTCTCCGGCAGGCTCACGCACACCGGCCCGCAGGTCTCCGTCATGCCGTAGCCCTCAAGCAGCGGCATGCCGATGCCGTTGAAGAAGTGCGAAAGGTTGGCGTCCATCGGGGCGCCGCCGGTGATGGCGAAGTCGGCGTTCGGGCCGAAAATCGTGCGGATCTTCTTGTACACCACCAACTCGTAGAACCCGTGGGCGAGGCGCCCCCGCCACGGCAGTTTCTCGCCGGCCTGCTCGGCCTTCGACCAATCCCGCGCCACGTCCGCCGCACGCAGGAACATCTTGCCGGCGATGCCCTTGCCGGCGCGCTGCGACGCTGCGTTATACACCTTCTCGAACACGCGAGGCACCGCCAGCAGCAGCGTCGGGCCGAACGACTCGAAATCCTTGACGATCGTCTTCATGTCGGAACTCAGTCCCAACGTCAGCGTGCCGCAGAAGCTCAGCAGCTCCATGAACCGCGCGAACACGTGGCTCAGCGGCAGGAACAGCAGCAGACGGCGGTCGGGCCACGCGCAGGCGCGGGGCATGTACTGCATGGCCGACAGGCACAGGAACGCCAGATTGCGGTGCGACAGCTCCACGCCCTTGGGGGTGCCGGTGGAGCCGGACGTGTAGACGATCGTCGCGAGGTCGTCGCCGTGGGCGTCGTTCTTGCGCGCCCAGAACTCCTCGTCGCTCACTTCCTTGCCATACGCCTGCAAGGCTTCGAGCGCGCCGGCCTCGATCACGAACACCTTGCGCAGCGACTGCACCTCATCGTGGATGGATTCGATCTTGTCGCGCTGCCCGTCGTCCTCGGCGAACGCGATCGTGGCCTGCGAATCGTTGAAGATCCAGCTCACCTGAGCGTCGGAATTCGTCTCGTAGACCGGGACGGTGAGCGCCCCGACCGCCATGATGGCCATGTCGAGCGCGGTCCATTCCCAGCGCGTACGCGACACGATTGACACGGCGTCGCCCTTCTTCACACCCAAGCCGATCAGGCCCTTGCCCAGGGCGATCACCAGGTCGCGGAACTGCGTCGCGGAGAACGACTTCCAGCCGCCGTCCGCCTTGTATTCGACGGTCGAGCCGTCCGGGTCGCGCTGGGCGCGGCGGTCAAGGAAATCAAACAGGTTGATATCGTCGTCGATCGGTTCCTTCAGCGGATTGGTGAACTCTTTGACCATGGTCGAGGAATTTACTGTCATACTCTCTTGAATACTCTCAGCGCGGTACAAAAACCGCGCGACAGGCGGCATTCGGGGGGTGGAGGGGTCGGGGAGGGACACCGAGCGTGTGGCGCGATGATGTCGCATCATGTGCGTCGCGCGTGGCTGGGGCTGTACGATGGGGGCAGATTTGCCAGTATCGCGCCTTCGGTGGCGCGGCGCGGTGATTCGTGGCCGATGAAGGTGACGGGCGGAATAGGCGAGGCGCGGGCGAGATACAGGCGAGCGGCATGAGCCGGAGCGAAGCGGCCCGAGCCGGACGGGAGCAATCATGAACATGCCGCCGGGCTGGTATCCGGACCCATCGGGCGATCCCTCGCTGACGCGTTGGTGGGATGGCGAGGAATGGACCGGTGATTTCGCGCCGGCGCAGCAGGTGACGCCGGATGGCGGGTATGGCGGCGGCCGGCAACCGTATTCGCCGGGCGCGTACCCGATGACGAATGGCGACCGCAACCTGCGTCTCGCTGCATTCACCCTCAACATCATCTCGATGGTCGCGTTGGGATGGACGTTGCTCCCGCTGGCATGGATGAGCCCGATGACGGTGATGAGTTGGGGCATCTACGAGGGCACGCGGGCCAACACCGTGGCGTTCGGTGTGTGCAACCTGCTGTTCATGAATACCATTTTTTTTGGGGGGGGGGCTGCCCGTCAGCAACAAAGAGCGGTGACCGATTCCGCGGAATTTCAGGCGTGTCGCGATTTTTGTCCCGTTTGTACAGGCGGTCGGGTAATGTATTCCCCTGTTGCCTGTCAAGGTGACATTGCGGACATAGCTTAGTTGGTAAAGCGCAACCTTGCCAAGGTTGAGACCGCGGG
>ERZ838483.2325-NODE-2325-length-11465-cov-24.343558_pt1 | contig 11465 bp, 7 predicted proteins | sample MGYA00519939_ERZ838483 | MGnify/ENA primary metagenome ERZ838483 (study PRJEB31850, sample SAMEA3708836) | human gut metagenome | biome: human gut; feature: human-associated habitat; material: faeces | place: China | collected 2014 ... | reverse complement strand
GCCGACCGCCAGGACTACGAAGTCGAGCTCGCGACGCTCGCCGAACGCGCCCGCATCGCGCGCGAGATCCACGATAATGTCGGGCACCAGCTCACGCGTGCCTCGCTGCAGACCGAGGCCCTGCGCGTCGTGCACGCCGACGAGCCCGGCGTCGCCGCCGATTTCGCCGACGTCAAATACACCGTTGACGAGGCGCTCCAGCTCGTGCGCGCCAGCGTCCACGCGCTCAACGACAACGCCGTCGACCTTTCCGTGCAGCTCGAACGCATCGTTGAAGGCGCGCGCTCGGACGGCGGTCCGCGGATTGAGCTTGAAGTTATGACCGAACATGCGCCCGCAAACGTCGCGAACTGCTTTGCGGCGGTCCTGCGCGAGGCGCTCTCCAACACCATGCGCCACGCCCATGCCAAAACCATTACCGTGCGGTGCATGGAGCATCCGTCGTTTTACCAGCTCATCGTTACCGATGATGGCGCAGACGCGACCCCGGCGAGCAGCAGCAACGTCGCAGAAGGCATGGGGCTCGTCTCCATGCGCGAGCGCGTCGAGGCGCTTGGCGGCACTTTCACCGCCGGCCCGCGTGCCGGCGCCGGCGGCTGGCGTGTGTTTGCCACCGTCCCCAAACAGCAAGGAGATGACGCCCGATGAGGCTCATAGTTGTCGACGACGACCGCTTGGTAGTCGATTCGCTCAAGATTATCCTGGGCGCCCAGCCGCAGATCGAAGTGGTGGGCACCGGAGCCGACGGCAACGACGCGGTGGCACTCTACGCCGAGCACGCGCCCGATATCGCGCTGCTCGACATTCAGATGCCGGGGCGCGACGGGCTTTCGGCGGCGCGCGAAATCCTTGAGCACGACCCCGCGGCACGCGTGGTGTTTCTGACGACATTCTCGGATGACGAGTACATTGTATCGGCGCTCAAGCTGGGCGCCCGCGGTTACCTGATCAAGACCGATGTCGCCGCCATTCCGCCAGCGTTGGCGCAGGTCATGGATGGCAAACGCGTGCTCGAGGGCAAGGCGATCGAAGATGTTGACTTTGACGGGATGGGCGACAAGACGGGCACGCCCCGCCGGCCCGCAGCCTTTGCCAGCCTGACCGACCGCGAGTTCGAAGTCGCCGAGCTCATCGCCCGCGGCCTCGATAACAAGGAGATCGCTGCCACCGCCTATATGGGCGAAGGCACCGTGCGCAACCACATTAGCTCGATCCTAGCCAAAATGGGCCTGCGCAACCGCACGCAGATCGCCATCGCCTACCTGCGAGGGTAATTACCCAACAACCGACCACCCCGGCAAAGTAAAATGGCTGCCACCGATTTAATGCCATTTCAAAACTATGCCGGTTTACTACGATGAATCGACCACCTTCGACCACGGCAAATTGCGCGCTTCCAAAACCGCAGGTAGAACGCTTGCAATATTTAGAAAAATGCAGTCATGGTCGGGAATGCCGAATTCATCGTAGTAAACCGACATAGTTTTATTCGCGACGGCCCTGCACGAGTGCCTCCGCAAACCTCGCGAGACCAAAATGATCCGTTTTCTTCCGCCCACGGAGATCGGCTGACGGCGCCCACCACGAAATCGGCCCATCTACTACGTTTGACCCGATACCCCTGACCATAGCCGCGTTTCATGAAAAACCGCAGGCGTTCTACCTGCGGTTTTCATTTCGCATTGCTTGCCGTGGTCGAGGGCTGCCGCCTAAACATAGTAGATGGGCCCATTTCGTGGCAGACGGATCACGCGGCAGCCTTCGCAAGGCAAAAATGATCCGCTTTCCTCCGTCCATGGGAGATCAAGAGCTGTCACGGATATGGTGCCATTTCAAAACTATGCCGGATTACGGAGCTAAAGTCGGGGCCCTCATCCATACCTTCATTTTTTGAAAAACGGCAGGCTATCTACCTGCGGTTTTGTTTTTGCGATTTTCTATATGGTCGGAGGTTCGCCATCCAGCCCCGTAATCCGGCATGGTTTTGTTAGCGGCGGCCCAGCCGCGCGTTCAAGCGCGGGGCCGGCGGGGCAATTTTGCCCCGCCGGCCCGTCTACGCGTTATTCCGGCTTAGTTTCTACCGTGGGAGTCTTGTCCGCCGCAACCGGAGTACGGGCGGTGTCCATAGTCAGGCAGTGCTTGGGGCAGCTCTCGATGCACTCGCCGCACACCACGCAGGCGTACGGATCAATCGACCACGTTCCGCCCTTGCGATCGACCGCAAGCGCACCCGCCGGGCAGCGGCGAGCACACATGCCGCAGCAAATGCACACGTCCATGTCGTTGACGATGTGCCCGCGCAAGCGCTCGGGCGCCGTCAGCCCCTCCTGCGGATAGCACACCGTTACCGGCTGCTTGACCATAGAACCCAAGGCCGTCTTGGCAAATGTCAGCAAACTCATGCCGCGCCTACCTTTCCGTGCAGCTAATGCATGGGTCGATGGTCAGGATAATCATGGGCACGTTGGCAATGAGCACGCCCTGCAGCGCATGCGTCAGACCCGCCAGATTTTGCGACGTCGGCGTGCGCACGCGAAAACGGTCCAAATTCTTGGTGCCGTTGCCGCGCACATAGTAATACGCCTCGCCGCGCGGTTGCTCAATCACAACCTCGCCGCGCGCGCCGTCGGCCGGCGTAAGCTTGGTGCGCCCGCCGATCCCGTCGTGCGGAATCTTGCCCACAAGCTCCTTGATGATGCCCATGGCCTGCGTGACCTCGGCGCAACGCACTTGGCAGCGGGCATAGCAGTCGCCATCGGTAGCGACAACCGGCTCAAACGCGGCCAGATCCGCATAGGCGCCGTCGCCAAACATGCGCACGTCGTAATCCACGCCCGAGGCGCGACCGAACGGGCCGACCATCGAAAGCTCCAGCGCGTCCTTCTTGCTGATCGCGCCCACGCCATGCAGGCGCTCGCCGCAGCTGTCGTCGTCCAAAAACGTATGCACCAGGGCCTCGTAGTCGGGACGCATGGCATCGAGCGTCTGGACAATGCCCGCTAGCTCGGAGTCCTCAATGTCGTGCTTAAGGCCGCCGATCTCGTTAATCGAAAGGATCACGCGGCCACCGCACGTGCTCTCGAAGATCTTGAGAATCTGCTCGCGCAGGGTCCACGACCGATAGAACAGCGCCTCGAAGCCAAAGGCATCGGCGAGCAGGCCCAGCCACAGCAGGTGCGAGTGGATGCGCGAAAGCTCGTGCAAAATGGTGCGGATATACTGCACACGGCCAGGCACCTCGATGTCGAGCATGCGCTCGCAGGCGCTGGCATAGCCGCAACTATGGCCCACGGCGCAAATGCCGCAGATGCGCTCGGCGATATAGCCAAACTGGTGCATATCGCGCTTTTCGGTGAGCTTCTCGAGCCCGCGGTGCACAAAGCCGATCTGCGGAATTGCCTCAATGACGCGGTCGTCCTCGATCACCAGGTCCAGATGAAGCGGCTCGGGCAGCACCGGGTGCTGCGGGCCAAACGGAATAACGGAGCGATGTGCCATGGACCTTACGCCTCCTTTTTCTGCTTGTCGCGGGCGGCCTTGGCGGCAAGCGCCGCGCGGACCTTGGCCGCTTTCTCGGGGTCCATGGCGGCGAGCTTTGCCTCCATCTCGGCGGCTTTAAGTGCGGCCTTGGCGGCAGCTTCATCGTGCTGAGCATCGGAGCCGGTAGCCGCAGCGGACTGGGCGACGGCAGTGCCCGCAGCATCGCCGGCACCCGCAGCGCCCTCCCCCGCAGCAGCAGCGGCAGCGGCCTTCTCGGCTGCGGCCTTGCGCGCCTTGGCCTCGGCGGCGGCACGGACCTTCATGGCCTTCTCGCGCGCGGCCTTCACCTCGGGCGTGATGACGCTCATGGGTTCGGCAGTCGAAACCTGGTAGAAAAAACCCTTAAAGTCGATCTGCATGTCGGTGATGGCAAGACCAAACAGGTCGTGGGCCTCATTTTCAAACGGGAACACCGCGGGGTAATACGAGCTGATGGACGGAATCTCCTGGTACTGGTCGATGCCCTCGACCACCAGGTTCTCGATCGCATAGCTGCCGTCCTGCGCAATATGCTCCTGAGCAGCACGGACGTTGATAAACGTATAGACCAAGCGATACGAGCCGTCGTCGACGTTGCGCTCGGCATGCATTTGCACAAAGCGCGCGCCGACGCCCTTGAGCGCCTGGACATGCGGCAGGAGCTTGTCGATCCCGACGGTGATATAGATAGCCTTTTGCATTACTCGACCTCCTTTGCAGCGGCGGGCGTCTCAGCAGGTGCGTCGCCAGCGGCGGGCGCAGCAGGCTTCCCGGCAGGCGCGTCACCGGCACCGTCAGTCCCGGCCCCCGCAGCCACAAACCCGTCCTCGCCCAGCTCAACGCCACCATCCCAAGTAGCAGCGCCGCCCACGGTGAGCGGATCGCCGCCGGCGCGCATCACGGCCTCCTTCTGGTCCAAGATGCCGCACGCCTCCACAATGGCATCGATCACGGTCTCGGGGCGAATGGCGCACCCGGGCGCGTACACGTCCACGGGAATCGCGCGGCCCACGCCGCCGATCACGTTATAGGCATCGCGGAACACGCCGCCCGAACACGCGCAGATGCCGCACGCCACCACGCACTTGGGCTCGAGCATCTGGTTGTAGATCTGGCGCACGACGGGCAGGTTCTGGGCATTGACCGACCCCGTCACCAAAAAGATATCCGCATGCTTGGGGTTGCCGGTGTTGACCACGCCAAAGCGCTCCGCATCGAACAGCGGCGTGAGCGAGGCCAGTACCTCGATATCGCATCCGTTGCAGCTCGAGCCGTCGTAATGAATAACCCACGGCGAGCGCGACATTTTATGATCCATGGATGCCGCCTCCTAAATAAACACGTCGACGAGGATGGGCATAAGGTTGAGCAGGCCAAACACCAGCGCCACGCCCCAGCCGAGCTTAAAGCAGCTGCGCCAGGTGCTGCGCGCGAAGGTGTTGTCGATCAGCACCTCGACAAAGTACGTCGCGGCCATCACGACCAGGGCGACCACCCAGCTCACCGGGTTGTCCCAGACAAAGAACATGCCCACCCACATCAAAAACAGCACGGTCTCGCACCAGTGCATAAGGGTCATCTTGGCCAGCGTGCCGCCGCTCATCTCGGTGGCGACGCCTTGGACAATCTCCTGATGCGCGTGATGCGAGTACGAAAGGTCAAACGGCGACTTGCGCAGCTTGATGGTAAGCACCGCGAGCAGCGCGAGGAAAATGGGCGCGCTGTACACGATGATGGGGGCCGACTGCCCCGTCACGGCGATGGAATCAAAGCTGTCGGTGGCAAGGTACAGGCCCACGCTCATCAGCAGAACGGCGGGCTCGTAGCTCATGACCTGCAGCAACTCGCGGTCGGCACCGACCTGGGCAAACGGGCTTTGCGTCGAGGCGGACGCCAGCACCACAAAGATCGCGGCGAGCGTAACCATAAAAGCGCACAGCAGCGTGTTGGAGCCCGACACAAAGATGCCGCCGCCCACGACGGTAAAGATGAGCGCGCACGCCATATAGGTATCGTCCATGGTGTTTACGCTGGCAGGGGCCTTGCGCAGCAGCTTGGCAACGTCGTAGAAGGGCTGCAGCAGGCGCGGGCCCACGCGGCCCTGCATGCGAGCCGAAAGTTTGCGGTCGATGCCGTCGATCAAGCCGCCCGCAAGCGGCGCCAGCAAGGCAAACGCCACGGTGCCAATAAAGATGCCCACGACGCCCGAACCTTCGAAATACTTGCCGCGCAGCACCGAGGGCGCGCTCATGGCAAGCCGCTCGGGCCCAATCCATGCGCAACACAGCAGCGCAAACAAGATAATGCTGCAGCATACGACGCTACCCGCGGGGCCAATACGCTTCTCGCCAAGGGCGTCCTCCGAGTACCAATTGCGCTTTTCGGCCTTCACCTCGTGTCCCATCGAGCCGCGGAAATGGCGATATTTGTCGGTTCCCACGCCCGAAAGGTACACGTTGACGTGCGGTTTGTTGCTCACGCGGAATGACGTCAGCAGCACCACGGCGATAAAAGCCACGATAACCACCATCAGATACATGGCGTCCTTGCCAATAACGTACGGCACGCGGCCAAACACCATGGCCAAGTAAGGCGACACCAGACCGCTCGAGATAACCGGAAACGCCACGCAGCACAGAATCAGCAGCGCGGCGATGGTGTTGAGGGCCATCCATTCGGTCTTATGGACATTGACCTCAACGTTTTGAGCCGTGGGGTCGACGCCCGAAAGCTTGGCAAGCCACTTGCCCCAGAAGTAAAACGTCGCGGCCGAGCCAAAGGCAAGCACCATGATCATGAGCACGTTGCCGGTCTGCGCAAACGCCACCAGGGCGCCCCACTTGGACACGAGCATGCCAAACGGCGCCACAAACATGCCCATAATGCCCAGCATCATCAGACGCGTCAGGTGCGGCATGCGGCTGAACATGCCGTCCATGTCCTCGATATTGCGGCTGCCGATATGATGCTCGGCCGTGCCCACGCACAGGAACAGCAGCGACTTGGCCACCGTGTGGAACAAGATCAGGAAGATGGCCGCCCATACGGCCTCGGGCGCGCCGACACCCAAGCAGGCACTGATGAGGCCCAAGTTGGAAATGGTGGAGTACGCGAGCACGCGTTTGGCGTTGCTCTGCGAGATGGCCATGAGTGCAGCGAGCAAAAACGTGATGGCACCCACACTCGTGACCATAAAGCCGGTCACGGGGTAGATGGCATAGAGTGGGCTCAGCTTGACCATCAGGAACACGCCGGCTTTGACCATGGTTGACGAGTGCAGCAGGGCGCTCGTGGGAGTGGGTGCAACCATGGCACCCAACAGCCAAGTGTGGAACGGCATCTGTGCGGCCTTGGTGAGCGCGGCGAGCGACAACAGGATGACCGGCATCACCAGCAGCGCGGACTGCGCGGTTCCGGTGCCGGAAAGCTCGATCATGCCCGAGATGGTCAGCGGCATGCCGTTAACGTGCAGATACATAAGTCCGGCCAAAAACGCGATGCCGCCCAGCATGTTGAGGATGATTTGGGTAAAGGCGTTCTTGATGGCCTCGGGCGTACGCGTGTAGCCAATCATAAGGAACGAACACACGGTGGTGATTTCCCAGCCGCAGAACAGCCACTCAAGGTTGTCGCTCGTCACGATGACGAACATGGCCGAGAGGAACAGGAACATGAGCGCCAGGAACTGCGGGCGACGGTCGGGCGCGGTCTGCCCGCGCAGCGCGGCCTCGTGCTCGTCATGGGCCTGGAAGTCCTTCATGTAGCCCAGGGCATACAAGCAGATTAGACTGCCAACGATGCCGACGGCGAGGACCATGATCACGCTCATGTAGTCCAGGTAGAGTGGCGTTGCCGTGACGGCTTCGGCCGCGGGCAGCGTCATGGCTGCAAAGGCGAGCGAGCCCACCAGCTGGACTATGCCGAGCACCGTGGTGAGCGCGTTCCTATATTTGTACGCGTTGTACAGGATGACAGCGCACAGGATGACGTCGATAACGGAACTGATGATCGAGAGCACATGCGAGGTGCCGGGGGCAACCTCAAAGCTCTGCGGACCCGTGCCAAAAAACATGACGGCGACTACAACTGTCACCGCCATAATAATGCCGGAGCCTATGAGCCCCGCCGCATCGCGGGCGCGGTCACCGCGCGCGAGCAGCATGCCCAGCGCCGGTACCAGCGGAAACAGGGTAAGGAAATACAGTAGCGTCATACCATCACTCCCCCATGCTAAAACGCTGCAATTGTTTAACGTTATAGCTCAGTTGAGGAGTAGCGGCGGCGGGTTTTCGGTCAACTGGGGAGTTTTAGGCGTACGGGGTAACGAGTCTGTCCGCTTTGGAGCAGAGAGGCGACGCTCCCCCTATCGCGGCGGCGGGCGCACGGGCCACTGCGCGCGGTTTATTAACCACTTTGGAGGATGTTCCAGTAGGCTCACGACGGTCCAAAAAGTTGGCGCGGCAAGAAAAATGCGCCCCTGTGGGCGCACCATCCCGTTCGCCATTCCGCCTTTTTAACGCGCGGCTTATCAACCAGCGCGGACTCACCGCTCTCGCGATACTGGCGGCACCAAGCCTTGACCGAAGACTCGCTGGGAATCTTGTGCTTGATCATGGCCTCGCGAACCGTTAAGCCGTTTTCCAAGCGGTCCTTGACCACGGCGAGCTTAACTTCGTACGAATAGGTGTGATGATGCGAACCGGCGTTGAGAACGGCGTCGGCACCGCCTACGGCATACGCGCGGGCCCACTGACGAGCCGTGGCCTGGGGAATGCCAAGCTCCGCGGCGAGGGCGCGATGACCGACCCCCTCTTGGAGGATCTCGACGGCGCGCTGCCTAACCTCGGGCGCATGCGTGCGAGTCCTAGTTGCTTCCGACATACCTGCCACTTCTTAGCCTTAACCGTTAATCTGCTTTCTTACGTGCAAGTTAGATAGTAGCATTTTACTGTTTGCTCAAAGCAGTTAATTAAAATAGACGCGGCGTTATCTGGGCATTTGCCATTTATTTGCGACAGTTCTTTACATTTAATTTACGCAGCTAGTTAGCTCGCAGCTCATTGAGCGTGTTTTACCAACCAGATTGGTATCTTTTTGTTTCGCTTGGTATGGTCTTCATAATTATTAACCCCTCTAGCCTCTGGGCTAGCATGTCAGTCTTCCGCGTACTTTCCAGCTTTCCACTTAACATTCCAGCTTTCCACTTAACTTTCCAGCTTTCTACCCAGCTTTCCACCTTAAGTGTTAAGTTAAGTGGGAAGTTGGAAAGCCTGGTGGAGGGGTCGGGAGAGCTAAAACACCTTTCTCCAACGGCGGCTGGACAGTTAGTTCAGATACGTATTTTTCTATGCTGATAAAGCTGCGCTATGGTCCCCGGAGAGGGTTCTTTGGCGACTCATTGCACGCAAATCGAGCCCAGATAGCTACCGAATCCTAGTTTTGAGCCCCTTTCTTCCCCAAAACGAGCGCCGGATGCGCCTGCTGCGGTCTGGAATTATACGTATCTGAACTAACTGTCCAGCGGAGTCCAAGACTGGGATCGCGCAGACTAGAAAGGGGGCGGCAACCGGGTGGTTGCCGCCCCCTTTGCGAAGCCAGTTGGCTTCGGAACTAGTGGTCGATGCCGTTGAGGTTCACCCTCGTGAGCGTGTAGGTCACATAGTCGGGCGATTGAGGCTTTGCGCTCGCCACGTCACCCTTGACCAAGCTCGCTGTCATCACCAGACGATAGTTCGCGTAGAACTGCTCACGCTGTTCAACCTGCGTGTTGACCTTAACGGTAAAGGGCAGGCTAAACGTCGTATTACCGTTCTTCGTTTTGAACTTGCCGTTCTCCTTCGAGTCAGTGAAGGTGATCGTGCTACCGGAGGGAGCGACCGCGGCAAGCTTACTCTCCGTCACTGTTACGTAGTTGGAGATATCATCCGTTACGCTCTCATACGTGCCGTCGGTTCCGCGGCGCTGAAGCGCGAGCGTGTACACAACAGAGTCTGCGTTCGCAATTGCCTCGGCGGCGTTGCTGAGTCCACCCAGTTCATACGTGGCACCCAGACCAATCGTGCCATTCGCGATCGGACGCAGGTCGTCCACGTTAATACCAAGCTGCGACTTATCTGGCGCAGAAAGCGTAATGGTCGTATCACCCGTGTCCATGCGATAGTACCCGACGTTACCGCGCTTCGTCTGCGTCAGGCTCGAGGTATTAAGGCCTTCCTTACGCGTCGAAAGCTTGGCGGTATAGGACATCTTGGTACAGGCGTCCTCGCCAGACTGCTTGGACAGGGAGATAACCTTGTTGCAGCCGTCCGGCGTAAGGCGAATCTCTTCCACTACCGTACGCACGGTAAAGGATCCGCCCGCTGCACGCTTGCGGATTCCGGCAAGGTCATGGTCGAGCGTGAGCCTCAGTGAGTCATCACCCGTATCCGTCACAATCTGTGTAAACGCAGGCGTCGAAGCGTCATACGGCTCCCAATCGCTGCCACTCCACCTGTAGTTCTGATTGCCGATGGCAACATAGAACTTCGCAATTGCCGAAGTTCCGCTCGGGAAACTGCTTACTCCCATTAGGTTGTTGTTGGCGCCATAGCGACACAGCGATGTATCGAGCTGATAGAACAGATGGTCGCTCTCTGTATAGTATTGGCTCGGGCTAAACGTAACCGTATCCATGACATCGAGAGAAAGAACGTAGGCGGCACCGTCCTCCGACTTCGAAACCGGAATGCACGCCCCATCTTTTTTGTCGACTACATTCTGCTCATAATTGGACAAGATGCTGTATGTCGATGCCGTACTGTTTTGAATATCGTCGCTGCCATCGGTGCGTAAAACATGATGCAGATTCCAAGATATGCGGCCACCCGAAGAATTCGAGTCAATAGACGAAGCCGTAAAACCGTTGATACTAGCTTGCGTCACGCCGTCGCCCGACTTGGGCACGTTGACAACTAGGTAGACGCTCTCCGATGCACGCTTCTCTCTGCCGGTATCCTTCTCCTTGGGTACCTTTAGCGTATAGCGACTGTTGCTGGGAACGTCAGCACCCGCAACCTTAAACAGCGCCCACTTGCCATCGAGTTTCGCTTTAGCGGTCGCCTCTGCCTCGTTATCACACACGGTCCATGTGCCGGCGCCATCCTGCGTGGCCGACACACCCAAGATCTCGCTCAGCCATCGCTCCTGATATGGATTGCCCGCAGAATCCTTAAAGCCGTCGTTTCCGCTCAGGGAAACGCTCGTTGCTCCGCCTTCGCCCACCGTATAGTGATACTCTCTGCCACCGGCCTTGCCATCAACGTTCGCATCGATGAGCGTAAGCTGGGTGCCCTGGGGCAACCTTCCGTCGGCACCATTGAAGAGGATACTCTTGCCGAGCCCCTTCATCGAGCCGCCAGCAGCCATATAGCTGTCCCAGCCAAAGTCGACTTCCTTCCCATTGGCAGAATTGTATGTCCAGGTAAGCAGACCCGTCATCGGCTCGCCAAAGCTCGTAAGCACGTGTGCATCTTTTCCAAGGTTAGCGTAGTCTTTTTCTTTAAATTGAGTGCCGTAATCATACGTTGCAGTGAAATCGATCTCGAGCTTGCGCTTAACGATGATCGGCACCTGAACGTTGTAGCTCTGACCCGCCTCGGTAAAGGTAACGGTCAGGAGCGTAAAGCGACCTTTGCCGTTGTCCCAATCGGAGCTTGGGCTAAACGACATATTGTTCTTGCCATTGTTCACTACGCGAAGCGTGGGATTGTTCGACGCGTCACCGTCTTTAACGAACACACCGTCCTTGAGTTGGAAAACCTCTGCTTTGGCCGTCACGTGCGGATTGGTGCCATTCTCGTTATTCAATCTGCAGGCATCGGAGAAGCCGCCGTTCGTGACGATGTTTAGATAGCTCTTGACCGTCGTGTTGTCGTTGCCAGAGATCACCAAAACGGGGAAATCCGCTG
>ERZ838483.2310-NODE-2310-length-11626-cov-2.920923_pt1 | contig 11626 bp, 9 predicted proteins | sample MGYA00519939_ERZ838483 | MGnify/ENA primary metagenome ERZ838483 (study PRJEB31850, sample SAMEA3708836) | human gut metagenome | biome: human gut; feature: human-associated habitat; material: faeces | place: China | collected 2014 ... | reverse complement strand
CACCTCCAGCATGGACAGCGCGCACTTCGCTTCCGCGCCTTCCACCAGCGCGGCCTTCGCGGGCGCGGTCATGCCGTCGTCAAGCTGGATACCCTGCTCAAGCTGGGCCAGCTGCTCGGGCGTGGGCTTGCCGTTGACCAGCGCCAGATAGCGCTTCTCCACGTGATGACGCGGGTGCAGAAGGCCGTTGCCCAGCTCGCCGTCGGTGCTGAACAGCAAAAGCCCCGTGGTGTCGAAGTCCAAGCGCCCGATGGGGAACAGCCCCGGGAAGCGATCGGTGGGCACGAGCTCGGCCACCGTAGGACGACCCTGCGGGTCGGACATGGTGGTCACGTAACCGGCGGGTTTGTGCAGCATGATGGTGACGGGGCCGCCCTCCAAGCGCACGGGCACGCCGTCGACCGCCACCTGGTCCACAAGCGGGTCCACCTTGCTTCCCAGCTCGGTAACCACCTGGCCGTTCACCGTCACGCGCCCGGCCGTCATGAGATTCTCCGACCCGCGACGGCTTGCCGCGCCGGCGCGCGCCAGGAACTTCTGCAGGCGCATGGGCACAAGGCGCTCCTCAGGCTGCGTTTGGTTGGGTTTGAGTTGCCTGATCATGATTCTCCCATCACAGGTCGGTCGAGGTTTGCCGGGAACCGGTTACTCGTCGTCGGTTTCGAATCTCAGGTTGTCGAAGTCGATCTTCTCCACCAGCCCGAAGCTTTGCGCCATAGCATCGGCGAGCATCTGCTGCGCGGCATTGCTCGCCGGACCATCGCCGTCACTCTTCTCCGAGGTCAGTGCGACGCCGGCGCCTTCGTCCTCGAAATCGAACTGCAGGCCGTCGAGCGGATCGGCGGCTCCCCCATCCGACATCTGCGCCTCGGGCGCCACACGCGCCTCCTGCCCGCCCGCGCTCAGACGCTCGCGGATGAGCTGGCGCGTGGCGTCATCGGGCGCAAACTCGTCCAAATCGGGAAGATCGCGCACCGAGCGCAGCCCGAACTTCTCCAGAAAGCCGCGCGTGGTAGCGTACAGCGTGGGGTTGCCCGGCGCGTCAGCCTGGCCCGCTTCTCGGATTAACCCCTTCTCCACCAGGGAGTTTATGGAGCTGTCGGAGTTCACGCCGCGAACGCTGGCAACACCGGCGCGCGTGCAGGGCTGCAAATAGGCAACAATGGCGAGCGTTTCCATGGCCGCCTGCGAGAGTTTGCGCGTGTCCCACGACAGCACGTACTTCTCCACCAGGTCATGGTACGCCGGGTGCGTGTACAGCCGCCAGCCGCCGGCCACCTCGCGCAGCTGGATGCCGCGCTGCTCGCGCTCCAGCTTCTCGCGCAGGTCCACCAACGCCTGCTCGACCAGCTTCGGGTCGGCCTCCAGCATGTCGGCAAGCTCGATGACGCCGACCGGTTCGTCGGTGACGAACAGCATGGCCTCTATGGCGCCGCTCAGCTGCGCCTGATCAAGTCCCTCGAACATCTATTCCTCCCCAACCGACGTCAGCGCGTCGTCGCCATCCAGCAAAAGCTCGCCCGAGCCCTCGATGTACTCGATGTCGATGTCGCCGAACAGCCGGCTTTGTTCCACGCGCACCATGGAACGCTTGTACAGCTCGAGCACCGCCAAAAACGTGACCACCACCAGCGGCGTGGGGGCATCCTTGGCGATCAACTGCGAGAAGCGCAGCTGTTTGAGGTTGCGGATGCGCTGATGGATGGCGCGCACGTGCACCTCCACCGGGATGGGCTTCGCAGCGATGTGCTCGCTTTCCAGCAAAAATACCTCGCGCCGCGCCAGCGCACGAGCGGCAAGCAGCGCAAGAGAGTCCAGCGACACGTCACGCAAGAAGTCGGGCATGAGATTTAGAAAGCACGCTTCAGGTCCGAACGGGCGCGGATGCATACGGCCCTCGGCGACGAACCGCGCATGCAGCGCCGCAGCGGCGTTCTTGTACTGTTTATATTCCAGCAGACGCTCCACCAGCATGTCGCGCGCCTCGGAGGGCGCCAGCTCGGCAATGTCGTCCTCCACCTCGATATGCTCGCGCGGCAGCAGGCTTTGCGCCTTGATCTCCAGCAGCGTGCTGGCAACCAGCAGGAAATCGCTGGCGACGTCCAAGTCGAGATTCTGCATGCGGCCCACTTCGGCCAGGTACTGGTCGGCGATCTGCGTGATATTGATGGCGCCGATGTCAACCTTCTGACGGCTGACCAGGTACAACAGCAGATCGAACGGCCCCTCGAAGCTGTCGGTGCGAACGCGATACGACACGATGCCCCGCCGCCCCTACGAAATGGTGAAGGGGAACAGCAGGTTGCCCAGATTGCCGGCGGTGACGTCCAGGTAGATGCCGAACACGTTCACGTGGATGATATACGGCAGCAAAATAGCCACGATCATGAAGATCGGGAACGCGTACTGCTGCACCTTGTAGTACTTCGGCAACCACTTCACAGGCATGAAGAACGCGAAGATGGAGCTGCCGTCCAGCGGCGGGATGGGCAGCAGGTTGAAGAACATAAGGTACAGGTTGATCAGCGCGAACATGGGCAGGAACATCAGGTAGAAATAGAAGAACGCCTGGCTCTGCACCACCCACTGCGCAACGGGGGCGAACCCGTAGAGAACCCACGCGACCACGCCCGCCAGCACGGCGAGCAGCAGATTGGCGGCAGGACCGGCCAAACCCACGATCAAGTCGCCCTTGCGCGGGTCCTTGAAGTATGCGGGGTTGTATGGCACCGGCTTGGCATAGCCGAACACGGGCATGTTCATAGCCATGAGCAGAAACGGCATGATAACGGTGCCGAACGGGTCGATATGCGCAAGTGGGTTGAACGACAGGCGCCCTGCGCGCTTGGCGGTGGGGTCGCCTAGTTTCCAGGCAGCAAAGCCGTGCGCCATCTCGTGCAACACGATGGCGGGAACGAAGCTCAAAATCGAGCAGATGAGATAAGGAAGCTGTGTAGTCATAATCGCATTATTATAACGCCACAAACGCCAATGCGAAACCGATAACCGACCTGAAACCCATTCGTAACGCCAATAAGCACAAGCAAACTCGATAGACGCAGCACCGTGCAACTACGCAGCTCGCACGCAATCGCAACGCACAACACGTGTCCACCGGACGAACGCAAAGCGGGCGGGCGACCTTGGTGGCCGCCCGCCCGTTTGAAAGCGCTATCGCTTATCGAGAGACCTGCGCCCGGCGCACCGAGCGCTCATCTATCGCGAACTTATGCGTTCACACGCTCGAACTTGTCCATGAACTGGACCAGCGCCTCGACGCCGGCCTTGGGCATGGCGTTGTAGATGCTGGCGCGCATGCCGCCGACGCTGCGGTGGCCCTTGATGTTCTCAATGCCCGCGGCCTTCGCCTCAGCGATGAACTGGGCATCCAGCTCGGGGTTGCCCGTGACGAACGGCACGTTCATGAGCGAGCGGAACTCCTTCTTCGCCGTGCCGCTGAACAGCTTGGACTGATCAAGGTAGTCGTAGAGGATGGCGGCCTTCTCCTCGTTGAGCTTCTGCATGGCCTCAAGGCCGCCCAGGCCCTTGAGCCACTGGAACACCTTGCCGCACATGTAGATGCCGTAGCACGGCGGGGTGTTGGACAGGCTGCCGGCGTCGGCCTGCGTCTTGTAGCGCATGATGGTGGGCGTGAAGGGCAGCACATCCTCGCGGATCAGGTCGTCGCGCACGATGACGATGACCACGCCGGCCGGGCCGACGTTCTTCTGCACGCCGCCGTAGATCAGGCCGTACTTCGACACGTCCATGGGCTCGGAGAGGAACATGCTCGACACGTCGGAGACCAGCGGGATGTCGCCGGTTTCGGGCAGCTTGGTGTAGCGGTTGCCGTAGACGGTCTCGTTCTGGCAGATGTAGACGTAATCGGCGTCGGGGCTGAACGTGAGGCCGTCGACGTCGGGCACGTAGGTGAAGCTCCCGTCCTCGGAGCTGGCGATGCAGCGGGCGTCGCCGTAGAGCTTGGCCTCCTTGAAAGCCTTTTTCGACCAGTTGCCCGACACGATGTAGTCGGCAACCTTGTTCTGCATGAGGTTCATGGGGATGGCCGCGAACTGCTGCGTGGCGCCGCCCTGCAGGAACAGCACGCGATAGTTGTCGGGGATGTTCATAAGATCGCGGATGTCCTGTTCAGCGGTCTCGATGATGCCCTTGAACGCGGCGGAGCGGTGCGACATCTCCATCACGGACATGCCGGTGCCCTGATAATCGAGCATTTCCGCGGCGGCGGAGGACAGCACCTCCTCGGGGAGCACTGCCGGACCGGCCGAGAAATTGTACACGCGAGCCATGCTGAACCTCCTTGGGTTGACGAATGGGATAGCGCACCCGCGATTCGCGGGTCGGCGCCGAACGCGGAGCGCAAGCGCGTTCCGCATCGGTCTAGTATGGGCCTTTCGCATGTTGAACCTACCGGCGATACGGGATTTAAGGGCAAACGGCGAAGGCGCTCCGCAGGCGGCGGGTGCGGGCACGTGTACGGCTGGCGCGCGAAAGCCGGCGATTGACGCGTGGACCGGCCGCCGGATACGCCTGGCGAAGTCGCAGCTGACGGCAGACGAGTCCGTTGCCCGCAGCCGGCGCGCGAGCCGGAGGATGGAGAAACGATGGGAACTTTACAGCTGTCAAGTCAGCTGTAAAGTTTTGCGGCATACTGCAGCGTCAAATAACCGCACGGAAGCATGGAGCGAACATGAGCGAGCAGGTCATCGAAAACAACGCAGGGCAAACCGGCGCAGGCACGCAAGCGTCTGGCGCGGCCGGGCCCATCGCGACGCTCACCCAGGAGATCGCGCAGCTAAAAGAGCAGCGCGACGCCGTGATCTTGGCGCACTACTACGTGCCGCCCGAGGTGCAGGCCGCGGCCGACTACGTCGGCGACAGCTTCGCCCTGGCGAAACTGGCCGTCGACCTGCCGCAGCAGACCATCGTGCTATGCGGCGTGGAGTTCATGGGCGAATCGGCGAAGCTGCTCAATCCGGACAAGACCGTGCTTTTGCCCGAACCCGCAGCCGACTGCCCTATGGCGCACATGATCAGGGAGCCCGACATCGACCGCGTGCGCGCCGAGTACGGCGACGACCTGGCCGTCGTATGCTACGTCAACTCCACCGCCGAGGCGAAGACCTGGTCCGACGTGTGCGTGACCTCCTCGAACGCCGTCAAAATCTGCAGCAACCTTCCGCAGCGCAACATCCTGTTCATCCCCGACATGAACCTAGGCCGCTACGTGGCAAGCCAGCTTCCCGACAAGCATGTCATCCTGAACAAGGGCTATTGCCCGCGCCACGTGACCATCAGCGTGGAGCAGATCATCGACCTGGAGGAAGCTCACCCCGACGCCGAGGTCATGGCGCACCCCGAGTGCCCGGCCGACGTGCTCGCCGAGGCCGATTATATCGGGTCGACGAAGGGCATGATCGAGCACGCCGCCGCATCGGACGCGCAGGAATTCATCGTGTGCACCGTGGTCGGCATCATCCGCGAGCTCGAGCTGCGCACCCAGGGCACGGGCAAGCGCTTCCACTTCCCCGCCACCACGCCGCGCTGCGAGAACATGGACCTGGTCACGCTGCCGAAGCTGGCCGCATGCCTGCGCAACCCCGCCCCGTACGAGGTGCACGTCGGCGACAACCTGGCCCCCGCGGCGCGCCTGACGCTCGAACGCATGCTGGAGTACGCGGCAAAGTAGGCGGCGAAGATGAGCGAAAAGAACGAATTAGCTGGCGAAATGGGTGTTGCACCTGCGGAAACGGTGGCTTCCGCTGCAGCTCGCACGCACATCGATGACGCATGCGAGTCAACCGGTGACCGATTGCAACCGGAGTACGACGGCGCTACCGAGGCGCACGACATCGCCTGCGACGTGGTCATCGTCGGCTGCGGCGTGGCGGGCTTGTACTGCGCGCTCAACCTTCCCTCCACGCTTTCCGTGGTGATGCTGGCGAAGACGACCGTGGACGAATGTGACTCCATGCTGGCGCAAGGCGGCATCTGCGTGCAGCACGACGACGCCGACTACGCGCCGTTTTTCGAGGACACCCTGCGCGCCGGCCATTACGAGAACCGGTGCGAGAGCGTGGATTTGATGATCCGCGCAAGCCGCAGCATCATCTCCGACCTGGTGAAACGCGGCGTAGACTTCGAGCGCGACCAAGCGGGCAACCTACGCTACACCCGCGAAGGCGCGCACAGCCGCCCGCGCATCTGCTTCCACAGCGATATCACCGGCGACGAGATCACCTCCACGCTGCTGGCCCGCGTGCGCGAACTGCCCAACGTCCGCATCCTGGAGCACACCTGCATGGACGATATCCTGGTCGCGCAGGACGAACCCCAGGTCAACGCTGGGATGGCTGCAAGGAACGAAGCCGCAGCGCAGGGCGATGCGACGCAAAACGCGACCAACGTTGAAGATTATGGCTGCGCGCCGCTCGTTGCCGCTCCGTCGTCCACGCAGCGCGACGTCGAGCCCCATCAGCCGAAGACGCGCTGCCGCGGCGTCCTTGCGCACACCGTCAACGGGGCGCAATTGCGCATCTTTGCGGATCAGACGCTTTGGGCATGCGGCGGTATCGGCGGCATGTACCCGCGCTCCACCAACTTCCCCAGCCTCACCGGCGACGCGTGCGCCATTGCCGCGCGCCACGGCATCGCCCTCGAGCACATGGACTACGTGCAGATCCACCCCACCTCCCTGTACTCGACGCAGCCGGGCCGGGCGTTTCTGATCTCGGAATCGTGCCGCGGCGAAGGGGCCGTGCTGCTCGACGCTAACGGGAATCGCTTCACCGACGAGCTGCAACCGCGCGACGTGGTGAGCGCGGCCATATACCGGCAAATGGCCGCAGAAGGCTCGGAATTCGTGCGCCTCTCCTTCGCCAACATGCCAAAGGACGAGATCACGGGACACTTCAAGAATATCTACCAGCGTTGCCTGGAGGAGGGGTTCGACATCACGCGCGAGCCCATCCCCGTCGTACCCGCTCAACACTACTTCATGGGCGGCGTGCGGGTGGACCGCAACAGCGCCACGGACATGCCGGGGCTGTACGCTGCGGGCGAGACCGGCTGCAACGGCGTGCACGGGAAGAACCGCCTTGCCAGCAACTCGCTACTCGAGTCGCTCGTGTTCGCGCAGCGCGCCGCGTGGGATATGTGCCGCAAGCTGGGCGTGAAGGCGCCCGTCGCGCAAACCTACCCCGAGCAGCCCTGCGGCGCCGACGCGCAGGCGTACAAGCGCCTCTGCGCCGAAGCCGAGCGCAAAGCCCGCGAAAGCGCAGCGCACGACGGACCGCAAACCGCAACGCAAACCAGGCCGCAAAACCCTTCCCCGTCCGATACCGATCGCACCGCAAGCTCCAAGGAGGTCGTTTGCGCATGAACCCCATCACGCTGACAACCGTGGCCGAGCCGCTTATCCGCCAGGCGCTGGCCGAGGACATCACCAACGAGGACGTTTCCACCGCGTCCATCATGCCCGATGCACGCCCCGCCGCTGTGGACCTGATCGCGAAGGCCGACGGCGTGCTGTGCGGCCTCGATGTGTTCGAGCGCACGTTCGCCATCTTGGACCCCGAAACCCGCATCCAGTGCTTCGCCGCAGACGGCGACGGCGTTTGCGCAGGCCAGACGCTTGCGACGGTAACCGGCGACGTGCGCGTGCTGCTGTCGGGCGAGCGCGTGGCCCTGAACTACCTGCAGCGCATGAGCGGCATCGCCACCTACACGCACCGCGTGGCCGCGCTGCTCGAGGGCAGCACCACTCAGCTGGTGGACACGCGCAAAACCACGCCGAACATGCGCGTGTTCGAGAAGGAAGCCGTCAGGTGCGGCGGCGGACGCAACCACCGCTACAACCTCTCCGACGGGGTGCTGCTGAAGGACAACCACATCGCCGCCGCGGGCGGCGTGCGCGAAGCCATCGAGGCAGCGCGCGCCCACGCCCCGTTCGTGCGCGAGATAGAGGTGGAGTGCGAGACGTTCGCGCAGGTCGAAGAGGCAATCGCCGCCGGAGCGGACATCATCATGCTCGACAACATGAACCATGACGCGATGGCGGCCGCCGTCGCGTTCATCGACGGGCGTGCGAAGACCGAGTGCTCCGGCAACATCGACGCGCACAACGTGCAGGCCATCGCCAACCTAGGCATCGACTTCGTGTCCAGCGGCGCGCTCACCCACTCGGCGCCCATCCTGGACGTGTCCATGAAGCACCTGCGCATGCTGGACGGCAATGCCGATAGCACCGCGACCGCTGACGGCAACGCACCGGTCACCGATGCAAACCGGGAAAGCGAACAGTAGCCATGACAAAAGCCGAGGCCAGACGCGCATCGCTGCTCGATGCGCTTCGATCAGCCGATGCACCGGTATCCGGCGGTCAGCTTGCGAACACCCTTAACGTCAGCCGGCAGATCATCGTGCAGGACATCGCGCTGCTGCGCGAGGCAGGCGCAAGCATCGTGGCAACCACGAAGGGCTACGTGCTGGCAGATGCCGCGCAAACCGCAGCTCAAAACGCAACGCAAACCATGGCGCAAAACGCCGCGGAGCAACCGGCCATACACCTTGACGAGCCGGCCCGCACGTTCAAGCTGCACCACGAGGTCGAGCAAACCAGGGACGAGCTGCAGACGATCATCGCGCTCGGCGGTCGCGTGCACAACGTGTCCATCAGCCATCGCGCCTACGGTCGCATCACCGCACCTTTGGAGATCGCCAACCAGGCGGATATCGAACGGTTCATCAACAATATCGAAAGCGGGAAATCATCGCCGCTCAGCACCGCCACCTCGGGATACCACTATCACCTGGTGTCGGCGCCAAGCAGCGAGGCCCTCGAAGCCATCGGCCGGGCGCTCGCGGACAAGGGCTTCCTAGCCCCGCTGCTCCCCCACGAACAGAAGGGATAAGGAATTATTCCCAGCTTTCCGGCATGCCCTCGATCAACATGAACCGGGTCGATCCTGCCAAAACCAGTTCGTCGCCGGCGTGCACCTCGACCGGCTCCGCGCATGCGGAAGCGCCCGCGCGTGCCGGCTCCACCACCGTCTCGGAGCCGTCTTCGCCGCTGATCAGCACGGTGCCGTTGGAGCTTCCCAAGCCCTGCACGCACCATCGGCCCGCCTCGTTGCACCAGATGCGCAGATGATGGCCCGATACATCGGGCTCCACATCGTTGATGTCGTCAGGCCCCAAGGCCAACGCGCCGATCTCCACGCCGTCGGAGAGCGGCTGCACCCAGTGCAAGCCCCCGGAAACCAGACCTCCCACCATGCGCAAAAGGCCCAGCGCCTGCGCTTGCTCGCGCGGGTCCGCGGACGCCGTGCCAGGCTGTTCGCCCTGGTCCATAACGGCAGAGGGAACGGTTTCCAGCCTTCCACCGTGCACCGTCTTCACGTAATCGAGCACATAGGCGCACGCGCGTTTCACGTTCGCGCTGCATCCCGCCGCCACGAACAGCACCATGGCAAGCTCAGCGCGCTCCTCAACGCTGTAGCCCGCGCCGCGCGCCAGGCGCTCCAAGACGTTGCGATACAGCGCCAAGTCCTGATGACACTCGCGCAGCGCCTGCTCCATTAGCGCACCGCCCTGGTCCGTGACCAGCGACAACGCTTCCTCTGCCGACAGGCCCTTCCCATCGCGGGAGCGCAGGCGCGCCGAAACGCGCAGAGCTGCCACGCCCCAATCGCAAAAGTAGCGGTCCTGCAACGAGCCCACGGGGGCATGCACGATGAAGCGTGAAACCCACGTGCGGTCGTCGCAACGCGACAGCGGGCTTTTGCCGTCGGCAAGCGGGCGGCCGGACAGCACCAGACGCGCCAGGTCCTTATGGCTGATGCCGCCATAACGCTTCATGGTTTCGAACAGGGCGCCGCACGGCGTCAACTCCGTCGCCATCAGCCTCACGCTCCTTCGCTCATATCGTCATCCAACACATCGCGTTTGCCCGCAAACCGGGCATTTGCGCCCGAAGCCTCGCCTGCGGAGTCATCGACCTCGTACTCAGGTTGCGAGTCGGTGCCGCTAACCGGATTTTGTACATCGGCGGAAACCCCAGGCTCACAGCCATCGCACTCGCCTGCAATCTGCAGGTCGGAAACCTGCTGCTTTTCGTTCTTGCCGGTTTTGCCCGTTTCACCCTTACCGGCTTTGCCCTCAAGAGCAGGCGCTGCCACGTCCGAAAGCGCCACGGCCTCGTCGGAACCCCCCGACGGCAGCGCCTTACGGCGAACCACCTGGGGCAATGCCACATTCAGTGCGAAATCGGCCACCATGATGCACCAGCCCGCCGCCACGGCAGCCACCAACGCCATGTACAGCAGATGCTGCTGCGCCGCCGCCTCGAAGCGCATGTCGGCAAGCACCTGCCACAGCGCGGCGAACATGACCGCAAGGCCCGCCGTGCCGCGCAAAAAGCCCGCTGTGGTGCGCGAGCCGCCGAAGCGCAGCGATAGCCCCACCAACGCGGGAAACAGCGCCGCAACGGCCACTACAACCCCGGGAAGGCCGCCCGACCAGGCAAAACCCACCGCATCAAGCGACGCTTGCGCCCCATTGGCAAGCACGGCCGCCGAGACCGCAACCCCCGCCAACGCCGCCGCCGCGATGCCCTTGCACGCCATACGCACATGGGCCAGCGTGGAATCGGCAACGTCAAGCGCCGACGCGGCGAACCCGCCGGGCACGCACGGCACCAGCGGGCGACCGCAAAACGACCGCTCCACGTTGTCGGCGTAGTGAATGGAGAACGACGACAGCGCATCGCGAACCGCCGCAGCATCGGGGCGATCGGATTGCCCGCGAGCCAGGCAATCGCCCAACACGATACCCAACTGCTCATCCACGAAGGACAGCGCCTCAGCCGCCTCCGACACGCCCATCGGTGCAGACAGCTTGTCCTGCGCATGCTGCACCGCAACCGCCACCTCGGGTTCGCGCGCAAGCGCCTCGAGCAGCTCGTCGGCCCAAGCGTGTGCCATCACCGCAGCCGGCGCGGGAGCCGTCATCTTCGCGCGATATGGCGAAACGGGCGCCCCATCTTCCCCAACCGCATGCAAATCGTAGGGGGCCTGCCCGCACGCCAGCTGGTACACCACGCTTGCCGCGGCGTACACGTCGATCGCCGGCGATTTGCGCAACTCGGCCAGGCCCGGAATGTCATCGCTGAGCATCTCGGGCGGCGCGAAATCAGCCGTAGCGCCGCGGAACACCGCGTTCTCGCTGGTGAACGATGTGGAGCGCGACTCCGATTCGGCCGACGACCCGAAGTCGATGAGGTACAGATCGAACACGCCCTCGTCCACCTGCTGCTCCAAGGACAGCCGCGACGTGCGCACCATAACGTTGCGCGGGCTGATGTCGCGGTGCACGAACCCGCCTTCCACATACCCCATGCGCGCCACCAGGTCGAACAGGTCGCGGCCCAGGCGCGCCGCCACCAGCGGACTCACGCGGCCGCAACCGTCGACGGCAAGCTGCCGCCGCACGCGATCCAAGGTGATGCCCTCAACCCATTCCATAACGATGCACGGCACCCCGTCAACGGTGCCCCGGCCATACAGACGGGGGAAGCCCTTCAGCCCCGACAGCAGGATATGGCACT
>ERZ838483.2300-NODE-2300-length-11727-cov-3.544465_pt1 | contig 11727 bp, 9 predicted proteins | sample MGYA00519939_ERZ838483 | MGnify/ENA primary metagenome ERZ838483 (study PRJEB31850, sample SAMEA3708836) | human gut metagenome | biome: human gut; feature: human-associated habitat; material: faeces | place: China | collected 2014 ... | reverse complement strand
CCCATCACGTAGGCGCGCCACTCCTCGAAGCCCTCCTTGTCGACCCACTCGTCGACGAAGGCGTGGTCGACCAAATCCTCCTCGAAGAGCACCTGGGCCACGGCCAGCATCATGGCCAGGTCGGTGCCGGGACGGATGGGAATCCACTGATCGGCGAGGATCTCGGCGGACTGGGTGTAGCGCGGGTCGATGACGATGGTCTTCAATCCGTACTCGTGGGCCAACTGCATGTAGTAGGACGTCGGGCCGAACCAGGCGACCACCGGATCCATGCCCCACATGACGAAGAGCTTGGAGTTGAAGAAGTCGGGCGCCTCGAAACCGGGCATGGAGTTCTGCAGGCCGCGGGTGACCTTGGTGAGGTCAACACCGAGGTGCAGCATCTCGCCGGCGGCATGGCCCGAGGTGGAGTGCTCACCCCAGGCACCGAAGCCCGCCTCCCACCAGGGGGCCAGCGGGAAGCCGTTCTTCTCGAAGCTGGGGTACTGGGAATGGAAGATGCCGTAGGGGCCGTACTTCTCCTTGATCTCGATCATCTTCTCGGCGATGGTGTCCAGCGCCTCCTCCCAGGTGATCTGGACGAAGTAGCCCCGGCCCGGGCCCTTCTCGCCCACGCGCTTCATGGGATGCAGAAGGCGCGTGTCGGCGTGCAGCTCCTTCTTCCAGGAATGCCCCATGGCGCAGGGGCGCATCTGCACGTTGCCCTTCCACGTGTTCTCCCAACCGCAGTCCTCGCGGGAGTCGTTGGGGTTCACGGAGTCGTCGGGCTCGATAGCGATGATCTTCCCATCCTTCTCGTGGCACTTCAGCACGCAGGCCGAGTCCCAGCACCCGTTGGCCGGGCAGGACGTGTAGAAGATGCGCTCCCCCTCGCGGCGCTTTCGGCTGGACTCGATAATGCCTTGCTTGTCCATCGATTCCTCCTCTTCTCTTCTCCTCGTTTCCAAGAAGGCACAGAGAGGCTCCGCCGAAGGAGAGCTCGCCAAACCCGTTTCGCCTCGGCAGATTCCGTGCCTTTTGTTACATCATAGGAAGGGAGGGCTTATTGGTAACCTGTCAGTCACCGATTAGCCGTCGCGGTTGCTTGCAGGGGCTGCAAAGAATCGTTTACATGGAGGTTTTCCTTACAGGCCCCATCAAAAATCGCGCCACCCTTTTGGGCAAAGGCTCTGGACGGGCGCCCCTTCGGGCGGGTTTAATGTACGGAGCAAGTAATGAGCAAAATCCGGCCGAGCAGGGGGCTGAGCTGGATTGATGTTGAACGAGGCGGAACGCCACTGCCGACGAGGGGGTTCATGTTGTTCGACGATATCGAAGTTTTGCTCGTCCTCTCGAAGGCGAAGAGCCTCTCCCAGGCGGCGGGTCAGCTGTACATGTCGCGCCCCGGGCTGTCGCAAAAAATCGCCGCCATCGAGAAGCAGCTCGGTACCTCGCTCATCAATCGGACCTCCACGGGTATCTCGCTTACGCAGGCGGGAAAGGTGGCCGTGAAGTTCGCTCAAAACATGGCCGAAATGGAACGGGTCATGGCCGCGCAAATCGCCGCCATCGACGAGCATTTCCCGGCCAACATCACCGTGGGAATGAGCTATGCCGACGGGGTGGCCCTCCTTCCCCGGCTCGTCGCGCTCTACATGCGCCAGAGTCCCGAGGCCCGGGTGCACCTGGACGCCGGCTACGAGCCCGAGCTCGTCCAAAAGCTCGAGAATGGCGAGCTCGACTTCGCCATTCTCGAGAACCAGCCCACCGAGCCGGGCATCGTGACCGAATTGCTCGGCTACAAGAAACTCGTCTTCCTGGCGCCCGACAAGGCGCCCTACAACCAGACGCTCGGGCCGGTTCCCGTAGAAACGCTGCTGAAGTGGCCCATGATCGTCTACGAGTGGCATTCCGGCCGCCACATGGTGGGCAACCGCCATTTCCGGGAGCGCTACGGCCTCTCGCTGCGCGACCAGAACATGGTGGGCTGCTTCGACACCCACGAGGCCATGGTGGAGGGCGTGAAGGCGGGGCTCGGCTGGGCGACGCTGCCGGAGTGCATCGCCAGCCGTTACCGCAACGAGCCCGGTATCGTCCGCTTCAAGGTGGCCACCGACACCATGTGGTACCCCGTGTCCCTCACCTGGCCCTCCAGCAACTCCCCGAGCGACGAGGCACGCGCGTTCGCCGACTTCGTTCGCGAGAACATCCCCGAGGGCTACTTCGCCAACAGCACCGAGGCGCAGCTGCGCTCCTAAGAGCCCTCGCCGACCTTCCCTCTCGCAAGGGGATCGACGAGACGGCCACCCTGCTGCGCACACGCATCGTTGCTCTCTGCAAGGAAACCGAGCGCAACATCCGAGTCGATAGCAGCCGGTTCAAGCCCGTAGACATCACGCGCCTGCGAGCCTAGACCCCCCTACCCGATCTGTCTCGCGCATAGCTGGTCGCACAGAAGTCTCGGCTGACCGCAGGACTCCTTCGCCGACGGAGAACTGGAGAACGAACACCTGCTTGTCCGGCCGGGCCGTACCGTCATCCCTTCGGAATAGTTACACCCCGTTATCCCAGACTTTGGGATAACGGGGTGTAACCAAGTCGCTCTGATATTATCCGTTTGCACAATAGCCCAGCCAACGAAGCTCAACGCAGCAAAGCGGGCTCCTCATCGCGAGGGGCCCGCTTCTTTCTTCCCGCTGGGGGGAAGGAGGCTGCGATGGCGCGGCTAGGCCAGAGCGTACTCGGCTGCGTTAGTGCCGGCGTTGCGGCCGGAGGTGCGGATGTCCTCCATGAGGCCCGTGCCCGGGGTGCCGCAGGGATGCAGCTGGATGTCCGACAGGCAGATGAACTCGGCGCCGGCGTTCTCGGCGAGCACCATGCCTTCGCCCTGGGCGCAGGGCTTGATGTTGGTGAAGCCGATGGAGTCGTCCAGCACGACTTCCTTCCACACGCCCGTGTTCACCTTCTGGCGGTACTCGACGTTGCCGCCGAAGCCGCCGGTGGCGATGACCACGGCGCCACAGTTCACGGTGACCTCGTCCTCGTCGGCGTAGAGCGCCTTCACGCCCACGACCGCGCCGTCATCGTCCAGAATGAGCTCCTTGGCCTGCATGTTGTTGAGCAGCAAGATGGAATCGCCGTTGTTGTCGATGAACTCCTGGAACGAGCGGATATAGGTGTTGCCCGACGGCGTGGCCGGGTAGTGGCTGCGCTGGCCGAGCGAGCCGGTGGTCGAGCCGATCTCGTCCTGGAACTCGACGCCAAGGCTCTCCAGCCAGTGGACGGAATCCAGCGCGTTGTCCATGAGGAAGTGCGCGAGCTCGGGGTTGTTGGTGTTGTGGCCGCCCTTCATGGTGGTCTCGCAGAAGGTGGGGATGGAGTCCTCGAGGCCCGTCTGCAGGGAGGGGGGCAGCGTCGCGTCAGTGACAGAACGTGACCAACATGGTGTAGGGGGCGTTGTGGCCGGTCACCTCGGTGGTGTAGGTGCCCGCCTTCCAGGGAGCGGGGTTCGCGAGCTCCTCGGCGCGGCTGTAGGGCGCGCAGCCCGCCAGGCCGAAGCTGGCGAGACCGCCCCAGATGCCGAGCACGGCCGCGCCCTTGCAGAAGGTACGACGGGAGATGCCGTTCAAGGGAACATTGTCGGATGTGCGGGTCATGATGGGCCTCCTTCTAACGCTTCGCAGGTGGGAACCGGGAGTCGCTTGAAAGACCAGCCTGCCGAACTGTCGGACCGTCCAAGTGGCTCGAACGATTACCTCATGGCACAACTTTAGTGTGCGAGAGAGTCGTAACAGTCAGTCAACAAGCTGATGTTGGCTTTGTGCGCGAACGATGTAAGGAATCTGAAACCCTGTCGGCAATCTGTCAATTTAGCCATCTATTTGTTAGATTCGCGGCCCGAGGAGGCTGCTACCGCAGGCGCGCCGCCAACGATGCCGCCTCGTGGCCCAGCTGCCGGGCCAGGGCGAACCCGATCTCGTCGGCCTTCACCGAGCGCCATTGGGGGCGCCCCGCCTCGTCGAGCCCCGCGAAGCCCGTGGCCACCACGCCGCCGGCCAGAGGCGCGCCGGGCATGCGCGGGTGCACGGCGAGCATTCCCTGGGTGGCCAGCCACGCGTCCAGAAGCGCGAGCGCCCCCTCTCCCCCGCAGTTGTTGAGCCCAGCCGTGGCGAGCGAGCCGCCCACCTTGCCGGCCAGCACGTTCTCCACCATGTGGAAGGGGCGCGTGCGGTCCATGAAGTTCTTCATCCGAGCGCTCACGGTGCCGAAGTAGTCCGGCGATCCGAGCAGGACGACGTCGGCGTCCCGCAGCTTCTCGTAGAGGTCGTTCATATCGTCCGAGAGCGTGCAGCTCGTCTGGACGAGGCAGCGGTTGCAGCCGATGCAGAACTCGATGTCGAGCCGCGAGAGTTCCACCAGCTCGCAGCTCACCGGCACCTCGAGCGCCGCTGCCTGCTCGGCCGCGCCGTCGAGGGCCGCCTGCAGAAGCGCCGCGGTCCCCTTCCCGGCCCTGTGACTCCCATTGATTCCCAGCACTTTCATGGCAATCTCCTCTTCAACGAAAAAGGAGCCCCGGCCTTGTGGGCAGCGGGGCTCCTTTGCGACAGGTTCGGTTTTGCCGTCCCTGGCTCTTACATGTTGTGGAAAGCGTACTTGTCCGGGTTGTCCTTGACGTCCTGCTTGTTGTGCGGGTTCATCTTGAGGGTACCCATGATGCCGTCGTTGGTGTTGGAGGCCAGAACCTGGTTGCGGTTCTCCATCTTGATGACGTTCTCGAAGCTGGTGCCGTCGAGGGAGGTCTGCAGGCACTCCTTCGTCAGGCGCAGGCCGAACGGAGCGGTCTGCTTGCACATATCCTCAGCCATGGCGACTGCGGTCTCGAGCACGTCGTCGTCGGCGACAACGCGGTTTGCGAAGCCCCAGTCGAGCAGCTGCTGAGCGTCATGACGGGCAGGGTTCATCAGGATCTCGGCGGCACGAGCGTAGCCGACGATCTTGGGCAGGAAGAAAGCGCCGCCCATGTCGGTGCCGGTGTAGCCGATGGACAGGTAGCCGGCGTTCATCTTGTAGGACTCGCCCAGGACGCGCAGGTCGCAAGCGCAGGAGATGGACAGGCCACCGCCGACGGCGTAACCCTTCAGAGCACCGATAATCGGCTGCTCGCAGCGACGCATGTTCACGATCTGGTCGGAGCACATACGCTGCATGATGTAGAAGTCACGCTGGATACGGCCCATATCCTCCGGCGGATCAAGAGCCAGGTCGTTCAGGTTGAAGCCAGCGCAGAAGGAGCGGCCCTCGCCGGTCAGGACGATGACACGGCAATCCTTGTCCATACGGACCTTGATCAAAAAGTCGTTGAACTCAGCCATCTGCTGGTAGGACATGGCGTTGAGGTTCTGTGCATCATCGAATGCGCAAACGTAAACCGGACCACGCTTGTCGATCTTCAGCTTCTCATACTCGTAGGTGAACTCGGGCAGATGATAGCTTTCCTGATAGACGCTCATGGCGACCCCTTTCTTGAATTACTCAAGCTTTGAAAGTTTGTCCCAGACTTTGTAACTGTCCGGTGGACTAGATACAGAATGCCGCCTTTTAAAAGGTATTCATACGGACAATATTTCAATTTTGTGTCCATTACCTCACACATCTTGGAATCTGGTGAACGGATTCCGGAATTCGATAGATGCAACCTATCGATGGGCAGATTGCGCCAGAAAACGTCAATGGGTTCAAGCCGCACAAGGTCGATTTCGCTCGCTATCATGTATGTCAGCAAGGGGAACGCGAAACATGTGCTAGGCGGGATTATCGTAAACGCACATGCTACGTTCTAAAGATATACATCGATAGGGGCATGCGCATGAACCCAAATGCAAAGATCAGCGATGAGCAGTTTGCTGAGTTCCTTACCAAGGTCCGAACGCTTGCGGAGGGCCCGTTCGAGGAAATGCAGGAGGAAGTCGAGCAGACCAACGTCTTCCCGCAGCGTTTCTTCGATTTGGCTCGCGAGAACGATTTGTATCGCTTCGCGCTTCCTTCCGAGTACGGCGGCTGGGATTTGAGCGAACTGGAGATCTTGAAGGTGCAAGAGGAGTTCAGCCGCGGTCCTGGCGGCATGCGCATGCACCTTCATTACGCCGCCGACCTGAACTGGCGCATCCTCAACGAGTACGGAACTCCTGAGGTGAAGGCCGAGCTCATGGACAAGTTCCAGGACAAGAGCGTCTTCACCTGCTTCGCCTTGACGGAGAAGACGGGCGGCACGGGCGCCGATGTCCATTCCACCGCCATTCGCCAAGAAGACGGATCGTATATCCTCAACGGCGAGAAGTGGCTCATCTCCCACACCGATTGTTCGCAGTATGCATACGTGATCGCGGTCACCGACCCGACCGACGATAAGGATTCCCGCCTTTCCGCATTCCTGGTTCCCATGGATGCGCCGGGATTCGAGCTGGTCGAGATGCCGCACATGATGGGCTGCCGCGGAGCCGGACACGCGGGCTTGAAGTTCACCGATGTTCGACTTGACCCGAAATACCTGCTCGGCCACGAAGGCCAGGGCATGGAAGTGGCCATCCACTCTCTGTCCATCTCCCGCGTGCACATCGCCGCATCGAATCTGGGCATGTGCCAACGCATGCTCGAGATGAGCATCGCGCGCGCCAACGACCGCATCACGTTCGGCAAGCCGATCGCAACACGCCAGGCCATCAAGATGAAGATCGCCGATATGGCGGCCGCCACGCACGCGCTGCGTTGCCTGGTGTACGACTTCGCACGCGACTTCGACGTCGACCCGCACAACGACTACGTCGACGAGAAGGCGGCCATCTGCAAACTGAACTCCATTCAAGCGGTGAAAACCTGCTCGGATGAGATGCTTGAGATCTTCGGCGGCGACGGGTACTTCGAAAAATCCCCGTATGGGCCGACCGAGCGTTTATATCGCGACTGCCGTGCACTGTGGCTCGAAGAAGGAGCCCCGACCGTGCAGCGCATCACCATCGCGCGCGAATGCCAGCGTCTGAAGGCGCAATTGGGGTATTTGGACTAAAGCGCTTCTGCAAGGCATCGCCATTGCCTGGGTGTCAAAACGGCGATGCCTTGCCCTGTTCCAATTTGATTTTGTTTGTAAAGGCCGCGGAGGGGTCGCGGCTAGGTAGTTCATGCACTTTTTTCGAGGTAACGAGGAAGGATTGAGCAGCATGATCACAGGCCTGAAAATCAACGAGCAACGCAAGCAAATGTATTACGAGAAGGGGTATTGGGGGAAAGATACCGTTCTTGACGCATGGGACAACGCGGTCAAGAACTACGGTGAGCGCGAATACGTCGCAGACGATCAAGGGCGTCGCTACACGTATGCGGAAGTAGATGCTAAGGCATCGCGCTTGGCATCCTGGCTTAAGGAGATCGGCATCGAGGTGGGCGATGTCGTCACCATCCAGTTCCCGAACTGGGCCGAGTTCACCGTGGCCTATGTTGCCATTCTCAAAGTGGGCGCCGTGATCCACCCCGTGCCCAAGAATTACAATGACGCGGATCTGACCTACATCATGAACCTCGTCCACGCCAAGGCGTTCATCTGCCCGACGTATTTCCATCATACGGATTACGAGCAGCAAGCCATCGACGCCATGAAGGAATGCCCCAGCGTCAAGGCGATCGCCGTCTGCGATAAGTTCGAGCCCGCACGTTACGGCACCATCTCCCTGTCGACGATCTGCGCGACCCACGAACCGCTCCAGGAAAAGTCAGAGGCTTCCTCCGACGACGTCGTGGTCATCCTGTCGACCTCGGGCACCACGGGCAAGCCCAAGGCGGCCCTGTTGACGCATAACAACATGCTGTATTCCGAGCGTATCTTCGCTCAGGAGGCGCATCGCGGTCCGGACGATGTCATGTTCGACTGCTCGCCGCTCAATCACGCCGTCGGCTTCTGGCATGGCCTGATCGCCCCGATGCTGACCGGCGGGCGCAGCGTCTTGATGCAGCAGTTCTCCCCGCGCGAGGCCATCGAGCTCATGAACCGCGAGGGATGCACCTGGACCATGGCTTCCACCCCGTTTATCTACGACATCCTGAAGTGCATCGAATACGACAACGGACCACAGCTCGAGACGCTCAACCTGTGGCTGTGCGGCGGCGCACCGGTGCCGGCGCGCCTGGTGAAATGCGCGAAGAGGCATGGCGTGGACCTGTGCGAGGTGTATGGCTCCACGGAAAGCTGCCCGCATGTCTTCGTGCCGATCGACATGTGCGTGGAATGGAAAGGCGACTGGTCCGGCGTCCCCTACCCCGGCATCGAGATCAAGTGTATCGATGATAACGGCAACGAGGTGCCGGCTGGCGTGCAGGGCGAAGAGATTTCTACCGGTCCGCATCTGTTCGTAGGCTATCTGGACGAGCCCGAGCGCACCGATCGCGCGCTTGACGATGACGGCTGGTTCCACAGCGGCGACCTTGGCTTCATCGACGAGGAGGGCCGCCTGCGCATCAACGGCCGCAAGAAGGAGATCATCATCCGCGGCGGCGAGAACCTGAGCGCTCGCGAGATCGACGACGACCTGGTAGAGTGCCCCGGGCTTCTTGAGACGGCCACCATCGGCATGCCCGACGAGCGCCTTGGAGAGCGTATCTGCACGTTCGCCGTCGCCCGCGATGAGCACGAGCCCACGCTGAAGGAGATCACCGATTACCTGGAGTCTCAGCACGTTCAGAAGCGCCTGTGGCCCGAGCGCGTCGAGTACATCCCCGAGATCCCCAAGACCCCCATGGGCAAGGTGAAGCGTTTCGAGCTTGCCGAAATCCTCAAGGAGCGCATGGCCAACGATCCGAAATAACATCTGACCGAAAGCAATCCCGAAGAAGGACCGCATATGCGGTCCTTCTTTTGCTTCAACGATAAAATAGGCGCCGGTGGCACCGGCGCCTAAGCAACAACCTTATATCGAGCGATTAACCCTGACGATATTCCGCATCCAGGTTCTTCGCAATGGTCATACGCTGGATTTGATTGGTGCCCTCGAAGATCTGGAACACCTTGGCATCGCGCATGAGCTTCTCAACAGGGTAATCCTTGCTGAAGCCGTAACCGCCGAACACCTGGACGGCGTTGGAGGTGACTTCCTGCATGGCATCGGTGACGAACGTCTTCACGATGGCGCCCTCGCCGCGGACCAGATCGCCCTGGTCCATCAAACGCATGCAGTTGTTCACCATAATGCGGGATGCCTCGGTTTTGATGGCCATATCGGCGAGTAGGGACTGCACCATCTGGAAATCGATGAGGCGCTTACCGAACTGCTTGCGCTGCTGAGCGTAGGTCACCGCCTCATCGAGCGCGCGCTGCATGATGCCGACGCCCAACGTGGAGATGAAGGCACGGGAGAGGTTCAAGGCATTCAGAGCGATGCTCATGCCCTCCCCTGGCTGGCCGATGACCGCGCTTTTCGGCACGCGAACGTTGTCCATAATGACCTCGGTGGTGTCCGAAAGCCTGAAGCCCATCTTGTTCTCATGAGCGCCTGCGGACAAACCGGACGTGTCGCGGTCGACCAAAAACGCCGTGATGCCATGACCGCGCGCCTCGGGGTCGGTCTTGGCGAAGATGACGTAGATGGACGCGATGGAACCGTTGGTGATGAAGGTCTTGGTGCCGTTGAGCACGTACTCATCGCCATCGAGCACGGCAGTGGACTTCATGCCGGCAACGTCGGATCCGGCGTTGGCCTCGGTGAGGCAGAAGGCGGCGAAACCATTGTCGATGGTCATATCGACGAAGTGCTGAGCCTGCTCGGACGTGCCCTTCAGGTGGATGTTGCGGAATGCGACGAAGTTCGTAACGAAGGTGTCGGCGTATGCGGCATCGACCTTTGCGAGCTCCTCGAACATCATGGCGCAGGTTTCGTAGTCAAGGCCAAGGCCGCCGAACTCCTCGGGGATCTCAACGAGATGCAGGCCGAGGTCGAAGCCGGGCTTCCAAAGCTCATCAGGAGTCTTGCCCGCCTCATCCGCTGCGGCGACGTGCGGCTTGATCTGATTCTCAGCCACATCGTGAACGGCTTTGATGAGCTCTTTTTGCTCCTCCGTATACAGTAGTGCCATGTGCCTTCTCCTTTCGTAACGCGTGCAGTTGAGATATGCGTGCTTATCGTCAGATGAAAAAGGCTCGTGCCGTCTGCGGGCAAACGAGCACGAGCCTCTCCTCATCCTGTCAGTGTTCCTCAAGCAACCCTGTGTCGTAGGCAAACCTCAGTTGCGCGTTGACGCTGCGACGCGCGCCTTGCATAAGGCTGGAATCCACGTCGTTGTACAGGGTTTCCACCAGCACATCGGCACGGGCGGGGATACCGGAACGCACCGCGGAAACAACCTGGTTCAAGCGCATCATGCGATGCGCACGAGCGCGGATGATACGGTCTGCAGGGTCCTCGATATACGGGCCATGACCGGTTAGGAACAGCTCCACATCGTTTTCCTCAACGAAACGAGCTAGCATGTCAAGGCTGTCCATATAGGTTGCCAACGCGCCATCCGGCCAGCAGATCATCGTGGAACTTTGCCGGAAGATCGTGTCGCCCGTCAAAACGAACCTGCCCTGCGCAACGTAGATGCCGACCGAATCGCTCGAATGCCCTGGCAGCGGAACGACCTCCATGTCGACGCCGATGCCGTTGATGTTCAAAGGACCGGCCGGCAGCAGCCCGTCGGCTTGCGTCAATACCGGAGCCCCGCTTAAGATCGACAGGCTATGTGCGCCGCCGGCATGATCGGCATGGCCGTGCGTAGCGATGATGGCGGCGATCTTCTTCCCCGCTTTAGCTACATGATCGAGCACATCCTGGAGGTGATCGGCGTCATCGGGGCCTGGATCGACCACTACACATGCCGGGGCATCAGGGGCGCCGACGATCCACGTGTTCGTGCCGATATAGGTAAGCGGCGAAGGGTTGTTCGCAAGAATGCAATATGCATACTCGCCAACCTGCCCACCGGACCATGGGTTCACTGCAGTCATCAGCCAATCACGCTCCTAAACACTAATGTGCCATCGGATTTACGAGCCGGGGACGGACGCACGTGAATCGTGCTTTTCCGCTCGCATGCTTGCGCCACGCTCTCCGAAGCCGCCAAATCGCATAGGTTCGAAACGGTTGGCGGCATTATCAACAGCTTTCCGCTCCTGTGCTGGTCCAAAAGCCACGAAGGCTCCGCCCAGCCCGTCTTCACCGCTTCGGTGGTACGTCCGTCTGCGACTTGCCCTTGCGGCATACGCGCTCGGAAGAAGAACGTGCTGTAACGACGTCGCTCGCTGGGCGGCGTGACCCAATGCGCGCACGCATGAAGCAGATCCGTCCAGAGCACGCCGCCGATATCCTCGAGCATCTGGCCGAACGAAAGCGCGTGCTCCGAAAGCTGCTCCCTGGCTTGACGAAGCTCGGAGCTTTTCATGGGGTCGTCGAAATCGGCGCCATTCGCCTTCCGAGCAAGCAGCACCCCCGTTTCCTCGAACACCTCGCGCGCTGCGGTGACCAGAGCCCTTTGCGCCGTTTGCTCATCGCATCCCATCAACGAAGCCCATTCGGACACGCTTGGACCCTCCCACGGAACGTCATGCGCATCATCGATCGAGTCGAAGCTGCCACCGGGGAACACGACCGCGTCGGGAACGAACGCCATCGTGGACGCTCGCTGTTGCATGAACACCTGGAAACCCGACGAAGCCATGTTCTTATC
>ERZ838483.2298-NODE-2298-length-11739-cov-22.109380_pt1 | contig 11739 bp, 10 predicted proteins | sample MGYA00519939_ERZ838483 | MGnify/ENA primary metagenome ERZ838483 (study PRJEB31850, sample SAMEA3708836) | human gut metagenome | biome: human gut; feature: human-associated habitat; material: faeces | place: China | collected 2014 ... | reverse complement strand
CGCAACAGCGGGACTTTTCTTTGCTACTTTCTTTTGGTCACAAAAGAAAGTAGGACCTCCCGGGAGGCTGCCGCTAATCCTTTAGCCGATAACCTCTCCGTGGCGGATCACTTTGACAATATCCAGCTTATCATCGACCAGCACGACGTTGCCGTAGCGGCCTGCGTCGAGACTGCCGTAATCGGCATCAATGCCGATGCTGCGGGCGGGGTTCAGGGTCGCGGCGCGGACGGCACTCTCAAGGGGCACGCCCATGTCGAGGACCGCACGCTTCATGCAGTCAAACAGACAGGTCGCGCTGCCTGCAATCGTGCCGGGCTGCTCGGTCAGCGTCGCGCGGGGTCCGCGCACCGTGACGGCCTGGCCGCCCAGGCTGTACTGGCCGTCAGGCAGACCGCAGGCCATCATGCTGTCCGCAATCAAAATCACACGATCCGCCCCGAAGGTGTTGAAGGTGAACCGCACCATCGCCGGGTGAATGTGAACGTTGTCGGTGATCAGCTCGACCTCGGCACCATCCTCCAGCGCGGCAATGATCGGCCCCGGCGCACGGTGGGTGATGCCCGGCATCGCGTTGTACAGGTGGGTCATGTGGGATGCACCTGCGGCAAACGCGGCCTTGGCCGTGTCGTAATCGGTGCAGGTGTGGGCAATCGAAATGCGCACCTCATCGCGGCATTCCCTGATGAAATCCAGATTGCCCGGCTCCTCGGGGGCGACGTCAACCAATTTGATCAGCCCGCCGCTGCGCGCCTGCAGGCGGCGGAACATGCCCGCGTCGGCGGCCATGACGTACTTCGGGTTCTGCGCACCAACCTTCTTGGGGCTGATGTACGGCCCCTCCATGTTGATGCCGACCAGATCCGCGCCGCGCTCGTTCTTGTGGGCCGCGGCCACGTCCATGATGCCGTTCAGAATCTCCTCGCTGAACGTCATGGTTGCGGGGCAGATGGCCAGCACGCCCTTGCTCGCCTCAAAATCAGCGATGGCCTGCAGACCGGCCTCGTCGGCGTCGCAGAAATCGTGGCCGACTGCGCCGTGGAAATGGATGTCCACCAGACCCGGCAACGCATAGGCACCGCCCGCGTCAATGACATCCTCGCCCTCCTGCGGGGCCGCGCCAAAGACGATGCGGCCATCGCGGATGATGAGGTCCTTTTCCACAAAGCGGCAGCCGTCGCTGTAGACTTTTGCATTTTTGATAATCATTGCAGTGTTCCTCCGCAAATCAGATCTCGCTCAGGGCTTCCTCGTCGCCGACCAGAATGAAGTCAGGGTGCATCTGCAGGATGCTGGCGGGGACCTCCGGCGTGACGGGGCCGAAGAACGCCTTTTTGACGATGTCGGCCTTGCCCTTGCCGTTGGCGACCATCAGGACCTTGCGGGCCTGCATGATCGTCTTGATGCCCATGGTGTAGGCCTGCTTGGGGACCAGGTCGGCGTTGCCGTCGAAGAAGCGCTTGTTGGCCTCGATGGTCTCCTCCTTCAGGTCAACGCAGTGGGTGCCCAGCTCGAATGCCTCGTTCGGCTCATTGAAGCCGATGTGGCCGTCGTTGCCGATGCCCAGCAGCTGCAGGTCAACGCCGCCCACATTGTGAATGACCGCGTCATAGCGGGCGCACTCGGCGTCGGCGTCCATGTTGGTGCCGTCCGGCAGGTTGATGGCCTCGGGACGGATGTTGACATGGTCAAACAGGTTGCGGTGCATGAAGCTCCAGTAGCTCTCAGGGTGCTCCTTGGGCAGGCCGCGGTACTCGTCCAGGTTGACCGTCGTGACCTCGGAGAAGTCGATGTCGCCCTTGTTGTACCACTCGACCAGCTGCTTGTAGGTGCCCACGGGCGTACCGCCGGTGGCCAGGCCCAGCACGCAGTTGGGCTTCATGATGACCTGGGCCGAGATGATGTTGGCGGCCTTGCGGGACATGTCGTAGTAATCTTTTGCACGGATGATCTTCATAAGAAAATACCTCCTGATCTTTTCGGGGTGCGTTGCCCCGGTTTTCCTATTCTTCATTATACCACGCCATGGGGCGGGATACTATGACCGGTTTATGTGATTTGTACCAAGATCTTGTATCGCTTTTGCAGCAAATCACAGAAAAAGCCGCGGACGGGCTGATCGCCCGCCCGCGGCGGAGTTGATAAAGGGAACCAGACCTTTATCCGGTGATGCCTGTTTTTACAGCATCTTCTTCAGCTCATCGTAGACGAACTGGACCTTGGGTCCGATGACGACCTGGCAAGCGGTCTTGCTGGGGCGGATAACACCGGCAGCACCGGCAGCCTTGACGGCCTTCTCGTTGACAGCAGTGCTGTCCTTGACCTCAAAGCGCAGACGAGTGGCGCAGTAGTCAACGTTGGCAACGTTGCCCTTGCCGCCGACAGCAGCCAGAACGCCGGAGGCGATGGCGGTGAAGTCGTTGTTGGCGAGGGTGATGTTGGCCTCAGCAGCCTCGGCATCCTCGTCCTCACGGCCGGGAGTCTTCAGGTCGAACTTGACGATAGCGAACTTGAAGACCAGGTAGAAGACAACGAAAGCGGCAATGCCCAGAGGGATGATCATCCAGGTCTTAGCATGTGCGGGCAGGCTGGCGGAGAAGATCAGGTCGGTAGCACCGGCGGAGAAGCAGAAGCCTGCGCGGAAGCCGGAGTAGTAGGTGATGATGGTGAAGATGCCGTACAGAGCAGCATAGACAACATACAGGGGGAAGCAGAGGAACATGAAGCCGAACTCGAACGGCTCGGTAACGCCGCAGACGAAAGCGCAGATCGCAGCGGACAGAACCAGACCGATGGCAGCCTTCTTGTTCTTAGCAGTCTTGATCATTGCCAGAGCAGCACCGGCAATACCGAACATCATGCAGGGGAAGAAGCCGGACATGTACATGCCGAGGTCCCAATTGACACCATTCTGACCGGTGACATCGCCAGCCCAGTAGTGGCTCAGGTCGCCCAGACCGATGGTGTCGAACCAGAACACGTTGTTCAGAGCGTGATGCAGGCCGGTGGGGATCAGCAGACGGTTCAGGAAAGCGTAGATGCCGGCGCCGATGCCGCTCATCTTGGCAATGCCGTTGCCGAGGGCAACCAGAGCGCCGAAGATGATGGGCCAGACGAACAGCAGGACAACGGAAACCACGATGGAAACAACGGCGGTCACGATAGCAACGCTGCGCTTGCCGCTGAAGAATGCCAGCCAGTCAGGCAGCTGGGTATTTTTGAACTTGTTGTAGCAGGCAGCACCGATGATGGCGGCCAAGATGCCGATGAAGGAGTTGCCGGCGATCTTGCTGAAAGCAATGTAATCGACGGTGCCTTCCTCCAGCGTGCGGACAGCGCCGACAACGCCGGGGCTGAGCAGCTGCTGCATCATCAGGAAGCTGACCAGACCGGCCAGACCTGCGGTACCGTCATGGTCATCAGACAGACCGACGGCAGCGCCGATGGCGAACAGCCATGCCATGTTGTCGATCAGGGCGCCGCCGGCCTTGATCAGCAGGAAACCTACGGTGTAAGCAGCACCGGAGGTCGGGCCCTCGGCACCCATAACGGCGGGAGCCAGAGCGTAACCAATGCCCATCAGGATACCACAGACGGGCAGAGCAGCAACGGGAAGCATAAGAGCTTTACCGAGCTTCTGCAGATACTTCATCATAAAAGCATTCCTCCAAAAATTGTGAGTGGGTCTTTCCCAACTCGGCGCCGGGCCGTCTGGTTCCGCAGCCGCGACACTTTGTTAATCTCATATTAACATATTCTTCACAAAAAAGAAAGTGATTTTAGCAAAATTGTCGAAAAGCCGAAAATTCAACGGTTTCTTTGTGCAATATTCAAACACGCCATTGATTTTTGCCCAAATTTCTTTGAAAATTTAACTTTTTTTTGGAAAGTTATTTTCATAACGGGATGAATCTACGCCTCGGCTACGTCCTTCGTCGCCACCACATCCACGCCGGTCCCGGCTGCATCGGGCAGCAGGACCTGACCGATGTGTACGGGTGCGGGCACCACGACGCTTTTCAGCGCGCGGACAACGTCAAAAATTTTCTCCTTCGGGATGTCGCTGCGGGTCTTGCAGCTCACGGCGGGCAGGGTGCCGCCGGTCACGCGCACCGTTGTGGTCACAATGCGCGTCGGGGCGGTGACCTCCTTACGAGCGTAGGCGTCGCCGCGCGGGCAGGTGTTGCCCTGCACGGTGACCACCGCGCCGCCGTCCAGCGTCACAGTCAGCGGGCAGCCCATCGGGCAGCCGATGCAGATCAGTTCACGTTTTTCCATCGTCAGCCCTCCTCCAACGTTACCGTCACGGCGTCGCCCGGGCCGCGCAGGAGCTCGGCCTTCAGCCGCACAGTCTCCATCTCGCCGGGGGCCAGCACGGGCCGCTTGCGGCTGTAGATGCAGTCTGTACCGCGGTACACCGCGATTTTTTTGTTTTTGTACACGCCGCCCACGCGGAACCGCAGCGTCACGGTATCCCCCGCGCAGTCGGGGCGGATGGTGGTCGGCACGGTGTAGCGCACGCCGTTTTCGCACCGCACGGGCAGGGTGCGGCCCGCCGCGGCCCCGCCGCCCGCAATGTATGCCGCCGCGTGCTCACCTGCCGCCGCGGCCTCCTCCGACACATAATCCACCAGGTCATGCACATGCAGCACGTTGCCCGCGGCAAAGACGCCGGGCAGGTTCGTTTCCAGGCTCTCATTGACCGCCGGGCCGCCGGTGACGGGGTTCAGCGCCACGCCCGCGGCGCGGCTCAGCTCGTTTTCGGGCAGCAGCCCGCAGGAAAGCAGCAGCGTGTCGCAGTCGTAGTGCTCCTCGGTGCCGGGGACGGGTTTTCCGTTTTCGACCCGCGCCAGCGTGATGCCGGTCACGCGCTCCTTGCCCTGAATGTCCACTACCGTGTGGCTCAATTTCAGCGGAATGCCAAAATCATCGAGGCACTGCACAATATTGCGCTTTAAGCCGCCGGAGTACGGCATCAGTTCCGCCACGCAGAGCACCTTTGCCCCCTCCAGCGTCATGCGGCGTGCCATGATAAGGCCGATGTCGCCGCTGCCCAGAATCACGACCCGCCGCCCGGGCAGGCAGCCCTCCATGTTGACGAGCCGCTGCGCCGTGCCCGCGGTGAAGATGCCCGCGGGCCGGTAGCCCGGAATGTTCAGCGCGCCGCGCGGGCGCTCACGGCAGCCCATGGCCAGAATGACCGCCTTGGGGTGCAGCTGAAACAGTCCGTCGGTCTTGTTCATGGCGGTGACGGTCTTGTCCGCCGCCAGATCCAGCACCATCGTGTTGAGCTTGTATTCAATTCCCAATTCGCGTACCTGCGTCACAAACCATGCCGCGTACTCGGGGCCGGTCAGCTCCTCTTTAAAGGTATGCAGGCCGAAGCCATTGTGGATGCACTGGTTCAGGATGCCGCCCAGCTCACTGTCGCGTTCCAGGATCAGGATGTCCTGCACGCCGCTTTTGCGTGCGGCCACCGCCGCGGCCAGCCCCGCCGGGCCGCCGCCGATAATGACCAGATCAACATTTTTCATGGCAGACGCCCCCTTTCACAGGCTATCCTTGTTCGTGCCGACGATGATTTTGGACGCACCGCCGGACTTGGTGATCTCGCTCTGTGGCACGCCCAGCTCCCGCGCCAGGATCTCCATGACGCGCGGGCTGCAGAAGCCCGCCTGGCAGCGGCCCATGCCCGCGCGGGTGCGCCGCTTGACGCCGTCCAGACTGCGTGCGCCGGGCGTGCGGCGGATGGCGTCGATGATCTCGCCCTCGGTCACGCTCTCGCACCGGCATATAATCTGCCCGTAGGCCGGGTTTTGTCGGATAAGCTCCGCCCGCGCTGCAAGATCCAGCGCTTTGGGGTCCAGAATGCCCCTGCGCGTCGGGTCAAAATCGGGCTTATTGTGTAAGTGCAGACTGCCGCGCACGATGTCCGCGACCATCGCACCGATGGCCGGAGCGCTGGACAGGCCGGGCGACTCGATGGCCGCGCAGTCCACAAAGCCGGGCGCGATCTCGCCGATGAAGAAGTCGTGCCGCGCCTCGTGGGCGCGCAGACCCGCGAAGCTCGTGATGGTCTGGCGCAGCGGAATGTCCTTGACCGCAAGGCCGGATTTCTCCCGCACCTCGTCCAGGCCCGCCGCCGTCGTGGCCGTGGCCTCCTTGTCGTCCACGTCGATGGCCGTCGGCCCGACCAGCAGATTGCCGTGCACCGTGGGCGTTACCAGCACGCCCTTGCCGTATTTGCCCGGCAGCTGGAATACCGTGTGCCGCACATGCTGCCCCGCCGTGTGGTCAAGCAGGAAGTAATCTCCCCGCCGGGCCGTGATGGTCATGGGGTGCGCCGCGTCGGCCATATTGTGCAGCGTGTCGGCGTATACGCCCGCCGCATTGACGATGCAGCGTGTTTCCAGCGTGCCGTGGTCGGTCTCGACGGCCCACCCGGTTCCGCCGCCGTCCAGCGGGTGCAGGCCCGTAACTTTGGTGTCAAACCGAAACTGCACACCATTTTTGGCGGCGTTCTCCGCCAACGCAAACGTCAGGCCGAACGGGCAGACGATGCCGCCCGTGGGCGCCCACAGTGCGGCGACAGCGGCGTCCGATATGTTCGGCTCCATTTCCACCAGCTCGTCCCGTTCTATGATGCGCAGCCCCTCCACGCCGTTGGCGATGCCGTTTTCATACAGCTTTTGCAGCGCGGGGCGGTCCTCGTCGCTCAGGCAGACGACAAGGCTGCCGCACCGGTCGTAGGCAAAATCCAGCTCCTTCGCAAGGGCCGGCATCCGGCGGCTGCCCTCGACGTTGAGCTTGGCCATCAGGCTGCCGTGGGCCGCGTCGTACCCGGCGTGGACAATGGCGCTGTTGGCCTTGGACGTGCCGCAGCAGACGTCCTCCTCCTTCTCTACTACAAGAATTTTCGCGTCATACCGCGAAAGCTCCCGCGCACAGGCGCACCCGGACACGCCCGCACCGATAATGATGATGTCGTACATATTGATACCTCGTGTTGTTGGTTTGCAGAGCATGTAGGGGCGACCATTGGTCGCCCGCAGAGAGTGTGCGGTTCTGGAAGCCCTCCGGGTCGATGCGAGCATCGACCCCTACAGCGTAGGGGCGGATTCCATATCCGCCCGGGGCCTTGCCGCTGCCGCATGTCAGGCCTTTCCGCAAGCGTAATTTTGCCTTTTGGCAGAGGGCCGGACATGTCCGGCCCCTACCGGGAGGCACGCTTTTAAAAGACCTCTTCCGTAAGTTCTCCCCTCATCCGGCCCTGCGGGGCCACCTTCCCCCCAAGGGGAAGGCTTTAGGGGCCTTACTCCTCCTTCGCCCAGCCGTAGCTGCACCGCACCGCCTTATTCCAGCCCTTCAGCCGTCTGGTGCGCTCGTCGTCGGGGATGCCCGGCATAAACTCACGGTCCACCGACCAGTTTTGCAGCACGTCCTCGGTGCTGCTCCAATAGCCGACGGCCAGCCCGGCCAGATACGCCGCGCCCAGCGCCGTCGTTTCCACGCAGCAGGGACGCTTGACCGGCAGGTTGCTGATGTCCGCCATCGTCTGCAGTAAGTAATTGTTCGCGCACGCGCCGCCGTCCACCTTGAGCGCCGTCAGGTCAATGCCGGAATCCGCCTGCATGGCGGCCAGCACATCGTTGATCTGGTAGCACAGGCTGTCCAGCGTCGCGCGGATGATGTGGTTCTTGTTCACGCCGCGGGTCAGGCCCACGATGGTGCCGCGGGCGTACTGGTCCCAGTGCGGCGCACCCAGACCGGTGAACGCGGGCACGACGTAGCAGCCGTTCGTGTCCCTGACCTTCTGCGCCATGTACTCGCTGTCGCGGGCGTCCTCCAGCAGATGCAGCTCGTCCCGCAGCCACTGGATGGCTGCGCCCGCCACAAAAATCGAGCCTTCCAGCGCGTAATTCACCCTTCCGTCCAGCCCCCACGCCACGGTGGTGACCAGCCCGTTTTGGGAGAATACCGGCTTCTCGCCGGTGTTCATCAGCAGAAAGCCGCCCGTGCCGAAGGTGCTTTTGGCCTCGCCCCTGGTAAAGCAGGTCTGGCCGAACAGCGCGGCCTGCTGGTCGCCCGCCGCCCCCGCGATCTTGATCTCGCCGCCGAAGTGCATCGGGTCGGCGTACTCGTAGAACTCGCTGTTGGGCACGGGACGCGGCAGCATACAGCGCGGTATATCGAGAATTTTCAGTATCTCGTCGTCCCAGTCCAGCGTGTGGATGTTGAACATCATCGTCCGGCTGGCGTTGGAATAGTCGGTCACGTGGATCTTGCCGCAGGTCAGCTTCCAGATGAGCCACGTCTCCACCGTGCCGAACAGCAGGTCGCCGCGCTCGGCACGCGCGCGCACGCCGGGCACGTTGTCCAGGATCCACTTGAGCTTTGTGGCCGAGAAGTAGGCGTCGATGACCAGCCCGGTCTTTTGCCTGATCAGGTCGGTCAGGCCGCGGGCCTTCAGCTCGTCGCAGTACTCGCTTGTGCGGCGGCACTGCCAGACAATGGCGTGGTAGACCGGCTCGCCGGTGTCACGGTCCCAGACGATGGTCGTCTCGCGCTGGTTCGTGATGCCGATGGCGGCGATGTCCTCCGCCGACGCGCCGACCTCGTTCATGGCCGACAGCGCCACGCCGAGCTGGGTCGTCCAGATCTCGTTGGCGTCATGCTCGACCCAGCCGGGTTTGGGGAAATACTGGGTGAACTCCTTTTGCGCGACGCTGCACATCTCGCCCCTGGCGTTAAAAAGGATGCAGCGGTTGGACGTGGTGCCCGCGTCCAGCGCCATGATATATTTTTGCTTTGTCATCGCGGTTTCTCCTTTTACAGCAGAAAATCGATCCGTGCCTTTATTATACAGGATGTTCAGATTTTATGCGCGTGGCAAAACCGCCAAATTTTTCACCCTATTTTTGGCAGAGCTGGCGTTGGGCGGGGCAGGCACGGCATACCGGATGGTGCGGAGATGCCCCGTATAAGCTCGTATAAGCTATGAAAAAGGCCGAAGCGGTACGCCCATGATTTCCGGGCACGCCGCTTCGGTCTTTTTATGGTTTTGTCTCAGGGGGCTTTTTCCGGCTCTTGGGCAGCTCCTCCGCCGCGGCAATCGCCACAGCGGTCACCTCCACCGCACCGGCCTCCAAAAGTGCCAGCGCACACGCCGACGCCGTCGCACCGGTTGTGATAATGTCATCGACCAGCAGCACCCGCCTGCCTGTCAGGTCTGTGCCGGGGCGGCAGCCAAACGCGCCCCTGGCGTTTTGCAGGCGCTGCTCGCGGGTAAGCTCCTTCTGCGGGCGGCCCCGGCGCTTGATGTACAGCGGTGTCTCCACCGGGACCCCCAGCACCGCGCCCAACCGGCGCGCCAGCAGCAGCGGCAGACCCGGCATACCGGGCAGCGGTTGGCGGGGCGGCACCGGCACAATGCAGCTGTACAGCGGCAGCGCGGTCACACCCGCATACTGCGGCATCTTTCCGGGCTGTTTGGCCGGCAGTGCGCCGAACACCAGCACGGCCACACGGTCCGCCAGCTCCCGGGCATACCAAAAGCAGCCGCCCCGCTTGCAGCGCAAAACGGCTGTACGTACAATATCCTCGTAATAATACGCCGCGGCAGCCTCCCGCACGGCGTAAAAATCGTGCTCGCCCTCCGGCAGACGCGCCGGAATGTGCTGTAAGCGCATTTCCTCGGGCACGCAGGCCGGGCAAACCGTGCCCTGCAGTGCGTCCGGCCCCAGCAATGACCCGCAAAACGGACAGCGCCGCGGGAAAAGCAGGTCCGGCAGACGGCGCAGCTGCGCAAAATCCGTGCGCACTTAATAGAAGCCGCAGCCGTGCTTGCCGTTCTGCTTGACACGGTACAGCGCCTTGTCAGCATCCTTGAAGATGCTCTCGCCGGGGTTTGCGCGATCCGTAAAGCTCAGATTTTGCGACGTTGTCATGGCGGATTTCAGCAGCGTGAAAGCATCGGTGTCGCCGTAATGCTCTGCAAAATACTCTAAAGCGTTCTCGCGGCGGCGGGTCGTGTTCAGCTCCTCAAAGTAGTTGTCCATGTACTCCCGCTGACCGGTGGCGGTGTACATCCGCACCTGCTCGATCAGGTAGTCCGACCCGCTTTGCAGCTGCCGGGCCAGTGTCTCGCACTGGAGGTAATCGTCCGTGGCGGTCTGCATTTGAGCCAACTCCCCCGTGCCCTGCACCGCGAACGCGACGAGCACCACCGCCAACACCAGCGTGGCGACAATATCAAAGATGCTCACCCGCTGTATCCTAATCTTTTTCAACACCCGGCCCGCTTTCCAACCAGAATTTTTATAATATTTCCGATTATTTTGTATAGTATATATAGGTATAGTATACAAAAAGTCAAATCTGATTGCAACTTTATTCGTTTAGCACAATCGACAAATTTGAGGCCGGATTTTTGGCAGTACCTCTTGCCGCCGCCGTCGTCTGCGTTTTTCAAATCGAATTATAATATCACATTATTCACAAATAATGTCAGTGTGTCAGAGAATCACATTCCTGACCTATTGAATGTGTAGGGGCGACCATTGGTCGCCCGCCAGCTTGACGCAGCAATGCGTTGTCCCGGAAGGTTTTTTCACAGACAAACGGGCACGGGCGAGCAATGCTCGTCCCTACAAGAGTTTTTCGACAGTCTTACATTATTCACAAATAATGTATAAAGAATTTGGCACTCCCCACAATTGACGCAGCATCGTTATGTGCCTATACTTTATTTGTACGGTTTTATACTGATGCGGGAGGCGTGCGCTATGGCCCGGTTCTGTGATTCCAACCATAAAAGAGGGGTTACCCTCGTTGAACTGATCGTTGTCCTGGTCATCCTGGCCGTATTGGCAGCGCTTTTGGTCCCGTCCCTGACCGGCTATATCGACAAAGCCGTTGAAAAGCGCATCATGCTCCAGGCTCGCTCCCTCATGACCGCCGCTCAGGCGACAATTGATGAGGCGTATGCGAAAGGCGAATTGCCCATCGACAACAATGGCAGGTTTAAACAGCCCAATGTGGATACAGCCCATAAACTTGCCAAACAAATCATAGAGTTATCTGAACTGGACACACAATGTCAGTGGCAGTTTTCGCTGGCAGAGGCAGACGCTGATTTTCCTACCGGCAAAATTGCTATCCTGCAATTTTGCAACGGCGAGCATTACATTGTTTATCGCATCACAGCCGGAAGACCCGCCAGGAGAAATCCCGCCGGCTGGAGCCGTGTACAAAAAGCCACCAGTCTGCCGACATGGTCCCACCGCGACGGCTTGCTTTTCCTTAAATCCTCTGACTATGATCCTGATAGATATCATCCATAGTTGGGCAAAGCCTGACTGGTTGGTATTGTACCAACAAACCGCAATTGAGGAATTGGCGAGCTTTTTTTGACAGCTCTCTCCCCTTCTGATATAATTTGCTCTTGATTGTCGCCTCCAAATTATGAGGGAGGTGAACGCTTGAGTTTTCAGGAAATAATTTTGCTGCTTACTTTTATTGGCAGCTGCATATATGCCACCGTTTCTCTTACACTAAAAGTTCTTGCATTTCTCCTACAAAACAAAAAGAGCCGCTGACTTGGGTTGAAGTCAGCGGCAAAACGAAAGCACTCACACAAAGCGGCAATCATTATGAAAAAAACCTTACGTTTCCGTAAGGCTTTTTTTGGTGCACCATCGGGGACTCGAACCCAGGACCCACTGATTAAGAGTCAGTTGC
>ERZ838483.2286-NODE-2286-length-11831-cov-3.053244_pt1 | contig 11831 bp, 8 predicted proteins | sample MGYA00519939_ERZ838483 | MGnify/ENA primary metagenome ERZ838483 (study PRJEB31850, sample SAMEA3708836) | human gut metagenome | biome: human gut; feature: human-associated habitat; material: faeces | place: China | collected 2014 ... | reverse complement strand
GATACGATGTGAATTATGTATCTAACTTTACGGATGTCGATGATAAGATCATCAAAAAAGCCATCGAGGAGGGCGTTGATGCAGAGACGATCTCCAAGCGCTACATTGCTGAGTGCAAAAAGGATATGGAAGGCATGAATATCGAGCCTGCCACAAAGAACCCGCTGGCGACAGAAGAGATCTGCGGCATGCTGAACATGATCAGCACTCTGATTGAAAAAGGTTACGCCTATGTGGCTGCTGACGGAACAGTTTATTACAGTGTCCGGAAATTTAAAGATTACGGAAAGCTTTCTCATAAGAATCTTGACGATCTCCAGTCCGGATTCCGTGAGATCAAGGTAACCGGTGAGGAGGGTAAGCAGGACCCGAATGACTTCGTTCTCTGGAAACCCAAAAAAGAGGGTGAGCCGTACTGGGAGTCCCCGTGGTGCGAGGGCCGTCCGGGCTGGCATATCGAGTGCTCCGTTATGGCAAAGAGATACCTCGGTGATGAGATCGATATCCATGCGGGCGGCGAGGACCTGATCTTCCCGCACCATGAGAACGAGATCGCCCAGAGTGAGGCGGCAAACGGAAAGCCGTTCGCAAAATACTGGATGCACAACGCATTCTTAAATATCGACAATAAGAAAATGTCCAAATCTCTCGGAAACTTCTTTACTGTCCGCGAGATCAGCGAGAAATATGATCTCCAGGTACTCCGTTTCTTTATGCTGAGCGCCCACTACAGAAGCCCGTTAAACTTCAGCGCAGATCTGATGGAAGCTTCCAAGAACGGCCTTGAGAGGATCTTAACCGGAATGGAGAAACTCCGCGAGATGGAGGCAAAGGTATCCGGAGACGCGATGACAGCGGAAGAGCAGGAGAACCAGAAAAAGGCAATGGAGCTCGTTGCAAAGTATGAGGCGGCGATGGATGATGATTTCAACACCGCAGACGCGATCTCCGCGATCTTCGAACTTATCAAGCTCTCCAACTCTACAGTATCCGAGACGAGCACAAAGGCATATGTTTCCTGGATGAAGAATGAAATCCAGAGACTCTGCGATGTGATGGGAATCATCACGGAGAAGAAGAAAGAGGTTCTTGACTCCGAGGTGGAGGACCTGATCGCCCAGAGACAGGCGGCGAGAAAGGCAAAGAACTTTGCACTTGCAGATGAGATCAGAGGAAAGCTTCTCGACATGGGAATCGTTCTCGAGGACACAAGAGAGGGTGTAAAATGGAAGAGAGCTTAATCCTCTTAAAGGAAAAATTTCACTTGAAAGAGACGGACGCGAACCAGTATTCCCCACTGGTCCTCGCCTATCTCGGGGATGCAGTGTATGAGATCCTGATCCGGACGATCGTTGTGAGCGAGGGAAATATGCAGGTCAATAAGCTGCACAAAAAATCTTCGGCTCTCGTAAAGGCTGCCGCACAGGCGGAATTCCTGATGGCGATCGAGGAAGACCTCACGGAGGAGGAACATGCCGTTTATAAGCGGGGAAGAAATGCAAAATCCTTTTCCATGGCGAAGAACGCGACGATGAAGGATTACCGGATGGCGACCGGATTTGAGGCGCTGATGGGATACCTTTACCTGTCCGGAAAGACGGAGCGGATGGTCGATCTTGTCGCCCTTGCGATGAAGAAGACCGGAAAAGCCGCGCAGGAAGATACAGAAAAAACAGAAGAGGAGAAATCCGATGAGATATGAAGAGCTGACGATTGAAGGACGGAACGCCGTTTTGGAGGCATTCCGCTCCGGAAAGACGATCGACCGCCTGTTTGTCCTTGACGGCTGCCAGGACGGTCCGGTGCGCACGATCGTGAGAGAGGCGAAAAAGCATGATACGATCGTAAATTTTGTCCCGAAGGAACGTCTGGATTCGATGTCGGAGACCGGACACCACCAGGGAGTGATGGCCTATGCAGCTGCATATGAGTATGCGGAGGTGGAGGACATCTTAAAGATCGCGGAAGAAAAAGGCGAGCCGCCGTTTTTATTCCTGCTTGACGGGATCGAGGATCCGCACAACCTTGGAGCGATCATCCGTACCGCGAACCTTGCGGGCGCTCACGGAGTGATCATTCCGAAACGCCGCGCGGTGGGACTTACTGCGACGGTGGCGAGAACCTCCGCAGGTGCGTTAAACTATACGCCGGTCGCAAAGGTCACCAATATGGCGGCGACCATCGAGGATTTAAAGAAACGCGGCATCTGGTTCGTCTGCGCCGATATGGGCGGAGAGAGCATGTACCGCTTAAACCTCACCGGTCCGATCGGTCTTGTGATTGGAAATGAGGGAGAGGGCGTGAGCCGTCTTGTGAAGGAAAAATGCGACATGATCGCGTCGATCCCAATGAAGGGTGATATCGATTCCCTGAACGCGTCCGTTGCGACAGGTGTACTAGCGTATGAGATCGTGAGACAGAGACTGGCGAAGGCATAGAATTTATATTTTTGCTTATGATAAAAAGACCTGCGGAGAGGAGTTCCGCAGGCCTTTTTTATTCGAGGAGGATTTCCTTCATAATAAACATTTGCTCCGGTCAGCCCGGGCGTCCTGAGTGAGTGCGCATCATTGGCGCGTTCACGCCCTTTCACGTAACAGGAATTTCCTATAACGCGAAAAAAGGCTTCCCGGATATTCCGGAAAGCCTCATGGTTTAAGCTGCCTAGCAGATTTGAACTGCCGACCTCCGCCTTACCAAGGCGACGCTCTACCAGCTGAGCCAAGGCAGCGAACACATTTACTGTGTTTTTCGAACCTCCAATATAGTATCATGGATCAACAGGTTTGTCAACGATAAAAACAAAAAAATTTGAATAAATTTTTCATACAAAAAGATCAATTCCTCGGAAAGCCCATGGAGGTTCAAACACGTGCAGGGAACATTTTCCGTTCTGCTTTCATATTTTGTAGTAAAAAAGATATTGAGGTGTTAATATGCCAGAGAATCCAACATCAATGCCGGAGCCGTCGGGGGAGAATACGGCGGAGGTTGTGGCAGGGAAGAACGACGCAAATGTACCGGAGACACCGGCCGAGCCATTAGGAGGAGTTTTTGTTTATCCGGGAGACGATGATCTTGCGGGGATCCCTGTGCCGCCTATCGCTTCACCGGGCGGAAGACCTGTTTATCCCGGAGATGACGATCTCGCTGGAATCCCGACGACACCGGTCGCGCCGTCTGGCGGACGCCCCGTCTATCCCGACAATACCATCGGACGCCCGGGCTTTCCAACGATTTCTTTTCCGGTCACATATCCGACGGTCTCAGGAGGAAATTACTACAGCAGAGTCCGGTTTTTAAATGCCAGCACATCAGGCCGTACTCTGGATGTCTATATCGATGGCCGGAATATCTTCTCCGGTTCTGAATTTGCCACGATCTCTTCTTATATCCGCGTGACGGACGGATTTCACACCGTCACCGTGCGCAGGACCAACGGTCAGATCTATTATCAGCAGACGATTGCCTTTGTGTCCGGTGAGAGACTCACGATGGTGATCTTAGACACGGTATCCGGAGTGTCCCTGACCCGTGTCTCCGACATGGGCTGCACGAACGTTCCGGCAGGTTACGGCTGTCTCCGTGTAGCGAACATGTCCTACGCGGGATCCAGCTACGATGTGCGGACCTTCAACAACCAGACAGCATTTGCGGGGATCGGATACAAGGAAGTGACGAGCTATAAACAGACATCCAGCGGAACCTATACCTTCTTTGTGACAGGTTCCCAGTATGCAGTTTCAGCCTTAGGCGAGCTTCCGGTCCTTGTCCTTTCCTCCATCGTCGGCGTTTCCTGCCCGACCTGCACTGTGGCGAATCCGCTTCTCACCTTCAACGTCAACGTCCGTGCTGGAAGAGCCTACACCTGCTATATTATCGGAAATCCGTGGTCCGGTCTCTTCCGGGCGTATGTCCTCGAGGACTGAAGCGTGTTGCGGCAGGATTGCATTATTTGTAAAAATCGTCTATAATTTGCGTAATAGATAAAAGGAATGTGCCTTACGCATTCCGGCACCGGGAGCAGCCGTGGATAGAATGAGCAGACGGACAGGGGCGGGAAATGCCAGTCTGCTTTTCTTTCCGGATGCTGCCGGAAAGAAAATACAGGTACGGGAAAAAGGAGTATTATGAAGAAAAATTACGAAATGGACATGTGCAGCGGTCCGATCCTCGGAAAACTGCTCACCTTTACGATTCCGCTGATCTTTTCCGGAATCCTGCAGCTTCTGTTCAACGCTGCGGATGTGATCGTTGTGGGACGTTTCGCGGGTAGCCAGTCTCTGGCGGCGGTGGGTTCCACAACGGCGCTGATCAACCTGATGATCAATATCTTTATCGGACTGTCCGTGGGTGTCAATGTCATCGTGGCGAGATATTATGGAGCGAAGCGGGAAAAAGACGTGCAGGATACGATCCACACGGCCATGGCACTCAGCATCGTCAGCGGTCTTTTTCTGATCATTGTGGGTCAGCTTCTCTCGAGGCCAATGCTGGAACTCATGGGAACTCCGGACGATGTGATCGATAAATCTACGATTTATATGCGGATCATCTTTATCGGCATGCCTGCGAATATGATCTACAACTTTGGAAGCGCGATCCTCCGCGCGGTGGGAGACACGAAGCGCCCGCTGTATTTCCTTACGGCGGCGGGCGTGATCAATGTGGTCTTAAACCTCTTTTTTGTGATCATGTTCCAGATGGATGTGGCGGGAGTTGCTCTGGCGACCGCGATCTCTCAGGCGATCTCGGCGTGTCTGGTGATCCTTTGCCTGCTGGAGAGCGAGGGCGGTCTGAAGCTTCATTTAAAAGATCTGAAGATCCACCGCTCAAAATTCCGTCAGATCATTCAGGTAGGCCTTCCGGCGGGGATGCAGGGCGCAGTATTTTCTATTTCCAATGTTCTGATCCAGTCCTCTGTCAATTCCTTCGGTTCTGTCGCAATGGCAGGAAATACGACATCCCAGAATATTGAGGGATTCATCTATAACGCCATGAATGCGGTTTATCAGGCAAACTTAAGCTTCACGAGCCAGAACTTCGGCGGCAAAAAGTATTCGAGGATCAACCGGATCATGGTTACCTGCCTCGGCGTTGTGACGGCAGTGGGACTCGGGATGGGAATCCCGGCTTATCTTTGCGGACATGTCCTGATCCGGATCTATTCCTCAGACCCGGAGGTCATTGTATACGGAATGAGAAGACTTGTGGTCTTTGGAACGACATATTTCCTCTGTGGGATCATGGATACGATGGTGGGCAGCATCCGCGGTCTCGGATACTCCGTTATGCCGATGTGCGTCTCCCTTCTGGGAGCGTGTGGACTCCGGATCGTCTGGATCTTTACGGTGTTTCAGGTATACCATAACCTGACAGTGTTATACTTATCCTATCCGTTTACCTGGATCGTCACGGCGACGGCCCATATGATCTGCTTCTATATCGTGAGGAGAAAACTTCCGAGGGAAGATGCGTGATAAACAGCAACGGAAGAATCCAACGAATGCAGATCTGACCAGAAAGGAAACAACAGAATTGAAACGATACAAAAAATACATCACCCCGTATCTCAGTGCCTTTGTGATCGGTCCGCTGATGATGCTCACCGAGGTGGCGGGAGAGGTCATGCTCCCGAAATTTATGTCCATGATCATCAACAACGGTGTCGCGAGTCGAAATGTTGCCTATATCGGAAAGATGGGTACACTGATGGTTCTTACTGTCCTTTTTATGGCGGTGGGTGGGATCCTCGGCGCCTACTTTTCCGCGAAGGCGTCCATCTCCTTTACCAGTGACATGAGAAACGACCTCTTCAGGAAGGTCCAGCAGTTCTCCTTTGAGAATATCGACGACTACAGCACCGGTTCTCTCGTCACGAGGCTCACGAACGATGTCCAGCAGGTTCAGAACGTCCTGATGATGGGTCTCCGTATGGCGCTTAGGGCGCCCGGAATGTTTCTCGGCGCCCTGATCATGGCGTTTATGATGAACCGTCAGCTTGCGGTCATCATCCTCATCGTGATCCCGTTTCTTCTCGCGGCGATCATTCTGATCTTAAAGACTGCATTCCCGCGCTTTGGGGAGATGCAGAGGAAACTGGACCGTTTGAATTCTGGGATCCAGGAATCCCTGACGAATGTCCGGGTAGTGAAATCCTTCGTCCGGGAGGATCATGAGATCGAAAAATTCAGTAAATTAAATGACGACTTAAAGGAGAGCAGCCTCCGTGCGCTCCGGATCGTGATCGCCACGATGCCGGTGATGACGTTTGCCATGAACGTGACGACACTGGCTGTCGTCTGGTATGGAGGAAATATCATCATTGCCGGAAAGATGCCGGTGGGGGATCTCACCGCGTTTACGACGTATATCGTTCAGATCCTGATGTCCCTCATGATGCTTTCCATGGTATTCTTACAGAGCTCCCGCGCCAGCGCGTCCATGAAACGGATCAATGAGATCTTCGACACAGAGATCGGCTTAAATGATGACAACGCGGAAAATAAGGATAAAAAAGTCACGGAAGGCCGTGTGGAGTTTAAGAATGTCAGCTTTGGCTACAGCGGAGAGAACGGGAGAAAGGATCTCGTTCTGGAAGGGATCTCCTTTACGGCAGAACCGGGACAGACCATCGGGATCATCGGCTCCACGGGAAGCGGAAAGACCTCCCTCGTGCAGCTGATCCCGAGACTCTATGATGTGACCGGAGGCGAAGTCCTTGTCGACGGCGTGAACGTCAAAGAGTACTCTTTAAAACACCTGCGTGAGGGCGTCGGCATGGTCCTCCAGAAAAATATCCTCTTCTCGGGAACGATCGAGGAAAATCTCCGATGGGGAAATGAGGACGCGCCGATGGAGGATGTCATCCGGTTCTCGGAGAGCGCCCAGGCAGATCCCTTCGTTAAGACCTTCAAAAACGGATATGATACCGAGATGGGGCAGGGCGGCGTCAACGTCTCAGGAGGTCAGAAGCAGCGTCTCTGTATTGCGAGAGCACTTTTAAAGCGCCCGAAGATTCTGATCCTGGATGACTCCACCAGCGCTGTTGACACGGCAACGGAGGCGAAAATCCGGGAGAGTCTTTACCATGATCTCAAGGATACCACAAAGATCATCATCGCCCAAAGGATCTCCTCCGTTCAGGAGGCGGATCAGATTCTGGTACTGGAGGACGGAAAGATCATTGGTCACGGAACCCACGAGGAACTTTTAAAGACCTGTGAGGCATACAGCGAGATCTATACGACCCAGATCGGAAATCAGTCCATCAGGGCAGGAGAGGAGGCGGCAGTATGAGCGTCACGAGAGCAGACCGCGAAGCGAGTCTGAAAAAACGATATGCCGGACGCGTGGCAGCCGCACCGAAAAGGAGAGGGATGGGAAGAGGACCGGGGGCTCCGAGAGGCGGAGGACGCCCAAAGAGCACGGGAACGGCCTTAAAGCGCCTGCTGTCCTATCTGGAAGCGGACAGGCTCCGGATGGGGATCGCATTTTTCTGTGTCATTGTAAATACGGTGGCGACACTGACCGGTTCCTATATGCTGCGCCCGATCATCAACCGATTTATTGCACCGCCGGACGGAAGTCCCGGAAATGTGGCGGGACTTTTTAAAGGACTGACCATGATGGCGTGCGTCTATCTTCTGGGAGTTATCGCAAATTATCTCCAGTCAAGACTGATGTTAGAGGTTGCCCAGAGCGCCCTTGTGCGGATCCGGACAGACCTCTTTACAAAGATGCAGAAGCTTCCGGTGAGATTTTATGATACAAATTCCAATGGGGATCTGATGAGCCGCTTCACAAACGACGTGGACACCATCGGAAATATGCTGAGCAGTACTCTTGTGCAGCTCTTTTCCGGAACCTTAAGCATCATCGGGACCTTGTTCCTCATGCTCTACACGAACATCTGGCTGACAGCCGTGACCCTGATCATGATCCCGCTCATGCTGCGGGCCGGTGGAGAGGTCGCGAAGCGGAGCCAGAAATACTTCAGCGCCCAGCAGTCGGCTCTCGGTGCTTTAAACGGATACATCGAGGAGACCATCACCGGACAGAAGGTGGTAAAGGTCTTCTGTCATGAGGAGATCGCGGAGGAAGAATTTGATATATTAAACAGGGATCTCCGCGAAAAACAGATCCGCGCCCAATTCCTTGGGGGCATGATGGGACCTGTGATGAACAACTTAAGTCAGGTAAACTATTCCTTGACGGCGTGCATCGGCGGGATCCTCTGTGTGGTGAAAAACTTCGATGTCGGCGGGCTCACGGTATTCCTGAACTTTTCGAGACAGTTCTCAAGGCCGATCAACGAGATCTCCATGCAGGTCTCCAACGTGTTCTCAGCTCTCGCCGGAGCGGAGCGCGTTTTCTCCGTGATGGATGAGGAGCCGGAGGCGGCGGATGATAAGGACGCAGTGTCCATGGACGGCATGCGCGGGGAAGTGGTATTAGATCATGTGACCTTCGGCTACAACCCGGACAAGGTCATCTTAAAGGATATCAGCCTCTACGCGAAGCCGGGACAGAAGATCGCCTTCGTGGGTTCCACGGGAGCCGGAAAGACTACGATCACGAACCTTATCAACCGTTTTTACGATATCCAGAGCGGGACCATCACCATCGACGGCGTTGATATCTGCCATATTAAGCGGGACGAGCTGCGCCGCCACATTGCCATGGTTCTTCAGGACACCCATCTGTTTACGGGGACGGTCATGGAGAATATCCGCTACGGAAGACTGGATGCCACCGATGAAGAGGTCATTCAGGCGGCGAAGATGGCATCTGCCCATTCCTTTATCATGCGGCTTCCAAAGGGCTATGACACGGTTCTTGAGAGCGATGGCGCGAACTTAAGCCAGGGCCAGAGACAGCTTCTTAATATCGCGCGGGCGGCGGTATCCAGGGCACCGATTCTGATCCTCGATGAAGCGACGAGCTCCGTCGATACGAGAACGGAAAAGCACATCGAGCAGGGCATGGACCGTCTGATGGCAGAACGGACCACCTTCGTGATCGCCCACCGTCTTTCCACAGTGCGGAACGCCAACGCCATCATGGTTCTGGAGAACGGAGAGATCATCGAGCGTGGTGATCATGAGGATCTCCTGAAAGAAAAAGGACGTTATTACCGATTGTATACAGGTATGGCTGAATTAAATTAGTAAAAACTAACAGAAAATGGAAAAAAGTGGACGGAATCGCGGTTCCTGTCCGTTTTTTTTGTTGAAAACTTCATTTTCTTAAGTGGTCTCCCACCATATTTTTGTTTTTTTTTTGATACAAACGCCGAAAAAGGCCATTTCTGTTAAAAAGTTAACCGATTTCCAATTGTAGAAAAATTCCAAATATGCTATACTACGGTGTGATGGGTACTATGAAATTTTATAGAAAGAAGGTTTGTTAAATGGGTCTGAGCACATTTATAGGCGGCGTTCATCCTTATGAGGGAAAAGAACTGTCCGCAGATAAGCCGATTCAGGTGATCCAGCCGAAGGGTGAGCTGGTTTATCCTCTCTCCCAGCATATCGGTGCTCCGGCGAAACCACTTGTTGCCAAGGGTGACAAGGTCCTGGTTGGCCAGAAGATCGCTGAAGCAGGCGGCTTCATTTCCGCAAATGTTATCTGTTCCGTATCCGGTACAGTAAAGGGAATCGAACCGCGTCTGGTTGCGAACGGAGCAATCGTACAGTCCATTATCGTTGAGAACGATAACGAGTACACAGCAATCGAAGGTTTTGGCGAAAAACGCGATTACACAAAACTTTCCAAGGAAGAGATCCGGAATATCGTAAAAGAAGCCGGTATCGTAGGTCTCGGCGGCGCAGGTTTCCCGACCAACGTAAAACTTGCACCGAAGGATGACAATGCGATCGATCACATTATCGTAAACGCGGCTGAGTGTGAGCCGTATCTGACAAGTGACTATCGCCTGATGATGGAGCAGCCGGAGAGACTGATCGGCGGCGTCAAAGTCATGTTAAGCATGTTCCCGAACGCGAAAGGCGTGATCGGAATCGAGGAGAACAAGCCGGAGGCGATCAAGCTTCTGGAAGGTCTCGTAAAAGACGAGCCGAAGATCACGGTATGTCCGTTAAAGACAAAGTATCCGCAGGGCGGCGAGCGTTTCCTGATCTATGCGGTTACAGGCGGACGCGAGATCAACTCCACGATGCTTCCGGCGGATGCAGGATGTATCGTAGATAACGTAGATACCGTTATTTCTATTTACAATGCGGTCTGTGAGAGCACACCGTTAATTCGTAAGATCATCACCGTTACCGGTGATGCGGTTAAGAATCCGCAGAACTTCCAGGTTCCGCTCGGTATGTGCTACCGGGAGATCCTCGAGGCTGCAGGTGGATTTAAGGAAGAGCCGGAAAAGATGATCTCCGGTGGTCCGATGATGGGACAGGCATTATTCTCTCTGGATATTCCGGTCATGAAGAACTCTTCTGCCCTGACCTGCTTCATAAAAGATCCGGTTGCGGCAAATCTGGAATCTCCGTGTATTCGCTGTGGACGCTGTATCGAGGTATGTCCAGGTCATGTTGTTCCGCAGATGATGATGGCGGCAGCAGAAAGAAATGATCTTGCCCTGTTCGAAAAATTAAATGGTATGGAGTGCTGCGAATGCGGCTCCTGTACTTTCATCTGCCCTGCCCACAGACCGCTGACCCAGGCATTCAAAGAGATGCGTAAGGCAGTCATGGCAGCCAGAAGAAAGAAAGCGTAGGAGGTGTGACAAATGAGTAAATTATTAAACGTATCATCATCCCCTCATGTACGCTGCGGTGTTTCCACAAAGAACCTGATGTACGATGTAGCGATCGCAATGCTGCCGGCTACGATCTGGGGTGTGATGCAGTTCGGTATCCGTTCCCTGATCGTTGTAGTAGCAACGGTTCTTTCCTGCGTACTCAGTGAGTACATTTTTGAAACCCTGATGCACAAGCCGGTTACCATCAGTGACGGCAGTGCCCTTGTCACAGGTATGATCTTAGGCTTAAATATGCCGCCGGCAATTCCGTTATGGATGCCGATTCTTGGCGGTGTATTTGCAATCTATGAACTGCTTCCGGCATTTATCGTAGCTGTAGCAGTTATTGTTGTTGTCAGCCTTGTAACCGGAGGACCGGAACAGGAAGTGCTTGAAAAATTTGAACAGGTTAAGGCACAGAATTAGTAAGAAATCAAAAATGAGGAGAAGCGATGATTTATTTATTTACAGCGTTGTATGATGAAGCCTATCCGTTTTTGCAGTATTACAAAATGAAAAAAGAAATAAATTTCCTTCCGTTTGAAATGTATCGCTGTGAGGAACAGCAGATATGCCTTACAATTACGGGAACGGGAGAAATTACAGCCGCGACAGTTGTCGCGGCTGTCTGTGCAATGGGACATGTGAAAGCGGGAGATATCTTTGTGCAGTGCGGCATATGCGCAGGCGCAGAACAGAAAAAAGGTGTGGCTTATCTGTGCAGCAAAATTACGGAAGAAGCGACACAAAAGACATTTTACCCGGATATTTTATACAGGCATCCGTTTCCCGAAGCTGCGGTTGTAACAGGAATGAACGTGCGGCGGAAAGCAAGTGTGTCAGAGGAACATGTATGTCAGAAAGCGGATATGCCGCAAAATACGGATACGGCAAATCCGGTGAAATTATGTGACACGGAATTATATAATATAGAATTATATGACATGGAAGCGGCGGCGGGGTATCAGGCGGCACATCATTTTTTCGGTCCGCATCAGATGTTTTTTATAAAAATCATATCCGATAACGGTGTACAGGAAAAAATGTCCGCAGATACCGTGCGTGA
>ERZ838483.2283-NODE-2283-length-11866-cov-19.518076_pt1 | contig 11866 bp, 8 predicted proteins | sample MGYA00519939_ERZ838483 | MGnify/ENA primary metagenome ERZ838483 (study PRJEB31850, sample SAMEA3708836) | human gut metagenome | biome: human gut; feature: human-associated habitat; material: faeces | place: China | collected 2014 ... | reverse complement strand
TCTCGGAAGGCACGTGCAGACCTTTCGTCATGGCCTCCTACCTTTCTTTCGGGCCTTTCGGCCGAATCTCTCAGCACCCTTCCGTAACGGGTGCTGCTTGCTGACAACTCTAGTTATATCCAAATTCCAACCGCAATTCCACCTCGCCCCCGAACGGTCAACAAAGTTCGATGAACGGTATATCGAATATGATTCCCCCATAATGCACTTCGGCGTTCTAAAGTAGCTTTTCTAAGGTAAATGCTCTTTTTTCTTAAAAATCATTCGCAATCACAACTCCAATCTTTCGATTAAGAATTGCATATCTAAAACGGTTTTATGTATATAAATGACGCTTGTTCGTGTTTCTGTCTGTATTCGATGATATTCAGCTACCTATCATTCTTATTCACACATACTCACCAGTTGAGTGAGGATATAGACCGTTTTTCACAACGCGAAGGGCGTCAGCTCTATGGCTTGTCAGCGTAAGAAGTAGGTAAAGATACCGTTCACGCGATACGTCCGTGCCATAGGTCGACTAAATTGAGACAATAGTGAATAGTGTTAGGCAACCGTCCCCTGCGGGGACTGAACGGACAGATGCATATGCCGAGCAAAATCGAAAAAAAGCAAGCCGCTGCAAAGCTGCGTAAGCCGCCGCGCGACTTCTCGTACACGCAGAACCGAGAGCTCAGCTGGCTGCGCTTTGACAACCGTGTGCTTGACGAAGCCTTCGACGAGACCGTTCCGCTGTTCGAGCGGCTAAAGTTCGTGTCGATTTTCGAGTCTAACCTCGATGAGTTTCTCATGGTGCGCGTGGGCGGCCTGTCCGATCTGGCAGAGCTCAAAAAACAGCCTGTCGACAACAAGAGCAATATGGCCGCCTCCGAACAGGTCGATGCTGTCATGGCCGAAATGCCCGGGCTCCTTACCCGATGGGAGTCCATCTTTAAGAGCATCGAGGGCAAGCTCGACACCCTGGGCGTTCACCGCGCCCGCATCGATTCGCTTACGCCCGAGGAGCGCACCTTTGTAACCCGTTACTTCCAGGCCTACGTGTCGCCGGTCATCTCACCGCTGGTGATTGACCCGCGCCACCCCTTCCCCAACCTGCGCAACGGCGCACTCTACCTGGCCTGCGGCCTGGACGGCGTCACCGACGAGGAGAGTCTGCTGGGCCTTATCGAGATTCCCACCTCGATGAACCGCGTGGTCGAGATCCCCTCGCCCACCGGCACCTACTCCTACATCTTGCTCGAGGACGTCATCCTCGCCTGCCTGGACAGCTGCTTTGGCTCCTATAAGCCGCTCGACCGCGCGCTCATCCGCGTCACCCGCAACGCCGACATCGACCCGGACGGCGAGGGCGTCGAGGAGGAAGAGGATTACCGTCAGCACATGAAGCGCATCCTCAAGAAACGCTTGCGCCTGCAGCCGGTGGTGCTCGCGGTCTCGGGGTCGCTCGAGAAGGCGACGCTCAAGACCATCCGCAAGGCGCTCGAGCTTTCGCGCCGCTCTGTCTTTACCTGCGATATCCCGCTCGACCTAGGCTACGTCTTTGGCATTGAGGGCAAGATTCCCGAGCACCTGCGCAACGAGCTGCTCTTTACGCCGTTTAAGCCGCAGCCCAACCCCACCATCGACATGTCCCGTTCCATCCGCGAGCAGGTGCTGCAGCACGACAAGCTGCTCTTTTACCCTTACGAGGCCATGAATCCGTTCTTGGACCTGGTGCACGAGGCCGCCTACGACCCCGAGTGCATCTCGCTGCGCATCACGCTCTACCGCGTGGCCAAGCAGAGCCGCCTGTGCGAGTCGCTGATCGATGCCGCCGAGAACGGCAAAGAGGTCACGGTGCTCATGGAGCTCCGCGCGCGCTTTGACGAGCAGAACAACATCGAGTGGGCCGAGCGCCTGGAAGAGGCCGGCTGCACCGTCATCTACGGCTCCGAGGGCTTTAAGTGCCACTCCAAGATCTGCCAGCTCACCTATCGCGAGGGCATGGCGCTAACGCGCTTGACGCTGCTGGGCACCGGCAACTTTAACGAGAAGACGGCCAAACTCTACAGCGACTTTATGCTCATGACCGCTCACCCCGGCATCGGCGAGGACGCCAACCTGTTCTTCCGCAACCTGTCGCTGGGCAACCTGCGCGGCGATTACCGCTTCCTGGGTGTGGCGCCCGTCGGACTGAAACCGCTCATCATGCGCGGGCTTGACCGCGAGATCCAGCGCGCCCTCGCCGGCGAGCCCGCCCGCGTGTTCTTTAAACTCAACTCGCTCACCGACCGCGAGGTCATCGACAAGATCGCCGAGGCATCGTGCGCAGGAGTCCGCGTGGACATGATCATCCGCGGCATCTCGTGCCTCAAGCCGGGCGTTCCTGGCAAGACCGAGAACGTGCATGTCCGTTCTATCGTCGGACGCTTTTTGGAGCATGCGCGCGTTTACGCCTTTGGCGTGGACTCGGACATGATCTATCTGAGCTCGGCCGACATGATGACGCGCAACACCGAGCACCGCGTGGAGATCGCCTTCCCCGTGCTCGACCCCACCTGCCGCGCCCTGGTGCACGAGTACATGAGCATGCAGCTGCGCGACAACGTGAAGGCCCGCAGCCTCACGAGCGACGGCACCTGGGTCCCCGTGGAGCGCGCAGAGGGTGAGAAACCCTTCAACTCGCAGGAAGCCCTGCTGGAGCGTGCCTACCGCAACGCCGAGGCCGCGCCCGAGCCCGTCATTGAGGCAAAGCCCGCCCCTGCTCCTAAGCCGCAGCCGGCCACACCCGAGGTTCAGAAGGTCCAGGCGACCGTCATTGAGCCCGAGCCCGCACCTGCACCTCAGCCCGAGCCGCAGGCAGCTAAGCCCGCACCCGAGACGAGCGCCCGTCGCGATAAGCCCGCCGGCAAGACCAAGGCCATCGAGCGCCATCGCCCCGGTCGTGTGCGCATGGGCCTGGGCCTGATCGGCCTGGGTCTTAAGACGCTCATTACCGGCAAGACGAAATAGTCGTTTGTAGAAGCAGTTTGTAGAAGCGCCCCGCATTTGAGGAAAGCCTCGGATGCGGGGCGCTTTTCCCTGCTACCATGGTGCGAATAACAACGCGAATGACAGGCAGGGATATGAAGCTCACTATAGAATCGATGACCTACGGCGCCGACGGGCTGGCGCACGCCGACAACGGCAAGGCCGTCTTTGTGCAGGGCGCCGTGGCAGGCGACACCGTCGAGGCCGAGGTCGTACAGGACGGCAAGTCGTTCATGCGCGCCCGCACCACCGAGATTCTCAAGCCAAGCCCCGATCGCATTCAGCCCCCCTGCCCCTTCGTTGGCATCTGCGGCGGTTGTTCGTGGGGCAATCTCTCACGCACGGCACAGCTCGCCGCCAAGGAGCAAAACCTGCGCTCCACGCTCGAGCGCATCGGCAAGTTCGCTCCTGAGCAGGTCGATGAGTTGGTACAGCCCATCTGCCACACCAAGGACGACTGGGGCTACCGCAATAAAATCGAGCTCGAACCGACCGTCGTCAACGGTCGCGTGCGCCTTGGCATGCACGGTGTCGACCCCAGCAAAATCGTGACCGTCGATGCGTGCCCGCTGTTCGATAAGCGCTTCCCGAAGGCGCTCAAATCGGTCGTCGGCGCACTCAACTATCTAAGCGGCAGCCATGACTTGGGACTCGAACGCGTGGGCATTCGTGCATCGCGCCGTACCAAGGCACTCGAGGTCGCACTCTGGACGCCTACAGGCTCTTTTCCGCGCTCGCAGGTCTCCCGCGTGCTGGCGGACGCCGCTCATCCCACGAGCATCGTGCGCGTGATGAGCAAGGGCGAAAAGAAGGCCCGCCGTGTCTCCAAGGTCGAAATGCTCGCCGGAGAGGGCTCATGGACCGAGAATATCGCCGAGGGTCAGATGCGCTTGTCTGCCCCGTCTTTTTTCCAGGTCAACACCAAGGGTGCCGAGATTTTGATCGAGCTTGTCATGGAAGCGCTCGACCCGCAAGAAGACGAGCTTGCCGTGGACCTGTACTGCGGCGCCGGAACCTTTACCCTGCCGCTCGCCCGCCGCTGCGACTTCGTCGCCGCCGTCGAGGCCTACGGCCCCGCCGTGCGCGATCTACGCCGTAACCTAGAGATCAACAAGCTTGATAACGTCGACGTCATTGGCGGAGACGCGGTGCGCGAGTTCCCCGACCAGGATGCCGACGTCTTGGTGGTCGACCCGCCGCGCGCAGGCCTCGCCCCCGAGGTGATCGACCTTATCGCCAGCACGAGTGCTCGCGATGTCGCCTACGTGAGCTGCGACCCGGCCACCCTGGCGCGCGATCTCAAACGCTTTGTCGAAGAAGGCACCTTCTCCCCCGTCAAGATCACGCCAGTCGACCTGTTCCCGCAAACCTTCCACTGCGAAACGGTCGTCCACCTCAAGCGCAACTAGACTGTTTGCCCAAGACCACGCCCGATGATTTTCTGAGACGGGGATAAAAATAAATTTGCTCCGAATGATTATTTAATCCCCGTCCCGAAATTGAACCGCCCCCCATTTCTTGAACATTAGAAATGGGGGCTTCTTTATGGACGGGAGAGTCAGGCTCGACGCCACGCTGAGGACTCTTGCAGCAGAGCTTTGCGACAGGGGGTACGGGCGCGCCGAAGGCCGGCGGGAGGCCGAAGGGTGTCCGTACCCGGCCGGGGCCGGCGGCGTGCGGGGGCAAGCTCATGCGACGGAGCTGCTGCCCGGGCGCCTGAAGGACGAGTTCTACAGGAACCGGACGTGGCGGAGCTTCGAGGAGTTCAAGCGGGACCTCGAAGCCTATACCGTTCACTGGAACAAGGGGAGGCGGGTTAAGCAAAAGGGACTGACCCCGGAGGAGTTCCGGAATCAGTCCCCATGTGCGGCATAGGCCGCTAATTGACCCGTCTAAGTTTCGGGGCGCAGTTCATTTCAGCGCCGCCCGAGAAAGCTAAACGCCTTCTGGCAGGTTGTCCCGGGCCGAGGGCGGCCACCTTGATCGCCCTCGGCCCTCATCCACCTCAACTGCTCCTCAATTACATAGAGCTGATTGAGGAGGGCGCAAGCTAGTGGGCGCCTTCCTCCTCGTCGTTGGGTCGGTAGGTGACGAACTCGATAACAAAGGCCAGGACGGCGGAGATGAGCGAGGCGATGATCGCGAAGATCATGTGGGAGATCCCGGCGCCACCAGGGGTCCCGTCGATGAAGTTGAGCAGGTTGAAGACGCCGAGACCGCCCGAGATGTACATGAGAGCGCCAGTCATTCCCACGATAGCGCCGCCCACGGCGGAGCTCAGGCATGCCACGACGAACGCGCGCTTGTTGGGGAGGGCGATGCCGTAGATGCCCGGCTCGGTGACGCCGAAGAAGAAGGCGGAGATCATCGCGGGAAGGGCGATGCCGCGGAAGCGCTCGTCCTTGTTTCTGAGGTACATGGCAAAGATGACCGCTCCGAGCGCGAACCCGTGGCCGATGGTGGCGGCGAGCACGCTGTCGTGGCCGAGGGTGTTCAGGTTCATGATGGAGATGGGGATGAGGCTCCAGTGGAAGCCAAAGATGACGAGGCACATCCACAGTCCGCCGACCAGGGCGCTGCCCAGGACGGAACCAACCACGGGGAGCTGGAAGATGAACGAGAACGCCGCGCTCAGCAGGTTGGTGATGAGGGTGGCCACCGGGCCGATGATGAGATAGCCCAAGACGATGGAGACCGTCATCGTGGCGAGCGGGACAAGGAACATCTTGAGCGCAGCCGGCATCCAACTCTTGAGCCAGCGCTCAAGGATAGAGCCGAACCACACCATGAGAAGGACGGGGATCACCGAGCTCACGTAGCCGGACACGGGCATGATGATGGGGAGCCCGAGGGCGGTGGCGTACCACGAGAACGTGCCGGCCACGCCGAGGTCGATGCTGCCGAGCGCCTCGCCCGAGGTCAGGGCGACCATCGTCGGGTAGAGGAGCGCCACGCCGATTGCCACGCCGGTGAACTCGTTCATGCGGAACTTGCGCGCGGCACTGAACGCCAGGGCGACGGGGAGGAAGTAGAAGAAGCCGTCAGCCACGGTGTAGAGCAGCGTGTAGAGGCCGTCGTTTGCAAAGGCCGGGACGAAGTAGGTGATGAGGGCAAGCAGTCCCTTCATGATGCCTGCGGCGGCAAGCGGTCCCAGGATGGGCTGGAAGATGCCAGAGATGAGGTCGATGATGACGGAGGCAACGGTCTTATCGCCCTGGGGCTCGTCGTCGGCGCTTGCGCCGCCCGAGAAGTTGCCGGCCTCCAGGACCGCGTCGTAGACGTCCTCGACGATGTTGCCCACGACCACCTGGTACTGGCCGTTGGCCTGGATGACCTGGATAACACCCTTGAGGGCCTCGATCTTGGCCGTGTTGGCGCGGGACTCGTCCTTGAGCTTGAAGCGCACGCGCGTGATGCAGTGCGCGACGCTGGCGACGTTCTCTGTGCCGCCTACGTTCTCGAGTATGGATCTGGCCAGGTCGTCGTATTTTTCTGCCATTATTTTCTCCTTAGTGATATTGCCCGGGTGGTTAGCCCAGGTCGCCTCCGTTGGTGGCGATGGCCTGTTGGTACCAGTAGAAGCTCTTCTTGCGCCTGCGCTCGAGCGTGCCGTTGCCCAGGTTGTCGCGGTCCACGTAGATGAAGCCGTAGCGCTTCTCCATCTCGCCGGAGCCCGCGCTCACGAGGTCGATCGGCCCCCAGGTGGTGTAGCCGAGCATCTCGACGCCGTCCTGCTCGATAGCGTCGCGCATGGCCTCGATGTGCTCGCGCAGGTAGGCGATGCGGTAGTCATCCTCGATCGTGCCGTCGGGAAGCACCTCGTCATAGGCGCCGAGGCCGTTCTCCACCACAAAGAGCGGCTTCTGGTAGCGGTCCCAGAGGTCGTTGATCGTGATGCGGAACCCCAGCGGGTCGATGACCCAGCCCCAGTCGCTCGTGCGCACGTAGGGGTTCTCCACGCCGGCGAAGGCGTTGCCCTCGGCGACGCCGCCCACGGAATCGGGGTCGCCCGCGGTACAGCGCGAGGAGTAGTAGCTAAACGAGATAAAGTCGACGGTGTTCTCCGCAAGGATGCGCTCGTCCTCGGCGGTCATGCCCACGTCGATGCCCTCGCGCTCGAGCATCTTGAGCGCGTAGCCGGGGTAGTGCCCGCGTGCCTGCACGTCCACGAAGAAGAGGTCCTCCTGGTTCTTGACCTGCGCCGCGCGAACGTCCTCGGGACGACAGGAGTAGGGGTAGTAGCTTCCCGCGGCGAGCATGCAGCCAACCTTGTTCTCCGGGTCGACCTCGTGGGCGATCTTGGTGGCCCAGGCGCTCGCCACGAGCTCGTTGTGCGCGGCGCGGTACTCGGCCTCGCGGGCATTCTCCCCGGGCTCGAGGACGATGCCGGCACCCATGAAGGGACGGTGCAAGATCATGTTCATCTCGTTGAACGTGATCCACCAGCGCACGAGGCCGCGGTAGCGGTTGAAGAGCACCGTCACAAGCCGCTTGTAGAGCTCGATAAGGGTGCGGTTTCGCCAGGCGCCGTACTTCTTGACGAGGTGGATGGGGCAGTCGAAGTGCGTGATGGTCACGAGGGGCTCGATCCTGTGCTCGCGGCAGCAGCGGAACACGTCCTCGTAGAAGGCGAGCCCGGCCTCGTTGGGCTCCTCCTCGTCGCCATTGGGGAAGATGCGGCTCCAGGCGATGGAGAGGCGAAAGACCTTAAAGCCCATCTCCGCGAAGAGGGCTATGTCCTCGCGGTAGTGGTGGTAGAAGTCGATGCCCGTCTGGGCCGGGTAGTAGTACCCGGGCTCGAAGTCGAGCATGCGCCTCAGGCCGCGACTTACGTCGTTGCGCTCCGACCCGTGTGGGATGACGTCGACATTGGCAAGGCCGCGGCCGCCCTCGTCATAACCTCCCTCGCATTGGTTAGCAGCGGTGGCTCCTCCCCAAAGGAACCCTTTTGGAAATGGCATGGTGCCTCCTTCTCTCTGGCGCCCCCACCTCTGCGGGGACGCTTTATAACGTCCTTGCGACCTCACGCGCCGGGCCCGTGGCCCTTTCCCTGATGCGCGCGGGCCGCCCGTGAAGGGGTGACTAGCTGACGGCTTGTCCTGCGGCGACGCGACGTGCCTCCCGGCCTCCAAACAGGGAGGGGACCTGTGCCAGGCACACGCCGGCGAGGATGATGGCGACGCCCAGCCACTCGACGACGCCGAGCGGCTCGCCGAGGACGATCATGGCTATGAGCAGGCCGGCGGGGAGTTCCGCGGCGGCCATGACAGTGGAGAGACCCGCGGGCAGGTGCGGAGAGCCCATGCCGAAGAGCAGGACCGGGCAGAGCATGCCAAAGAAGCCGGCGATGACGGCAAAGGGCAGGATGCCCTGGGCGAGGACGCCCGAGACGACGTAGTCCGGGCACACCGTGAGCGACATGACCACGGAGCCCGCGCACACGATGACGCCGCGCTGCTCGGACGAGCAGGGGGCCTCGACCTTGCCGGAGAGGGTGACAAAGAGGGAGCAGGACACGGCCGCACCCAGCGCGCAGAGCAGGGCCACGGGGTCGTACCCGGTGATGCCGGTCTTGTAAACGCCGCTCGCGAACACCGTCCCGAAGACGATGGCCAGGGCGGAGGCCACTTGGAGGGGCCTCGGCGGCCGGCGCGTCATGACGGTCTGCCACACGAGCCCCAGCCACGTGAACTGGAAGAGGAGCGTGAGCGCCACCGGGGCGGGCAGCACGCTCATGGCGTAGCAGTAGAGGATTGAGGTGAGGCAGGTGAGGGCTCCCAGGCCCATGAGCTTGAGGGCGAGCTTCCAGCCCACGCGCTGCCAGCGGTGCCCGAGTGCGTGCCCTGCGAGCGTGGCGAGGGCGAAGAAGAGGCAGCCGAACCACGCCTGGCTCGCCACCACCTGTGCCGAGGTGAAGCCCGCGGCGTAGGCGAGCTTGTAGGTCGTGGCCATCGCGCCGTAGCAGGCGCCGCCCGCAAAGACCTGGAGCGCCGCCTTGGCCTGTCCCGCGCCCGTGGCTCCTGCCCCGGCGGCCTGTTGCTTGATTGTGTTTGTTCCTGCCATTAGGCTCCCTTCCGTCTGCTGTCTTGCAGATGCACGTCTCGTGCGTCTGTTCCCTGCAGTCGGAAGGTGGGCTCGTGCGGTCTTCTGGCGGTGCATGTGGTACCTGCTGCCAAGACGAAAAAAGCCACGCAACCGACTGCTCGGTTGCGTGGCAAAAAGGTGGCTAGCGCCCAGAAAAGTCCACGCGTTTTTAGACTGGGACAAAGTACTACAACAGGTGAGATTCTGTCAAGAAAAACCGAGGAAAAAAGTGAGCCTCTGCCCGCCGTACCTGTAGCGGTCGTTTCCCCGAACGGGGCGGTGCTGTTGGGGGCTGTCTCGATCTGTAACAGTAAGACCCGGTTTTGGTCCGTAGATGTTACAGATTTAGACGTTTTGTCGGGGCGGTTTCCGTTTGTCTTGATCTGTAACAGTTAGGGGTCAAAAGTGGGTCTAGATGTTACAGATTGAGATTGTTGAGGATGGGTGAGGGTAGCTAATTCGGACGGGGCTATTTTAGCTACCCTGCAAGTGGGGTAGCTAAAATAGCCCCGTCCCTTTTTAAACAATGGAAAATCGAGCGTGGCAAGCGGAGGTCTTCGGGGTATAAGACGGCTAATTGTATGCCGCCCATGAAAGGAGCCCTCATGCCCAGCGTTGCCGTTCTTGCCGCCGATGGCTTTGAAACGATTGAATGCCTGACCATGGTCGATGTCATGCGTCGCGGCGGCGTGCGCGCCACGCTCGTCTCGATCATGCCCACGCGCGAGGTCGTAAGCTCGCTGCAGATTCCCGTAACCTGCGACGTACTCTTTGACGAGATTAACTTTAACGAGTATGACTGCGTCGTGCTGCCCGGCGGTCTGCCCGGCGCCACCAACCTGCGCGCCGACCAGCGCGTCTGCGACCTGGTCTGCGAGTTCGCCGCGACCAAGCACGTTGCCGCCATCTGCGCCGCCCCGTTTATCCTGGGCGAGCTCGACCTACTCGAGGGGCGCCAGGCCACGTGCTTCCCTGGCTTTGAGAAAAGCTTCCCCGAAGGCGCCTATACCGGCGAGAAGGTTACGCAAGACGGCAACATCATCACCGCCAGCGGCATGGCCCAGTCGCTCCCCTTTGCGCTTGAGCTGCTGCGCACACTCGCCGGCGACAAGGCCGTCGAGAAGGTCGCCGAGGGCATTCAGCTATGATTTTGGCTTCGCAATCACCGCGCCGCATCGAGTTGATGCGCGAGGCAGGCTATAACATTCGCGTGATTCCCGCAGATATCGACGAAACGCCTTTTGATGGCGAGGCCCCGCTTACGCTCGTTGAACGCTTAGCACGCGCCAAAGCCGCCTCCGTTGCCGCCGAGCATGCCGAGCCCAACGAACTGACCGTCGCGGCCGATACTATTGTCACCTTCGATGGCAAGATTCTGGGCAAGCCGGCAACCGAGGACGAGGCGCGCACCATGCTCCGCGAGCTTTCGGGCCGCACGCACCAGGTCGCAACCGGCGTCTGCATCGTTAAGGCAGGCGACACGGCCGCTCCGCATGCCGCCGAGAGCCTGTCGTTTGTCGATGTGACCGACGTGACGTTCTATGAGCTTACCGAAGAGCAGATCGAGCGCTATGTTGCCTCCGGCGAACCCATGGACAAGGCCGGGGCCTACGGCATCCAAGGCACAGGCGGCCGCATGCTTGTGCACGATATTTCGGGTGACTTCTACAACGTGGTGGGCTTGCCCATCGCTCGCGTCGCACGCGCGATTCAAAAACTCTCGTAATTGCATCTGGCGCTGGTTATCCCCCAGCGCCTACAATTTTGCCGTACCGTACGGATCCCGACCGGGCATAAGGCCCGGCGGAAAACCGATAGGAGAAAACATGGACACACTGCTCGAAGCCATCGATGTTTGCAATGTCGATGGCTTTTGCTTTGGCAACTATACGGACGAGGAGGCTGGCACCGGCTGCACCGTAATCGTGGCGCCCGAGGGTGCCACCGGTGGCGTTGACGTACGTGGTGGCGCCCCCGCTTCGCGTGAGACCGACCTGCTGCGTCCCGAAAACACCGTCGATAAGGTCCACGCCGTCTGCCTTTCGGGCGGATCGGCCTTTGGCCTCGAGGCTGCAAGCGGCGTGGCCCGCGAACTCGAGAGCCGCGGCATTGGTCTGCCCGTCGGCCCCACGCAGGTGCCCATCGTGTGCTCCAGCTGTATCTTCGACCTTGCCTTTGGCGACCCCACCGTTCGCCCCGACATTGAGGCCGGCATCGCCGCCGTGCGCGAGGCGCTCGACAACACCCCCACCATGCTCGAGCAAGGCAATGTAGGCGCCGGCACCGGTGCCACCGTAGGTAAGCTCATGGGCCCTGCCACCTGCATGAAGGCCGGCCTTGGCGCTGCCGCTGTGGCGCTCGGCCCCATCAAGGTGGGCGCCGTGGTCTCGGTCAACGCCTGCGGCAACGTTGTCGACCCCCTCACCGGCGAGTGGGTCGCCGGCATGCGCGCCTCAGCCGATAGCGACCAAATCGTCGATATGGAACTCGCAGCCTTTGCCGCCGCCGGATCCATGCAGATGCCGCTCGACCGCACCAACACCACCATCAGCTGCATCGTCACCAACGTGGAGCTCACTAAGGCCCAGGCCACCAAGGTCTCCCAGATGGCAGCAGACGCCTACGCGCACGCCATTCGCCCCACGCATACCACCAACGACGGCGACACCATCTACACCCTCGCCAGCGGCAAATTGGGCACCCAAGCAAGCGCCGCCATTCCCCTAGACCTGCTGGGCATGCTCGCCGTAAGGGCCCTACAGACCGCCATCGT
>ERZ838483.2282-NODE-2282-length-11871-cov-4.427556_pt1 | contig 11871 bp, 7 predicted proteins | sample MGYA00519939_ERZ838483 | MGnify/ENA primary metagenome ERZ838483 (study PRJEB31850, sample SAMEA3708836) | human gut metagenome | biome: human gut; feature: human-associated habitat; material: faeces | place: China | collected 2014 ... | reverse complement strand
CGAGTGATGCCGCCGGCCGCAGCGCGCTCGGCTGACGCATCCACCTCACTGACAGGCAAAATGGGATGAATCGGAATGCTCGAAGAGGTCCAGTGAGTGGACTGTGCGCACCATTTGCAATTGCAGGAGCATGCCCCTGTTTTGATGCTGACAATGCCGCAGATATTAAAAATGCGGGATGCAAAGCGTTTCGTCGCTTCCGCCGCGGTATCAAAAAGATCTGCCCGAAGCGCAGAATCAGAAGCAAAAGCAAGTGCTTCATCGCGGGAGATCGTTTCGTTCCGGGCGATGCGGTCAATAATAGGCTGAAGAACCGGCATGAGGTCTCGCAGTTACGGTCACGAGCGCGAAACACTCGTGTCCGTCAAGAATAAGAGGTCGGAGGTCGAGTTTATGCCCGAAGGGAGGCTCTTCCGCTGCAGTCTGTGCCCGATTTGTATCAGGTCATGAAAATTTGGCTGCGGTCTACCACCGGCATGTCGGCGGGCAGCCCCACATAGGGAGAGGCTTCGCGTTCAAACCCCGCGAAGAGCGCCTGCATGGCGCGCGCATACCATTCAAGGAAAATGCGCACGCGCTTGGTGTGCCAAGCTGACCGCGAAGTCACGATAAAGCACTCAACGGCCGGATGTGACCAGCCCGGGAGAATCGGCACCAAACGCCCCGCCTTCAGATCATCCGCAATCTGCACGAGCGGCAGATCCGCCGCGCAGCCCATGCCTTTCAATACCGCCGCGCGGATAGCCAGGATGTCGGTGGACCGTACGGCTGAAGCATACTGGACAGCCTCCGTTTCACTGCCGCGCTGAAGCACCTTCGTCTCCGGGCGCACCGGTCCGCAGTAGACGTAGCCCGAATGACGGCGCAGATCCGCGGGCCGCACGGGCATGCCGCACCGAGCAATGTAGTCCGGACTGGCCGCAGCTACGTAGACATTGCGCCCGCGGCTCATATAGACCAGATTCGGCAGCGTGGGAATCCCCGTGAGCGTGGCCACTTCGCAGAGCCCTTTTTGTACATCAGCCTCTTTCAAGCCGGCCAGGATCTCAACCGTAATGCCCGGATGCTCGATTTGAAAGCGCTGGAGCAGCGTCGTGAGATGCCTCGCCGCAAAACCCGGCGCCGACGAAAGACGGATCTTGCCTTCGAGCGTGCGGTTGTCATCCTTCAGAGCGTCCATCAGAGAGTCGTGCGCCCTCAGAATCGTTTCCATGCGTTTGTGCGCCATGCGGCCTGCGTCCGTGAGGACCAATGGGCGCACGCCGTGGCGGATAAGCTCAACGCCGAGGGTGCGCTCGAGCCCAGAAATGGCGCGGGAAATACTCGAGGGCTCTGTTTCCAGCGCTTTTGCCGCTGCCGTCAGCGTGCCGCTTCTGGCAAAAACAATGAAAGAGCGCCAAGCCTGCAGATCATCTGTTTTTGCCATTAAAGCCTCCCTGCTCTACTGCACGCAGCATCTTCTCCTGCACGAAGGCACCCCAAAGCCCAACCGCTTTGCCGCCGCCGCGTCTTTTCATGATGTTAGTGCCTGAAGCGGCACGACTCCAGCCGCATATTTTGCACTTTACGCAAATTTAAATTGCTCCAAGCGCTATTGAATCCATTCACTCAGCGCTTCAGACTGCCTGCATATCAAGGGAAAAGCCTTTGGGCCAACCCTTCATCCCTCGATTCAAACTCCCAAGCCTCAAACCCATTCACCAACAGGCAGCAAGACATGCAGCGCGATGAATTTTTCTGGACCAGCACCATCAACAAGGCGACCATTGTCGTCAATGCGGCTGAGGGCCTCCTTTCAAAGGAAGCTGCACGGGAAGCCGCGGGCGGCGTCGCTCGTCTTGAAGCCAAGGCCGAAAAGGATCCGGCGCTGCGCGTGAAAAGCTACATTGCCTATGAGCCGCTCCTCATCGCAGAAACTTCGCCTGCGGTAACCCTTATCCACGCCGGCCGTTCGAGTCAGGACATTCTCTCCACCCAGCGCACGGCCATTCTCCGCGACCGCACTGTGCAGGTTGCCAAAGCCTTTGACGCAGTAATCGGGAAGCTCCTCGATCTCGCAGAGGCCAACCGTCATACGATTGTGCCCAACTACACCAACGGCGTGGCCGCTCAGCCCAACAGCTATGCGCACTATCTCCTCGGCATTACTGCCGCGTTCCTGCGCGACCGCGAACGTCTCAACGAGTGTCTCACCCGCTATAACGCCTGCGCGATGGGCTCCACGGTACTGAACGGCACGGGCTGGCCCCTGAACCGCGAGGCGATGGCCGTGCGCCTCGGCTTTCCTGCGCCGCGCCGCAACGCCTTTGATGCCACCTGCATGTCGCCCGCAGATATGCCTTTCGAACTCGCGAGCATCAATGCGTCCGCCGCTCTGCACGTCGGCAGCTTCATTTCTGACGTGATGGTGCAGTACGCTCAGCCGCGCCCTTGGATCCTTCTGCAGGAAGGCGGAGAGAACACCTACGTCTCGTCCGCTATGCCGCAAAAGCGCAATCCCGGTCTGATGAACAACTGCCGCGCCGACGCTTCGGACGTGGTGGGTGAAATGGCGGCCGCCGCCGCCCGTATCCACAATCTCGTTCCGGGCATGGTCGACGGCAAAAACGTCGCCAAGAACGGCCGAATGATGGATGCTGCCGTCGGCATGTTCAGCCGATTCCTCAAAGTGCTCTGCGCACTGCGCATCAATCCCGACCGCGCGCTCGAAGAACTCAACAGCGACTGGACAGCTTCGCAGGAAATCGCTGACCGATTGATGAAGGATCATGGGCTGCCGTTCCGCATCGGCCACCACATGGCGAGCCGCATGGTGTCGTGGGCCCGCGCCAACAACGTGCTTCCGCTCGACTTTCCCTACGCCCAGATGCAGGCGATCTACCGCGAAGAAATCGAAGAGGAATTTCCCGAGGCCGACCCTGTGCTTCCGATGAGCGAAACCGAATTCAAAGATGCACTGGACCCGCGCAAAATCATTGAAAACCGCCGCACTGCCGGAAGCGCCGCACCCGCGGAAGTTGACGCCATGATCCGTGAAGACCGTGCGGCGCTCGCCCAACTCAGCGCCGTCACCGCCGAAGTCGAAAAGCGTACGAACGATGCGCTCGCAGCGCTTGAAGCCGAATTCAAGCACTTCCTCTAACTCTCCATCAAACCACCCTAAGGAAAGACGACTATGTATGCCCTGATGCCTTGGATTGCGGTGATCGTCACCGCACTGGCCGGCTGGGCGCTGATTAAGCGCTACTCCACCCACATGGTTCTGCTCTTCGCCGGTCTCGCGATTTTGCTTTGCGCGGTCGTTCTCGGCGACCCGAACTTCCTTCCCAAAGGCGTGAAGCCATCGGGATTCGTGCTCTTTGACATCTTCAATACGCTCAAATCCATTGCCACCAAGCAGAGCGCCGGCATCGGCTTTCTGATTATGACGGCCGGCGGCTTTGCAGCCTATATGGACCGCATCGGCGCCGCCAAGGCCTTGGTTGACATTGCCGTGAAGCCCCTCAGCATGCTGCGAGCGCCCTACCTCGTGCTCGTCGGCGGCTATTTCGTCGGTCAGATTCTGGTCATGGTGATCCCGTCCGCCGCCGGCCTCGCAATGCTGCTCCTTGTCGCACTCTTTCCGATCCTTAAGGCTGTGGGCACTTCTGCTGCCGCCGCTGCCGCGGTCATCGGCACATCGGCCGGCGTGACCTTTGCGCCGACGGCCGGCACGGCCAATCTCGCCGCACAGGTCGGCAGCCTTGATCCGGTGATTTATCTGGTCCAGTATCAGCTTCCCGTTGCCGTCCCGACCTTTATTGTCATTGCCGCCGCCCACTACTTCGTGCAGCGTTTCTATGACAAGAAGAACGATGACGTTTATACCGATGTTTCCGCAGCCAAAGCCGCGGATCAGCCGGCTGCTCCGAAGTGGTACGCCGTCTTCCCCATTTTGCCGATTGCACTGCTCATCATCTTCTCCAAACTCGTCGTTGCTTCCATCAAGCTTGACACGGTGAGCGCGCTCTTTATGGTTTGGATCGGCGTCGTCATCATTGAAATCATCCGGTCCCGTGACGTGAAGAAGGTCTTTAAGGACGGCCTCGCGATGTTCCAGTCGATGGGCAAGATGTTCGCCGGCATTGTCGCACTGATTATCTGTGCGGAATTCTTCGCCACCGGCCTCAAAGTCTCCGGCCTCATCGACATCCTCATCAATTCCGCGCAGGGCGTCGGCGCGGGCATGGGTGCGATGACAGTGATTCTGACGGCCATCGTCTCGATCGTGACCTTCCTCACGGGTTCCGGTGTGGGCGCTTACTCGTCCTTTGCCACGCTCGCGCCTGACGTCGCTGCCGGTCTGGGCGGCTCGGTTGCCGAACTCGTCACGCCGATGCAGTTTGCCTCCGGCCTGCTGCGCGCCATGAGCCCGGTTGCCGGCGTGATCATCGCTGTGGCCGGCGCCGCTGGCGTCTCCCCGATGGCAATTGTCCGCCGTACCTGGATTCCAATGATTCTCGGCATCATCACAGCCATCATCGCCAACGAAATCTTTATCGGCTGATGAATCTCCGGCCAACGGTCTGCTGATTGAAGACTGTCGGCAAAACCCTTCCCCCACAAGCGCCTGCTCAAAGACTGCTCCTGCGTCTTTGGGCAGGCGTTTTTCATGGCGGCCGGAAGTGAGACTCAGCCCCAGTATCTGCGTCGGGGGATCCTGCGGCGCGGCAAGTCGGGAAGAGTTTCTGAACCTAGCTTGAGACGGCGAAGAGAGCCGAAATCCGCCGCGATCTTCCGTCATGCCTCCCGCTCCGATAAAGAGGAGAAGAGCAGTCATGCCTGCGTTTCCCTTTGCCGTTCTCCCATTCAAACGAATTAATCAGGGTTAATACTCATTTGTAGCGACGCATTATTCGTTTTCAAGTTAGCTAAATTATGAGTGAGAGATCATCGAAATTTGGAGGTCCTTCTTTTTATACTGACCGGTCAGTCATTGAATACAATTCAATTTGTCACATCAGCAATGTCAATTTGTCCTGTTCGACAGGATGTGCCGTCCACGAAAGACGCCCTCTAAACCCGCTTCTGAGTGAAGTCTGAGGAATTTGTTCGCAACATGCTCACCATCGGCATCGACCTCGGTTCGACCACGGTCAAATACGCACTTTTGTCGGAATCGGGCGTACTGCTCTCTCACGACTATGTTCGGCACGGCAGTGCGGTCAAACAGACGCTTGAAAAGGTGCTTCGAGCACTCGCGCTCAGAACGCATGACGCGCCCGTCCATGTGCTTTTTTCGGGTTCCGGAGCTTTGGGGCTCGCCGACGCGCTCGGCGCGGGCTTCGTGCAGGAGGTGATTGCCGCTTCGCGCTACCTCAAACACCGAGCGCCCGATCTGGATGCCGCCATTGAATTGGGCGGAGAGGACGCTAAGCTCCTCTATTTATCCAACGGCGTTGAACTGCGCATGAACGAAGCCTGTGCAGGCGGCACCGGTGCTTTTATTGATCAAATGGCATCGCTCTTGGATGTTGACGCAGCCGGGCTCAACAAACTCGCGAGTGAAGCCCAGATCTCGCATCCGATGGCATCGCGCTGCGGTGTGTTTGCCAAAACAGATTTGGTGGCGCTCTTGAACGGCGGCGTGCCGAAGTCTGAAGTCGCCCGGTCGGTGCTCGACGCAGTTGCCGAACAAACCGTGAGCGGCCTCGCCTGCGGGCGTCCGGTCAGAGGCAAAATTGCTTTTCTCGGCGGACCGCTCACTTTTCTTTCAGAGCTTCGCGCCGCCTTTGAACGGCGTCTCTCGTCAACGGGGACAACCTTTGCTTCCTTTTGCGATGCGCACTGCGCCGTAGCCATCGGCGCTGCCTTGGAAGGCATGGATCCGGCCTCCCGGGCGCACCGCTCCCGCGTCTGGCATTCGATTGACGATTTAGTCCGTGAGATCCTCGCCGCAGCGTCGGAGAACCGCGGCTCGGGGCTGCCGCCGTTATTCAAAAATCCGGCAGAGCGGGAAGCCTTCACCGAGCGCCACCGCCGAGAACGGGTTGAGCGTTCGCCCATCGAAAATGCAGAGGGCGACCTCTTTCTCGGGGCCGACCTTGGTTCAACCACCGTCAAGGGCGTTGTGCTCGATACTCAGGGGCGGCTCCTCTACAGCTGGTACGAACAAAATGAAGGGCAGCCGCTCGAACGCCTCTATCGTGCCGTAAAGGCGCTCCTCAGCGTCGTGCCCGCCAAAGCACACATTCGGCAGGCCTGTACCACCGGATACGGCGCAGACCTCGCCCGCGCGGCGCTTGGCGCCGCATTCAGCGAAGTCGAAACGCTCGCCCACGAACGCGCTGCCGCCGCGTTTGAACCCAATGTGAGCTATGTCATCGACATTGGCGGCCAGGACATGAAATGTCTCGAGGTTGAGCACGGTCTCATCCGCAGCGTGAAGCTTAACGAAGCCTGCTCATCGGGCTGCGGCTCTTTTCTGCAGACGTTCGCCAAGCAGCTCTCGCTCACGCTCCCTCAATTCGTTGAAGCTGCGCTCGCTTCAAAGGAACCCTGCGACCTCGGCACCCGCTGCACGGTTTTTATGAATTCCAAGGTGCGCCAAGCCCAGCGCGACGGCGCTTCGCTCGAAGACATCGCCGCGGGCTTATGCCGTTCAATCGTCAGAAACGCGCTCTACAAGGTGCTCCGCATTCACGATCCGGCAGAGCTCGGCGAACACGTCGTCGTTCAGGGCGGCACGTTTCTCAATGACGCCGTTCTGCGTGCTTTTGAGGAGCAGATCGGCCGCCCCGTTATTCGGCCCGACATCGCCGGACTGATGGGCGCCTACGGCGCAGCGCTGATTGCCATGGAACGCTCGAGCGCGGCAGTGCCGGAAATCGACCTTGATCCGGCAAAGCTCGATGCGGGCAAAGTCATTCAGCGAGAACTGCTTTGCCGCGGCTGCGGCAATCACTGCCGCCTCACGATGAACCGTTTCCCTTCGGGCGACAAGTTCTTTTCGGGGAATCGCTGTGACTTCGCGCAGAAAAGCGCGGGTGCGGGCCGGCGGAAGAAAGCCTCCTTCATTGACTGGAAGCTCGAACGGCTCTTTGCGGGCGAACCGCTCCCTTTGGAAGCGGCCGCCATGGGCGTTGTCGGCATCCCGCGCGCCCTCAATACCTACGAACACTACCCCTACTGGTTCAAGCTTTTCAGCTGCCTAGGCTTTCGCGTGGAGCTCTCGCGTCCGTCCGACCATGCCCTCGCATCGAGCGCCTCGGAAACCGTGCCGTCGCAGAGCCTGTGCTTTCCGGCAAAACTCGCTCACGGCCACGCCGCAGACCTCGCCCGCAAAGGCATTGCTGACATCTGGATGCCCTGCGTGCCGCTCGAGGGCCCCAGACATTCGGGCGAAAAGCATATCGACGGGCGCTTTGCCTGTCCCGTGGCGGGCGGCTATCCGGAAGCCATGCGCCTCTCGCTCGCCTCCACGCTCCCGAACGCCCGCATCCTCACGCCTTTCGTGGATCTTGAGTTTCCCGAAAGCGTCGTTCGCGCGGTCACATCCGCGTGGCCGGCCCTTTCCCCCAAAAAGGTGCGCGAGGCGGTCGATGCCGCTCACGCAGCGCTCGAAGACTACCGCGCAGCAGTGCGTCAAGCAGGCGAAGCACTGTGGCGCCGGCATGAAACTTCGGGCGAACCGCTCATCGTGCTCGCCGGGCGGCCCTACCATCTTGACCCGCTCATTAATCACGGGCTCCCGGCCTTGATTGAATCCATGGGCGCTGAAGTCGTCACGGAAGACGCCGTAGCGCACCTCGCAGCGGTTCCAAGCGACATCGAGGTCGTCAATCAATGGACCTTCCACTCGCGGCTTTACCGCGCGGCAGCGCTCGTGCGGGAGAGCCGGTCCGCAGAGCTCGTGCAGCTCATGAGTTTTGGCTGCGGCATCGACGCCGTCACCTCCGAGCAGATTGAGCGCCTTCTTGCTCAGCGCGGCAGAATCGCTACCACCCTCAAAATTGACGAGGGCGATACGCTCGGCGCCGCGCGCATTCGTCTGAAGTCGCTTCTGGCCGCACTCGCAGATCGCCGGCGCAGCGACCAAAAAGCGGCGGCCGAGAGCCTCGAAGACATGACAAAGCGTACGGACACTCCGGTGCCGCTCGGCAAAATGCTCGCCGACCGCGTGATCTATGCGCCGCAAATGGCACCGATCCACTTCCCCGTCATCTGCGCCGCATTAGGCGCAGTCGGCTGGCGCGTGGAGCTTTTGCCCGAAGTGCGTCCGCAGGCGATCGAAGAAGGCTTAAAGCACGTGAACAACGATGCTTGCTACCCGGCAATCGTCGTGATCGGGCAGCTTCTTGACGCTTTGAAGACGCATGCCATAGATCCCGACCACAGTGCGCTCCTCCTCGCTCAGACCTGCGGCCCCTGCCGTGCCACAAACTACCCGACGCTGCTGCGGTGGGCACTTAAAGACCTTCACATGGAGCGAGTGCCCGTTGTGTGTCTTTCGGGCGGAAGCATTGAAGGCGCGCAGACCCTTAACGTGGGGCTCGGCGGCCTCAAGCGCCTCATGCTCGCAACGCTCTACGGCGACATGCTGCAGCGCCTTTCGCTTCATGTTCGCTCGCACGAGCTTGAACCGGGCGATGCGCAGCGCCTCGTTGAGCGCTGGACCGCCAGAGCCGCTCAAGCCGCGGCCGCCGGGGACGCCCGGCGCTTTGCTGACGACGCCCGAGCCATGGTGCGCGACTTCTTCGCTGTGCCGATGGACGGCACAGAGAAGATTCGGGTGGGCATCGTCGGCGAAATTCTGCTTAAGTACCATCCCGCCGCCAATCTCGGCATCGTGCAGGAGATCATTGATGAAGGCGCGGAACCGGTGCTCGGTGACCTGGCCGCATTCTTCCTCTACTGCCTCTATGACCACATCAATCAGGCCAAGGCCTTCGGCGGACCGCGCCTCAAGGCCATGGGAGCCTGGCTAATGATCCGCTGGTTTGAGCATCTCCGCGGCATCATGCGCAAAGCCCTTGACGGAACACCCGTGGCGGGTGTGTCGACCCTCGCGGAAGACCTCGAGCGCATTGACGGACTCGTATCCGCCGGTCAGGAAGCCGGCGAAGGGTGGCTCCTGACCGCTGAAATGGTGGAATTTATTCACTCGGGAACGCCCAACGTCGTGTGTCTGCAGCCCTTTGGGTGCCTGCCCAATCACGTTACCGGGAAAGGCGTCATCCGGCGGCTGCGCGAAGAAAATCCCCTCGCCAATATCTGCGCCATCGACTTTGAAGCCGGCACCTCCAAAACCAATGTCTCCAACCGCCTGAAGCTTTTTCTCGCACAAGCCAGAGAAAACTTCGAGCGGGGAATTGCTGTTGACGAGCCGGTGCCGACGGCACACCGCATCATCCCCATCACGCCGTCAGCCAATATCGCGGTTGATGCCGCCGAGAGCCCGCACAAGGACCGCGGCGGCGGTCAGGCGGCCTGCTGACGCTCCGACCGCATCCGTTTGAAAGCGGTTTAAAAACAAAAAACCGGCATTCTCGAGGAATGCCGGTTTCCTATTTCACTCAGGCTGAAGTCAGCGCTTGCAGCTGCCAGTGAAATTAGAACTTGTGAACGAGGCCGACGCCAAATTCACCCTTCTTGGTCTTCGTTTCGGCAGTCAGGTGATCGTTGATGCCGGTCACCTCAAGCTTGCCTTCGCTGTAAGCCGCGAAAGAATAGGCGAACGTGCGCTTGCTGAACGGATACGAATAACCAACGGCAGCGCCATAGCGCTTCATATCAGCAGACTTCACAAAAGTTGTAAGGGTGTCACCATCCGCATTGGTCTCGGCAGAGGCGATGTTTTCGCTCGATTCGCCGTCAAAATAATTGGCCTGAGCATAAACCGTGCCGCCCAGCAGAGGAGCCGTCGCACCGAGCGTCAAAGCGTATCCCTCCAGACCTTCGCCTGCAGTGAACTTAACCTTATTGCCGGAACGGATGGTTCCCGTTACATCATTGACGGAGTAACCGCCCATCTTATTTTCGTTCTTGCCGTACTGGGCCATGCCGTAGACCTTGGCAACGCCGAAGTCATAGGAAGCGCCCCACGTCACACCGAGAGAGTCCTCGGAATTCGCGTCCGTACCATTCCTATTCAGAACGGTGTCCACCACGAGACCCGTGCTGAAAGCGCCGAGCTCATACTTGGCACCGAGAGCGGCATAACGGTCGTTGTTGCGTTCGTTGCCGGCAGCTTCCTGACCACTGCGGTTGAAGGAGTACTGAGCATAAACCTTGACGCCGGCGAAGGACGGCGTGACATAGGTCACGGTGTTGTCCATACGATCGCGGTCGGAGAGATTAAAGAGACTCTTGGCGCCGGCCGTATCGCCCCAGCCCGTGCCAAAGACGGTGTAGCCATAAACCACATTGTAGGAACCAACGCCGGCAGAGAGCGCGCCGACACGGCCCATAGAGAGCGTGCCGAAATCACCCGTCACGAAGAGATTGGCTTCACGGCCAAAGAGACGGCCGCCCTGCGACATCGTGCCGTCATCAGCAGCGAAGCCGTTTTCCAGAATAAAACCAACCTTAACGCCGTTGCCAAGATCTTCCGTACCCTTCAAGCCGAAACGGGAGCCGGAATTCTGGCCAGCCTGTTCTTTAAAGGTATTCACAGCATCAGCATCACCAACCTTGGAGTACTGATAGTTGAGACCAAGGTCAACGACGCCGTAAAGCGTAACATCAGCGGCAGCAGCGCTACCAGCAAAAGCGCCCAGGACAGCCAGAGCAGCGAGTGTCTTTTTCATTTTCAGAGCCTTACTCAATATGTTTGAGTTATCCTGCTCTGCGGGGAGGGGCGGAGCAGGCTTGCGTTAGGCAGCCTGAAGTAAAACCGGCGGCCGCTCCGTCCAAAGAATGACCGCCGGTGGCTTCTGACTGCTTAAGGAGCTCAGGCTTGCGCCTGAACTCAAACGGCATTCTTTCATTAACCCCCCCCCCCGCCACAGGGTTTTCACTTAACTCGCCTTTATTTTTATTTGAATTTCAAAGTGTTATCGACAACTCACTCCGCTTTACCGCTTCGCCAAATGTATCTTTAATACAACGAAATACTTGAATACGAGGTGAGTGCAACAACTGGGGACGGCTCCATTCGGAGAGCAGAAAATTGCTTTCACCCGATCCTCTTGCGGCGGCAGTGTCCTCGATTCTTTTATCACTGGCTTCGCTGGGCGCCTGACATCGGCTCTTTTCTCAGCGCTAGAAAGCGAAAACCCCCGCAGACCGAAATCTGCGGGGGTTCGTATAGGGAGCCTGGCGATGACCTACTTTCACTGGAAATACAACCAACTATCATCGGCGCAGAGGCGTTTCACTGTCCTGTTCGGAATGGGAAGGAGTGGGACCGCCACGCTATGGTCACCAGGCTTAAAAAGGGCGGAAAAGTAAAGCACTCTTCTTTTCGGGCTGCGATGCAGTCACTATCCAATTCGCTTGAAGTCTTCTCTGAACTTTTCTGTTCAAGGCTTCACGGTTATAGGATCAAGCTTCACGAGCAATTAGTATTGGTCAGCTCAACGCCTCACAGCGCTTGCACATCCAACCTATCAACGTCCTGGTCTCGAACGACTCTTCAGGGAGGTCTAGCCTCCAGGAAGACTTATCTTCAGGCAGGTTTCCCGCTTAGATGCTTTCAGCGGTTATCCTTTCCCCACATAGCTACCCGGCGATGCCACTGGCGTGACAACCGGTACACCAGAGGTGAGTCCACTCCGGTCCTCTCGTACTAGGAGCAGCCCCCGTCAATCTTCCAACGCCCACGGCAGATAGGGACAAAACTGTCTCACGACGTTTTAAACCCAGCTCACGTACCTCTTTAAATGGCGAACA
>ERZ838483.2280-NODE-2280-length-11881-cov-2.285134_pt1 | contig 11881 bp, 13 predicted proteins | sample MGYA00519939_ERZ838483 | MGnify/ENA primary metagenome ERZ838483 (study PRJEB31850, sample SAMEA3708836) | human gut metagenome | biome: human gut; feature: human-associated habitat; material: faeces | place: China | collected 2014 ... | reverse complement strand
ATGAGCTGCTCCGCCTGCGCGAGAATCTTCATAAAGGAAATGTCGTCGTCCATCGGGATCTGTCCAGAGTAGCCCGGAGGCCGGAGGGCAATGCCGCCAGCCGCCAGGGGGGTCAATAAATGTATACAGCTATGGTACCCCGGGACGCCGTTTTCCGAGAGGCTTTGCGGGGGGCGTCCCGCCTCCCCTCCTTTACTTAGGGGATTACGCCCGCCACTCAAGGATTTTCCGCGTGTTACTATTGATTACAAGGATGCTAATTGCACTCGATCCCGACTTCAGTTTGGAACCCGGGGGTTACCCGCCTTCAGTTCCCAGCTCTATCAAATAACCGCGGCTCACCCGCCGCGCGTTCGGCAGCCGCCCGATCGGCGCTGCCGGTTCATGCCGACAAACAGGACGCATGAGAGCGAAAACCAGGAAGGTGAGAGACATCAATCCTCTCTGATGAATGGCTTCGCCTACCCCGTGAAGCCAGTGGCTTTTCTGGTGCCTCATCGGCCTGTGCCTCAATCCATCCCGTCCGGGCGGCGAGAAAAACCTTCTCACCGCATGGCAACTTTTTATTTCTTTCGATAAAGAAAGGAACTGTTTCTGCGTTCTCCAGACCAAAGGGGAACGGATGAACGGTTTCGGACTGTGAACCATGGAAAACAGCAATAACAGATATATCGCGATCGGCCTCATGCTTTTCGCGCTCCTCTTCGGTGCCGGTAACCTCATCTTCCCGGCTGCTATGGGTCAGAACGCCGGCGTCAACGTCTGGTACGCCGTGCTCGGTTTCTGCGTGACGGGTGTGGGTCTGCCCCTCATCTCGATCGCCGCGCTCGGTTACTCCGGGTGTCTGGACCTGGAAGAGGCCGCGGGCCGCGTTCACCCCTGGTACGGCGTCTTTTACTCCGTCGTCTCCTACCTCGCGATCGGACCTTGCTTTGCCGCTCCCCGTACCGGCACGGTGTCGTTCGAGATCGCCGTGAAGCCTTTCCTCGGGTCGTTCTCGCCTGATATCGCGCTTCCGATCTTCCTCCTCGTCTTCTTCCTCCTCACGTACTGGCTCGCGGCGACGCCCTCCAAGCTCGTTGACCGTGTGGGCAAGATCCTGACCCCCGCGCTTCTCGCTGTTATTCTGCTTCTCATCGTGCAGTCCTTCATCAGCCCGCTTGGCACGCCCCAGGCCCCGACGAAGAACTACGCGACGCCTGTCACCGCTGTGATGCAGGGTATTCTCGATGGCTACAACACCCTTGACGCCATCGCGTCCTTCATCTTCGCGACGCTCGTGATCAGCTTTGTGAAGGAGGGCGGCGTGACGCACCCGAAGGCCATCATGAAGCAGGTGCTGCTTTCCGGCTCGATCGCTGTCGCGCTCCTCGCCTTCATCTACATCTTCATCGCGAAGATCGGCGCGGATTCCGTGACGCCGCTTGGCATTCTGGAAACCGGCGCTCCGGTACTCGCGGGTTCCGCGAAGATCCTCTTCGGTAACCTCGGTGCCGCGATTCTCGCGGTGATCGTGCTCCTCGCGTGCCTCTCGACCTCGGTCGGCCTCGTGACCTGCTGCGCCGCGTACTTCATGCGGCTCCTCGGCCACTTCTCCTACAAGACCTACGCCGTGATCTTCTGCGTGATCTCGTACCTCGTCGGCCTCTTCGGTCTGAAGACCATCATCGTGTCCACGATTCCGGTCCTGATGTTCATCTACCCGCTGCTCGTCGCGCTGATCTGCCTTATCTTCCTCGATAAGTTCTTCGGCGGCCGTCAGTGCGTGTACGCCTGGACCATCGCTTTCACCTTCGTGATGGCGACGATCAACCTGCTTGAGACCGCCGGTGTGAACCTCGGCTCCTTTGAGACGATGCTTCAGACCTACGTCCCGCTCCACACCTTCGGTATGGGCTGGATCCCGTTCGCCGCTGTCGGCTTCGTGATCGGCCTCATCTGGAAGGCCGCGGTGCCGGAGAAGAAGGCTGCCGCGTAAGAAAGAGGCTTTCAGGCGGTAAATGTCGGTGCCGCCTGACTCCTGAATAAAGAGTCGCCCCGGGGCTTTTCAAGGCTCCGGGGCGAACTGTTTATGGGGGCAAAAGAACACCCTGAATCGCTTTCGAGGCGGTTCAGGGTGCTGTGTTGATGAGGGGAGAATCAGGAAGGCGATCAGGCCTTCACCGAATCCACCATCATGCGGGCGATGAGTTCACCTTGCGGTTTCCCGAGCTTCAGGCTCTCGCGGACCTTTTCCACGAATTCCGGGGACTGTCCCTTCACGCCCACCGTAAGGAAGAATTCAAGGTACGCGATCGTGAATTCCGGGTGCCCCTGGAACGCGAGGATTTTGTCCCCGATCGCGAAGGCGTCGTTCGCGCAGAAGTCGCTTGTCGCGAGAAGCTCAGCGTCAGGCGGCAGCTCCACCACCTGGTCTCCATGGTTAACGGCGAGAAGCAGGGTGTCGGACGGCAGATACTTCCGGAGGCGGTCAGAGACCACGCGGCTCTCGCGGAGCCCGAGGCCCCAGCCGTTCGGGTGCTTGATCACGCGGCCGCCAAGAGCCTCTCCGATCGCCTGAGCGCCGAAGCAGACGCCCGAAAGCGCGATCCCGGCCTCTTTCGCGTCCCGGATCCACTGCAGCAGCGTCCCGATCCAGGCGTCCGTTTCATAAGCTCCGGCCTGGCTTCCGGTGATTACATAAAGCCCGGGTTCCGGGTCCGTGAGATCAGGGAGCTCGCCCTCCATCGCGGCGTACACCCTGTACTCGGCGTCCGGCACCACGGATGCGAAGAGGTTCTTATAGAGATCCGCGTGGGTCGGGGTATCCGCGGGGAGCAGACCCTTAAACCAGTCCGTAATCAGAAGATGAATGATCATGATCGATTTCTTTTTATCGGGGGAGAAAAGAAAAAGTGTTTCGCCTCATCTTAGCTTCTGTGAGGGGCGAGAGTGACCGTGAGGCGCGCCTCTCACGGAAAGACGTGAGAGGCGGTCTGAAAGAGAATGGATGAGGGGGAAGGGGAGAAGGGAAGATCTGCCCCTTAAGGCACCCTCACGCCTTTCGAGGAATCAGGCTTCTTCCGGAACGGAGTCGTAGGGGCGCGCTTTGAAGTCAAGCGAGAACCAGTTAGACTCCGCTTCCCGCGGGCGGGCGGTCATCTGCTGCGCCTCGCGCGTGTCACCGCCTTCCTGCTCAGACTTCCAGGCCTTCCTGCACTTCAGCATGTAGTCCGCGTCGAAAATCCATTCGCCCTTCTTATTGATGCCGACCGGGCGGCAGAATTCGTACTTATGGAGTTTCTCGATTTCTTCGCGCGGCATGTCGAGCCAGTTCTCGAGGTCGCTTGCCGCGACAAGCGGTTCCTTCCAGAGGAGGACTTTGAGGGCCTCCACCGGGTAGTACTTCTTCTCGACCCACGTGCCGTTGTAATCCAGGAACTTATCCACGCGCACCGGCACCGGGGCGTTTTCATCCCCCAGCCGATCGGTGAGATTCGGGAGGTCGACGCCGTCGACATCCGCGTAGTACTCCATAACTTCTTCCACTGTTGCAATATCCCAGTCGTAGGGAAGTGCCATTTCAATAGCTCCAGCAAAAAGTGAACTGCAAAAGGTTTTCAGGCGGGCCGCGGTTTGATGAGCGGCCTGCTTAAATTCTCTCGGTAGCAAAAAGAGGGGGCTGCCATAGACTGGCCGCTTTTCTTCTTCTTTTCCTCTGCGGGTGAGGCGGATATATGAGAGGGGGATCGGGGAACTCGTAAGGCCCCGCCTTATCCAATGGACCGCCTGCTAAACATTTTTATCTGCCGGGGGATTCACGGGAAATGCGTGTTTCTTAAGAAAAACCACAGCGCTTGGGCTTTCCCCCGCGGTCTTCCGGAGAGAGGTGTCTTTTGTTCGCAATAAGACCCGCGTCCGGAACCTTCGAAATAGTACCGCAAGGAGAGCCCTTTTGGCGTCACGCGTTCGGGTATTTTTGGGGGTCGGATGGGATACCGGGACATTAAAAAACCGGATCACGGAAAAAATTCCCATGATCCGGCGGCTTTAGTCTGCCCCCGCTTTTTGATTCACAGAAGGCGGGGTGAGGCGAAGGATTCAGACCGATTACGCGAGCTTCACTTTCTGCCAGAAGGCGTCATGCTCTTCCTTTGTGATCAGGCCGCCCGCGGACCAGATCTGATAGCGGCCGCCGTTCCATTCGGAAACAAAACCGCAGGAGGTGAAACCGTTTCTCTTATAGAACCCGAGCCGGCGGACACGGATGTCGTCCGCGGGAGCCCCCGGCTCCGGATCCTCGGCGTCAATAAAGAGGCGGCGGCCGTCGCGTTTCGATAGGACCCAGCGGAGGAGTTCAGAGCCGGCCCCGTGATTCCGGGCTTCCGGCACCACCGCGAAGTAGACAAGCGACATGATGGTCTTACCGACCGCCATCGCGGCCATCGCCTTCACTTCCTTCCTTTCCGTAAAGACATAGAAGCGCCCGTCCATCGTGCAGCTTCGGATGAGAGCCTCAAACGGTACACGCTCCGACTCCGGGAACGATTCCTCATAAAGCACGCGCACCGCACCGACGTATTCGGGATGCGACGAGAGCAGAACCGGTGTCAGCATGGGTGACTCCCTCCTTCTCTTCAAAAACCTTCAATCCCTCAATAATAGACTTCGAGAATCAGAGAGTTGCGTTAATTTGTTAATTCTTCGGGTAAAGTCTGTCACGTATTCGGGCGACCCCTGGGAGTCTGTATAAAAATGAGGGGATGCTCTATTAACCATAACGCCGCGACATAAAAGAGTTATTTGGAACAGCGCTTATTTCCGGATATCGGCGACAAGGAAATCAATAAAGGCGCGGACCGCCGGAAGCTGGTACCGGCGGGACGCGTAGAGAGCGTAAATGCCGACCGATTCCGTTTTCCAGTCGGGGAGGAGAGTCGTCAATTCCCCTTTTTCCACCGGGTCCGAAATCGTGAGGTCCGGAAGCAGCGCGATCCCGAGACCGTCGAGCGCCGCGCGAAGAATCACCTGCGTGTCGTTTGTTCGGATCCGGCCCTTCACTTCCACTTCAGAACTTTCCCCCTCCCGCTCAAACTTCCACCGGCTCCCGAACCGGGTGCTGACGAGCGTCGGGAAGCGCGCGAGATCCGCCGGGGCGGTAACAGGCGGGCGGTCCGCGAGAAACGCGGGCGCGGCGCAGAGGAGCGACCCGCAGGACGTGAGACGGCGCGCGATGAGACCGGGCTCCGGGGTGTTCGTGACTTCAAGCGCGAGGTCGATGTTGTCGGTCAATAGGTGCGCCGGGCGGTCGAGGAGCGTGAGTTCCATATTGATCGAGGGGAACTCGGCGAGGAACCGCTTCAGCGCGCCCGCGAGATACGTCTGGCCAAAGGACACACTGCAGGCGACGCGGATCGTACCCGTCGGGGCGGAGGACTGATGGAGCGCCTCCGCTTTCAGTTGATCGGCGAGACCTACGAGCTCCTTACACGTATCCAGCACCTGGGAACCAAACGCGGTGAGCGCGACGTGCCGCGTTGTCCGCGTGAAAAGCGCGGCACCGAGCTCAGACTCCAGACTCATCAGGGCGCGGCTCGCCGCGGCCCGCGTGAGCCCAAGCGACTCCGCGGCCTTCGTGATGCTCGAAAGCTCCGCGGTGCGGATAAATACACGGTGTCCGGTCAGTTCTTCCATAGGTATTCGCTCAAAAAATGAAACAATGATGGCGGTTTTTGCGTCTTTATCGCTCGATATTTTGGGTAAATAATACACCCATGAACGTAACGAAAAACGATAAGGAGCAAAACACAATGGATCGCCGTTCTCTTCTTAAGGCCCTCGCGCTCACCCCCGTCGCGTCGGTTGCTTTCCCCGCTTTCGCGTCTGACGCCCTGAAGCCGGCGTCGGACCCGGTTTGGAATTCGGAGCGTGTGAACGCGCTCTTCTCTCAGTTCGGGGCGACCGGAAAGATGCCGCCTGAACTCGGGCGGTGGCTCTCAGACCCCAAGGCTCAGAAGATCGACCCCTATGAGGCGTTTGACGGTGTCTATAACGTCGGAGTCAACTGGGTGTCCGCGTGGCTCATCAAGACCCCCGCGGGCCCGGTGCTGGTTGACACGGTGCATGAGCCGTTTGTGGATCAGCTGCTCGCGAATATCAAGGCGTGCGGCGTGAACCCCGCGGATCTCAAGATGGTCTTTGTGACCCACGGTCACTTTGACCACTGCGGCGGAATGAAGCGCCTGAAGGAAATCGCCCCGAAGGCGCGCTTCGTGATGACAAAGCGCGGGTGGGATGAGGCAAACGTCGACGCGAAGCGGTCTCATCAGGGCGGCCGGAATACGTTCACGATGATCCCGCAGGATTTGGTGGCGAAGGACGGGGACACGTTTACCTTCGGCTCTTTCGTGATGACCGTCCTTGAGACACCGGGCCACACCTGGGGGACGGCCTCCTACGTCTACCCGGTGCGGGATGGAGACAAAACCTACCGCGCGATCACGGTGGGCGGCCTAGGGCTTAACGCGATCACCGGCCCCGATCAGGTGGGAGCCTAAATCGACACCGTGAAGCGGATCCGGAGGATGGTCGAGGATCCGGTGAACCCGATCTCGGTCCACCTCTCCGCGCATCCGTTCAGTAACGGCCTCATGGAAAAGCGTTTCCTCCTCCCGCACACCGATCGGTCGACCCCGCATCCGCTCGTCGCCCCTCAGGCGTTCGTGAAGGAGCTGGATGTCATGGAATCGAACGCCATGAAGCGTCTCGCGATTGAGAAGGCGAGAAAGGCGTAAGGGAAAGGGTCATGCCCCGCGCCCGATGCCCCTCGCAGCGCGGGGAAGTGCCTGACGGCGGGGACCGGAGTCTTCACTCTCCGGCTCCGGTCTCCGGCCGTGTTTTTGATTTTTACCTGTGTCTCTATGAACGATCCCCGGAAGGCGTTTGAGTCTTCTCCTTCCCGGGATTTTGCATGGGATCCGGCGTCCAATGCCGGGTCCCGTTTTTTTATGGGGCGGAGGAAGTCTTCACTTATCACACGGTGCGTCAATTGATGGCGCAGAAAAAAGGCGTGATGTCGGATGCTCAGTCAATACGGATCCGTATTGTAAAATTACGGATTCGGATTGATAGATAAGAATGAGCGAGTGATGACGAACGACCGGGAGCGATTTCTCCGCTTTATGCGGGCGATGAACACGATTGACGGCGAATACGCCGCCCTGATGCACGGGCTCCGCGTGAAGGAGAGCCTCTTTGTGCTCCTTTACGCGTGTCTCGATGAAGCGCCGCGCTCTCAAAAAGAGATCTGTGACGAGTGGCGGATGCCGAGGTCGACATTGAACACCGCGGTGCTTGAGGAAATCAAAGCGGGGAACGTGACTCTCGTCCCCTGCGGTCACATTGACACGCAAAGGCCGCGCGTACGCGGAGTCGCTGCTCCGTCCGATTCTCGACGCGGAAGCCCGGATCGCGCGGACCGCGCTGACGGATGCCTTCATCGCGGAACTGGAAAGCGTGGGGCGGGAAGCGAAAACCGCGTTTTCGTCGGTCGGAAAGACAGAAACTCACGCGGGCGCGGAAGCCAGCTCTCTTAACCTGGAGTCCGCCCGATGAAGCACCCAAGCACGCTTTATAAGAAACTCGTGCGGGGAGTGCTTCTTCTCGCCTTCATCGCGGTCGCCCTGATCCTTGGGAACCGGCTCGGGATCCTGAGTCACTCGGTGAAAAACGCGGGTCTCGTGATCCTCCTCTTTGTCTGCAACATGGCGCTCGCGCTCGGTGCCCGCCACGCGATCGAGCGCGCGGTGTGGCCGGAATCGTGGAAGCGGGGCGGGGCGGCCGGGCTTCTCGTGCTCTGCTTCGCCGCGCTTCTCTTCGCGGACTCCGATATCACGGATCTCATCATCGGGGAGAAGGGGGACCCGGTGGATGAGGCGACGGCGCAGCTCGCCGCGGCCGCGACCTGGGTGGGGGCGTACGTCGTCGCCTGGAAACCGTTCCTCCGCCGGAAAGAAAACCGCTATATCTCAGCCTGCGTGTCGCTGACACTTGGCTGCATCGCGTTCGCGCTCTTCTTCGTGAGTCTCTACTCAAACGCGCTCCTTGGCGTTGTCGGGTGGAAGGTGGAGTTTGTGCGCTTCGCGCTCGCGAGTGTGGCGTTCGCGTCCTCGATTTCCGCCTTCATCGTGCAGTGGGATACGCGGGAAGTGCGGCGGCGGAAAGAAGAAGTGGAGCGGCTCGTCGCGGACCGGGTGGAGATCCGGTACTTTGACCCCGCGGATGACCTCGATGAGGCGGAACGCTTCGCCCCGGTCGGAGTGAGGCTGGAACCGGGGAACGAGAACACGTTTGAGGCCTGGACCGCTGGCCGCGACGCGATGTGCGAGGCGCTTGTCCGCGCGACGCATTTCTACGGCGCGTATTACCAGGGGCGGCTCGCGGGGTTCCTGCTCGCCGAACGGAAGGGCGAGCGGCGGCCCTATCAGATCTCCCGCTATACGTTCTTCCACTGGCTCTATAAGCGTATCCACCGGGAGCTTCATGGGAGCGAAGCGGTGTGGTTTGAGGAAGCGAAGTCAGAATTGTTTCTTCTGTCACTCCGGTCCCGACCGCTGAGATTCTTCTTTTCGCGACCGACCCCGAACTCATGGGGCGGGGAATCGGGACGAAACTCCTTCAGACCTTTGAGTCGGACTACAAGGGGGAACGCGTCGTCGCCGCGGTGGATGGGGCGACGGATACCGCGTTCTTTGACCGTCATGGGTATGTAGAGGCAGGGTCGAAAACAGTGTCTGAGGCGCTGAGGCCCGGTGACACCGAAATCCGCTGCCGGGTGTTTATGAAGGCGATCCCGGCACCGGATGAGACGGGCGAATCCCCCGAAAAGAAAGCGAAAGACGCGGAGCGGCTCCTTGGCGAAATGAGGCTCCGGTTCCGGCACTGAAGCCCTTTAAACACAAAATCAATCCCTTTAGCACACCGTGCGTCAGTTAATGGCGCACGGTATTTTTGTGTTTGATAAACGTCACAATACGCGTTCCCGTGCCCCAGATCGCAATACCCTTGATTCCCGTGAGTCACCCAATTAAGTACTGGCTACAATAACAGTGAAGGGATAGGAGGAGGCAGAAAGAGAATCCCTTTATAAGCAGAGAGTTTCAGGGGTTTACGGTCAGAGAAAACCGAACCCGGTGCCTGAGGAATTCCTGCGGCTCCGGAGTGAGGCTGAACTGGGTTTGCGGAACGACAGGGAAAGCGGCGTGAGGAAACAGATTTCGGAATTTTGTGATTATTAATTCATAAAAAATCCGGGGTTCTTGGGGGGAAAGAGAAATGAGAGAAGGGAAGAAGGACGCGAGCGGAAAGACCGCCCGGAAAACCCGCGGCGTGAGTCGGAGTGCCGAGAACGGCAGAATTTTTTTCGGACGTCCGCTCACGCTGGAACTGCTGAATGCACGCGAGGGGGTGGAGGAGAGCGGTAAGGAATCCGACTCAGAACTCCGGGCAGTCAAAGCCATTCCAAATAAGGACTGAACCAGGAACCCGGAGAGAAACCGGGTCGGTGAACAGTAACGAAATTAAGGAAGGTGCGTTATGACGAAAAGAAAGAGTGACAGTGTCAGAACCAATCAAAATCCGGACTCGGGTAAGAGTGAGTCCGCGTCATCGGACATCATTGAGGAATTGCTGAAAGACACGAACGGCGGCTGGTTTATCTCGATGCCGCTGCGGCCAATACGGACGAGCCGTCCTTCATCGGAAGATCCGAAAGAAGAGACGCGGGACGAGAAGGGAGAAACGAAATGACTGAAGAGAAGGAAGTGAAAAAGAGCGAAAGCAAAGTGGCGGACGCGGCCTGGCTCCGCGACACGGCTGAGCGCCACAGGGCGTTCGCCGGGAACAGCGGCGGCTGGTTTATCGGCCGGACTTTTACGATCGATGACTTCAGGGACGATGAGGAGAAGGAGAAGAAAGACAAGAAGGAATGAGGCGGGAAGACAGTTCGAAGTGTGTTTTTCATGATGTGGTTCCTGGTGTTTTGGCTGGGCCGGTGATTTTCACCGGCCCCTTTTTTTGGGTCGGAAAAGGTCGGGTTGGAGAGCGGATTTCGGAGCCAGGAAAGGGGCCTGAAGGGGGCTTATTTTCGGATTCGATCGATTTCTGAGACAAAGTTTCTGTCTTTCTGCTGTTTATCGCTCAGGAATAACTAGAAATAATTGACGCCGGTCGTAATGAAAAAGAACTAGAAGCGGATTCCGGAAGTACTCCTGAGGAAAGAGGAAGTACGGAAAGGGGGATTTCCAGGGACACCGCTGGAAGAGAGAAACGGCCAGGAGGCAGCCGCAAACCCTGCCGCACCTATCAACACAATCATTGGAAAAAAGAAAAATGAAGAAGAGTCTTATTGTCGCCGCGCTGCTCGGCGCGCTCGCTTTTCAGGCCCAGGCTGAAGTGACGATCTATGGTGTCGCGGACGCCTCGATCACGTACCAGTACCTGAAGACCCCGGGGCACGGTTCCACGAACACCGTTTCCATGGATTCCGGCACGGACCGCGGGTCCCGCGTCGGCATCCACGCGACGGAGAAGCTCTCGGACCGCACGCAGGTTGAGGTGATTCTGGAAGACCAGTTCGCGCTCGACAGCGGTGTGCAGCAGCAGGATGACAAGCACCTCTTCCACCGTGAAGCGACGCTGAACCTCAACACTGACTACGGCCGCTTCGGTTTCGGCCGCATGGGCACCTCGATGGGCCAGATCTCCTCCTGGTGCGTCGTCGGTCCGCAGATCAGCGCGATCGGACCGGGGTACGGTCCGTATTCCGGTACGTCCGTGTGGTTCACGTCCGGTCAGTCCCAGATGGATAACACGATCGCCTGGCGTTCGCCCCGGTTCGGCGGCTTCGCGCTCACCGCTCAGTATTCCGGAAACGTGGATCAGACGGTAACGGGAGCGGTCGAAAATAAGGCGAGTTCGGAGCGCTACGCTTCTCTCACCGGCGAATTTAAGCGCGGCGCGCTGACGCTTCTCGCGGCCGTTGACTCTCACCTCTGGGCGTCGTCCGCCGCGGGCAACCCCGATAACAGCCTGCAGTTCACGGTGGGCGGGAATTACGACTTCGGCCCCGCGCGGCTCTTCCTCGCCGGCAACTACTTTGACCATATGAAGCTCGCGCTCGCGGCCGGCAACCCCAGCTGGTATATCGCCTCAGGCTTCGATGACTTCGGCGTCGATAAGGCGATGAACTACTACGCGAAGGGCTACGGCGTCTCTGCCGGCGTTTCTGTTCCGCTTTCCTACGGGAAGATCGGCTTCAACGCGACCTACAACAAGGTGAAGGATGTCGAGACCGCGAACGGCACGGCGGTCACCGGGAATCCCGAGTTTGAACGCGCCGCCGGCACGGTGACCTACGAATACCCGTTCTCGAAGCGCACAACCTTCTATGTCTCCGCCGGCTACGGTGAGCAGAAGATGGACCGCGCGACGAACGGCGGCACGGTGAAATTTGCCCGCGCGCTCTTCGGTATCGACCACAACTTCTAATCAGGTAACGAAATACCGGTACTGCCGTTATGAACCGGCGGCGGTACCGGGCAGTCAGCGGACTGACATAATCTGACCCGCTAAAAGAGTTTTTCCGGAACTGGGGTGATAGCCAGTTCCGGTTTTTATTTGAGATGCAGAGAAAAGAAAAAGGGTGTTTGGATCGCTACTGTCCTCGACTTGGGTTTAAACATTTGCACAGGGTCAGGGATTCATCTGCACAAAGATGGGGATCATTCGTTGATAGAGATATTAAAAAAATGCCTAAAAAGCTGAGTTATTAATGAATATTTTAAATAGGGCGAATTATCACTTCAAGTGCAAAGCCTGAGAAAAGAATAGTGGCCCATAAAGC
>ERZ838483.2271-NODE-2271-length-11943-cov-7.196585_pt1 | contig 11943 bp, 10 predicted proteins | sample MGYA00519939_ERZ838483 | MGnify/ENA primary metagenome ERZ838483 (study PRJEB31850, sample SAMEA3708836) | human gut metagenome | biome: human gut; feature: human-associated habitat; material: faeces | place: China | collected 2014 ... | reverse complement strand
CACTGCTGGCGGAATCCACGCTGATGAGCTTCACGGCGGGCTTCAAGCTGGCGTGTGGCATGGCGAAAGAGCTGGAGGCAGATGGGCTCTACTCCTTCGAACGGGAGGAAGAAGAACACATCTGCCATCCGGCGGAACAGGAGGACTAAATGGCGAAAAAACGTGCAAATGGCGAAGGCAACATTCGCAAACGCGCAGACGGGCGTTGGGAGGGTCGCTACACAGCAGGCTACCACCCTGAAACAGGAAAGCGCATCATCAAAAATGTGCTGGGTAAGACACAGGCGGAATGCAAGGCGAAGCTTAGTGCCGCAATGGAAGCTACCAGAGGAATCGATGTCAGCCGTGCGGATGAGTACACGGTAGCAACTTGGCTGCGTAGCTGGTATGAGATCTACGCAAAACCGAATATCCGCATCTCAACAGCAAATCGCTATCAACTGATGGTCGAGCAATACACGATCCCACGCATCGGCAGCATCAAACTGACAAAGTTGACTGCCCATGACTTACAAAGGTGCCGTCAAGATTTATGCGCAAAATTATTTGCAGGCTCCAGCTAAATGAAGTCAGCCGGCAATAGAGGCGTCGTCCAGAGCCGCCTCCAAATGCTTCATGTTCATGTATTTCTTGCAGCCCCACTGGGTGCCCGCCACATGGCGGAGCCGGGCGCAGACCAGCATCAGGGCGGAGTTGCCGTCAGGGAACGTCCCTGCCACTCGCGTCCGTCAGCGGATCTCCCGGTTCAGCCGCTCGATCACGTTGTTGGTACGGATGCGCGTCCAGTGCTCACTGGGAAAAACGCCATACTGGTGTCCAAAGTACACATTTGCAGCCGTGCGTTTACATTCTGGATCGCCCCTCGATGTTCGATCTGTTCACCTGATGAAAAGATATCCTCCCCCCGCAGCATGGCGTTGATCTGTTTCATCACCGATTCCGGTATCCCGACACCATTATCTTCGATCATTAAATGGAGCTCTGCCTGCGAAAAGAATACCCTCAGTGTGACTGTCCCGGGTCCGCGCTTTGGTTCAAGTCCATGGAATACCGCATTTTCAATAATTGTTATTTTTTATGCGAGGCATTTTTCTTGATAAAAGTTGTAAGCTGCGTTATTATGAAAATAAAATTATTAGAGGATATATAGATGAAGAGAATCGAAGAATTAGATTTTACACGTATCATTGCCATGATTGCTGTGATTACGATACATGTAACGAGTGCTTACATTGGCTATCAAAGCAATATTCTTGTCATGGGAATGAATGTGGCATTTATTTTGAATCAATTAACTCGCTTTGCAGTACCGCTGTTCATCCTCCTTTCGGGAACCTCACTGGGGCTCAGTGCAAACGATGATAGTTATAGAGGATTCTTGCATAAAAGACTGACAAAAATAGGGATTCCATATTTGGCATGGACTGCAGTTTATATCATTTATAACAACCACTCAGACCTTAGCGCAATAAATTTTCGATCAGTTCTGAGAACGGTTTTATTAGGACAAGCCGCACCACATCTATACTTTGTTGTTATTATCTTTCAATTTTATCTGATATTTCCATTTTTAAGACATTATATCAACAGAGAACCATGTAAGTGTATTCTGGGGGCATTTGTTATTACCTATGGGATTCAAAAACTGTTTTATTTTAGGCGGTTAGGTATTGATCTAATTCCCAATGTACTGCAACCGTATTTATGGCTGTTGTTTCCGACTTGGATATTTTATTTTGTTACAGGGGCGGTTCTCTCTGAATATCGATTAACACTCATCCAAAAGATTACTTCACAGAATACAGTGACCATATTATTTGTGACTTTTTTGTTTTCTGGGGTGTATGTGATTGAGAGTCATATCACAGGAAATATTGAATCAATAAAAACATCATTAGACTTATATGTGCCACTCGTATTGTTGTCAACATTTTCAGTTTGGAAATATGCGGAAAAGATTCACGCAAGTCACATTGCGGTGAAAATCCTATCGAAACATTCCATGACGATTTATTTTATGCACGTTTTAGTCTTACGAATTTTTCGGCATTTTTCAATTTTCGAAAGGGGAATGTCGGGAATGTTGTTCTTACTTGCTGCTGTTTTCGCGTGCTCCCTGTTTGCTGCCATTTTTTTGGATAATATTATTTGGAAAGTCAAGGCAAATAAAACAACCCATTAAGCGTTACAACAGATTTGTATAGAAACGTTCATTACAAATCAGCTCCTTCAGGTTATGAGATCATCCTCGTGACTCATCGTCATCCTAGTTGGAATCGTCCATATCATCATAAGAGAAATTCACAATTTCGGGGACATCCAAAAATTCAAGGATGGTCATGTTTAGCGCAGTGGCGATTCAAATCAGAGTTCCTAAAGTGGGAGATTTTGATTTGCAGCGTAAAATGCTGTTAAGGGTTGAATAAGACAGACCACTCATTGTTGCCAGCTTATTGACGGAAAGATTTCTTGATTTCCGCAATTGATGGATCCGCTTGGCAATCAGGATAGATAATGTGATACGCATTTCCCTCCCCCAACCATCAACTGGATAGGGGCATTTTAGCAACGGTTTCATATAGGATTAGCGATATAACGCTAATATATAATAATTTAGCGTTTTTTCACTAAATATGATTTGCGCATAAACCTATTGCCATAAGCGATCACATATAAAAAGAGCCACCAGCTCCATTCAGAGAATGGGGCTGGTGCCTTTCTGCGTCTGAACGATTCGCTTATTTTGCGAAGAAATATGTGTAGAGGTTATAGTCCCGCTCCCGTGTGATCAAGCGGAGCCAGATATGAAAATGCGCCGTTTCCGCATTCAGCACAACATCATGGCGATGAACGCCTACCGCAACTACAACAACACCTCCGCTCTGAGCAAGAACCTGGAGAAGCTGTCCTCCGGCTACAAGATCAACCGCGCCGGTGACGACGCCGCCGGTCTGGCTATTTCCGAGAAGATGCGCGCCCAGATCACCGGCCTGCAGGCCGCCAGCAAGAGTGTCAAGGACGGCGTTTCTCTGGTGAAGACCGCTGAGGGCACTTTGCAGGAAGTCCACACGATATGCTCAACCGCATGGACTACCTGGCTACCCAGTCCGCCAACGGCACCTACGATAACGAGGTGGATCGCGCCAACCTCCAGAAGGAAGTCACCGCCCTCAAGAGCGAGATCGACCGTATCGCCGACTCCGCCAACTTCAACGGCCTGAAACTGCTGGACGGCTCTCTGGGCGAGGGCAAGATCAACGTCACTGCCGCAAGCATCAATAACAGTATGTCCCGTTTGGCGAAATCCATGAGAGGGAGACGAGAAAAACCGGACTGCGCGTCGCACAGTCCGGTTTTTTCTTGCTTATGATATTTACGATTTTTTCTGGCGGGCCTTCCGCAGACGGCTCCGCATGGTTTGCCGGCCCCGCTTTTTGCGGATCCGTATCACCAGCAGTACCAGAGCCAAAAGGATCAGAACTGCCAGCAAGATCCACAGCAGAGGGCTGGCGGTCCGCTCCTGCACACAGAAGGTGACGGTTTCCCGGTCGGAGGTGAACAGAAGATAGCTGCCGTCCACGGTGCTGTCCTGCTTTTCCCAGCCGCTTTCCGTCTTGACCCAGAGGTCATAGCGCTTGCCGTCCTCCGGGAGCCGGTAGTGGACTGTGTAGGAGATAGCGGTCATATCCGGATCGTCCACCGTAACGGTAACGGCGGTGCCGGTGCGGGCGGTGCCCTTCGCATCTGTCCAGGAGACGGGTTCCGAAGTGTGGCTGACGGTGGCCCGGCTGCTGAAGCTGCCGTCCACCAGAATCTGGGGAAGGGTCTGGGCATCATCCGTCAGGGAGGAGGTGTAAGGTGTGTAGACGGCGTCCAATGTCTGACTGGCGGTGAGATGGGTATAGTCCAGATCCGGCCAGACAGCGGAGAAGCCTTTCTTCGCTGGGATCTCCGGCAGGCTGTCGATCCCCCGCCCGTATTGGAAGGGGACTACCGCTACCGCCTTACCGTCCGCACGGAAGGTCAGTTCCATCTGAGAGAAGATCTTGGGTACATTGGATCCAGCACAGAGAACCTCGAAGGTAGCGGGCTCTGCTTTCCCGGTGTAGCTGATGCCGTCGATCGCACCCAGCGTTTCGTGGGTGAACAGGCAATTGGCCACAGAGCCGTCATTGTCTACATCTCCTGCAATGGCGCCGGTGTAAGCGCCGCCGTCAACGGTGACGAGACTACGGCAATCAGAGAACGTTTTGCCATAACCGGCGATGCCTCCTACATAATCCTCACCGGAAAGGGCGCATTTGGCCCAGCTCAGGCGGATGCTGCTGTCGGACCGGCCTGCAATGCCGCCGACATAGCTGCCGTCGGTGGAGACGGTGCCGTAGCTCTGGCAGTCGGTGATCTGACCAATGTACGCCTGTCCCACGATGCCGCCGGCATAGTCATTCCGTCCTGTGACAGCACCGCTGTTGGTGCAGCCGGACAGAAGGGCACGGGTCTGATAGTGGAAATTCAGGGAGTAGTCTCCTACCTTGGTCGCGTCACCGTCGGGGTCGAAGTCGATCTCAATTCCCACGGAACCCACAATGCCGCCTAAATTTGTGTTACCGGTGATCTCACCTTTGTTTTCTGAGGCGGAGATCCGGCCATCATGCTGCCTGGCCGGGGCGCAGGAATCGGACAGGTCCTGGAAATGATCCCGGATCTGATCTTCCTTACTCTTACTCTGATCCTGATCCCAGTTGCCTTTTTCACTGCGGATCAAGTTCGTAATGGAACGGAACTGATTGTTGATGGCACGAATGTCACCGATCAGGATGTCGGCAGAGTCACTGAGCAGTTGGTTCAGAGCTTCACCGCTGTCCAGAAGGGCGTCCATGGCATCGTTCAGGGCATCCCCCTTGTCGGTGATGTCCGGACTGATGGGGTCGATCCTGATGTCCGGCTTTTCGGATAGCTCGTGGATCATGTCATCCAAACCCGCGGCGACGTCTTTCAGCTTACCGTTGACGGCATCCAGTGCATCGTTGACATATTTTAATTGTCCAAGAGCTTTATCAACAGAATCGCCCAGCGCACCGAGGCTGTCCAGCAGCTTTTTCAGGGAGCCTGCCGCATCCTCCAGAGAACCGAAGGCGTCGCTGAGGTCATTCAGAGCTGTTGCCAGATCGTTCAGCGCTGCCATCAGGTCTCCGCTGCCCTGCAAGGCGTTTAACACATCCTCCATTGCGGCGGAAATGTCCGGCAGCACTTTTGCCAGCTTTCCGGCGGCGGATTGCAGATCGTCCACCGCGGTTTTCAGCTCGGCTGCGGCGTCGGACCCGGCGCTGGAGGCAGTGGCCAACTGCTTGCGTACTTTTTCCAGTTCGCGGATCAGCGTATCAAGTTCCTTTGTCAGATCCACGGCGTCATCCATGATGTCATCCAACTGATCCAAAGCCCAGGAGATGCGAGCAGACAGCTCATTGATCTGGTCAATGCCGCTGTTGGCCCAGTCCGTCATGGCATCGGTCAGTTCCTTGGCGATGTCCTTGGTGTCCCGGACCTTACCAGTGAGGTCATCCATCTGGGTATGGACGGAATCGGAAATGCTGTCAGCGTGGTTGGCGGTACGATCCATGATATCCTGAAGCGTATCCAGTTGAGCCAGCAGCTTGTCGAGGAAATCCTCACTGAAGGTCTGCAAAACCTCCGGCTCCAGCTGGCCCACGATGCCGCCCACGTCCTTCCGCCCGCTGACAGAGCCGGTGTTGACACAGCCATCCAGCCAGCCGATGCTGTGGCCGGCGATGCCGCCAATGTTATAGCCGATCTGGTCGTAACCCACAGTGCCGCTGTTGGAGCAGCTCTGGATGGTGCCCTTGGAATAGCCTGCCACACCGCCGACGTCCGTATAAGCCGGGACGTTTTCCATGGAGTTCAGCTGGGCCAGATTTGTATAGTCGGTCTTGGGATCGTCTTCCAGATCGTGGGTGTTGATGCTGCCGCTGTTGGAGCAGCGGGTCAGGGTCCCGCGGTTTTCACCCACCACGCCGGCGGTGGAATGTTTGCCGGTAATACTGCCGGAGAAGGCACAGCCCACCAGCTCGCCGCCGGTTTCATTGATACCTACCAGACCACCAATACGGTTATCACCCATGACGGTGCCGGAAGCGATGCAATTCAAGATCCGTCCGGCGTTGCTGCCGGCCAGCAGGCCCAGATCATCCTGATGCCCATTAGGATGGATGGTGCCCGTCACCGTCAGATCCTGAACGGTGGCGCCGTTTTGAATGTAGCGGAACAGCCCCCGAACGTTGCCGCTGCCGGTGAGGGTCAGGCCGGAGATGGTGTGTCCGTTGCCTTGAAATGTGCCGCTGAAGGTGGGGATCGGAGTGAAGTCAATACCGTGGAGGTCAAGATCGTTCTCCAGGATCACAGTCTTTCCCTGAGACCAGGTATCCAGCGTGCAGTTCCGGGACAATTCTGCCAAATCCTCGGCAGTTTTGATGGTAACGGTGCTCTCAGCCGCCAGCGCGGCGGGAGCGGCCAGCGTAAAGAGCAGGGTCACGGCCATGAACAGGGCGGGCCATTTTTGGATGCGTTTCATTGGGTGTCCCCCTCCTTTCCGGTGACAGAATCCGCAGGCGGCGTGTTCGGTGTATCCTCCGGTGACGCCCCTGCTTCAGGCGGTTGGCCGCTGCCTTCCGGCAGATCATAGCTGCCGGAGGACATGATGGCGGAAATGTCGCCCTTGACTACGCCATGGATCTCTGCGTCCACAAAGCCGGAGATCCGGCCCCGGACACGGCCATTGACAAAGGTGGTGCCGGAGAGACGCTGAGAGGAGATGGGCGTTGCGGGGAGCTTTACCTGGAAGCTGGTCTTTTCCACGATCCGGTCGCCCAGCACCAGGATCTGAGGCAGGACGAACATGACCAGGAACATGGAGATCAGCGTGCCCCGGCTGAGGCACTGGCCGATGCCTACGATGGACGGCTCCGTGGTGATCTGCCCGATGAGGAAGCCCGCAGCGGACAGGATGGAGCCGGAGGTCAGTACCGTGGGGAAGGACAGGTCCAGCGCCTTGATCAGGGCCTCTCTGGAGCTCATCCGGGTCTTGAGGTCGGAATACCAGGTGGAAATGACGATGGCGTAGTCGATATTCGCGCCCATCTGGATGGAGGTAACGATCAGATAGCTCATGAAGAAGATGTTGGTGTGCAGCACCGTGGGGAAGGTGAAGTTGATCCAGATACTGCCCTGAATGACCAAGATCAGCAGAATGGGCAGGCCCACGGACATAAAGGTGAACACCAGCACCAGAACCACGAATACCACGGACAGGACGCTGATCATCACATTGTCTCTGGCGAAGGAAACGGACTGGTCATAGTCGCTGGTGGAGTTGCCTACTAAGTACACATCGTCGGCATCGTAGTATTTCTCCACGATGCTGTGAACGGTTTTCAGGAAGGCGAAGGTGTCGGTCCCCTCCTCCGGCAGATTCAGGTTCATGACCATGCGGGTGTAGTTGGGGCCCAGCATCTGGGTCTGGGCGTCGGTGATCTGCGTATAGGCGTCATTGATCTCCCGCTCATCCTCGTCATCCAGCGTCACATAGCCCTTTTCCTTCTCCTGATAGATAAAGAGGATCATATCCATGGCGGATACGGTATAGCTGTCGATGCCGCCCACGATGGGGCCGTAGTTATCCTCCTGATCCGCTGTATAGGCGGCGTAGAGGATGCAGGCTTCCTCGTAGGAAAGATCCATCATCTCCGAGAACTGCCGGGGCGTCAGCTTGTCGGTGAGGAAGTAGCCGGGCTTGGCCTCCACATTGGAAAGACCCATGGCATAATCCACCTCATCCAGTCCGCTCAGCTCCTTCAAAACGGCCTTTTCACTGGCGGTGTCCCCCTTGGGGACCACCAGTGCCATGATATTCTGGGTGCCGAATTCCTTTTCCACCCGGTCCGTCGCTGCCTGATGCTCATTGCGGCGAACGGTCATGACGGCGTTGTCGCCATACACATAGGGGCACTGGTTGGAGAGGAAGAAGCCTCCCACCACGCACACGATGAATACGGGCACGCCCACATGACGCAGGGCATAGACCAGCTTGCCCCAGCGATCGATCTGGGGGATGAAGTTCTTGTGGCGGGTCCGCTCCATCGCCTTGGAGAAGAGCATCAGCAGTCCGGGCATCAGGGTGAACACGGCCAGCATACTCAGCAGGATGGCCTTGATGAGCACCAGACCCAGGTCAAAGCCGATGCGGAACTGCATGAACATCATGGCGGCCAGACCGGAAATGGTAGTCAGGCTGCTGGCGGAGATAGAGGGAATGGCGGCGCTGACAGCGATGATGCAGGCCGTCCGGTCATCCGGGGCGTGTTCCCGCTCTTCCAGAAAGCGGTGAAGCAGGATGATGGAGTAGTCGATGGCCAACGCAAGCTGGAGCACCACTGTCACAGAGTCGGACACGAAGGAGATCTCGCCGAAGATGAAGTTGGTGCCCTTGTTCAGCAGCGCCGCCGCCACAAAGGTCAGCAACAGCACCGGCACCTCGGCGTAGGAACGGGAGGTCAGCAGCAGCACCAGCACGATGACCAGTGCGGCCACCACTAAGATGATCCCCATTTCCTCATTCAACGTTTCGGATTTGGAGTAGCCCACATCGGTAGAAATGTAAGTGTCATAGGGGGCCAGCAGCTCCTTCACGGCGGCCAGGCCGTCCTTGGCGGACTGGTCATCGTTTTCGCCCCGGAAGGTGACGGTGATGAGGGCGTCGGCGCCCTGCATGTAATCCTCATAGGTCTTGTTGGCAGCGGAGGGCAGGGTGGTATCATCCGCCGACTTGTCTGCGTCCCAAAAGTCCACGGAGGAGATGTTGTTCAGATCTTCGATCTGATCCGCCAGATCCCGTGCGATCTCATACGTCACATGAGACACGATGATCCGGGCGGTGCCATAGGTCTTCATCTCATCCTCCATCAGCGTCAGGCCCCGGCGGGTCTCCGTGGTCTCCGGCAGATATTGGGTCAGATCGTCGCAGACCTTTACCCAGCTCTGGGTGATCAGGCTGGCGATAATGGCAATGGCGTACAGAAAAAAGATCAGGTTTCGTTTATCCACGATAAACGTGGCTAATTTTTCAAAAAAATTGCTTTTTTTCGGCTGGTCGCTCATGGGAGTCCCCTTTCTATGGCGCGTTTCAACAGCATATTCACATGAAATCACTTGTATCATATCCGCAGACATTTGGAATTGCAACAGTCAAATTCGGTCATTTGTCAGAATTCTGCGATTTTCCAGTTTTTGACTGGACGGAGCCTGAAAAAACTTTTAAAATCTATGCAAACCGCCTGTAAATGAACAATGACAGCCCCCTTGACCTGTGCTATACTCTTAACAGAACTTAACGGAATGGGGCTGTAAGATGGGAAAAAGGTATAAAACCTCCGAGACCACTTGTCAGGCCATCAGCGGTGCGCTGAAGCAGCTCATGACCCAAAAGCCGCTGGAACGGATCACCGTGGCGGAGATCATGGATACCTGTGGGATGCGGCGGCAGCATTTCTACTATTATTTTACGGACATTTACGATCTGCTGCGCTGGATCTTTGAAAAGGAAGCGCTGGAGCTTTTGCAGCAGCAACAGGGCGTGTCCCCCTGGCAGAACGGCTTTCTGCGTCTGTTCCAATATATCAATCAGAATCGGGCGGTCTGCCTCTGCGCGCTGGACTCTCTGGGCAAGGAATCTTTGAAGCGGCTGCTGGAGGCGGATGTCAGCAGCATCGTGGACCGGGCCGTCCGGCAGACGGCGGTGGAAAATGGCCTGCCAGCCCATTCGCCGGAGGTGGAAGTGGTGATCTGCCTGGTGACCATTATGATGGCAGGGGCGGTGGAGAGCTGGCTCCGGGGAGAGTTGACCCAGACACCGGAGGAGCTGACCCGGTGGATCGATATGATGTTTCAGGACTATATTCGCGGCGTGGCCCTTCGGCTGAAGGCTCCTGCCGCTGTATACGCATAGAAAACGAGGAGGGTGTGTTCCTATGAAAAAGCATGTGATCGCATTGGGCCGACAGTTTGGCAGCGGCGGCCGCGAGATCGGACGGAAGCTCAGTGAGTCTCTGGGTTTTGCCTACTATGACCGGGAACTGCTGAAGCTGGCGGCGGAGCGGGCCGAGGTAGGGGAGGAACTGTTCGCCGATAAGGATGAAAAGGCCAGCAACCCCTGGCTGTTCAAGGCCTTCTATCAGGGCGGCCCCAAGGTCAAGCAGGGGCAGTCGGCGGAGGATGTGCTCTTTCAGATGCAGAGCGAGATTATCCGGGAACTGGCTGAGAAGGAGGACTGCATCATCGTGGGCCGCTGCGCGGATCTTGTGCTGACGGGGCAGGATGTGGATTGCCTGAGCCTGTTTATCTGCGCTCCCTTTGAGTGGCGGGTCCATCACCGGATGGAACTGGAAAATCTGGACGAAAAGGCTGCCCGGGCACTGGTGGAAAAGACCGACGCCCAGCGAGAGAAGTATTATACGCATTATACCGGCCGCCCCTGGGGCTTGCCGGAGAATTACGACATCTGCATCAACAGCGCACGGTTGGGGATTGAACGGACGGCGGCGCTGCTGGCGGAGCATTGCCGGGAGCTGTTCAGCAGCCCCTGCTGAAAGTAAAGTGAATCCCGTCAGCCGCATTGCGGCTGACGGGGTGAGACTGTCGATAAAGTGGTAAATTCTCCGCGACGGTAAGGTAGGGCAGCCGTTAGCGGCTTTGCCGCTCTACGGATGCTGCATACCCCTTGCGGGTAAAGGGTGTGCGCGGGACGACGCCCGCAGGCGTGTTTCGGAGCGCAACCGCCGTAAGGCGGCTCTTAGCGCGGAGATAACCCAAGAAGGGATACACCGTCGGCTCAGGCCAAAACAGCGGATACTGCGTATCCGCTGTTTTGGAACCTTCCTCGAAACAAGCTCGCTTGATCCGCCACCGGCGGCGCTTCGCCTATTTCCCTGCGCTATTGAAATCCTTAGTTTTCAGAACTTTTATAAAGTTCTGAAAACTTGCTCAGCGAGGCGAAAAGACTTTTTTGACACGCTGAGGAGACGGGCTTTGCCCGTCTCCCTTTTTGTCCGCCAAGGCCCCCGGTCTGCAAGCAGGGCGGTTCGGGCTCATAGCACCTTGACGCCCCTTCCAATTTGTCCAATAGTGATGATGGGCGAAAGCCAAATCTCGCGGCTTTCCGGTAAGGTCCACACCCCGGTGTGACCTCAGGCGTTCATGGATCCCGTAGGGCATTATGACCACCCTGTACGCAGGAAGTTCCATGAAGGTCGACAGTTTTTGGCGCTGTACCGGCAGCGCGGGTGTGTACCTTTCCGTCGAAAGCGGAAAGGTACACAGCGGACGAAAAATTCGTCCGCTGTGCAGGTTTTCAGAACTTTCCGTTCTGAAAACACTTGATTTAATAGGCGCGGGACACCCCTGATGGGTTTCCTGCACACATTCTTCCTTTCCGCCGTCGGAGAAGCAGGACGCAAGGCACCTGAGTAAAAGTGAGTTTGAAACGGTGCCGTCCGGTTCGGATTGCGTCAAGCGTCCCGTGGAGGATGCGGCGCTCAGGAACCTCCAGCTTGAAAATCTGCGGAAGGCCATTGCGGAACTGGATGTGCAAGGTCAAAACCTGCTCTCCCTCCGATACAGCGATGCGCTGACGATGGATGAGATCGGTCAGATCTATGGCATCTCCAAAATGGCGGTATCAAAGCGACTGAAAAAGCTGCACGAAAAGCTGGGAAGCTCTGTCTCATGACAGGGCTTCCCAGCTTTTTTGAAATTTTTTCTGTTCTCTGGTTTACAAACGCGCTCTGAGTGTCCTTATAGGTGAGAGACAAATTTTCCGACTGAGTTGGCCGCAGTCATGATCGTCTCACCTGAACACAAGGAGCGTGTATGACC
>ERZ838483.2258-NODE-2258-length-12012-cov-41.574308_pt1 | contig 12012 bp, 12 predicted proteins | sample MGYA00519939_ERZ838483 | MGnify/ENA primary metagenome ERZ838483 (study PRJEB31850, sample SAMEA3708836) | human gut metagenome | biome: human gut; feature: human-associated habitat; material: faeces | place: China | collected 2014 ... | reverse complement strand
GTTTACGGCTGGGACTACCAGGGTATCTAATCCTGTTCGCTCCCCCAGCTTTCGCGCCTCAGCGTCGGTCTCGGCCCAGAGGGCCGCCTTCGCCACCGGTGTTCCACCCGATATCTGCGCATTCCACCGCTACACCGGGTGTTCCACCCTCCCCTACCGGACCCAAGCCGCGGAGGTTCCGGGGGCTTCGGGGGGTTGAGCCCCCCGCTTCGACCCCCGGCCTGCCGGGCCGCCTACGCGCGCTTTACGCCCAATGAATCCGGATAACGCTCGCCCCCTACGTATTACCGCGGCTGCTGGCACGTAGTTAGCCGGGGCTTCTTCTGCAGGTACCGTCACCTTGCGGCCTCGTCCCTGCTGAAAGCGGTTTACGACCCGAGGGCCTTCCTCCCGCACGCGGCGTCGCTGCGTCAGGCTTCCGCCCATTGCGCAAGATTCCCCACTGCTGCCTCCCGTAGGAGTCTGGGCCGTGTCTCAGTCCCAATCTGGCCGGTCGGTCTCTCAACCCGGCTACCCGTTGTCGGCACGGTGGGCCGTCACCCCGCCGTCTACCTGATGGGCCGCGGAGCCATCCCCTCCCGTCGGGGCTTTAGCCGGGGTGCCATGCGGCACCCCGGGGTATCCGGTATTACCCGTCCTTTCGGGCGGCTATCCCGGGGGAGGGGGCAGGTTCTCCACGTGTTACTCAGCCGTTCGCCACTCGCTTCCCTCCGGAGAGGGGTGCCGTTCGACTTGCATGTGTTAGGCGCGCCGCCAGCGTTCATCCTGAGCCAGGATCGAACTCTCCGTCCAAAATATTCTGGGCTTCGAGCCCGTCCGGTCCTCTCAGTCCATCGCTGATCGGTTCCGTTCGATTCATATGGTTTTAGTATAGGAAAAGGAATTTCTCGGGGCCGCCTCTCGGCGGCCTTGCGAAAAACAAATCCAAGTTAGACCATTTCAAATGGTTCGATGTCTGCCCGGATGCGACACTGAATGTGTCCATCCTCGCAGTATCCGGTTCTCAAGGTGCACGCTCTGCGGCTCATCCGGTCCGACCGGGCCGCGCGGCAAGGAGATATATTGCCAGACCGGAGGGGCGCCGGGGGCGGGAATCGCGCACTCCATATTTTGTTCACAAATGAATAGGTCCCTCAGTCGCATCACCGAGGTTAAAACTGAAGCATTGGCTTCTGATATTGGCGATGACCAGCTGGTTTATAGGTGTTAAGGCATCGGTCATCTCTGGAGCGCCACTTTACTCCAAAAGCATCAGCTATTTGTTTCCCGTCGGTAAAAGGCAGGTTTTGTTCGCCAAGCGTTCTTATATATAGAGAAGTTCGGGTTCGAACCCGTGGCGCGGCAACAAAAAAGCGACCAGCCGGAGCCGATCGCTTTCTATTCTATGCTGGATCATCCAGAGGGCGCTTCCGAACTCATTTTCTCGCTGCCATTCATGCTTTCGAAGCATCGTTCGACCTCCACAGCCTCATGTTTTGAGGATCTGCCGTGTTTATCACTGTTATTAATGAGTGTGTGGAAGTGATCCTCATACAGATACGTGCGATCCGCCAGAGAACTGAGAAGCATCTCTCTGCAGCCCTCGTTGCCTATCCTCGCATCTCTCAGGTCTTCCGGAAATTCACAAGCAGTCTTAGGGTCAATTTGTTTCCGTTTTCAGAGACTTGTTTGAGAGTTTTTAAAGACAGTTCAAAACAATAAGTGAGACACCATAAAGCAGAGCAAGATGCGCCGGATAGAAAATGTAGAAGAAGTATTTCAGCTTCAGCCCTCGCTTGCCATTATAAAAATTGATAAGCAGCAACGAAACGACCGCAGCAGCAACATCAGGATTAAATACATTTGCTGCAGCAAACTCGAATCCGCCGCCAACTATATGGCATGACGAAAGGAGCACTGCGCATACTGCAGCAAAGAACATCTTGGCCTTGCTGTCGTGGAATAAATAGAATGCAGCCACAAGCAGAATGCCGTACACACCGCCATCCAGTTTAGTGTATTCAGCTGCCAGTGCTGTCAAAACAATCAGAGCAGTTTCTGCGATGTATCTTTTCCGTTTTGAAAGACTTTGCATCTTTTCCAGAATAATCAAAAAGACCAAGGAAAGCAGGAGCTCACACATAACATTTTGTTGCCGAAGGTCAAATAGTTGCCCGGTTTGAACGAAATCGTATATGGGCTCCGTAATGATTGCGAAGACAAGCATATTTCGCAGGTACTTCTTTATGTCATGAGTATGCAAAAATCCCTCAACTATCAAAAAACAAAATAAGGGAAATGCAATTCTGCCAAGAACATGAAGCACATCCGAAGCCTCGCTTAGAATCGCCCACTGTTCGTCTGATATCTGACTGTACGATGCGTGAGTCATAATTCCATTGGTCAGGACGATCCTGCTTACATGATCGAGAACCATCGAAATGGCTGCTATTATCTTTAATGTGCTGCCGTTAATTCCGTATCTATCTGTTTTCATTTCGTTTTCCTTTCTTTGGGTGGGCCGTCAGGGGTTCAGCCTGCTCCGCAGGCTGCCGCTGCGGCGCTTTCGCGCCTTGCGCGCTGCGCTGGCAAACGCTCACGCGTTTACTCAGCTCCGCGCCCTTTCGGGTTCGAACCCATGTCGCGGCAACAAAAAAGCGGCCGGCATCCGCCAGTCGCTTTTCTATTCTATGGTGGGCCGTCAGGGGTTCGAACCCTGGACCTTGGGATTAAAAGTCCCCTGCTCTGCCAGCTGAGCTAACGGCCCGCGGGTGGCATTGTACCACGGTCTGGGGCTATTCCCAACTCCATTGGCCGTTCTGGAAAATCACAACTTCACGTCCATCAGGCGTAATGCCCGTAATATCGATATCGTCCGTGCCGATCATAAAATCGACGTGCGTGCTCGAGACGTTAACGCCATGCTCCAGGAGCTCTTCCTTGGACATGTCATACCCACCCTCGATGCATTCGGGGAAACCGACACCCAGCGCGAGATGGCAGCTAGCGTTCTCATCATAGAGCGTGTCATAGAATAGAACGCCACTTTCACGGATCGGCGTGTTCTTGGAGATAAGCGCGACCTCACCCAGATGAGCGGCACCTTCATCGATGTCAATAATGCTCGCAAGCGTCGCCTTACCCACGCGGGCATCGTAGTCCACTACGCGGCCCGCCTCGAACTTAATCCAAAAATCGTCAACCTTGTTACCGTGGTGAATGAGCGGCATAGCCGAATACACGATACCGTCGGCACGCATACGATCAGGCGAGGTGAAGACTTCCTCGGTGGGAATGTTGGGGAAGAAGGGGTGCCCATCGGGCGTCTTGCCCTTGCCGCCGGCCCACTCGTGACCTTTCGTCATGCCAATCGTCAGATCGGTTCCATTTGCCGAGGTGTAATGCAGGTAGTCGAAACGATTGTCGTTCAGGAAACGCAGGTTCTTTTCGAATGCGGCGTCATGGAGTTCCCAGTCGCTCTCCGGGTCCTGGCCATCGGCGCGAGCGGTATGCAGAATCGCATTCCACAGCTTATAGATTGCAACCTCATCGGCGTCTCCCGGGAACACCTCGCGCGCCCAGGCAACGACCGGCGCGCCGGCGATGCACCACGGGTTGATGTTGTAGTCCAGTCCGCGGCGGAAGACCTTGCACTGCGTGTTCCTTGCCTTAGAAGCTGCAGCAGGCTTAGCGGGATCGATGCCCTTAAGAGCGGCAGGGTCCGCACCCTCGATAAAGATAAAGCAGGCACCATCCTGGGCCAGTGAATCAAGCTGCAGGCGCTTCCACTCGGGCGTCTGCTCAAAATAGCTTTTCTCGACATGCTCGTACGTGAGCCTCGTCACGGCGTCATCGGCCCAAATAACCGTCACGTGACCGGCACCGGAGGCATAGGCCTCCGCGACCACCACGCGCGCAAACGGCGCGCACTCGACCGGAGACTGAACGACAACCTCCTGACCGGGCTTGACGTTTACGCCCTTGCGGACAACCAGGCGCGCATAGTTTTTAATCTTGGGCTCTAGGGCCTTCATGCCCTCCAGAGCCTCTTCGACCGTCAGGGCAGCTCGAATCATGTGCCACTCCATCTATCTATAGAACAGTAAAAAGGCGCGCCGCAAAAACGACGCGCCTTATATCTTAGCGATAAGTATGCATGCAAACGCTACTTCTTCTTAGAGTCCTTCTTGTCCTCCTCGGCAGCCGAGCGCTCGATAAGGGCGTTGAGCTTGTTCTCGGACATGCCCTCGGCCTGCGTGCGGTACATGTTGCGCAGGGGACGAATACGAACGAAGTCGTAGATGAAGTCACCCAAAATGACGACGTAGGACAAAACAATGCCGACCATCTGGACAGGGCTGGACACCATGCCAGCGGGAGCGAAGTACAGCGAAGCCCAAATGGCCACGACGAGCACCATGCCGATAGTGAGCACGGCCCACCAGATGCGGCGGCGCTTGGTGTAGTCCTCATCCTGCTTGAGAAGGATATTCGACACCGTGTAGATGCGATCCTCCTTGGCGCGCTGCTTAGCCTTGCGGGCGCGCTTCTCCTCTTTAGAGAGGCCCTCGAGGTTCTCGCCCTTCTCGAGCTCTTTGCGGCGTGCCTTAGACGAAGCCGGCACGACGCGGACAGAGCTCGCTGCCTGACGGGCGGGCTTGGCGGATGCGGCGGACTTGCGCGCAACCCCGGTAACCTCGTGGGATTGCGTGCGCTTGTTCGTGGCGCTACGGGTACTCACTTATGCGTTCTCCTTCATGCTTGTGAACTGGGAGCCCGTGATGATCTGGAAGGCCTCGCGATAGCGCTCGGACGTGCCATCGATGACCTCGGCGGGCAGGTGCGGGGTCTCCCCCGTCATATCCCAGTTGGCTTTGAGCCAATTGCGGACGAATTGCTTGTCGTAGCTGGGCTGAATCTTGCCCTCCTCGTAGCTGGCGGCAGGCCAGAAACGGCTGGAATCGGGCGTGAGGCACTCGTCGATCAGCGTGACCTTGCCATCGATGACACCAAACTCGAACTTGGTGTCGGCAATGATGATGCCACGGGTCGCGGCGTACTCGGCAGCGGCCTTGTAGATCTTGAGGGAAAGGTCACGAATCTGCGTGGCGATATCCTCGCCCACGATCTCGCAGCAACGCTCGAACGAGATGTTCTCGTCGTGGTCACCAATCTCGGCCTTCGTGGACGGCGTGAACAGCGGCTCGGGAAGCTTGGAAGCCTCGGTCAGGCCCTCAGGCAGCTGGATGCCGCAGACGGTGCCGTTCTCGTCGTAGGTCTTCTTGCCCGAACCGGTCAGATAGCCGCGGACGATGCACTCGATAGGAATCGTCTGGGCCTTCTTGACCAGCATGGCGCGGCCTGCGAGGTAGTCACGATACTCAGCAAACTCCTCGGGGAAATCCGCCGGGTCGATGGAAACGAGATGGTTGGGGACGATGTCGGCAAACTTATCGAACCAGAATGCCGAGATGCGATTGAGCACCTCTCCCTTAAACGGAATCTCGTCGGGAAGAATGAAGTCGAACGCAGAAATGCGGTCGGTGGCGACCATCAGCAGGTTTTCACCGGCATCGTAAATATCACGAACCTTGCCACGGGAATCCGGACGACGCTCCATCGTTGTCACGTGAGTCACTCCTTACCTAAATACGACAGAAATGCGGGTTCTTTCCCGCATGTTTTCGCAAACTCGGAGCGGCAGGGACGCGGCCCCTCCTTCACCGAATAGCGAAAAGCTAGTGCTCCATTGTAGTAGATGCCGCGTCTGCCGTGTGCTCGCGGGGCAGATGAATTGTAAAAGTCGTACCCTTTCCAAGCTCCGACTCCACGGATATGTAGCCATGGTGACGCTCGACGATCTGCTTGGTCACGGCGAGGCCAACGCCCAGGCCGCCAGCTTCGCGGGCGCGGCTGGCATCGGCGCGCCAAAAACGGCCGAAGATGCGCGACAGATCGTCCTTGGCAATACCGATGCCGGTATCAGAAACGGCAATGCTGACGTGCTTGCGGTCACTGAGCACCGACACAACGACCCAACCGCCCTCGGGGGTGTAGCGCATGGCGTTGCTCATGAGGTTGATAACACATTGCGTGATCATGTCGGGATCGGCCTCGACGACATCGTCGTGACCCTGGGTCTCGTCCGCAAAACGCAGGCGCAGATCGCGGTCGACAAACAGGCGCTCCTGGGCATTGACGATGGAACGCACGAAAGGAACCATGTCCACCGGCTCAAGGTTGAGCGGAGCCGTGCTGTTTTCCATGCGCGATAGATCGAGCATCTGCTGCACCAGACGGGCCAGACGACGCGTCTCGGATGCGACTGTCTCCAGATGCTCGTCGTCGGTGGGATACACACCGTCTTGCATGGCCTCGACCGTTGCAAGCATTGCCATGAGCGGCGTGCGCAGCTCATGAGCCACATCGGAAGTCAGGCGCTTCTCGTGCTTCATATCCTTTTCGAGTGAGGTGGCCATCTCGTCGAAGGTCTCTCCCAGCTGATCGATCTCATCATCGCCGCGTAGGCCCGTACGAGCGGACAGGTCTCCATCGCGGATCTGCTTGGCGGTGCTGGTAATACGATGAATCGGCTTGGTGAGCATGCGCGACATGAGCGCTCCGATAACGACCGAGATGCAGACGGCCACAACCGCGGCAAGGGCCATGGCGTTAAAGGTCTTCTCTCTGAATGCTGAGTCTGCCTTGGTGAGCAGGGCATCGGAGCCAATCGCCCACAATTTGACCTGACCCACGTGCTCGCCGGAGGACGTCACGATCTCAACGTTGGCAACACTATTGGAATCGGTGGGAGCAGACGAGACTGGGCTGTGCGATGCCTTCTTTCCGCTCGTACCGTCGGTCGTCGCCTGATTTTCGCGCACATCGGCAGTAGCGCTTGCCGAGGGCCACGAGTCGTCGTAGACGATGACGCCCTTTTTATTGACGACCTGCATGCCAAGATCGTCGGACACCAAGCTCGATGTCGCGACCGCACGCAACTCCCCCGCGGTCCAATTGCCGTTTTCCTCGTACGACGTCGCAAGCTTTTCGGCTGCGGAATTGGCGATTTCGACAATATTGGAGCGCGTGTAATCCGTAAAAACCGTGCCCCACACAACGGAGACAACGCCCACCAGCACCAGTACCGTCATGAGCGATGTCAGGGCAAAAGCCAGGGCCATGCGCGAGGGATAGCTCATCGTTGGCCGTGAATCGGAACGAGGCGTGTTCCAACTAGCCTTGGAACCCGCCTCGCTCTCCTGCTTGTGCTTTTGTCCGATTTCAAAGCGCGCAGGTGTCATATGTGATTTCCCTATTTCTCGTCCGACTTATCGGTCTTGGCCGGAGCCTCGAAGCGATAGCCGACACCGTGGACGGTGTAGAGCCACTTGGGCTTCTTGGGATCATCGCCCAGCTTGGCGCGAAGGTTCTTCACGTGGCTATCGATGGTGCGCTCATAGCCCTCAAAGTCGTAGCCGAGCACCTTCTCGACCAGCTCCATGCGGTTGTAGACGCGACCGGGGTGACGGGCAAGCGTGGTGAGCAGCTTAAACTCGGAAGCCGTCAGGTCGACTTCCTTGCCCTCGACCAAAATCTTGTGGCCCGAGATATCGATGACCAGATCGCCGAAGTCGAGTACCTCGACGGCTGGCTCGTCGGCCTGATGGGCACGGCGGAACAAGGCGCGTACGCGCGCGACAAGCTCGCGCGGCGAGAACGGCTTGATCAGATAGTCGTCGGCGCCGAGCTCAAGACCGATAATACGGTCCTCGATCTCGCCCTTAGCCGTCAGCATGATGATGGGGACATCCGAGGTATCGCGAATGGTGCGGCAAACGCGCTCGCCGGGGATCTTGGGGAGCATAAGGTCGAGCACGACCAGGTCAAACTGATGCTTCTCGAACTCCTCGATCGCGGACTGGCCGTCGCCGACACCCACAACCCAGTAGCCTTCGCGCTCGAGATAGGCAGCGACGGCGTCACGGATTGCCTTCTCATCCTCGACCAGCAGAATCTTTTTTGCATCTGAAGCCATAACACGGCCCCCCTGTCTCAATCAGCTAAGAACAAGCCCATTTTAACGCACCTGAGCCCGCCGGATGCCACTATGACGCGGCAGCTCGGCGGGCGGTACTCACAATTACAACGCGTTTATTCCCCTGTTGGCGCCTTTTTAACCCCTCTAAGCTTAAAGAGAGAATAGGCGTGCGGTGACCGTCTCGGGTATACCCTGGCTGTTGCGCACCGTGGCGTACGTAAGGAATGAGTCCGATTTTCCCGCCGTAGCTGGATAATCGCCATATTCCAAAGCGCGGTCGGGCGACAACAGCGAGCCATAGGTCTTGGCAGAGGTGTCGATGAGAAAATGCGATGCCTGTACCTTAACGAGATATTTATTCTTCTTGCCGGCAGCACATGCGAGCGGCTCGCGGGACAGAAAGAGGTATGGCCCTCCCTCATTACCGATATACGTGCCCATGTTGCCCAGGCTGCCCACGCCACTATAGGTCGCCTCGATAGAAAACACGAAGGTATCGCCCATATATACGGCCTCGAAAGGCGAGACTGACGAGGGAAGGACTAGCTGGGCTCGTTTGGTGTTGTTGCCATCGGTCAGATCGATTGCCGTTATGCCGTAGTAGACGCCTTCGTCGTTGCGGACACGCGGCGAGATGGTCAAAATGCCGTCGCTCGCGCGCGGGGCCGATGCAAAGCGGCCCATCGATTTCCAAATTACCTCGGCCTTGGATTCATCAAGCGAGCGACGATAGCAAAACGAATCACTACTCGTTTTATTGCCGCCTGCCGAAGGCATTTTATACCAGATGACCGATGACCCGAACGCCGTAAACAGGGGCGGATCATAGTCCTTGCCACCTCGATCGAGCTCAGCCACGTCGCCAGAGAGCGAAGCGCCCGACAGATTTTGAGCGTAGAGCTTCCACGATGAATTGGCAAAGTTCATCTCAACCCACGCAAACACGCCATCGCCGGCACGGACATCGTAAAAAGCATATCCCGTGCCCTCGATAGGATCCTCGATTAATGTGGTAAGCGAGCCATCGCCCAGGTTGAGCACACCAAGCGTATTGGCATGCAGGGCAGAAGCAGGCGCCATCATCGCGGCGGCGTAGTCGCCATCGCAGTAGTACAGCAGCGTGCCCAGCGGCAGCGTCCACGACACCGCCGGCTCAAGATCGATATCAACAGCTTCGTACTCATCAGTGATCGAGACAATCTTCGAATCGTCCTTGATAACCTGCGGCTCGCCGGCGGCATCGTCGCTGGTGCCCGTTTTTTTCGAGCAACCGGCAAGCACCGTGGCAGCGCCCGCGGCAGCACCGCCGAGCACAAAGCCACGGCGCGATATTCCATTCTTGATGTGGTCGGCGATACCCATTAGGCGATCTCGGCGCGAGCGGCCTCGATAGCGCGCGTGAGCTGATCGGCGCAAGAAGTCTTTTTCATACCGCAGGTATTACCAGCGAGAACCTCGATGACGCGATCGGCAGGAGCACCCTCGACCAGCTTAGAGATAGCCTTGAGATTGCCGTTGCAGCCACCGGTAAACTCGACGCCCACCACCTTGTTGCCGTCATCGGACAGGTCAAGGTGGATATTGCGAGTGCATACGCCCTGAGGCTTGTAATCAAAACTAATCATTGAGATCCCCTCTCAGAAAGAAATTTCAGACGTCTATTATCCCCGCCTGGGCCGACTTATTATCGCAAGCACCGATTCAACATCCTACGATGCATGGACTCGCGGGGGCAAGATTAGCAGTCCGCACCCTGTGCGTGGACCGTGCGCTTCTCCCGATACATATTGTGGTCGGCGACACGATATACATCGGCCAGCGTATTTCCAGCCGTCTCGACGGTCGCCACGCCAATCGATGCGCTGACCGTCAGGGCCTCATCGCTTACCGCGGCAAGACCGAGACGAAGATCCTGTTCCAGCCCGAGCGCAGACTCGCTGTCAGTATGGGGGCAAACCAGCAAAAACTCGTCGCCGCCAAGGCGCATCGGCAGATAATCCGCACCAGCCACCCGCCGCAGCACGGACGCCGTCCGTCGCAGCAGTTCATCCCCCATCTCGTGACCATAGATGTCGTTGGTCCGCTTGAGATAATTGCAGTCCAACATAATCACGCTCACGGGCAAGTCCTCGTTTACCAGGCTATCTCCGCGCGATTCAAGATAGTTGCGGTTGCGAAGCCCCGTCAGTTTGTCTTGATATGACAGCTCCTCGGCATGCTTGACCATCGATATGTTGTGCGTCGCCACGACGACCGACTCCAGCCGGCCTTGCTCATCGCGATGCTGGGGGACAACCTGTAGCGAGTACCAAGCGCCTCGACAATCTCGCACCTCGGCAGCCAAGTACGGTACGCCCTCCATACGTTCACGAAGCGAACTTATATCTACGAGTCCCACAACCGCTTCGCGGCTTTCGGGGCTCACGATATCCCGGCAGACCGTGTCCATAAAGTCATATGCCTCGCTGTGCTCGGCAAATATCTTCGCTATCGCCGGCGACATATTGATCCCCTCGATCTCGAGGGTGTCGAGATGCAAAAGGAAGGTCGAATCGTAGATGGCGCTTATGGCATTGATAATGCCGAGCTGTTTATCCTTTTCGACCAAATTGCGGTGGTCAACGATATTTCGAGCCAACAGCACCACGACCCAAAACGCAAGACACACCAAGACGCCGACGGCGACAAATGAAATCCTGTCAGACATGACCTCAGATTTGGGATATAGCGCAAACAGGCGGTAGTCCTTATATGCCGCACGCACGGCATACCATTCGTCTCCTCGATATTCGATGCGCGTCAGGCCGTCGTCTTTCCACTCAACTCCTACGCTGGTGAGGAGTCGGGCGAGCGACACGTCAGCATCGGCACTGTTGGATGAGACAATCTCCGCATCCTCCATAACAAGCACCGTGGGACCCTGGTGGAAGGTACTGTTCGAAAGCACGTCGGCTATGGCATATGAATAGTCGTCCGCCGTATCGGAAACAAGTGAGCGGTATGCCAGGACAACGCCGTCGCCATACGGAACAGCACAGACGGCAAAAACGACACCACGGCGCTCATCGACAGTTGAGTAGGTCACTTTGGAACCTTGATACATCGATGCGACCGGCGAACAGGCCAACTCATCTCGCCACAACATGAGCGGATCGCGACCATCGATGTCGTAGTGGGCAGCCATATGGCCATCGGAGTCCATGACCATCAGCCCCGAAAGGTTCTCGGCATGGACAAATTGCTCGATAAGATCGTCGTTAACCTCAACGCGATCAGAGGACAGGAACGTCACAAACGATTCGACCGCGGCGAGCAAATCGTGCGTCGCCTCGGTTTTTCTCCCCTGTTCGTAGCGGTCATATTTTTCGCAAGCGTTCTCCAAAAACACCATGGTTTCTTGGCCAAACCCAAGCGTTTTTTCGAGGCAGCGATGGGTTCCAACCGTATACAACAGGCCTAACAAGACGGCGCTGACAATAACGCTGGCAGCTATGACGTTCAGAGTCTTTCGACTCAAGCGGTGCTCATCAGTTGTCATGAATTTCCTCCTTGCCCGCCCGTCGTCGCTCCTGTCTTGTAATTGCCCACAATACGGTCAATCGTGCCATCTCGATCCATGTCGAACAGCGCGGTATTGAGATCCTTTACGACCGATCCTTCATAGCTGTCATCAAACGCGACGCCCAGGTCAACCGTCATAACATTGTCGGCAAACACACGGTAAACGCCGGGATACTGAGCAACGAGTCGGTCAAGCGACTGGACATCCGCCATCCAGCAGTCAACGTACCCTTTGACTAGAGCGGCTTTGCAGAGTTCGGCAGAGCCATATGATTTGATTTGAACGTCCGACGAGACCCCCAGATCCCCCGCAAGCAATCGGCGTTCACTCACCGAACCCGCAATCACCGCAATGGTCTTACTTCCATCGAGATGTGCCAAGGACTTGATGCCACTCGTTTTCTTGGCGGCAACCGAGACCGTCACGGTTA
>ERZ838483.2254-NODE-2254-length-12032-cov-20.047508_pt1 | contig 12032 bp, 10 predicted proteins | sample MGYA00519939_ERZ838483 | MGnify/ENA primary metagenome ERZ838483 (study PRJEB31850, sample SAMEA3708836) | human gut metagenome | biome: human gut; feature: human-associated habitat; material: faeces | place: China | collected 2014 ... | reverse complement strand
GATTTTGATGTGCAGAAGGCACAGATCGGCATCATCTACATTGATGAGATCGACAAGATCACCCGCAAGAGCGAGAATCCCTCCATCACCCGCGATGTGGGCGGCGAGGGTGTGCAGCAGGCCCTGCTGAAGATCCTGGAAGGCACGGTCAGCAATGTCCCGCCCCAGGGCGGCCGCAAGCACCCCCAGCAGGAGTTCATCCAGATCGACACCACCAACATCCTCTTCATCTGCGGCGGTGCCTTTGACGGCCTGGACAAGTACATCCAGCGCCGCACCGATAAGTCCGCATTGGGCTTCGGCAGCTCCCTGAAGGACAACTCCGACGATGCCCAGAAGGCGCTGCTGCGCAAGGTGGAGCCGCACGATCTGGTCAAGTTCGGCCTCATCCCGGAGCTGATCGGTCGTCTGCCGGTCATCACCGTGCTGGATGATCTGGACGAGGACGCTCTGGTCCGTGTGCTCAAGGAGCCCCGCAACAGCCTGGTCAAGCAGTACAAAGAGCTGCTCAACATGGACAGTGTGGAGCTGGAGATCACCGATGAGGCCCTCCATGCGATCGCCCGCAAGACCATCGAGCGCAAGACCGGTGCGCGAGGCCTGCGCAGCGTGATGGAAAGCATCCTGATGCCCATCATGTACAAGGTGCCCAGCGATGCCACCATCATCCGCGTGACCATTGATGCGGACACCGTCGAGGGCGGCGAACCGAAGCTGGAATACGGCGCGGTCCGCAAGCGCTATAAGAATCAGACGTCCCTGAGCTGATCTGCCCGTCCGGCAGGCTGCTCCGGGCCGCTGCCCCGCTGAAAGCTATGACTTTTGGCGGGGCTTTTTTTGAGATATGCTTGTTTTAAGAGCAGATATGAGCTATAATATTAAAGTCTGGACGGCTGGGCTGCGGCTCTCTCTGGCAGGAAGCTTCTTTTCAAAGCCCGGCGCGGACACTGTGGGAACAGGAAGTACGATAAAGGAGTGTGTTTTCAATGGCAACTTATTTTGAGATGAACCGCGACGAACTCGTAGCCGAAAAGGCAAAACTGGAAGAGCAGTACAAAAACTTTCAGGCAATGGGCCTGAAGCTGAATATGGCTCGCGGCAAGCCCGGCCCTCACCAGATGGATCTGGCCATGGGCCTGCTGCAGATGACCGATTATACCACCGATGCCGGCACCGACGCCCGCAACTACGGCGACCTGGAGGGTCTGCACGAGGCCCGCGTCCTGTTTGCGGATGTCTTCGGCGTCAAGCCCGCAGAGGTCTTTGTGGGCGGCAACTCCAGCCTGCAGCTGATGTACAACCTCATCAACATCGGCTATGTGTTCGGCTTCCCGGAGTCTCCCTGCCCCTGGTCTCAGGTGGAGAAGCGCAAGTTCCTCTGCCCGGTGCCCGGCTATGACCGCCACTTTGCCATCACCGAGGAGTTCGGCTTTGAACTGATCAGTGTGCCCATGACCCCGAACGGCCCCGATATGGATGTGGTCGAGAAGCTGGTGGCCGAGGATGACACCATCAAGGGCATCTGGTGTGTGCCGCAGTATTCCAACCCCGACGGCTACACCTACAGTGACGAAACGATCGAGCGTTTTGCTAAGATGAAGACGGCCGCTCCCGATTTCAAGATCTTCTGGGATGAGGCCTACATCGTCCACCATCTGACCGATGAGATCATCGAGACCCCCGTTCTGCTGAACGAGTGCAAGAAGTACGGCACACAGGACCGCGTCTTCATGTTCACTTCCACCAGCAAGATCACCTTCCCCGGTGCAGGCGTCTCCGCAATCGCCTGCAGCGAGAACTCCATGAAGTACATCTGCAAGCGCTTCTCGGTCATGATCATCAGCTACGATAAGATGAACCAGCTGCGCCACGTCCGCTTCCTGAAGAACAAGGAAGGCGTCCTGGCCCATATGGCCAAGCACCGCCGCCGCCTGATCCCCTGCTTCGATGCAGTGAAGACGGCCTTCTCCGAGGAGCTGACGCCCTGCGGCGATATCGCCCACTGGACCAACCCCAAGGGCGGTTACTTCATCAGCCTGTACGTGATGCCCGGCTGTGCCAAGCGTGTGGCAACCCTGTGCAAGGAGTGCGGCCTGACCCTGACGGGTGCCGGTTCCGCTTATCCCTACCACAAAGACCCGGATGATTCCCATCTGCGCATTGCGCCCACCTATCCCAGCCTGGACGAGGTGGAGACCGCTTCGGATCTGCTGTGCGTCTGCGTAAAGCTGGCCACCGTGGAAAAGCTGCTTGCGGATCAGGAAGCGTAAGCGTCCCCGTTGTTGAAGATCTCCCCGCGCGGCGGAATCCTGCCGCACGGCGGAGGTTTATTATATTTTGGAGGTTTCCCGATTTTTATGAAGACGAAAGGCAAAGCATGGCAGCTTGTTGTCACGGTGCTTCTGATCGCGGCGTTTGTCTACACGGCATTCTTCGGCGTTGCGGTCAAATATGGCGATGTGACCCGGACCTATATCAAGGGCGCGCAGGATATCCGCTTCGGCGTGGATATCAAGGGCGGCGTCAACGTGACGTTTGCACCCTCGGACGGCTACGATGCCACCGATGAGCAGCTGGACGCTGCGCAGCTCGTCATTGAGAACCGTCTGGTCGGTCTGAACGTGACGGACTACGAGCTGTATGTGGACTACGATTCCGACCGTCTGATCCTCGAATTTCCGTGGCAGTCCGGCGAGACGGATTTCGACCCCGAAGCTGCCATCGAAGAGATCGGCACCACCGCCTACCTGACCTTCCGGGAGGGGAGCAGTGTGGACGGGGAGCTGATTTTGGACGGCTCCATGGTCGAGAGCGCAGCAGCGCAGTACGGCCCGGTGAGCGGCAGCTCTTCGGAGTATTATGTGGCCCTCAAGTTCACCGATGCGGGTGCCAAAGCCTTTGGCGATGCCACCACCCGGCTCTACCAGAGCAGCGGCACCATCAGCATCTGGCTGGATGACGAGAATGTCAGCACGGCCACGGTCCATGCGGCCATTACCGATGGTGCTGCCATCATCACAAGCTCGGCATCCAACCCCTTCACGCAGGACGATGTCGTCAAGATGGCCCGCCAGATCAATTCCGGATCGCTGCCCTTTGCGCTGACCGTGGACAGCTACTCTACCATCAGCCCCAGCCTGGGCGAGAACAGCCTGAGCGCTATGGTGCTGGCCGGTCTCATCGCTTTTGCCCTCATCGTGGTCCTGATGACGGCGCTGTACCGTCTGCCCGGTTTCCTGGCCTGCATCGCACTGGCCGGTCAGGTGGCGGCTACGCTGGCCTTCGTCTCCGGTTATTTCCCGGTGTTTGAGAGCTTCACCCTGACGCTGCCCGGCATCGCCGGCATCATCCTGGCCATCGGCATGGGTGTGGACGCCAACGTCATCACCGCCGAGCGCATCAAGGAAGAGCTGCGCAGCGGCAAGTCTCTGGATGGTGCCCTCAAGAGCGGCTTTGCCCGCGGCCTGACGCCCATCATCGATGGCAACGTGACCATCGTCATCGTGGCGGTCGTGCTGATGGGTGCCTTCGGCCCCTCGGACGGTTTCTTTGCAAAGATGCTCCACTTCGTCTTCTTTGCCTTTGGCCCGTCCACTGCGGGCACCATCTATGCCTTCGGCTACACGCTGCTCACCGGTGTGTTGCTCAACTTCGTGTTCGGCGTCTTCGCCACCCGCGTGATGATCCGCGGGGCAGCGGCCATCAAGGCCCTGCGCGACCCCTGGCTCTACGGCGCAGACCGCCCCGGCAAGGAGCCTGCGGAGAAGAAGCCCATCGACTTTGTGAGCCTGCGCAAGCGCTTCCTGACCATTTCCTCCTGCCTGATGGCAGTCATCCTGCTCTGCGCGGTGGTGTTTGGCGTCCGGCTGGATACCGAGTTCACCGGCGGTGCAATGATTACCCTGAGCTATGAGGGCGAGTTCACCACGGCCGATGTGCAGAAGACTGCTTCTGCCGCACTGGGCAGCAAGGACCTGACCCTCCAGACCGGCGAGAACGTCGCCACCGGGGAGCAGACCCTGAAGATCTCCATGCCCGGCAACGAGACCGTGACCACCGATCAGGTGGAGAACCTGCTGGATTCCCTGAACGAGACCTACCCGGACAACGGATTCGTTCAGTTGTCGCTGAGCAACGTCAGCGCGGCCATGGGTACCAAGTTCCTGCAGAAGAGTCTGGTCGCCGTTCTCTTTGCGCTGGTGCTCATCCTGCTGTATATCGGCTTCCGTTTCCAGAAGATCGGCGGCCTGACCGGCGGCCTGATGGCCGTTCTGGCCCTGCTGAACGACCTGATGGTCGTGTTTGGCACCTTCGTGCTGCTGCGCACCCCGCTGGACGGCAACTTCATCGCTGCCATGCTGACCATTCTGGGCTACTCCATCAACGATACCGTCGTCGTGTACGACCGCATCCGCGAGAACCGCACCCTGATGGAGAAGAAGACCTCCTTCGAAGAATTGGTCAACCACTCGGTCAACCAGTCGGCCCGCCGTACCATCATCACCACCGTCACCACCGTGATGGCGCTGGGCGTGATGTGCATCATCTCCAAACTCTACGGCCTGGACAGCATCTTCACCTTTGCGTTCCCGCTGATGATGGGCATGATCAGTGGTGTTTACACCTCGCTGTGTGTGTCCACTTCCGCGTGGGTGCTGTGGAGCGAGCGCAAGACCGGCAAAAAGAAAGCGTGAGCTTCGCCCGAACGTGAACATGACCAAATCAGGAGGAACAAACCATGAAATGTCCCTATTGCGGCGATGAAGAATCCAAGGTCATCGATTCTCGCCCGACCGAAGATGGCGAGCGCATCCGCCGCCGCCGGGAGTGCCTGCGCTGCCACATGCGGTTCACGACCTATGAGGTGGTGGAGACGGTCCCGCTGATCGTCATCAAAAAGGATAATTCCCGCGAACCCTTTGACCGGCAGAAGGTGCTCAACGCCATGCTGCGCGCCTGCGCCAAGCGCCCGGTCAGCTACGAGTCGCTGGAACGTGCCGTCAGCAGCATTGAGCAGACGCTGATGAGCTCCTACGACCGGGAAGTGACCAGCGTCCGCATCGGTGAGCTGACCATGCAGGAGCTGAAAAAGATCGACGAAGTGGCCTATGTCCGCTTTGCGTCGGTCTACCAGCAGTTTGCCGACGTCGAGAGCTTTTTCACCGAGCTGCAAAAGCTGATGGGCGACCGGAAAAAGTAAGAGAATCCTTCAAAAAAGCGCACAGCCTCCGCCTGGATTTGGGCGGCAGGGCTGTGCGCTTTTTCGTTGCAGCAGATCGTTCGCATAATTTTGATTATGCGAACTGTTGAATTGCCTCAGAGGATGCGCCGGGCGAGCCAGGCCAGCGTTTCGACCTGGACCTGAGCGCGGCGCAGCTCCCCGAACGCTTCTTCGGGGGCGTTCCATTCCAGATGGCCGTCGGCGGCGCGGAGGGCCGCTTCCAGTTCGGTGAAGTCTTCCGTTTTGAGCAGGTGGTTCATCCCTTCGCGCATCCGGTCGCAGAGGTCGGCTCCTTCGGCAAGGGCCTGACGGGCCCCGGTCAGGTCATCTTTCCGGATGGCTTCCATCGCATGGTCGATGTCGCCGGAGATGTCTTCGGCGAACATCTGCACCCGGAAGCTGCTGTAAAAGGCCACCGCGAGCAGGGTGGCCACGATGCCGAGGCAGGCGTAGATGCGTTTCATGCGTCCTCCTTTCTGAGCGGGCGGGCCGTGCGGCGAGGCTCTTTCTTCAGCAGAAAGTAATCTTCGGTGTCGTTGCCGATCAGAAGCAGGATCTCCTCCACCAGCAGGGTATTGGCCTGTGCCGTCCGTTCCAGCCAGGCGTGGTCTTTGCCGCACCAGTGGAGGTTGTCGTCCAGCACCTGCCCATCCAGCACAAAGGGGATGGTCGCCTGACTGTGCTGGACCTTGAGCGCCAGGTCGGAGAGGGTGGCAGGCTCTTTTTCTGGGCGCAGCGCCACCGAAAGGCTGCCATTCGTCTCCACAACGGCGTAGGAGACATCCCGTGGGTCAAAGACATCCTTGCCGCGCAGGGCCTCCATCAGGTCAGCCGTCGTCAGCCGCAAGGTGCGCAGGGCATTCTGGTCGATCTGCCCATCCAGAATGACCGTTTTGGGCCGGCCGGACATCAGATTGAAAAATTTCTGGCTCTGGAAGCTGAGAATGGACCCCAGAAGCTCCAGCGCTGCAATGAGGAAGAGCGGGATGAGGCTGGCGGTCACGGGGACTTCCTCCGATTCGATGGAGATGGACGCCAGATTGGAGATGAGGATGGTCGAGACCAACTCTTCCGGCTGCAGCTCACCCAGCTGGCGCTTGCCCATCAGCCGCATGGCAAACAGGACGCAGAGATAGATCAAAACGGTGCGAACGATCAAGAGCTTCAAGGCGGAACACCTCCTGCGAGAATAACCGGCGCGGCGGCGGGTATCCTACTGCAAAAGGGGGATGGGACCATGCAGCTTTCCGAACATCTGGAAACGAACCTCGCGGCGCTCAACGCTAGGTTGGGCAGCTCCGCCGATTTTTATGCGAAGCGCATCGAGCTTTACCACATTCGGGGTGCGATTCTGCTCTTTGACGGGATGGCCAGCCTCGAATCCCTGTGGGCACTTCTGCTGGACGCCGCCAGCCGCCAGACGCCACCGCTGCGGCTGGGCGCGCTGCCGAGCGGGGAACAGGTCTATGAGCTGCTCAGCCGTCACTCGGCATTGCCCGCCGAGAGCAGCCCCGTGGAGAACTGGGAGAATCTGATGCAGCGCCTGACCGCCGGAATGGCGGTCTTACTGCTGGACGGCAGTGCGAAAGGGCTGGCATTTTCGGTGCAGAGCCTGAAATTCCGCTCGGTGGGGGAGCCATCCGGTGAAGGAGAACTGCGCGGCTCCCGTGAGGGCTTTTCCGACCTGCTGCGGGTCAATCTGAGCCTGCTGCGGCGGCTTATCCGCACCGAAGCGCTGGTGATGGAAGTGCAGCAGGCAGACTGCGCGATGAAAACGGAATATGCCGTCTGCTACTGCAAAGATAAGGCCTCGCCCGCCGCAGTGGAGCAGGTGAAAGAGACGCTGCGCCGCGCAAAGCCGCAGCTGCTGTTGGATTCGAGCTACTTTCTGCCCTGGCTGTTCCCCTGCCGGGTGCGCACAGCCTCCCCGGTGAGCTACACCGAGCGCCCCGCCGTGGCCTCCGCGAAGCTCTGTGAGGGGAAGATCGTCGTTCTCGTCAACGGGAGCCCATCCGCAATGGTTCTGCCGACCCTCTTCGGCGAAAACTTCGAGTGTCTGGACGACTACGCCCAGCCTGCGTTTTTTGCGTCCTTCCTGCGCCTTCTGAAATATGGTTCCTTCTACCTGAGCATCTTTCTGCCGGGGGTGTTCGTCTGCCTGGCGGTCTACTTGCCGGAACTTCTCCCGCCGCAGCTGCTCTTCAAGATCGAAGCTGCTGAGCGGGCCACTCCGTTCCCGCTGTTTGGGGAGATGGTGCTGGTCATCCTGCTGCTGGAGATCATCCGGGAGGCAGGGCTTCGGATGCCGCAGACGCTGGGGCACTCGGTCAGTCTGGTTGCGGCGCTCATCATCGGGGACGCAGCCATCGCCACCGGTCTGCTGAGCACACCCGTCATTCTCATTGCAGCAGTTGCATCCATCGCTGTCTTCGTGGTGCCGTCCCTCTACGAAATGGCCACGGCTTTCCGCTTTCTGGTCCTGCTGGCGGCGGGAGTGGCAGGCCCTGTGGGGCTTGTGTGCGCGGCGTTGGTCGTTCTGCTCGCTCTGGCGCAGGTGTCAGCGCTGGGGGTGCCCTATTGTGCACCGGTGCGTTTCCCGCAAACCGCACTTTCTCCGGACGGTGTGACCCGCCGGACCTACCGCACCCTGTCCGCACATCCATTTTCCATCTGGCAGAAACGGAGGTGAGCCAATGGAGCAAACCGGATCATTCCGTGCCGCCGTGCCGCTCAGCATCCTGACCGCGGTGCTGGGGCAGTGCATCACTTTCGGCAGCGCCATGCCAGCCCGGCTGTTGCTGCTGCAGGGGTTCCCCATGGCGCTGGGCATCGGCCTGCTTTCGTCCTGCTTGATGCCCGCCGAAGGGGAAGAGGGGCTTCGTTCCGAAACCGGCATCCGCCCCCAGCTGCTCTGTCTGCTTTTGTCCGTATGGTTTGGCGCAGAGCTGTGGGAGACGCTTTGGCAGGCACAGCAGGTGTGCCGGGAGCAGTTTTCGTCCATGGCAGTCCTCGGCGTTCTGCCGCTGCTGCTGTGGGCGGGCTGGCAGCTGAAGCCGGACGTCTTTTCCCGCAGTGCGGGGGTCTTGTGGTGGGCACTGGCGCTGGCGGGCCTTGCCTGCGTTGGAAGCCTGCACGGCCAGCTTCACTGGGAGAATCTTTTCCCCGCAGCGGAACCCACAGGGAATCTCCGTTTCCCGCTTTATGCGGAATCCATCGCGTGGCCCCTTCTGTTTGGAAAACGCGGATGCACCGGGAGGCGCTGCTTCCTGCTGCCGTTTCTGACGCTGGCGGGGCTGTTCGGTTTTGCGCTGGGGCGGGAACTTCTGTTTGGGTCCGGCCGTCCGCTTCCGGGGGATGAATTGCTGCGCACCGGGACGCTGGGACGTGTCTCCCGGCTGGATGCAGCCTTTCTGCTCGTCTGGCTGGCAGCGGCACTGTTCCGGGGCTGCTTTCTGGTGCGGGTCCTGCGGGAACTGCTCTGCCGCCCGGAGGAGCAGGAAAAGGGGGTGCCGGAATGAGAGCTTCCCATGCACTGCGCTGGCTGGCAGGGGGCATTCTGGTGCTCTGGTGCGGCGTCTTTCTGCGGATGGAGACCACCGAGAAAAGCATGGTGCGGGCGCTCATCGTCCAGCCGAACCGCAGCGGCTGGGCGGTGCAGCTGCTCTATCAGTTCCCGGAAGCAGCTGCGGATGCCTCCGACGCCGTGGCAGAAATCCGAAGCTGTTCGGCCGAGGATGCCACGCTGCCGCTCGCGCTGCACAAAGCCGAACGGGAACTGCCCAAAGCTGCAAATTACCGGTTGTGTGAATATCTTCTCTTTGACGAAACAGCGTCGCAAACCGATGTCCTGGAGCTGGAAGAGTTTCTGCAAACGGAATCCGTCAGCCGCCTGTCGGCACGGGTGCTCTTTGTCACTGGCATCGGGAAACTGGCGGAAGAAACTCCGCCGGACGGTCTGCCGGGCAGCGGGGCGGAACCGGAAGAGACTGCTGCGGCCCCGGAAACGCTTCCGGGAGCGCTTTTACAGGCCGCCGAGGATACCGCCACACGGGCACCACATCTGTACGAGTGCGCAGCGGGGGCCGTGATCCCCATCTTAAAAATTGAGGAAGACCGGGTGACATGGCAGAAGGAGAGCTGCCTTTTGACGGCGCAGGAAAGCACCCGACTTTCCCCGAACGAGACGGCCATGGCGCAGCTCTTGCAGGAATGGACAATGCCGGTGGAGTTCGCACTGGAAGGGGAGACTGTCACCCTCCGGCGCTGTGTCGTTTCGGTGGAAGCGGATGGGGACGGGTTTGCGGTCACGCTGACCGGCCAGCGCAGGGCGGGCACACCGCCGGTGGCGGAAAGCGTGTGCCGCCAGCTGGAGGCGCTCTGCGAAGAGACCATCGTCCGGGCCTGGCAGTCGGGCGCAGACCTTCTCCGGCTGGGCGCAGTCCGTGCGCTGAAGGAAGGGCCGGGTTCCTTTTTTACAACAAAAAACGCCTGCCCGGAAGTGCGGGCAAGCGTGAAGATGCTGGATCTTTAATGGGCGGTCTCAAAGACGACGGTGATGGTCGTGCCGACATTGATCTCGCTTTCCAGCCGGATGCGGGCGTTGTGGATGCGGGCAATGTGCTTGACGATGGCCAGCCCCAGCCCGGTGCCGCCGGTGGCCTTGCTCCGGCTCTTATCGACCCGGTAGAACCGCTCGAACACGCTGGACTGGGCTTCTTTCGGGATGCCGATGCCATTGTCCTTGACGGTCAGGGTGCAGTGCCCATCCCGTGTGCAGGCGGTGATGAGCTGGACCTTTCCGCCGGGGCGGTTGTACCGGATGGCGTTGTCGCAAAGGTTCTGGCACAGCTCATCCAGCAGGCTCCGGCTGCCCAGCACAGGGGCGCTCTCGCCGAGGTAGGTCAGGGAGATGAACGACTTCTGCGCGTTCACCTTCTGGCGCTCGACGCACTCTTTGGCCACATCCAGAAGATCGACCGTCTCCATCTGGGGGGTGTCGTTGGTCTCCGAAACGTTGTCCAGATGGGACAGCTGCAAGATATCGTTGACCAGCTGGATCATCCGGCTGGCTTCTACATGGATCTTCCGGCCGAACTCCGGCACATCCGCAGACTTGGCGATGCCGGTCTCAATGAGTTCGGCATAACCGGAAATGCTGGTCAGGGGTGTTTTCAGCTCGTGGCTGACATTGGCCGTAAACTCCTGCCGCATCTTTTCGTTGTTTTCGCGGAGCAGGCGGTCCGAGTGGATGCTCTCGGCAAAGGGAATCAGCTCCTTGTACGGCACATTTTCCTGGATGTGTTCCAGATCGTCCGTCATCTTTAGAATGGGCTGGACGAGGCTCCGGGTCAGCAGACCGGCCATCATGGCGGCTGCGCCCATCATCACGATGCAGCTCAGCACGATGGCCGGCAGGGCCGCATCGTAGATGGACCAGATGGTCTCGGAATCCTGCGCCACACGGAGGATGTCACCATCCGGCAGGAGCATGGCGTAGTAATACGTCTCATACCCCAGCGTCTGGGAGTCGCGGCGGTTGCGGCCGATGCCCTCCTGCTTGGCCTGCTGGATCTCCGGGCGGCTCAGGTGGTTCTCCATCTGCTGGCTGGTCGCGGATTCGAACAGGACACTGCCGTCCGAGGCGATGAGCGTGATGCGCAGATCGCCGTTGACATAGGCGGAGAGCTGGGCCGGGTCGTCGATCTGTTCACACCCGGCGGCAACGAGGCTGGCCTCGTTTTCCAGCGCCGCCCATGCCTGCTCCCGGAAGGCTCTGTGAAATACGAAGATGCAGAGCACGGCGGTGCAGATCAGCCCGACAAAGCCCATCCAGAACAGCCGATAACTGATTTTTTCTTCCATGCTCCGTGGTTTCATTCTTCGTTTTCCTCCTCGTTGTCGGCCAGCTTGTAGCCGACCTTCCGCACGGTGCAGATGTACTTTCCGGCATCGCCCAGTTTTTTGCGCAGGGTGCGGATGTGCATATCCACGGTGCGGCTTTCCACCGAGATGTCGGTGCCCCACACCACCTGCAAAATGGTCTCGCGGGTCACAACCAGGTTGGTGTTTTCCAGCAGCAGGCGGAGCAGGCTGTATTCCTTGTAGGTCAGGTCGATGTGGGCGTCGTTCACCGTCACGATGTGGCGGGCGTTGTCCAGCAGGATCTCATGGAAGGCGTAGACGTTCGTCTTTTCCTCCGGGGCCGAGCGGCGCAGCGCAGCCCGCACCCGGCTCAAAAACTCCATGATGCCAAACGGCTTGGTGATGTAATCGTCTGCACCGCAGTCCAGCCCGCGCACGGTGTCCAGCTCGCTGGATTTGGCCGTGACCATGATGATGGGCAGGCGCCGCAGGGAAGGGGTGTTGCGCAGCTTTTTCAGGATGGAGAAGCCATCCTCACCGGGAAGCATGACGTCCAGGATGACCAGCTCCGGCACGGCGGCATTCATGGCCTGCCAGAAGCTCTCGGACGATTCAAAGCTCTGCACGTCATATCCGCTGGACTGGAGCGCATACTGCTCCAGCTCCCGGATGGCGGCGTCGTCTTCTACGATATAGATCATGCCTTGGGGTCCTCCTTTTCGCTTGCCACGGCGGGTTCACCGTCCGGGAAGAGATACCGCTCGCGGTAACGGTCCAGGCGGCGGCGGAACTGTTCGCTCTCCTTGGTGTCGTTGCCGTAGCGGAGATCGTTCAGATAGGCGTGGGTATCAAAGCTGTCCTGTGCGACTTCGATCTGGGCAACGGCAACGTTGCTGCAGTGGTCGCAGACGCGCTCATAGTTGGTCAGCAGGTCTTCCAGCACGAAGCC
>ERZ838483.2251-NODE-2251-length-12048-cov-17.438089_pt1 | contig 12048 bp, 9 predicted proteins | sample MGYA00519939_ERZ838483 | MGnify/ENA primary metagenome ERZ838483 (study PRJEB31850, sample SAMEA3708836) | human gut metagenome | biome: human gut; feature: human-associated habitat; material: faeces | place: China | collected 2014 ... | reverse complement strand
GGTCGTAGATCTCGCTGGGGGCGTCGGCGGTCAGCAGCACGGCGGCAGCCAGGGGCGCGGTATCGGTGGCAAAGGCGGGCCAGGCGTCGGCCCGCAGGTGTGCCCCGCCCCGCAGCGGCACGGCAGGGTCACGGGCCAGCCGCACGCAGTCTCCGGCCCGGCTGACCTGCACGCCGGTCCCGGCCAGAAAGCGCAGAAACGAGTCATAGCTGGCCGGGTCGCAGCCCGCAATTTCGATCTGTCCGCCCGCGCACGCCAGTGCGGCGGCGTAGGTCGCGGCGGCGATGCGGTCCGGCAGCGGGCGGTGAAAGGCTCCGCCCAGCGGTCTGCCGCCCTGCACGGTCAGCACCGGCGTGCCCGCGCCCTGAATATCCGCCCCGCAGGCAGACAGAAACGCGATCATGTCGCCGATCTCCGGCTCCTGCGCAGCGCCGCGCAGCACGGTCTGCCCCGCGGCGCAGCAGGCGGCCATCAGCAGGGTCATTGTGGCCCCGACGCTGGGCAGCCGCAGTGTAAAATCCACCCCATGCAGCGGCCCCGTGCGCCGCAGCGTGACGGCGATGCCCTCCAATTCGACCTCGGCCCCCATGGCGGCCAGCCCGGCCAGGTGGATGTCCACGGGCCGCGGGCCGAGGCGGCAGCCCCCGGGCAGCGGCAGGCGCACATAGCCGACGCGGCAGAGCAGCGGCGCGAGATAAAATACCGAGCTGCGCATGGCCCCGGCCAGATGCTCCGGGATGTCGCCGCAGAGACGGTCCGCGGGACGGGTGCAGAGGTCCGCCCCGCAGCGCCGCACCCGGGCTCCAACAGCGTCCAGCAGTGCCAGGCTGGTGTCCACGTCGGCCAGACGCGGGGCGTCCCGCAGGCGGCAGGAACCGTCGCAGAGCAGCGTCGCCGCCAGCAGAGGCAGGGTGCTGTTTTTGGCGGCGGCAGGCCGGATACTGCCGTGCAGGGTGCGTCTGCCGTGGATGGTGATCGTCTGCATGAGCGGGGCCTCCTAAACCTATGATATTGCCAGAAAGCGGGAGGATACGCGGCAGGGGCCGCATATAGGCGGCCCGCAGCCTTCCGGCAGACAGCCGGCTGCCTTACACACGCGGGCCGGGCATGCCCGGCCCCTACCGGGCGGCATTGTCAGTCAACGGGCTGCCGCATACGCTCCCCTCGTCCGGCCCTGCGGGGCGACCTTCCCCCAAGGGGGAAGGCAAGGGGTATCTCTACCCCGTTATATGCCGCGCTCCCTCCTGCTTATTACAGCAGCAGCGGCTGGATCTGCACGCCGCGCAGCGCGGCCTCTAATGTGTCGGGCAGGAGCGTGAAATCGCTTTTCAGGCTGCACGGCTTTTTGTAGCTGTCGTCCTGGCCGAAGGGCACAAAATAGTAGCTGCGCCGCTGCAAAAGCTGGCCCAGCGCCGGGGCACTGCCCGAAAGCCCATCGTTCGTGGACGGCGCGATAATAATGGGCCGTCCGCCGCGCAAAAGGCTTTTTGCGGCCAGCGTCACGGGAGTCGAGCTGATGCCTGCGGCCAGCAGCGCCATCGTGGTGCCGGTGGCCGGGGCGATGATGAGAGCCTCGGCAAGCCGCTGCGGGCCGAGCGGCTCAACGGCCTGCAGGGTCGTCAGCGGTCTGTGGCCGGTCACTTCATATAAGGTCTGCCGCAGGGCCGACGCGGTGCCGAAGCGGGTATCCAGCCCGGCGGCGCTGGCACTTAAAACGGGCAGGACGTCCCACCCGCGGGCAGTCAGGACACGCAGCTGGGGCAGCACCGCAGCAAAGCTGCAAAAGCTGCCGCACAGCGCAAAGGCGACGGTGCGTTTGGATTGGGTGGTCATGGGGCGGTGCTCCTTTCGTCGGGATCGCGTTCTTCCAGGATCGCCAGCACGGTCTGTGCAATCAGCGCCCCGGCTGTCTGCGGTGCACAGCGGCCCGGCAGGGCCAGGGCGTGCTCGGTGTGCAGACCCAGTTCCTCGGCAGCGGCAAAGTCGGTGCCGCCGGGCAGACTGGCCAGGTCAATGATGAGCGCCCCGCCCGGCAGCTGCTGCAGAAGGGCCCGGGGCAGCACCGGCGCGGGGACCGTGTTGATGACGGCGTCAAAGCCGGGCAGCAGTGTGGGCAGGGCCGTCAGGGGCGCGGCGCGGCACCCGGCGCAGCGGGCATTGGCGCGCTGCTCGGGGCTGCGGGCGGCCACGGTGACGCGCCCGCCCAGCAGCACCAACCGCCGTGCCACGGCGCGCCCGACGCGGCCATAGCCCAGCACGAGAAAGCCGCTCTCCCAGATCGTGCGCTCCCGCAGGCGGAGCAGCAGCTCAAGACAGCCCTCGGCGGTGGGCACGGCGTTCAGGCATTCCAGTTCGGGCCGCAGAAAATAGTCGATCAGCGGCAGCCCGGCCTCCCGCGCGGCCATCCGCACCGGCATCCCGGGGCGGCCCGCTAAGATCAGCGTCCCCTGCCCCGCACCCTGCAGTGCGCGGGCAACCTCGTCACTGACGCGCCCCTGGGACATGGGCAGCAAAATGTAATCGGCTGCGGCGGCATTGTCGGCGGCGGTCACGCCGTAACCCGCACGGCGCAGCACGCGCGCCGCCGCCTGCTGGCGGGCATCGTGCCCGACCACGCAAAATGTTTTCGGCATAGGCGCTCACCTCGGTTTGATTTGCGCCATACTATGCCGGGGCGCGTGTACCTGTGCCTTCTGCCTTCCCCGAGGGGGAAGGTGGCCCGCAGGGCCGGATGAGGGCAGAGTATGCCCTATTGCCAATTCACGGGCAATTGCGGCAGCTCTGCCCTCATCAGTCGCTTTCAGCGACAGCTTCCCCCGAGGGGGAAGCCCCGGCACGCAAAAAAAGGCACCCACCTTTTCCTAAAAGATGGATGCCTTTTTACTCAATAATATTTCAGCCCGTCGCACTGGCCGCGCCAGACGAGGAGAGGGTTGATGGGCACGGTGCCGATGCGCAGCTCGGCCACAACGGTCCTGCCGCTGGTGCCCAGCAGCTGGCCCTGCTTGACATCTTCCCCGGCCTCGACGTCCAGTGCGGTCAGGCCGTAGAAGATGCTCCTGAGGCCCGCGCCGTGGTCGATGACAACGGTGCAGCCGTAGCTGCCGCCAAGGTCCTCGGCCAGCAGCACATGACCGCTGGCGGGCACGATCATAGAATCCTTCGACTTCTTCGGCTTGATGACGACATTTATCGAGGTGCGCCCGCCGTAGCCGTAGTTCGTGCTGCGCTCGCTGTAGGAACGGCCCACGTACTCGGTCATGCCGTAGAGCAGCGGCGTGTCAAAGCTGTCCAGGAACGGCTGCACAAAGCCGCCCACGGCCCACTGGATCTCGCCGCCGTCAGTCGTCAGCAGCCTGCGGACGGCATCGGGGGCGTCGTCTGCGCCGATGTAGGGCGACATCAGCTGGGACTTGGCGCTGTAATCCTTGTAGGAGTAGGAGGCCGCGCGGACCGACAGCGTCAGCGTCTCGGTATAGCCGTCGGCAGTCACGGTCAGCTCGGTGTTTCCGGTCTCTGCGTTCCACGGGATGGGCAGGTAGCAGATCCAGCCGTTGGCGGCCCTGACGAAGCCTGTGCTTTCCAGCGGGGCCGTCAGCGTCGGTTCGGTCCGGCTCATGGTGCTGCCGACACGCACGGCGGCCACGCTGCCCTGCTGCACCGTCGGTGTGCAGAGCGTGACGGACGGTTTGATGCTGACGGTGAAGCGGAACTGCCAGGTCTCGGTGCCGGTGACGCTGGAACGATCCTCGGCGGCGCTGTCAGACGCGGTGACGACGAGCTTGGCGTCAAACGTGCCGTTCTCCGCAAACAGATAGCTGCGGAAGGCGGTGACGCTGCCCTCGTACACGGTCTCCTTGTCGGCGTCGGTGATGGTCAGTTGGGTGCTGTAGTCGGACGGCGTCACGATAATATCCGGCGATGCGTCGGATATGGCATCCTCGAGCACAACGGGAGAGGAATTGAGCGTTTCGGCGTAGGTGCGCCTGAAAAAGCTGCCGACCACCGGCACGTGCCACTTGTAGGCCGTGGGAGCAAGCTCCTGGCCGTCAAAGGTGACCTTGACTTCGGGCAGCATGTCAGGCGTGGCGCTGCGGTAAAGCCATGCTACGCCGCCGCCTGCGATGATGAGCACGAACAGCACAACGAGGAGCAGCCACTTGAACATGCCGAACACACCGCGCCCGAGGGCCTGCGGGATCGTATCCTGCGGCTCGTCGTCCTCGTCGTCGGCGGCGCTGTCATGCTGCGGTGCCGCGGACGACGGGGCAGGCCCGGCAGACGGCGCGGGGTTCTCCTCCAGCCCGGCCATGATCTGCGCAATCGAAAGCTGCGCCGTGCGGGAGATGTTTGCCATGCGGGCGGCCTCAGCGGCAAGGGCTTTATCGTTGGCAAGGCCATCGCTGAAAACAAGGCCGGACGGCTCGGCAGCGTCCTCCGCGGGGACGTCCCCGGTTTGCTCGGGCGTGTCGGTGACGGCTGTGTCTGCCGCGGCGGCCTCGGGGGGCGCTTCTGCCGCAGGCGTATCGTCGGCGGCAGGGGCGTCCGCTGTCGGTTCGGGCTCCGTCCCGGCGGGCTCGGCCCTTTCCGCAGGCTCGGGCAGCTCCGGGGTACTCGGGACGTCGGGCGCGGTGGGTGCGGCAGCGTCCTCCCGGGCGGGGATCTCCGGCGGTTCGGGCTTGCTTTCGGATTTGGGCTCGGCAGGCTCCGGTGCGGCGGGAACGGGGCTCTCCTGTGCGGGGGCCTTGCGCTCCGGGGTCTCGTCAGCCGGGGCTTTTTTCGCCGTCTTAGCAGCCTTCGGCGTCTTGGGCTTTGCGGTTTTTGTTGTCTTTGTGTTTTTTTTGGCCCGCGGCTTCTTGGGGGGCGCGGCAGGCTTTTTCGTGGTCTGCCCGTCTGCGGCGGGCGGCTCGGCGCTGTCCGTCGGCGCAGGGGGCGTGTCGGCGGCAGACTGGGGGCTGGCTGCCTTGCGGCGCCGGGGCTTCGGCTTGGGGGCCTCCTCCGGCTGTACCGCAGTGGATTTCTTATCTTCTTCCATACTCACACTCACTCTTTTAGGGACCTTTATGGATGCCCGGCAAAACGGCAGCGGCACGGCAGGCCGGGTGTGCCGTGTGCAGCTATTTTATTCAGCCTCGCGGAATTGCAGACCACTGTTTCCGTCCAGCGCGGTCTGCGGGTCAGTGGATTTGCTGCCGATGCGCAGCTCGTAGATCAGGTTGTGGGCCGTCCCGGCGGTGCCCAGCGGGTCACCGGCGGACACACTCTGCCCGCGCTCCACGCCGACAGTCTCCAGCCCATACAGGTAGCTCTTTACGCCGCAGCCGTGGTCGATGACCACCGTGCCGCCGGTCAGGGTCAGCGTGCCCGCAAAGACAACGTTGCCTGCCTGCGGGGCGGTGACGGTCTCGCCGTCCGCAGCGGCATAGGTCAGGCCGGTGGCCTGGCCGCTGCGCTGGCTGTCCACCATTTGGGTGACACCGTACTCCATGACGACAGCGCCCGCGCTGGGGGCCTCAAAGCGGCCATTCCAGAGCTTGGCGGAGCTGCCCGTTGTGTACAGCGGCCATATGGCGTTGCGGAACTCCTCCCCGCCGCCGGTGTCCTCCTCGGCGGGGACGGTGACCGTATCATACATGGTGCGGGTGACGGTCAGGGTGATGTCCTTTTCCAGGCTCCCGCAGGTCAGGTGCAGCGTATGGTCGCCGCCCTCGGCGTTGTAGGTCACGGGAATATAGCCCATGTAGCCGCTGGCGGTCTTGCGGAACCAGACGGTGCCCAGATCGGTCTCCAGGCTCGGCTCGCCGTCCAGAATGCCGGACAGCTGCACAGCCACGATGCTGCCCTGCGGCGCGCGCTCGGTGCTCAGGGTGACCTTAGGGTTCATCGCCATCGTGTAGCCGGCGCGGTAGGCGTACCAGCCCACGGGGTCGCCGGGGCTGTCCGCACTGCTGTGGTGCGCGGTCACGATGATCTGATAGTCTCCGTTTTGTGTATAGGTATAGGTATTGCAGTCGGCCAGTGCGCCGGTCCAGACCGTGCCGTCGGGCGCGGCGATCTGAAGCTCGGCAGCGGTGACCCAGTCGGGCAGGACGAGCTGCGGCACGGTATCGGTGAAGGTGCCCAGCTTCTGCACGGTCAGGTTCGTCGGGCTTTCGTAGGTCTTGTTGACCTTATCGCCCAGCACCGGGATGACCCAGCTCCAGCCGTTGGGCTCGAGGGTCTGCTCACCGAAGGTGACGGCCTCCTGCGGCAGGGCGTCCGTCCCGGTGCGGCTGTAAAGAAAAGCCGCCGTTCCGCCCAGGATGGCGGCAATCATAACGGCGACCATCACAAGCCAAAGCAGCAGTTTACGCATATTGTGTTTTCTCCGTGGCAGTATGGCATTGCCAAAAAGCCGGACGCCGTCAGGTCGGTGCCCAGCCGGGTTGTGGTGGCAGAAAGGCTTCCCACGCGGGGGAAGCCTTGAGGATCATTTACTCCTTCTCCTCTGCGGGGGCGGAGGGGATGTTCTCGTAGGTGGTGGAATCCTCGTCGTCGTAATCGTCATCCTCGTAGTCGTCACTGAACAGCAGGCGCTCGTACTCGTCCAGCTCCTTTTCACGGTGGTAGAGATAGAGCGCGGCGGCGGTCAGGGCACCGGCAGCGGCAAACAGGAACGCCAGAACGGCACCGAAGGTGGTTTTCTTCATCATAGTAGTTCTCCTTTTGCAAATACTGCGATGTAACGCAGCTTTCGTGAAAAACGCCGCAGCGGGCGTGCATACAAAGCAATAACGCTAACCTTATTATACCCGACGCAGAGGGCAATTACAACCCGAACATTTGTAAAATATTAAAGGAAAGATGGTAAACCACAGCTTTAAAGAGGAAAAGAGGAAGGCCGCGGGCCGGTGCTGCCGACGGCGTGAGGAACGGACGACCCGTAGGGGCCGGGCATGCCCGGCCCGGTACCTTCTCGCAAACGCCCATTTATGGGTAACCTCCGGGCCGCATATATGCGGCCCCTACCGCGCGGCAAATAAAAAAGTCCCCGGCAGCATGACACTGCCAGGGATATTCTTATGCCGGAATCAGAACAGCCTATCCACCGGGTACAGCCCATCCTCGCTCATCTTTTTCAGGGCTTTGACCAGCTCGGGCTTGTCCTCGCGGTAGGTGATGCCGTGCCATTTGTCGGCACTGGTCAGCACATGGACGTCCGCCTTACCGGCCTCCAGCGCGTTCGTCACGACAGTGGGCAGGTAATATTCGCACTTCATCGGGTTGACGGGCAGGCTGGCCTGCAGGAACGCGGCAAAACCGGCCTTGGCCTCCTGCACGTAGGCGGGGGTGAAGCCCCACAGGTTCATCGAGACAACACAGTCGGCGGGCAGGTCGGCCCAGCTCTTGCCGCCGTCCTCGCTGTAATGGATGCCGTCGGCGTAGGGCTCGATGCAGGTGCGCTCGGTCACGCTGACGAGGTTGCGGCTCTCGTCGGTCACGCAGACGCCGCGGCTGACACTGCCGTTGGCGCTGACCGTGTTGCCCAGCAGGAAGCCGACCATGGCCCAGGCGTAACGGTCCCCGTCGGCGTGGGTGCTCAGGTAGTCGTAGATGAGCTTGAAGCCCTCCGGGCCGTAGTAGTCGTCGGCGTTGATGACCGCAAACGGCGCGTCGCCGATGGCCTCCTCGGCCACGAGGATGGCATGGGCGGTGCCCCAAGGCTTGACGCGGCCCTCCGGCACGGTGAAGCCCTCGGGCAGCTTTTCCAGCTGCTGGTAGGCGTAGCGGACCTCGAACCCGGCGCGCACGGCACGGGCACCGACGGCCTCTTTAAACGCCTGCTCGATCTCGTGCTTGATGATAAAGACGACGGTCTTGAACCCGGCGCGGCGGGCATCGTACAGGCTGTAGTCGAGGATGGCCTCGCCGGACGGGCCGACGGGGTCGATCTGTTTGAGTCCGCCGTAGCGGCTGCCCATACCGGCGGCCATGACAACGAGGATCGGTTTGGTAGACATAGGCTTTTGCTCCTTCTTCTAAGAGTGACTGCGCTGTAGGGGCCGGGCATGCCCGGCCCGCGCGTGTATGGCAGACGAACGCCCGCCGTAAAGCTGCGGGCCGCACATGTGCGGCCCCTACCGGGCGTCGCCACATTGATTTTTATCTTACTCTTTTTTTCTGCCACTTGCAAGCACCTTATAAAATTCGAAAAAACTGCGCAATTTCCGCAGATTGTGACCCGGTTTGCTATGGCAACTTAAAACAGAAAATGTTATAATGAATAAAACTACAAAACAGGAGGGCTTTTTTTCCGATGGAACATACCGGAAAACGTGCGCTGGTGCTGGCTGGCGGCGGGGCCAAGGGCAGCTATCAGATCGGCGTCTGGCGCGCTCTGCAGGAGCTGGACTGGACGCCTGACATCATCACGGGCGCAAGCGTCGGCACGCTGAACGGCTGCCTGTTCACGATGGGCAAGATCCAGGAGGCCGAGGACCTGTGGCGCAGCCTGGAAATTCACGATGTTCTCGAAGTCCCCGCAACGCTCAGGCCCGAGGAGCTGCGCACGTTCTTCCTCGACATCATCCGCAGCGGCGGACTGAACGTTGAACCGCTGGCCGAGATGATCGACCGTCTGATCGACGAGGAGGCCGTGCGCACATCGCCTATCCACTTCGGCCTTGTCATGACCGAGCTGGGCAGCCTGCGCAGCGTGCAGTGCCCCATCGAGGACATCCCCGAAGGGCAGTTAAAGGACTATATGCTGGCGTCCAGTGCCTGCTTCCCGGCCCTGCGCCCGCGGGAAATTGACGGTGTAAAGTACATTGACGGCGGCTGGCGCGACAATATGCCGCTGGATCTGGCCGCAAAAATGGGCGCAGCGGAGCTGCTCGGCGTCGATGTGGACGGCATCGGCATTGTACGCCCCAACACCACCGGCCTGCCGACGCGCATCGTGCGCAGCCACTGGAATTTGGGCCAAACGCTGGACTTTGACCCCGCCCGTGCCGCGCGCAACATCGCGCTGGGCTACTTTGACACGCTGCGGCTGTTTGGCCGCTGCGGCGGCACGGCCTACGCCATGCTGCCCGACAATGAGGAATTTCTGGCTCGCTTTGCCGAACAATACCAAAAGCTGCTGGCCGAGGTCTGCGCCCGCGCACCGGAAATTGACCTTGTGGAGAAAAACGCGCGGCAGCGCGCAAACTACCCGGCGCCCTACGCACCGAACCCGAGTGCGCCCACCCGCGGCGCACTGGCCCCGCTGGAGCTGGCCGCCGAGCACGTCGGCGTGCCCGAGGACATGCCCTACACGCCGAAGCTGCTGGCCGCGACCTTCATGGGCAGCTTTGACAAGGACCCGGCAGACCGCTTCCCCGCCCTGCTGGACGGCAGGGACAGCACCCTTGTGACCGAGCGTGCCATTGCCGCCGCCGTGCCCGAGGAATTCGTGACCGCCCTGGTCAGCAAGACCCTGGGCGAGTTGCCGATTTTGTAAAAAAGGCTTCCCCCCTTGGGGCTCCGCCCGCGTTTGCCAAAGTATCGCGCTGTAGGAGCCGGGCATGCCCGGCTCTACCGGGCGGTAAGCCTTTAACGGGTGTCTGCGGCGAACCCGCCCCTCATCCGACCCTGCGGGAGCCCCTCCCGGAGGGGGCCGAGAAGAAAAAAGGAGGCATCCTATGCACACCTATACCGGCGTACCGGCGTCCACCGGCATTGTGGTCGGCCCGGTTGAGCAGATCGACCACGGCACCACCGGCCTGCACCGCATCGTCTGCGACCCGTTCCGGGAGCGTGCCCTCTACGACGTCGCCGTCGTGCTGGCCAAGGATGAGCTGCGCCGTTTGAGCCAGCGCGCCAAGGGGCCGGACGCGGATATTCTGCTGTTCCAGATCGCCCTGCTGGAGGACGAGTCCTTCACGAACGAGATCGGTGATTATATCGCCGCCGGTGCGGGCGGGGCTGCCGCCGTCGAGCGCGCCGAGCAGATTTTTGCGGGCCGCCTGAAAAACGTCGATGATGAGTACATCCGGGAGCGCAGCGTCGATGTCTGCGACGTCTGCCGCCGCGTGGTGGATATTCTGGACGGACGCCCGCGCCGCCGCCTGCATCTGAAGCGCCCCAGCATCCTGGTGGCGGACCGCTTCTTTCCCAGTGACCTGTTCAGTCTGGACCGCCGCATGGTGCTGGGCCTGGCCAGCGACCAGGACAGCACGGTCAGCCATGCCGCCATCATGGCCCGCAGCATGGGCATCCCGGCAGTGGTACAGCTGGGCGGCGGCACAGCGGCCATGGCCGTGGGCCACCGCGCGATCCTTGACGCCGACAACGGCACGCTTATTGTGGAGCCGGACGGTGCGCAGATCGCCCAGGCGGACTGTAAAATTGCATTGAGCCGCCTGCACGGCCAGAAGCCCGACCCCGTGGCCGCCCTGCCCTGCCTGACGAAGGACGGCACGGCCTTCCGCCTGATGCCGACCTGCAACATCAGCGACAGCGACGTGCCCCATACGCGCGGCGCGGCGGGCATCGGCCTTGTGCGCACCGAGACCGCGATTCTGTACGACCAGAGCGACGAGGAGCAGACCACCTGTCTGCGCGAGCTGCTGAAAAGCGCCGAGGGCGTGCCCGTGCTGCTGCGCACCTGCGATACCCGCGCCGACGACGACGCCCCCTGGGCCGGGGAGACGCAGGACCGCCTGCGCGGCAACCGGCTGTTCAAGCCGCAGATCCGGGCGCTGCTGCGCGCCGCCACGGACGGCGACCTGCGGGTCGTGTTCCCGATGATAAAAGATGTAGCCGACTGGGATCAATGCGTGGAGGAGGTCAACACCTGCCGCGACGAGCTGCTGGTCGAGGGCCGCGAGACCGGCCCGATGATGCTGGGCTGCGTTGTGGACATGCCGTCTGCCGCGGTCATGGCCGGGGATATGATGGAGCACGGCGTGCAGCTGATGGCTGTGGATATTGAGGACCTGACCCGCTACACGCTGGGCCTTGTGCAGAACCCCACCGCCGCCGTGAGCCAGCTGACAAACCCCGCCGTGCTGCGCCTTGTCAGCGGCATTCTGGCGCAGGCGCAGGAGCACGGCGCACAGGTCTACCTCTGCGGCATCACCGTGGCCGCCGTGGATGCCATGCCGGCCTATTTAAAGCTCGGCATCCGCACCTTCAGCGCCGAGCCCGCGGCGCTATTGCCGCTGAAGAAGCTGCTGATGGAGCAGGAGCTGACGCAGTAGCGCTGTAGGGGCCGGGCATGCCCGGCCCGCAGGCTTCCCATAAGCAGGGCGATTTCGCGAGGTGCAGGGCCGCACATGTGCGGCCCCTACCGGCAGCTTGCAGGGGAGGCATTCATGCCTCCCGTGTACCTACCGGCAGCACCAAACGCCCCGGGAGGGATGAATCCCTCCCCTACTACTTAAAAAATGAAAATGCCCGCCGTGGGAACACGGCGGGCATTGTTCATGCGATCAATTACTGAGCAGCAGCCTTGTTGGCGCGCTTAGCCATGCGGCTGATCTTGCGGGCAGCGGTGTTCTTATGGATAACACCCTTGCTCTTAGCAGAGTCGATGGCAGAGACAGCAACCTTAACGACGGTCTCCTTGTCAGCAGCATTGCTGTCGATGGCAGCGTTTGCCTTCTTGACCACTGTTTTCAGGTTGGACTTGACGACCTTGTTGTGCAGAGCCTCTTTCTTGGCCTGAACAACACGATCCTTCTGAGATTTAATATTAGGCATTCGTTCCACCTCCTTGGTTCCCCATAACAGTACAAGTTATCCTACCACACTTTTTGCAAAGTTGCAAGGGCTTTTTGAAAAAAACTTCATAGAAACCAAAAAAATCGCATAAAATTCTGGTACAAGGGGGTGTGTGCCATGCAAAAGCTGCGCCGGTGGGCGGCGGCTGCGCTGTGCGGGGCCGCATTTGCGGGCAGTGCGGCGGCGGTTCTGGCCGCGTGTGCAGTCTGCCCCGGGCGGGCGTGGATCGTGCGCGGGGCGCTGTTTTTGCAGGACCCCGCGGCGGCTGCGGCCATCGCCTGGCCGGCGGATGCCGCCCGGGCC
>ERZ838483.2244-NODE-2244-length-12111-cov-3.708610_pt1 | contig 12111 bp, 10 predicted proteins | sample MGYA00519939_ERZ838483 | MGnify/ENA primary metagenome ERZ838483 (study PRJEB31850, sample SAMEA3708836) | human gut metagenome | biome: human gut; feature: human-associated habitat; material: faeces | place: China | collected 2014 ... | reverse complement strand
CCGGCAACATCGCCTGCCACGGCGGCTGCGAGTCCGGCGCCTGCCTGCCCACGCCGGGCCGCGTGCCGGCGCCGCGGGCCGACTGGCACCGCGATCCGGGCGACTACCAGGTGCCGGTGCTGTTCAACAACAACTGCCTCACCGAGATCCTCGCCCGCCAGGACGACTACTGGTCGGGCAAGATCACGGAGTCGGAGTTCCGGCACCTCATCGGCAGCCCGAGCAACGACTGCCCCTTGCCCAACATCCAGATGATCATCTTCGAGAATAACTACGGCAACAACCACTCGAATGTGAACAAGCGCTTCGCCGGCATGGCCAACACCGAGTTCAACTGGGGATTCCAGTGGCACATGAACCAGCCCACCGCGGAGCTCTGCGACATCATCCTGCCGGCGCCCGTGTGGCAGTTCGAGGGCATGGACGAGTACATGTACGGCCACCAGCGCTTCGTGAGCGGCCCCAACGGCATGCGCAACTACTTCACCTTCTGCGCCCGCGGCCTGGACTTCCCCGGCGAGGTGCGCTCGAAGGAATGGGTGTGGACCGAGATTGCCAAGCGCCTGGGCGACGAGGTCGTCGAGGGCTACAACCCCCGCATGAAGGACGTGGCGGTCGAGGACTGGGTCGATGCCCAGGAGGCCATCTACAAGGAGGCCTTCGAGAAGTGGGCCGACAACGCCACCATCATGGCCTATCTCGGCTTTGACCATCGTCCCACCTGGGAGGAGTTCAACGCCAATCCGGTCATCCGCACGGAGATCGACGAGCCGTACTACCCGTTCAAGTCCGCCCTGGACAAGGGGGAGAGCCCGTTCAACACCCCCACGAAGAAGATCGAGTTCTCCTCGAACTTCGTGAAGACCCACGATATGACCGAGAGCCGCTGGCGCGGGCGCATCGACCCGATGCCGGTGTGGAGCCCCAGCTACGTGGAGGGCGATATCGGAAGCGCCTCCAACGACGGCTTCTACAACCCGAAGGTGAAGGACTACCCGCTGTCGCTCGTGACGCCCGTGTCGGTGTACCGGCAACACTCCTCCAACGATAACAACCCCTACATGCGCGAGGACGTCTACCGCCACGCCGTGTGGATCTCCGGCGTGGACGCCAAGGCCCGCGGCATCAAGGACGGCGATCTGTGCCGCGTCTACTCCGATCGCGGCGAGACGCTGCTGACCGCCTACGTCACCAACCGCTGCATGCCCGGCACCGCCGCGGTGCACCATGGCGGCTGGTACCAGACGGGCGGGGAGGCCTCCGAGATGAACGCGTTCGGCCAGGACATGCGCGGCACGCCCAACATCCTGCTGGACGACGGCCACTTGCCCCACATCCTCGGCGCGCTGATCATTGCCGGACTGGTGCAGGTGGAGAAGGTGGCCGACGGCGATGCCGAGGGCTTCGGAGGCGAGGCCGAGCGCGGCGGCGCCCGCGGCGCCATGGTGGCCGTGGCCTGTCGCGATCGCCTGGCCAAGAAGGATGGTGCCCGGGATGCGGCGGCCGTGGCCATGGAGGCCGCCGAGATCGGCTCCGATCCGGTGTGCGCCGTCGAGAACGCCTAAGCGAGAGAGAACGAGAGGAGGAACTATGACCCAGTACGGATTCTTTTTCGATATGAACCGCTGCTACGCCTGCCAGGCCTGCAGCATCGCCTGCAAGGACTGGAACGAGATTGAGCCGGGCGCTGAGAAGTGGATGACGGTATACGAGTGGGAGGGCGGCACGTTCCCGAACCTGCGCCTGCACTCGTTGGCCTTTAGCTGCGCCCACTGCGAGAACCCCGCCTGCGTTGCGGCCTGCGAGAGCGGCGCCCTGTACAAGGAGGAAGAGTACGGTGCGGTGCTGGTGGACCAGGACAAGTGCACCGGGTGCCGTCAGTGCTACGACGCCTGCCCCTACGGCGCTCCCAAGTTCGCCGCCGACGAGCCCACGGCCAAGATGAGCAAGTGCACCATGTGCGTCGATCGCCTGGCCGAGGGCAAGCAGCCCGCCTGCACCATGTCCTGCCCGCTGCGCGCCTTCGACTTCGGCCCGCTCGATGAGCTCATTGAGAAGTACGGCGACGTGCGCTACTGCGAGGGCATGCCCGGCCCCGATGCCACGAGCCCGGCCTTCCTCATCTGGAACCCGCGTGAGAAGACCTCGCTTGTGCCCTACGACGTGAAGGAGGCCATCGCGCTTAACCAGCAGCGCGGCGACCTCGGCACCATGTTTGAGAGCGAGGAGGACCTCACCGTCTTCGAAGAGGGGACCATCGGCCGCGACGGGCTGAAGATGAAGCACGGCTCGAACATCGAGCTCATGCGCGCCACGCGCAACGACATGGCCTGATTTCGGGCACTGTCACCGTGGATGGGCGGGCGTCGGGAGTGCGCCCGCCCCTTTTTGGACATCTATGCTCTGTTGCGGATATGGAGGATCTGCAAGGGGGCTTAGAGGAGAAGAGAAACCTCTAGGAAAGGGGAAAATTCATGGAGTGGATCGGAGTAATCGGCATTATCGCCGGTCTCGTCTTCTTCGTCGTTGCGGCCATGAAGGGCTGGAACGTGCTCATCACGTCCATCGTGACCGCCATTATCATCGCGCTGACCAACGGCATGGACATCATGAACTCGATGGTCGGCACGGAAAAATCCTACGTTACGGGCCTTGCGGGATTCATCCGCGGCAACCTGCTGATCTTCATGGGCGGCGCCATCATGGGCGAGTTCATGGACAAGTCGGGTGCCGCCAAGGCCATCGCCCAGGCCATTATGGCCAAGGTGGGCTCCAAGAGCCCGTACTTCGTGCTGCTGGGCATCTCCGCGGTGGGCGCCCTACTCACCTATGCGGGCATTTCGATGTTCGTGGCCATGTTCGCCCTCATCCCGCTGGCGCGCCCGATGTTCCGCGAGTGCAACATCCCGTGGCATCTGTTCTGCGCGGCCTGGACGCTGGGCGCCTGCTCGTTCACCATGGCCATGATCCCCGGCGTGCCGGCCGTGGCCTGGATCAACGCCTCTAACGGCTGCGGCGTGTCGCTGACCGCCGCCCCCATCATGGGCACGTTGGGCTCCATCATCGCTATTGCGGTGAGCTGCGTCTACATCAAGTTCGCTTTGAAGCGCGCTGAGGCCAAAGGCGAGCACTACGTTGACGACGCCGATGACAAGGAAGTGGAGGCCGACACCAACATTCCGCCCTTGGGCCTGGCTCTCCTGCCGCTCATCGTGCTCATCGCCGTCATCATCGGCCTCTCTTCCACCGGCATGAAGAACGTCGTGTACATCGGCATGATCTGCGGCATCATCGCCTCGATCATCTGCTTCTTCAAGTACCTGCCGAGCCTGCGCGACACGCTGGGCAAGGGCGCTGTTGCCGGTGTGGGACCCGCCGTGTTCACCTCCGCTGCTGTGGGCGTGGGCACCGTGGCCGCCGCCTCTGCGGGCTTCACGGTCATCTATGAGGCCATCTTCAACATGCCCGGCGGCACTTACGTGTCCGCTGCCACCATGGCTGCGGCTCTCGGCGGCATCATGGGCTCCGGCTCGGGTGCTGTGGGCATTATCGCCCAGAACTTCCTGGAGCCCTACCTGGCCACTGGCGTCGACCCGGCCGCTCTGGCGAAGATCATCGCCACCTCTGCCACCATCGGCGGCGCCCTGCCCAACTCCGGCGCCATGTTCGGCATGCTCGCCGCCATGGGCCTGAACCACAAGAACTCTTACAAGCACATCGCCGCCATTTCCATCGGCGCCGGCATGTGCGCCCTTGTGGTCATGATCATCATGGCCAACGTGGGCATCTACTAGGCCAGACGGCCCCAATGAGATGGAGGCGCGCAGAATCCGCGCGCCTCCCTTCGGGAGGACGGGCATCCTCCAGGCCCTGCCTTCCACCACCGATTTGCGCCTGCCTCGTCAGGCGTTCGGATAGAAACGCGTCGCAAAAGCGGCGCGTCCGTTCGACGAAAAGGAGACCACCATGTGCTTCAGACCAGCCAGCGCGGCCGCCTCGGGTCCGGCCGAGTGCCCCGAGTGCCACAAGACCATCGAGGCCGTTGACGGCATCGAGCTTAAGAACTGCCCGTTCTGTGGCTGCGATTTCACGCCTTACCTGAACGGCAGCAAGCCCGTGCCCGGCGCTCCCGCGGCCCCCGGCGCCCCGAAGCCGCCTTCGGCTCCGGGAGCCCCCAAGGCCCCTGGCGCCCCGAAGCCGCCTTCGGCTCCGGCAGCCCCCAAGGCCCCCGGCGCCCCGAAGCCGCCGAGCGCCTAGGGATCAGCGCCTAACGCGCACGCGAAGGGAGCTGGGACGTGCGCCCAGCTCCCTTCCCGAAGGCTCCCTCTTTGCGAGGGGCGGGAACCTTCGGGAAGGGACCATCCGTCGATTGTTCGAAAAGGGGGCAGGTGTCGATGGGTTTCAACGAGGAGAAGGCCAAGGGGAAGCCGACGACCGACGTGGCGAAGCGCTCGAGGGGTCGCGCGCCGTCGGAGGGGGATGGCTCCCCCAAGAAGAGGGGATCGGCGACTAGTCAAGTGTCGCTGTTCGAGCGCGTTCCGCAATCGGAACGTCTCGCCTGGCCGGATATCGCGGCCATTCTTTCCGGTGTGGTATCCAGCCTCTCCAAGCTCATGGGCGGTGGCATTGTAGCCTTTTACGCCGGCTGCCAGATGGGTGGCGTCACCGTGGCTATCACCTTTGCTCTCTCGTTTCTGCTCACGTGGTTCGTGGGACGTATCTGCTATCGGGAGGGCTTGCCCAGCAATGTGGTCTCACGCTATTACATCTTTGGCAAGAAGGGCTCGGCGGCGGGTTCTCTCATCTGGATTTTCGTAATCGTCGGCGTGCTCGCCGTGGGCACGGTGCAGCTCGGCAATGCGATTCTTTTTGCCTTTGGCTGGGAAAGCGAGGTCGCGCGTTGGACGCTGTTCATCGGCATCTCGTGCGTGTGGGTGTTTATGGCGCTGTTCGGCACGAAGATCATCGCCCGCATGAACGCCGTTTTCGTTGTAGCGCTGTTCTGCGTCATGGGGTATGTCATCTACCTTATTGCCGCCGACGGGCAGCTTGTGGAAGCGGCCACTCACGGCATCCTCATTCCTGGCGTTGAGCCTGTGCAGGGTTTTGCCTATTCAGTGAACTACGCCATCATGACGAGTGGCCTGATGGCCCTGTTCGCCGCTGATTTTACGCGGTTCGCGCGTCGTGAGCGCGATATCGCTCCTATTGCCGCTACGGGGAGCACTTTGCCATCATCACCTACATCTGCGGTGCACTCATCGTGTTCTACGGCTTCGACAAGTCGGTGGCTTACTTCGCGGCCCAGGGCATGGATCCGACGTTGGCGGCCCACGCCGCAGTGACCAATCCCGGCGTGTCGCTGGTATTGGCTGCCGGGGGAGTGGGGTTGGCGGTCATCTGCCTGTCGCAGATGAAGGTAGAGACTTCGAACTCCATCGGCGGCGCGAACGCGGTGGAGAACCTTGTGCATTCGATCACGGGTCGATCGCTTCCTTGGGCCGCCGCGGTCGTGGGCGCCAACGCCATCGGGCTCGCCTTCATCCTGTGCAACATCCTCGATCAGGTGAACGCGTTCATGAGTTACAGCTCCATCCTCACCTCGTCCTGGTGCGTGCTGCTCATCACCGACTATTACATCGTCCGCGGCAAGATGGGCATCGGGCGGCAGGGCGTCGATATGGCCAAGCCCGAGAAGTCAGTGCACTGGCGCGGCGTGGGCACCATCGCCGTGGTCACGGTGATCGGCAGCGTGCTGTACGCCACGAACCTCGTGGCCGTGCCCTTCCTCGTGGTGGCCCCGCTCACCATGGTCGCCTACATCGCAGTCAGCTGGCTTCTGCGCGACAAGATTCGCGCCGGCGCAATCGGATAGGGTGATAGCAAGCTGCTTGGCTTAGCTTATACGCCCGGCGGTGGCGAAGGTGGTGTGCTCCAGGCACAGGAGGGTCGGCTCGGTGACGAGGCGGCCCTTTTCGGTGCTGGGAAGACGTGTGGCGGCAACTTCGATTTCCAGGACGAAGAGACGGTGGTCGCCGGCATCGCCGACTGAGGACACCTTCGCCGTGAAGGTGGATAGCGCGCAGGCCGGGTAGGGGAGCGCCGTACCTTCTGCTTCTTCCCAAGCGCAGGTGAAGCCCTCGCTCTTGTCGGTGGTGCGCCCCGAGTGCGAGCCGCACCACAGCACGGCTCTTGCGGCGTCGGCATCGACGGTGGAAAGCGTGCAGGTGCCCGTCTGCTCAAGGATCTCGCAAGTGAACGAGGTCGGCTTCAAGCCCAAGGCTACCAAAGGCGGCTCGTAGGAGAGCGGCGCGCAAAAGGCCACAGGCGTGAAGTTCGCGCGGCCGTCGCGGACGGTGCCGACGACGACGACGGGTCGCGGTCCCAGCGCCGCGGCGATGGCTCGTCCCGACAGCGGTTGCCAAGGTGCACGGAAGGTATCCTCGCTGCTCATAAGACCTCTTGGCGGTTAGCGCCGCTACTCGTCATGGCCGAGACAGACCGGCTGGGCCGGTACGGGGATCTTCAGCGCGGCCGATGCCTCCTCGCGCAGCTCCTGGATGGTGGCCATGTAGCAGGCTAGGGCATCGATCCAGCGGCGCAGGGCCGCACGGCCCTCGGGCGTGAGCGAGAACAGGCGCTTGGCGGCGCCGGAAGTGGGCGTGTCCCACTCGGAGGTGACGAACCCCTGCTCCTCCATCTTCTTCAGCGTGCGGTAGATGCCCGCCGGATCCGGCTTCTTGCCGCCGAACATGGGGGAGGCCGCCGCCTTCTGAACGATGACGTAGCCGTGCAGGGGCTCGGCAGACTCGGCCAGCACGGTGAGGATGGTGGGCTGGGACATGCGCGAGAGGGACTTGCCCAACTCGGCGCACTGCTTCAGGTCGTCATCGGATTTCGGGTTGCACGCATGCCACATAGGACGGTCTCCTCGACTCTCTCAAGAACTTGCATGCTTGTAATAATAGACTAAGTCAAACATTTTACCAAGCCCAGTTTTGCGGATATATACTCAGCCTGTTGATACTGCTTATTTCGGAAGAAAGTCATACCGACAGGCTCATTTTCTTCGACGGACCCCTTTTGATCTGGGCTTTCAGCCGTAGGCAATTATTAGAGCAAGTCAAACATTGATTATGTCTAGTATATGTCATTGATATGATCTACTGTATGTATGAGACGTTTAGTAGATTGAAGCTCGAGAGGGGTATCCGGATCTGCTGAGGAGCCGTCCCAGGGCCTGCTGAAGGCGGGCGATAAAGAACGAGAGAAGAGGAGAGTTGTCCATGGGGAACGAGATTGACATCCACGCCCCCGGCGTAGAGATGCGCAAGTCGCTGTGCTACTTCTGCCATGCGAACTGCGGTGTCCTCGCCTATGTGAAGGACGGGGAGGTGATTAAGATCGAGGGCGATCCCAATTACTCGAACCAAGGCGGCCTCTGCTGCCGCGGCAACAGCGCCCTTCTGCATCTGAACCACCCCGCCCGCATCAACCATGCGCTCAAGCGCGTGGGCAAGAAGGGCGAGGGCAAGTGGGAGAAGATTCCCTACGACCAGGCCATCGCCGAGGTTGCCGAGCGCCTGAACCAGATCAAGGAGGAGTCCGGCGCCGAGGCCGTGGCCACGGCCGGCGGCACGACGCGCACCGACGACTGGGCGCGCCGCCGCTTCATGAACCAGTTCGGCAGCCCCAACGGCTTCCATAATGCCCTTCTGTGCTGGATTCCCACCTTCATGGCCGAGACCTGCGTGGCCGGCTGGTCGCCCTTCGAGACCGATCTCGGCTCGGCCAAGGTGGTCATGCTATGGGGCATGAACCCGGGGGCGTCATCTCTGGGCGCCATGCGCGGCTACACCGACCTGCAGAAGGCGGGCATGAAGATCATCGTGGTGGACCCGCGCTACTCCGAGACGGCGTCGAAGGCCGATCTGTGGCTGCCGCTGCGCCCCGGCTCCGATTCGGCTTTGGCCCTGGCCATGCTGCGCACCATCATCTACGAGGGCCTTTACGACTTCGCCTTCGTGCGCGACTGGTGCCAGGACTTCGACGCCTTGAAGGAGCACGTGCGTGACTACACGCCGGAATGGGCCGCGCCGCTCACGTGGCTGACCCCTGACCAGATCCGCGCGGCGGCTCGCATGTACGCCGGCAACAAGCCCGGCTGCATCCAGTGGGGCTGCACCTGGGACCAACTCGGCACCGCCTCCACGACGACGAGTCTCACGTTGGCCCTCATGCGCGCCATCTGCGGCAATCTGGACGTGCCCGGGGGCGACGGCATGCCGGGGCCGGCCCTGAACTTCCTCACCGACGAGGAGATGGAGGCCAACGAGTGCCTGCCCGAGGAGCAGAAGGCCAAGCAGATCGGCTCCAACAAATTCAAGCTGACGAGCTGGCCCGGCTACACGCTGATCTCCGACAACGCCAAGCGCACCTGGGGTAAAACGCTGCCGGCCGAGTGGTTCTGTGAGGCCCACGGCCCCAGCGTCTTCAAGGCCATCATTACCGGCGACCCCTATCAGATTCGCGGCCTCATCGTGAACGCCACCAACCCCGTGAACTCCTACGGCGATGCGAAGATGACGCTTGAGGCCCTGAAGAAGGTGGAGTTCCTCGTCACCGTGGAGTACTGGATGACGCCCACGGCGCTGCTCTCCGACTACGTGTTCCCGGCCGCCGGCGCGCTCGAGCGCCCGACCATCGTGACCCACTACGGCGCCACGGACTCGTTCCTCGGCGGCAAGCGCGCCATACGTCCGCTTTACGACCGCCATACCGACATGACCTTCTGGCGCAAGCTGGGCCTGGCCTGCGGGCAGGATCCGGAGATGTGGCCCTGGGAGACCGAGGAGGAGGCCTACTACCATATCCTCAAGCCGCTGGGCCTCGCCATCGAGTGTTACGACGACTTCGTGGACAACTACCGCATGTACTACCCGCCGCTGCACCAGAACAAGTACGTCGCCAACGGCGGTTTTTGGACCCCCTCGGGCAAGGTGGAGTGCGACTCTTCCATCCTGCGCGAGCTGGGCTATGCGGGCATGCCCACCTATATAGGCTGCTCCGAGAACGAGATCGACGATCCGGAGGTGGCGGAGAAGTACCCCATCGTGCTCACCACGGGCGGCGGATTCATGCCCTACCACCATTCCGAGCACTTCCAGATGCCCTCCATTCGCTATCTGTACCCCGATCCCTACTTTACCCTGAACCCCGATTTGGCCGACAAGCTCGGCATCGCCGAGGGCGACTGGTGCTGGATCGAGACGCGCCGCGGGCGCATCAAGATGCGCGCCAACGTGAGCCCGGAGATTCACCCCAACGTGGTGTACTGCCCCCGCGGCTGGTGGTTCCCCGAGCGCGACGGCTCGGCCGATCTGGACAATCCCTTCGGCTGCCTTGAGTCGAACACCAACGTGCTCACCTCCGTGGACGATTGGGACTGCGACCCCATGGGCGGCTCCTGGGCCAATCGCGGCCTGCTCTGCCGCGTCTACAAGTGCACCGAGCTCGACCACGAGTACCGGCCGGCCGATGCCCAGTGGTCCATCCCCGGCGACTCCTCCGAGCCCGGCGTCACCGTCATGCCGTCGGACCAGCATCTGGCCCGCGAGAAGGTGCCCTTCGAGGCGCCCGAGATGGAACCTGCGCCCGAGGGCTACTACCGCGTGTGGCAGAACGGCCAGCTCTACCAGGAGGGCACCCATTTCCGCCTGGACGAGTCCGGCTGGCTCGTGAATCCCTGCACCAAGGGCTACCACGATGCCTATACCGGCTGGCGCTACGATCCCGACAGCGAGCTGCTCGTCGACGACGAGACCGGCATGTTCTACGACATGGACCGCCAAGAGGTCAACTTCGTGGGCGGTGTGCGCTGCTACCCGGGCCAGGGTGCGCCCTTCGAGGTCCCCGAGCAGCTGACGTGGAACGAGGAGAAAGGTTATGCGCAGCTGAACGAGCTTCCCTACGTGTACGATCCGGCCTCTGGCTGGCTCATCGACCCGGACACCGGCGCCTATCACGAGGCCTACTACGGCTGGCTCTACGACGGCGCCACCGACCAGCTCGTCTCCGAAGACGGCACGCGCTACACCATGGAGTACAACCCCATTGAGGCCGAGGAGGCCCAGGCTGCCGCTATCGGGGCTGCCGACGAAGAGGAAGGAGCCTAACGCTATGACCCGCTATGTCATGGTCGTCGACCAGAGCCGCTGCATCGGCTGCCAGTCGTGCACCGTCGCGTGCCGCACCTGGAACGACCTTCCCCTCGACATCATCTACAACCCGGTCATGACCGAGGGCACGAAGGGAACCTTCCCGGACGTGTACCGTACTTGGACCCCCACCCAGTGTATGCACTGCGCCAACCCCGAGTGCGTGCCCTGCTGTCCCACCGGCGCCAGCCAGCAGGACGACGATGGCACCGTTTGGGTTGACTACAAGAAGTGCATGGGCTGCAAGGTGTGCGTGAACGCGTGCCCCTACGGGATGCGGGACGTGTCCCACATGGTGCCCCGCTTCGACCAGTACGTGCGCAAGTGCACGTTCTGCCGCGACCGGCGCGCCGCCGACCCGGCCGCCGAGCCCTATTGCGTAGCCACCTGCCACCAGCGCGCCCGCATCTTCGGGGACATCGACGATCCCGAGAGCGAGGTGTCGAAGCTCATCAACACCAATCACACCGAGCGCCTGTTCACCGAGCTCGGTACGGACCCGCAGATCTACTACATTCCCGAGATGGGAGGCGGTGCGCGATGAAGCATCACTACTGGGAGGCCCCCATTGTCATCTACCTGTTCCTAGGCGGCCTCGGCGGCGGCATCTTCTTCCTGTCCGCCCTGTTCGACCTGATCATTGCTCCGGGCTCCGGCTTGCTGTTCTTCGCTCCGGTGTTCTTCGCCCTGGCGGCGCTGGCCCTAGGCTGCTTCTTCCTCGTCTTCGAGCTGGGACAGCCGCCGGTGTTCTGGCGCGTGTTCACCACCAAGACCGCCATCATCAAGTGGGGCGCGGTGCTCCTGTCCGTTGCCATGATCTTCGGCTTCGTGTGGTGGGCCAGCTACCTGTACGTGCTCGGTTGGGAGTGGACCTTCGGTTTGGCCGCCGCCCTTGAGGGCGTCCGCCCGATCATGCTCGGCGTGGCCGGGGTGGCGGGCTTCGGCATCATGGTGTACACCGGCGTCATGTTCTCCACGCTGAAGGCCCACGCCTTCTGGGCTACCCCGGCGCTGCCGGTGCTGTTCACCGTCTCGGCGCTCTCCACGGCCTGCGCGGCCATCGCGCTGTCGCTGGGTGGGGCCGTGGACGTGAACGTGATCGGTGCGGTGGTGGCCGAGCTCATCCACGAGATCGTGCACATCGTCGACATCGTGCTCGTCGTGGCCGAGATCACCGTGCTGCTCATCATGGTCTTGAGCTTCTACGGCGCAGGCAACCTGTGCGCCCACGAGGTGGCCGCCCGCTGGGTGCGCGGCAAGACGGCGCCCCTGTTCTGGGGCGGCATGGTTTTCGGCGGACTGGTTCTGCCCCTGGCGCTCTACGTTTTGGGCGCAGGCTCCACCGGCTCCGAGGTCCTGGCGCCCATCTTGGTGCTCTGCGGCGGCCTGCTGCTGCGCTACCTGTGCGTCTATTCCGACGAGCGTGCGCCGCTGCCCGGCGAGGAGCGCTTCTACGAGCGCCTTCCGAAGAGCGACGCAGAGTTCCTCAAGGCCTGGACGAAGGGCGAGAACCTTTACTAGGCCGCCTTTGGATTGAATTCGGGGCCGCGCCCGCGCTTTCGCCCGGCGCGGCCCGCGTTGCAAGAGAGGAGATATCGCTATGGACGGCATCCTGATGACCGATGCGCTGACCGGCTGCGCCGTAGCGGTAGCGGCCGACGGATCGTCGGCGCGCGTGTCCGAGGGAGGGAGCCGCACGCGGGCCGCTTCGGTCTTCTTCCCCGGATGCTCAATGCTCAACTACGCCCCGGCCCTGGTCTCCACTTTGTCGGACTATCTCGCGCAGGCCGGCGCGGTGGACGGCACCTCGATTCTGTGCTGCGGCAAGATCCTCGACTTCGAGGACGATGGCGCGGCCCGGCGGGCGGCCGCCGACGAGGCGCTGCGCCGGGCC